>JADMIO010909345.1_pt1 | contig 15274 bp, 12 predicted proteins | sample 8958161 | NCBI WGS metagenome assembly JADMIO01 (sample SAMN16585339, study PRJNA669376) | soil metagenome | isolation source: Crop rotation soil | place: USA: Cullars Rotation, Alabama | collected 2011
AATTGATTGCAGGCCGGTGCGCAATGCCATAACCACGGTCATGGAGGGTGGACGCGACGCATTTGAATTGAGGAAGAACAAATACGGCTTCTAAAAACTATTCGCGGCTAGCTAAAATGAGCTTTGATATACATAAATTTTTGAAAGATATCGTGGAGAAATCGCTTCCCGAACTTGCGATGAAGAATGCTTACTTGGGTGCTGGGATCATAGCGGGCGGCATTGAATTTCTGGGCGCTTGCCTTGATGGGCATCCAATCGCTGAAGAAGGCAAATCGGCGGCACGTTTCTGTCTAGCTTTAAACGAGCTCTTTCCTGCAGCTTACCATCAGTTTTCTCGTCCAGCGCCTTTCACCAAGGCTCTCAAACCAACTCACGACATGTATTCTTGCTTGCGATGTGGTATGGCGCATGTTCTCCGACCACAAGGCGTTCTCCTCACCGGTTCAATCAAGGAAGCCGCCAATGATGGGAATGTTCATTTACAGATACTCAGTCGCGACGGGAAAAATTATCCATTGATTGTTGTCGAACAATTTGTCTCAGATTTTGTGACCGCTACAAAGCAATTGCAATTTCGTTTGAAATCAGCGGCGTTGCCCTTCAAACTCCAAGGAGATTTTTTGATTGTACGGCCTTCGTAATCCTGCAAATCGAGTTTGCGCGCTCTGCGTGTCACCGACGCCAACAGCCTTCGAGGCGTCAACGGCAACGCTGGTTCGTGTTCCCTACCACAATCGCTAGGACGATTGTCTCGCCCCGCCAGGACGCGGCGGCCCCGCTTGCTGGACGCTTCGCTCTCTTCAGCCCATACACCGATGCCCCGCGTCGCGGGCCTTTCCGTCGGCGCATTTAGGTAGTGCCGCTGGCCGCGCTGCGTTCCGGTCGCGTCCTATTCGCGGCCTCCACCTAAACCCTCTCCTCGGCTCGGTGAGTCAAATTGGGCTTCAGTCAAAGTTTTCAGATCTTGCCCTTATCGGTCGCGTCGCGCGTGAGCCGACCATGAAAGGACAAGACAATGAACACAGAGAGCAGCAAGACCAACAGTGAGACCCTCACCGTCTCAAGTCGTCAGATGCGCAAAGCCCGTCGCTTTGCAGGTCTGATTACCGACCAGAAACCAGCACAGAAAGTCATCACCGAGCGAATCCAAAGAGCGCTTGCCAACTTTGGCGGACGCATTCGTAGCTTTGAAGGAGTTGCGTCATGAGAACGCCCGCGCGCGAGACCCTGCAACAAGGAAAAGTCTATATATATTTCGACGGCAAACCCGACCGCGTCGGACTCTTGAACGAATGTCGTGCCCGGCTCGATCCGCTCTTTCGGAAACGGCGAGTCATCACCGATCGTTTGCGTGACAAGACCGTCACTATTAACAGCACTCCGGCGAGTATCAGCATTTCACCCTCCTGCAAGTTGTGGCCCGTCATTGTGCGCTAGGAGATCCCAAACATGAAACGCATAGATGTTTACGAGATCATTACCGGCAAGATTCTGGCTTTAATGAATGCAGGCGTGAATCCGTGGCGAAGGCCGTGGCAGACTGGACCACGACGCGCCCCGCAGAACTTACTTTCTCGCCGCCCCTATCGCGGCGTGAATGTCTTGCTACTGGGATGCAGTGAATATGCGGCACCGTACTGGCTAACATTTCGGCAGGCCGTTGCCATCGGCGGAAACGTGAAGAAAGGCGAGAAGGCAAATATCGCCGTTTTCTGGAAAATGCTTGATGCAAAAGAGGACGCCGACAAGTCCGAGTACGAAAAGACGATTCCGGTCTTACGTTACTACTCTGTTTTCAATGTAGAGCAGTGCGAAGGCGTTGATTATCCGAAACCGGACTTGTCCACGTTCACGCACAATCCGATAGCGGAGGCGGAAAAGATCGTGGCCGCTATGCCGACCCCGCCGACTCTCACCCACACAGACCACGAGCGAGCGTTCTACCGACCGAGCACCGACACGGTAAATGTGCCGCCGTTGGAACGATTCGAGAATGCCGGCGAATATTATTCGACGATGTTCCATGAACTCACACATAGCACTCGGCATCCGTTGCGCCTTGATCGTAAAGCACCCGAACACGACGAGGAAGGACCGCAAGGATTTGGCAGCAAGAATTACGGACGCGAAGAGCTCGTTGCCGAAATGGGCAGTGCGTTCCTATGCGGCATGGCCGGTATCGAGGGAGGCACCCTGGTTAATTCTGCCGCCTATCTCGATGGCTGGCGCAAGGCAATCAAAGAGGACACACGCCTTGTCATCATGGCTGCAGCTGCCGCACAGAAGGCTGTGGACTTCATCACAAATGTCCACGTGCAGGAATCACACGAAGCCGATTGCGCCCACTCCTGCCATGAATCTAAAAAGTGGTTTGTGTGACGACCCTCCGTCCACATTTAGGGTTGAATCCGTGTCGCGCTACCAGCTAGATTTAGGTTTCATTTAAATGCTTTGAGAGGGGCCTCCGCCTTCTGCCAGGAGACATTTCGTATGTCAGACGACAGGGTCAAACAGGCGGAGGCCCCCTCTTATTTTGATGGCCGGTATTCTCCCCTAGATTCTTACAGCTGATTACAGCTTACACGGAAAAGTAGGCTGGTAAAGCTTATTTTGTGTATTGTCGGTCATACGTGCTGTAGTATGAACATATGGCTAATGGGCATTACCATGGACTATAAACATAGGATGAATCTCCCTTTATTTATAGGACTAGTCGAAACGTATAGCGGTATTGTTGCTGCTCTTCAGGTTCGGACATTACGAGTATTGTCACTCGTTGCTATTCTCGGTTTACTTTCAGGATGTCAAAACCAATCGGGGAATCAAAACCCCCTGATCGGTGCCTTTATAGATTCAGATACTGACGGCTGGTATGATGAGAATCGCAATCAGCTTATTCACCTGTTCATTGAACGTATCGAGAACCACACTGGTTCTCGCTTTAACGACCGTCCAACTATTGCGATTGATGACCGAATCATGGCAACAATGGGCCAAACTCTTCAAACGGATACACCTTGCGCCTCTCGGGCTATAGGCTCTTGGGGAATGCCTGAACGCACCGATACGTTACAGGCGGATCTAAGGATAACCAGCGGGGACATTCATTCCAGTGCGCGAAAGACATTTTTCTTTCAAAGCATTAACTCGACATTTGTGGTAAGCCACAATGATTATGTTGTCCATTTTCGCACCGTCAGAACCCTCTTTTCGGATGCATCGCCAGACCGTGGAAATGCTGATGCGGATAGGGATGGAGTCTCGGATACCAACGAAACAGCTATATGTTCCCCTTCGCGGTCAGCCGGGATTCCCGTCGAAAAAGATCTTTTGGTCGTAGTCGGGTTTACGCATCCTGATTGGGCTTTGAGCCAGAAATCGCGAGATCTTCTGACTACAACGTTTTTCAACAAAAAAAGGATCAACTTGAATATCTATACCGAGAATGATCCCGTCAGAAACATCACGCCCGGCCAAGTAAAGATTGGCGGCAATACACCTGATCGTAGTCATAAAATTACTTTGGAGGAAGGGCGAGAAATGCGGTCGCAACTTGTCCCAGACAAAATAACCATAGTGTTTCACGTTCTAGTACTCGCCGAGGAATTGAGTAATGGGCATTGGGGCCAGGGAGAAATCGATACAGCAGCCAATGACTTCGTCTGCCGATCGCACCTTGGCGTTTTGGGTCCTGATTTTCTCGAATACCAGGCCAAAGATGTTATGCACGAACTTGGCCACAATCTGGGACTCTGTCATCCCCCAGAAAGTACTAATGGTTGTCCAAGCGGAGCAATACCAGTGGCCGAGCGGAATAGCGGTTTCAGTGTAATGGGAACTCCCATGGACTCAGCGGGACCCATTGAGGTCATGACTGAAGCTCTAAGCCGTCCTCTCGATTACACTCCCGGTCAATGGCAGAATATTAATCTGACAAGAGTTTTGGGATCGAATTGATCGCTCAATTTGAATAGTAAACGAGATCGGGATATTACAATGGAACTATATTTTGGTGTAATCACAACGTCGGGATGAATGCATACGAGAGAATGCGTCAGATAAGCAAAGTCAAACCGAAACAATTGCTAATTACCGATCTGCCCACGAGTGATACTGTAGGCCGCATGTTTAACGAGATAGAACCGCCGCTGCTAAAAAGGATGAGCGCGATCATTCGTACTAGTGTCCTGGCCCGAATAAACGCCCTAGGATGCAATTAAGTATCCTACTATGCGTGGAAGATCGAGCGCGTTAGTGCTAAATAATTATCATGCGCTCGATTCCTGGAAACAACCTCATTCTTGGCCACCTCGCCGGTAGAAACGCCACGCTGGGCCTTTCCAAAACCGACCGTGACAAACATCTGTATGTCTGCGGCGGAACCGGAACCGGTAAGTCGAAGTTTTTGGAAAATTTAATTCGCCAAGACATAATTGCGTGGCGGAAAAACCACTGCGGCATGCTTGTTCTCGATCCCCACGGCTCGCTTTATGACAGCCTCATCAAGTGGATGGCCTGGCATAACATCAAGCGCCCGGTCATTCCCATTGATCTACGCCGTGACGATTGGATTGTTTCATATAATCTCTTGCGACAGAGGAAAGCCGATCCGGCCGTCCTTGTAGACAACATCACAGACGCGATGGCCTATGTCTGGGGCCAGGCTGGAACCGACCAAACCCCATTATTTGCGCGATGGGCGGGCAATATCTTCCGCGCCCTTTATGAAAAAAAACTCACCCTCGTCGAAGCGGAATACTTGATTGACCGTGTAGGCAAACAGACTCGATTTGCCCTCACGTCCGACCTGAAGGATAAGGCATCACGACAGGACTGGCAATTTGCCGATTCACTCAATCCCAAAGAATTTGAAGCGCAAATCGGGAGTACGGTAAATCGTCTTCAGCGCTTTCTCAGAAACCAAACCATGCGGAGCATGTTTGGTCAGCCAGACGTATCCCTTGATATGGGCAAAGCGCTCGACGATGGCTCCATTATCTTGGTAAGTCTTGCAACAGAGCGTGGCAAGGTTTCAAAGGAAAATGCTGAACTGTTTGCGACATTGCTTTTGAGCGATCTGTGGACGGCAGCCCAGGAACGCGGCAAACGAAAAGGGATCAAACCTTTCTATGTGTATCTCGACGAATTCCAGCGATTCGTGACTCCAACAATTTCCGACAATCTTGATGAGGCACGCGGGTTTGGTCTTCATCTCACCATGGCGCACCAATTCCCGAATCAGCTGCTTGATCGTGGCGAGAGCGGCAAACGCGTGTACAACTCCATCATGGAGAATGCGTCAAGCAAGGCCGTGTTCCGTTTGTCTCACGAAGAAAATCTTCGCGTCATGGCACAATGGCTATTCATGGGCATCATGAATCCCGACGAGATTAAACACGAACTGTATTCCACAAAGGTCATGGCATATCGCGAAAAACTTAAAGAGATATACAGCGAAGGTGGATCGTCGGGGAAAAGTACAGGCCGACAATCTGGCAGAGCGTTTGGAGATGGAATCGGCTCTACCCAAGACTTTCCCTTCGACGGATCAGACACAAACCCACTCTCGACGAGCGAATCATGGAGTGAATTTTCTTCTGGTTCGGAGAGTGAAAGCGAATCCTTTTCAGAAAGCGCGTCATGGTCAAAGAGTGTCGTTCCCACTCTTGTTCCGGTATTCGGCAAAGAATTGGCGCATGTTCAATTTCGCTCTCTGGACGAACAACTGTTTCGCTCAATGGCAGCGCTCTTCGATCAAAAGGAAAGACAATGTGTCGGCCGTATAGTCGGTATGAGTGCGCCCGTATCACTTCTCACCCCAAACGTTAACGATGTTCCCGGAGCAGAGAAGCGTACCGAGCGATATATTCGCAGTTGCTATGAAACATTGCCATTTGTCATGACGGGCGACAAAGCGCGAAATCAGATTGATTCCCGCGCAAAGGATATAGCCGAGTCGCTAGTTGCGGATATGACATATGCGCCAATAACAGCCAAACGCAAGATACGCTGAGAACCTACCAGTAACTCACTATCACTTTTGGGGTTGCTTCAAGTAATCCCCATCCTACCATCTCGAATGGCGGCTTTGACTGGAGGAGCACGGCAGACATTCCGGTCGAAGTCAAGAGAGTGACGGACCCAGTATGATCTGCTAGAATAGGAATATATGAAAAAGATTATCTTAATCCTTATGCTACTTGCGCTCGTCGGGTTAACAGCGAAATGGTTGATTCCCAAGAAAGAAGCAACGGAAGTGCGAATCGGCTACTTGCCCATCTATGTTGATTTGCCCCTTTTTGTTGCCCAAGAAAAAGGTTTCTTCGAGCGGCACGGCATCACGGCCGATCTCAAAAGATTCGGTGCGAGCCCGGAAATTGGCACCGCTCTTGTGAATGGTGACATTCAAGCTGGCGCGTCGGTGGCGTACTCCGTTGTATTGAGCACAGAAAGTCGAGATCCGGGCAAACTAAAGATATTCGTTGTAGATAGCGAGACGCCGGAAAATTACTTGTCCTCATTCGTTGTGTTGGCCGATTCTGGGATAAAAACTATGAGCGACTTAAAGGGTAAAAAAATCGCGAGTTTCCCCGGGCCAACAGCTATTACATTCGGCAAAATGGTGCTTGAGAAATTTCACCTCGATCCATCAAATGATGTGAACTTCTTTGAACTCGACGCAGGGTCACATCTCGATGCGCTTTCGGCAAAAACCGTCGATGCGCTATTCACATACGAGCCCATCGCAACGCAGGCGGTTTTGGAAAAAAACGCGATCAAACTTTTGGCTGGGGCGGTGGAAAGTCAGATTATCAATCCGTGGCAAGCTGGTGTCTGGGTGATATCTTCGGAATTCGCAACGAAACAACCACGTGAGGCACGTGCAGTGATGTTGGCAATCTACGATGCAATTGACTACATCAGAAGTAATCCACAAGACGCCAAGAAATCCCTTTCCGCATACACCAAAATCAAACCGGATGTTGCACAGGCAACACCAACAATACCATTCGCCAAGATAGGAGAAGCGGATGTGGCAACGCTTCAAAAACAGACAGATATTCTCTATGAGCAACAACTCGTTTCCAAACCTATTGAAGCGACGGCCCTCATGGCTCCTGCTGCGTGGGTAAAATAGTATTACATAGTGAAATGGTGCCTTTAATTCAAATCACCGGCCTCTCAAAAACCTTTCATAGTGGTTCGGAGCATCGCGTGGTGCTTCAAGATGTTACGATCACCTGTTGTCGCGGGGAACGAATTGCATTAGTCGGGCCAAACGGTAGCGGTAAAACAACGCTGTTGCGAATTCTCCTGGGGATCGAAGACCCCGACGCTGGAACCGTCGTCTCAAATTTTCCTCGACTGGCAACGACCTATCTCCCGCAGGATTACCGAAATGCTTTTTTGCCGTGGCTGAACGTAAAACAAAACCTCGCGCTTGCATCGTTACGCGGACAGCGAAATGGAGAATCGCGGCTCGCCTTGCCCGCATTTTCTGCCGAGTTGAGTAAGCGCTATGATGATATCGCGAATAATTTTGGTCTGGCAGTGAATCTGTCGAAATATCCGTATCAACTTTCTGGGGGCGAACAACAGCTTATACTTCTTATCCGTGGGTTACTCGCAGAAGCCGATCTCCATGTTTTAGACGAGCCGTTGTCAGCTGTTGACTACGGCAAACGTATGGCGGTGGTGGATATGTTATCTGTTCACTTCGCAAACACCAACTCAACAATCATTTTTTCCACTCATGATTTTGAAGAGGCCGTCAGGCTGGCCGATCGCGTAATTGTTTTGTCGCGGAATACGGCTCAAATTTGTGCAGACATAGAAGTGGAATTTCCTTGGCCGCGACCAGAAAGCATTAGACGCACTCCGGAATTTCGCGGCATCGTTGACGTAATTGTGAAAGCAACATCATGCTGAAAACAACCACCATATGGATAGTGTTTTTCGTCGCGATCTCCGTATTGTGGGAGGGAGTTTTGCGTATTGGTTGGGTCAGCCCAGCGATTCTGGCCCACCCATGGGAGGTTGCACTTGCCATCCCTAAATTGCTTATGTCCTCCGAACACCTGTCAGACACTCTATCCACGCTTCGCTTTAGCCTAATTGCGTTTCTATTGAGCGTTCCCTGTGGATGTCTGGCGGGGACACTGATCTATTTCTCTCGCGGAGCTCAAGCACCCGCCGAATTCACAGTAGATTTTTTACGCTCCATTCCCGCCACGGCGATGGTGCCAATATTTTTTCTTTTCTTCGGTATCGATGACCAGACCAAGATATTTATTGGGATGTTTAGTTCTGCCTTAGTAATCGCAGTAGCTACAATTAACGGCTTACGGGGACGCAATAAAACACGAATGAGCGTTGCTGGAATACTTGGGCTTAGGGGCTGGCGACGGATCATGTATGTTGATATTCCAGAGTCCGCCCAACAACTATTTCTCGGCATGAGGACTGGGATTTCACTGGCCCTTATTTTGGTGGTTGTTACGGAAATGCTAATCGGAGGAAACAAGGGATTGGGGCGAGTAATTTCTGATACTCGATATTCAGACGATAAGGGCCTCATGTATGCAGCACTTGTCGCGACGGGAATCATTGGCTATATATTTAATATGAGTATTCGAATAACAGAAAAGAAATTCATGCATTGGGTGGGCCGTCAGTGATCCGTTTCTTGGCAATAGGCACTCTCGCAATTTCAATATTGTATTGTTTTGTCCTAAACAGCGACGCTTTGTCGGAGAACATAACTTCTTCGCAAGAGATCCAATCCGCAAGTGTGGATAGCACTGTAATACACGTTGACGGCCGACATGCCACAACGGCCAACAACACGTTCATGGATCATCTTGGATATCTCTGGATATGGTCAATGATATCGGTCGCGCTCATTATTGCCGGCCTGTTGATGTATTTCTACATATGGCGGTCTAATAAAGATGCACTAAGTTGCTTTTCGTTTCGCGACAAAGTGATGTGCCTGGTGTCACACGTACCAGATGACGAAAGCCCGGCATGGCCACATGTATTTGCTGGAGTGATGGCGTCATTTGGATTCTGTGTGTTTGTCGGTGTAGTGCTGGCATGTTGGCCAACATCGTCCTTGCATTATGACGAAACGGGAACATTTCTCGCGGCATCCGGCTTCGTGTTCGCAATCTTGATATCCGTAATTTCATTCTGGACACTGTGGCAAACGCGAAAAATAGAAAGGCTTTACGGCGAAAGCATCGAAGGCTTCAAAGGGTTAACGCAAAAGATTGCCGAGGAAATCGCCAAATTAAACGATGATTTCAGAAAGCATGGCCAAAAGGCCAGTAAACATCATCGAATATTTATTGTTACGACAAATCCCTATTTTGGCATCCTGTCGTTTCACGGGGATAAAGAAGAGCAGGATTTCAAGCTTAACCTTCTAGGTGCATCGGATTATGTAAAGAAGACAAGCGCACAGAAAGACGGAGAGAAATATGTTCTTGAAGTAATATGTGGTGATAGCAATCAGATCATCAAATTCAATGAACATTTTTACAAAGAGCACGAGCCCGGGACTGATTCCGCTGCAGAAATAAAGCGTTCAAACGACGCAACGGAGCATTTCATTAAAAGCATTGAGGACAATACCGGTGCTGGCTCGATTATCCGCACATCCGTTATTCCTGAAGTCCAGTTTGCCATTATTGGAAATGTGGTTTATGAATTTATTCTGTTACCGCCACGAAAAGAATCTCCGACGGGTATCATGGGCGCTAGACGAATCGCAGATCGAGCAATATGCAGCAGGTTTGTGAATCAATTCAAAGTTCTGCAGCAGTACTGCACGGCTTTAAAGAGCACAGGCAAGTAACGAGACTTAGTGTATGATCTGTCCCCGAGCGAGATTTATGAATTATTGTTCCCCGGAGAATCTTTTGTCCGCCCAGCATTCCGGCTGCGAACGCGATTAAGAGCACTGATGATGGCTTGGGTACGACGCTAAAATCGTCCGTCATGCTCAAGTCCCGCTAATAGGCTGCGGACAAAATGCCGCGACCAACAGAACCAGAGCTGTCAGAAATTGTTGTGGCGTCGCTATCAAAGAAGCTGAACGCGACTTGTCCTTCGGCGAGCACTGGTCTCGACGTCACCAGATGTCGCTATCTGTAGTGCCACAGAATATCGTCCGGCGCATCCTCGACAGTATCGCCATCCTTAATAATCAACCCATCTGCCAAAACATGGCCAACGAAATGTTCTGAAAAATATGTCGGCCATCGCCAAGTCGCTATTGCTCCCTGCACAACGATTAAGGTTAGCGTGCTATCAAAAACCTGCTTCCAACATGAATACTCTACTTCATAGCCATCAATTTCTTTTGTCTCTGTAAAGTGATTTGGCATGGCTAGCAACTTCTTCGGCGTCATTTCACGTAGTGCTTCCAGTCTCGTCAGTATTTCTTTGCACATGTGTGACCGAGGGTCGCTACATTTCCATTTATGATCACGACAAGATCCACCGCCAATTGCGAAGCGCATCAGATTATCTCTTGGGTTTGTATACTTAAAGGCAAGCTATAGATAGAATGGACTGATCCGAAACGGCAAACAGTCGCGACTATGGTTCGTAGTGAAATGACTCTCATTTCCCCATAAAAGGTCGCGCTTTCCCCTAATCACCGAACCAATGCATGGGATTTAGGGGAACATGAATGGTCCCGCCTTTCCACGGAATATTGAGATGAGTAATTGGGCCGAGATTTCTCTTTCCTTTGATCTCGTGAGTGTCAATTAGCGTTTCGAGCGGTCTTCCAGCAATTCTAATTTTCCCGATATTTTCGAGTGCAATTATAGCTTCGGATGCTGATCCAGCTACACCGATAGCATAAGGGAGGGCCTCCCACCCCGGATCATTGATAAAGTCATCCCAAGTCTTAGGTACATACCACCAGATTTCGTCCTTGAACCATTGCCATGCTTTATCACCTAAGCCAGATGGATCAATCCAATTGATTGGGTCTCCATCACAGTAGATGTAAAAGTTCGCCTGTCCACCTTTAAACAAGACAGGATCTTTGGAAAGCCAACGGCCTGTCGCGGCATCGTAATCCCGGCACCCAAACCGAATTAATCCTGTGTCGGGGTCATAGAGACCACCAGAAAACCCAAAAGGCTGAAAGCCGGGATTCGTGTCCTGTACGACTTTTCCGAACTCGTCGTAATCCAAGCGTTGGGCCACCGCTCCATTTGTTGCGTTGACGACAAGTCGAACGCTTCCCAAGTGATCGGATATGATCCGGTAGGTCGTACCTGATCGGACCAAGTAGTCCGGCACATACGGATGTGCTCCATAGACGAACGTGGCGACAACATTCGTCCTACCGTCCACTTCTGCGATGGGCTTGAGCTGATTTACGTAGATGAAACCACGAGTCATAGCGCCATTGACTCTTTTGCTGATACGTCGTCCGAATCCATCGACAAGATAGTCGACAGTCGTGCCGCCGGGCAAGACAACGCTGAGCAAGTTGCCCAGTGTATCGTATCGATATCTCGTCACCTGTCCTGCCGCGTTCTTGTTCGTGAGGGTCCCGGACGCGTTATACTGATAGGTGACTGTTCCATTGGTCATCATGCGATCCTGTGCGTCGTAGTTACCGACTGATGCCGTTCCTGCCACAGTGGCATTCGTTCGATTGCCGTTGGCATCATACTGGTAAATCGAGTAGACGGATCCATTTGTTTTGACTTGGGACAGACGTCCCACCGTATCGTAGGAATACTCGTATACATTGGTGACATTGAGGACACGTTCCGTTCGGCTCGTGATCCGACCCAGTTGATCATATCCATAATCAAAGCTCAGCAGGTTGGTCGTGCCATAGGATGAGGAATAGCCCGACATTTGCGCGAAGCCGTTGAACGTGCGGGCATCCGTCGCATTGCCAAGCACAGTGTTGGTCAAAAGCCCATTCGGGTTGTTTCGACGCAGTGCGATAGCGCCTGCGTTGGTGAGCAGTCCATCCCTGTCATAGGAGTATTGCGCAAGGTTTGTTCCATTAACGGCCAGTTGCTTCAACTGAAGATCGTTATTGTACGAATAGGCAACGCTTCCCGTCAGGGATCCGGCCCACGCAACGTTAGTCACAAGACCACCGTCGTAGCCGTAGGAAAGTGTAATGCCGCTGGTGAGGGCCACGGATGCGATTTGAGCGCTGCTAAAGTAAGACACTGCGAGTTTGTTTTCCGGCCAGGCGATATTGGTCAGCAGTCCGCTTGATGCGAAGTCGTTTGTGACCACAAGACCTTCAGGGTATCGCACAGAGGTCAACTGCTGGGCCACGTTCCATGTCAGAAGCATGTTGGTCTCTACGCCAACATAGGGCGCTGAATAGCGATCCATCAAACTCACGCTGGTGTACCCTATGCTATGTCGGCTCCGCCCCGGCGGGGTAACACCCGTCAAATTGTCAGAGTCATCATAGAGTAGCGAGATCGCCTGACTGTCGGGACGTATCGCATTGGTCACGCGCCCAACGTTGTCATTCTGCAACGCAGTCACCTGCGTCAATCCGTTAGTCACCTTTTCGATATAGCCGTTGGTTGAAAAGCCGAGAGCGGTCATGCGTTTAATCGCGCCGGTCGCCTGCGCGATACTCTGAAGTCTTCCATGGCTGTCGTAGCCGGCTTCAATAGCGAAAAACCCGGGACTATCCACCTTGTCCATCCTGCCCTTTGCATCAAAATGGATCGTGTAACTTCGTCCCTCCGGCGAAGTCACTTGCATGGAACGACTGGAGGCGGTGTAAATAGTTACGTTCGTCTTATTATTCACCGCGATCTTGTTGGTCAGGGAAACCAGGCTCAGCACATTGCCGGTATCAGATAGCGCCGCCGCGCGAGAGACCGTCACCGTCATGGCCAATCCTGAGGGCAACTTGACCATATAGGATTCGACTTGCGGGACCTGCAGATCAAACCGGGGATCGGGCCCAGACACGCTGCTTATGATTGTGCCGTTTGACAAAATATTCGTCACGACCGTGTTGTCGTAATCAGAAATCGTCGTCGAGGCGGCTCCATCCGGCGACGTATGCTGCAGGCTATTGAAATTTCCGGCAAGGTATGTCCAGCGGTACAGATTCGTTCGCTGCATCAGATCCACATGCGTAATATCCACAGGATTATAGGTAAGAGTCTTGAAGAGAGTTTCAAACCCGCTAGATGGGTGATCTGCGCGGATGACGGCACCCACTGCATCGTAAGCAACAGCATAGATATAGCCTCTTCTGGTGATGACGTTTGTCAACAGCCCTCCTGACGTGTACCGAAATCCGTTGGTCTCATTCTCAGGATTTACGACGGCCGTCAGGTAATTGTTCGTGTCCAGCTGCAAGGTCGTGCGCAAGCCATAAGGACTGATGATTGCCGTCGGGAGCCCCTGTCCGTTCCTTTCTACAACGGTCTGGACGCCGTCCACGTCGGTCACAGTGGACAGATAGCCGTTGGTATCGTATGTGAATGAAACGTTCGTCACGCCCAAATAGGAATCAAGCGTGCGCAGGTGCCGACCCTGACTATTGAAGACGAATAATTCGTCACCTTCTTCGGATACAATGCTTATGTCGTTTGTGCCAGTCGAGGCACTGTCCGTGAAAGTGCAAGCCGGCGTCTTGATCGGTTCAGCATTTCGGATGTCGCCGCTCCCAGTGTACAGCACGTGCCCACGGGGATCATAGAAATGATGGGGCGAGAGCGTCCAGCCGCCCAATCCATACTGCGACGCCATCATTGTTCCAATCTTGGCTTTCAGCGTCTCCGTAGAGGTGTATGGAAATGGCTGTCGATCTTCAGTTCCGACTTCAGCATCTGTTCCTCCGTCACTGGTTCCATCGCTATTTGACCAGTGGGGAGGACCCGAGTCTGTTGCTGGATTCTGTCCCCGCTCTCCGGAATTCCCATCGCGCCATCCTCCGCGATCAATATCATAATTGTCTATTTGACCAACTTGAACCATTATTCTATCGGGGACCAATGGCGACATCATCATGGCTCCCGCCTGGACTTTTAGCCTATTTACAAACCCATCGATATGCTTCATTCCAGTCCGCCAATAGCTTGTCACGGGCGCATTGGGAACCTTTCTACTATCTGAATTGCGAAGCGTAGCAGCGGCGATGATATTTTTGCGCGGAGCTTCTGTTGGCGTTCTTCCTGAGCTTCCACGCCATACATATCTATGCTCAGTCTCCGGCGGAGAGGGCGCCATCGATCCATAGGAGTTTTCCAGCGTTGTTATCGTCACCTCGTATAGAAGATCAAGAGTTCCGGTTACCGTGTTCGATGCCGCGTCCTTGCCGTCCCATTCGAAGGTATAGAAGTTCGTTGAAGGCTCGGCTTGTGAGTAGCTAAAAACTCGATTCGTCACCTGAATTCGCAGGCTTACGCTGATCACATCGCTGCCGTCGTTCGGATCGTAAAGGGGAATATTGAGGGTATAGGCCTGCCTGTTCCCTGGAACTCCCCAGCTGGAATAATTAATATGGTAGGGCGTACCGGCCACGGGCACCGACTCCCTGAACACTTGATTGTCAAATTCAATAAAACCAAGTCTTCGCTCTCCAGGAAGAGGCGGGTATTTGTGACCTGGATTCCAGTGCGGTTTCTTTACGGGATCATTGATGGCGAAGGCGCTCATTCCCAAAAAGACACTAAGCAACAAAATTCCATAAAAAGTCTTCATAATACTTTTTCCTCCAACGGGCCGAATTTTCCTAATTTTGGCAACCCACGCAGGGCGACTTGGACATCACCGATGCGTGGAGCGCCTGACTTTGCGGAGATGACCCGTCCAGTTCTCGATAAGTTGATGCCGCGGCCATGGCCAGCGGCAGTGAATCGGCATCTTCCGCCAGTTTCTTCGAAAGCACTTTGGCATCGGAGATTTTCAACGTCCCGCAAAGTCGGACAGCCGTGATTCGGGTCAATTCGCTGGCGGTTTCATCTGCAGCAGCTTTTAACACTGTTTCGTTGAGTTCGTCTCGAATGAAGGCGTTGCTTTCACGGGACAAGCGAGTCATGCCCAGAAGTGCTGTGCCCCCAATTGTGGAGGCATGTTCCATCGATGCCGATCGAAGCACATCCCGGATCTTGATTTGTTCCGCGCTGCCCGCCCGCGAATACCAATTCAGGCTCAAATGTTGTATCGCATAATCTCTCGTAACGACATCTTGCGACAGGTCTTCATAGAGTCCGATCAAGATATCCGTCAGATTGGAGGGTGG
>JADMIO011624660.1_pt1 | contig 15274 bp, 10 predicted proteins | sample 8958161 | NCBI WGS metagenome assembly JADMIO01 (sample SAMN16585339, study PRJNA669376) | soil metagenome | isolation source: Crop rotation soil | place: USA: Cullars Rotation, Alabama | collected 2011
CGCGACAACTTGTCCACGTGGAATTCTAAGCTTAGGATCCCAATGTGCTGGAAAGCCCGACTGGCGAAGTTGGCTCTCTGCCTGATGGTGGCCGGCACGTTCGGCGCGTTCGCGACCGGCTGTGGTGGCTCGGCCACCACCAACCCGCAGAACGGCGCCGACGCCGCGCCCACGCCCGACGCCCCACCGGTCATCACCGACGACGGCGGCCAGTGCACGCCCACCGAGACCTGCGCGTCGCACGGCTTCGACTGCGGCAGCTTCATCGACGACTGCGGCACGACGCAGAGCTGTTCGCCCGGCTGCAGCGGCACCGACACCTGCACCGCGAACGTCTGCACGCCGGTGCACACCGGCAGCGCGCATCCCTTCGGCACGCACGGCGGGTACCACACCGACGGCGTGATCTTCCCCAACAACCACAGCCAGGCCGAGCTCGATTCGCAGACCGCGTCCTACTACGACCGCTGGAAGGCGCGTTACATCGAGCCGGCGTGCGTCGCCGGGCAGTTCCGCATCTCGACCGGCGGCGGCACCGGCGGCGGCAACGACACCTACACGGTCTCGGAGGGCCACGGTTACGCGATGCTCGTGACCGCCATGATGTTCGGCCACGATCCCGCGGCGCAGACGACGTTCGACGGGCTCTTCCGCTACTTCGACGGGCACCACTCGAGCACCAACGGCGCGCTCATGGCCTGGGCGCAGAACGACGCCTGCGAGAACGTCGAGGGTCCCGACTCGGCGACCGACGGCGATCTCGACATCGCGTACTCGCTGCTCATCGCCGACCGGCAGTGGGGCTCGGCGGGCGCCATCAACTACAAGGCGGAGGCGTTGAAGGTGATCGCCGGCATCCTCGAGTCGGACATCCAGCCGGCGAACACGCTGCTGGTGGGCGACTGGGTGGCGCCTTCCGACGAGCACTACAACGGGACGCGACCCTCCGATTTCATGGTCAGCCACTTCAAGGCGTTCGGCGCCGCGAGCGGTGTGGGCCGCTGGAGCCAGGTGGTCGACAAGACGTACGCGCTCGTGTCGTACATCCAGGGGCACCAGGCGTCGGCCACCGGGCTGATGCCGGGCTTCCTGGTCGACGCGAACACGTCGTCGCCCTCGCCGGCACCGGCCAACTGGCTGGAGAACCCGAGCGACGGACGTTACGACTACAACGCCTGCCGCGTACCGTTCCGCCTCGCGGTCGACTTCCTGATGTCGGGTGAGCCGCGTTCGCAGGCGGCGGTGCAGAAGATCAACGCGTGGATCCGCGGCGCGACCGGTGGCGACCCCGGCAACATCAAGGACGGCTACCAGCTGAACGGCAACGCCACGGGGAGCGGGCCGGACCTTTGCTTCGTGTCGCCGTTCGCGGTGAGCGCCATGGTGCAGCCGGCGAGCGGGTCGAACCAGACCTGGCTCAACGACACGTACGACGAGATCGAGAGCCGCGGGCTGGACGGGTACTACGGGGACAGCGTGAAGATGCTGTGCATGCTGGTGCTCTCGGGCAACTGGTTCGTGCCGTAGGCCGCGTCCGGACCCGAGACGCGTGGATCCGGCCCGCCGCCTTCGGCCTCGGTCCCGCCTAGTACATCGCGTCGACCGCCGCGACGTCACCGCCGCTGATCGTTCCGATACGGCTGAAGGTCGACCCGTCGAGCTTGGTCATCACCGGCTTGGTCGGGTCCTTCGCGTGGTTGTACGAGCTGTAGAGCATGATCGACGCGAAGTCGAACGTGCCGAGGTCGGTGAAGTTGGCGCCCGCCTTCTTGAAGTTGTGCTCCTCGCCGGGCGCGATGTTGTCCTCGTGGACGATCACGTAGCTGTCGCGGTCGTGGCGGTTCTGCTCGTGCTCGAGGCCGATGGTGTGGCCGAACTCGTGGATGACCCCGGGGCCGCTGCAGCTCTCGGGCAGCGCGTAGGCGTAGGGGGCGCGGAAGTTCCCCAGGTTGGCGCGCGACGTCCCGGCGCTCGCCTTCTGGTCGGTGTACCAGGCGTAGACGTTGCCCGTGCTCGCGATGTCGATCGCGACGAGGTTCGCGGGCACGTGGCCGGGCAGGGTGTAGGACGTCGGGCCGCCGTAGTAGCCGAGGTCGTTGCCCGTCCCCTCGCTGACGCTGCCGTCCTTGTACCAGGTGAAGGTGTGGCCGTTCAGGCCGATGGCGATGCCGGCGATGCCGTTGGTCGACCCGTTGATGGTGCGGCCGGTCTCGACGATGTACGGACGCGCGGCGTTGTAAGCATCGAGGTCGGTGGACGTCCCCTCGCTGTAGGTGCCGTCGTTGTACCAGGTGTAGACGTGATCGTTCGACGGAGCGATCGAGATCTCCACGATGTTGGCCGGGCTCTTGCCGGCGGCCACGGTGTACTTGTGGTGCATCTCGTTGGCGGTCGCGTTCTCGCTCGAACCGACGGTCAGGTAACCGTTCTTGTACCAGTAGTAGACCTTGTCGTTGGACTTGGCGATGCCGATGGCCTGGATGTCATCGGGGGTCTCCTTGGTGCTGATCCACATGCCTTGCTCGGCCGCGCCGGTCCAGCCGAGCTTCGACTCGCAGCGATCCGAGTTGAAGATGCGTACGTGGTAGGGCTGGTTGGTGTACGGCACGAACTTCACCGGGGTGAAGGCGTTCCAGCCGTTCACGGCGTTGGTGATCCGGTCGTACTCCGGCATGTCCGGATCGTCGACGACGTAGGGGATGACGCCACCCGGCCAGCGCCCGCCCGCGTTGATGCCCACGCCGCGCGCATTCGCCTCGTGCGGCTCGGCGACCACGATGTCGTCCTCGAACGTCGCGAAGCCATCCGCGACCTCGACCGTCACCTCGCGCGTGCCCTGGGGCGTGCGCAGGATGCGCTGCTCGAGGGTGCCGCGGTGGCTGGGGAGCCGGTGGTCGTCTCCGGTGTCCTGATCGCTGGCGTCGTCGACGCCGTCGGTCGCGCAGCCCGTGGCCAGGCCCATGGCGGTGGTGAACGTGGCGGCGAGGGCTGCAGAGCGCGTGCGGAGCAACTTCTTCATCGGCGGGCCTCCATGAGGTGGAGGCCTCGCCTTCAGCAAGCGAGGTGCCACGCGCAAGCCTGCAGAACTTCGTGACCGCGAGCGCACCGCACTGTCCTCCACTGTCGCGTTCGCCGCGAGCGCGCTGTCCTCGACTGCGGCTCCGCGTCGGCGAGTGTGCCCAACTGCAACACCGGAGGGAGCGGAAGTTCAGTGCCCCAGGGGCGTGATCGGAGGCTTCGGCACGCCCGCGTCGCCGAGGATCGGCGCGGCGGCGGGACCGCCGTCGTTCTGCATCACCGAGGGCGTCGGAGGCAGGCCGCCCGGCTGTTCGGCGGGCGCGAGCTCGGGCGCTGGAGGCGTCGCCTTCGTCGCGGCCGGGGCGGCGTCCTGCGCGGGATCCGCTGCTACGCCCGCGTCGCGCGCGGGGTTCGTGGCGTTCGCCGCGTTCGCGCCTCCGCTCGGCGGGCCGCCGACCGGGGCCGAAGTCGGCTGGATCTGGTAGCCCTCGGGGCCGCTCGCCGGGCTGGGCGGTCCGATGTTCACCTCGGGCGGCGGCAGCGTCGGCGCGGGCGCGGCCCGGCTGCCGCTGCACGCGCCGCCGCCGAAGACGACGAGCGCGGCGAGCGCCAGGCCGACCACCAGGGCCAGGGTCGCACCGCGGGTGCTCACGACGTCCTCGCGTGCGGCTCGACGCCCAGCGTCCACGAGGGCGGATCGCTGGCGGGGAAGGACTCGTCGCCCACCTCGTCGACGACGTCGTCGTCCTTCGGGTCGTGCGCGAAGGCGGCCGAGCCCGAGCGCTCGTAGGCCGCGGCGATCGCCGCGACGTCGGCGTAGACCGCGAGGCAGCCGGCGGCGAAGAGATCGTGGTCGGCGAAGCCGCCCGAGAGCACGCCGATCGCGTGCAGGCTGGCCTTGCGCGCTCCCTCGGCGTCGTAGGGCGAGTCGCCGATCACCACGCAGCCCTCGCGCGGCGGCCAGCCGAGGCGCGCGAGCGTGGCGTTGAAGATGTCGGGCGCCGGCTTGGACACGGTCGCGTCCTCGCTGGTCGTCTTCACGAGCGGCAGGTCGTGCACCCCGGCGGCGCGCAGGAGCGGCTCGAGGTGATCGGCCTTGGCCGAGCTGGCGATGGCGACCTGCTTGCCGTCCTCGAGCAGGCGCTCGAAGAACGCGCGCACGCCGGGCAGGCCCTTCACCTGGTGCAGGTACTCGCGGGTGAACAGGTCGTGGTGGAACTTCTCGATCGGCTCGTAGAGCCGCTCCACCTGCGCGGGCGGCACGAACGCGGGGATGATCTGGTCGCCGCCCTTGCCGATCTGCGCGCGGATGTCTTCTTCCCTCCGGCAGAAGCCGAAGTGGGCGAAGGCCTCGCGCCAGGCGCGTGCGTGCAGGTCGACCGAGTCGACCAGGGTTCCGTCGACGTCGAAGATCACTGCGTGGATCATGATGGGCTCCTTCACGAAAGACTCCTTGGTGGCCTTGCTTCCTGGGTGATCCGGTGGCTCCACTCGCGACGCCTCACCAGCGCCGCAGCCACAGGAGGTCGGCGCCGTGGTAGCCACGGTCGCCCACGGTCGCCTCGAGCAGCACACGCTTGCCGAGGTAGTACTCGAGCTCGCCCTCGCCGGCGTTCTCGTCGGGACGCGCCTCCAGGCGGCGCCGGTAAGCGACGAAGAGCTTGCGCGTGACCCACTTGCCGATGGTCACCGCGGCGCTCGTGCCCGCGGTCGCCGCCTCGAAGCGCAGCACGTCGAAGTCCACCGGCAGGAGCTTGCCCAGGTACTTGCCCGCCTTCTGCGACAGGAGCGACGACGCCACGCCGCTCGCGGCGCTCTGCACCTCGCTGCCCGGGTCGGCGCCGGGCGTGCCGCCGAGCAGGAAGCTGAGCAGCTGGCCCTGGCTGTAGGTGCCCGGCTCCGACGTGAGATCGAGGACCGGCTTGGACAGCCGGCCGCGCACGCCGGCGTAGAGCGTCAGCTCGGGGAAGTCGTGGATGAGGCGGATGTCGAGCACCGGATCGGCGTTGCCGTCGAAGCGCAGGTTGGCGCGCTCGATGCGGTAGCGGCGGTCGAAGAGGTCGACCTCGCCGCGCACGACCTGGATGAGGCCGTCGATCGCCAGGCCGTCGTCGCCGAGCTGCGCGTTCATCTCGCCGCGCACCAGGCCGCGGAGCTCCTTGGACTCGACGCGCGTCGGCGTGATGGTCACCTTGGCGACGAGGTACGGGTGCAGCGGCCGCTGGCCGAGCGTGACCTTCTGGCTCTTCGGCTCGGCGCGCGCCGGGATGGGCCGGCCGTTCTCGATGAAGACCATGTCGGAGGGCGCGCCCGGGTCGTAGAGGTCGTTGCCCTTGTCGTGCGGCACCGTGAGGCTGGCCTCGTGCACGTTGGCGTCGAGGTGCCAGACCTCGCCCTGCTTGCTCAGCTTCACGTCGACGGCGCCGGCGATCTTCGGCTGCAGCTGGTTCACCAGCGTGATCTGCTGGACGTGCAGGGTGGCGCTGGCGTTCTTCGGGTCGAGCCCGGCGACCTCGGCCTTCGCCGTGAGCTGCATGTGACCGTCGCCGACGTCGCCCTCGGCGCTGACCTGGATGGCGCCGTTCTCGGCGCGGACGTCGAGGGTGGCGCGGCGCAGCGTGCCGACCGCGGGGGCGAGTGGCACGCGGGCGCGGACGATCTTGAGGTGACCGTCGATGCGGGTGTCGCGCGCGACCGCCGCGCCCTGCACCTGCAGCTTCGCATCGACGATGCCGGCGAGGCCGTAGAGGCGCACCGGCGCGAGATGCTCGAGCGGCGCCAGGTCGAAGCGCTCGGCGTCGAGGGTCGCGGCCACCTCGGCGGCGCGCGCCACCGGCAGGTCGACGGTCGCGACCAGCTTGCCGCCGTCGCTCTGCTCGCCGTGGATCGTCGCGTGGGCGAGCGCGCCGTCGTAGGTCGCGTCGGCGCGCAGCTCGCGCAGCACCGTGCCACGATCGCCGCCGCCCAGGTTGCGGACGATCACGTTGGCGCGGCCGGTGGGCGCGCCGAGGGTGCCCAGGATCATGACGCGGGCGTTCATCGTGCCCGAGAGCGGGGCGCGCCCGTTCACCGTCTCGATCGACGCGGTGCGCGGCTGGCCGGCGTTGGCCGCGTCGGGCTCGGCGGCGCCGGTCTCGACCGCCGAGGTGGACGCCAGCACGCTGAGCGGCAGCTGATCGATCGACACGCGGCCGACGAGCGGCGCCTGCGTGAGCGCCTGCGCCCCGTCGCGCAGCATCGCGGCGAGGCCCACCGGGGTGTGACCGTCGAGGCCGAAGACCGGGCGGCCGTCGATGGTGCCGCTGCCGCTCACCGAGAGCCGCTCGGCGTCGAGGCGCGCCTCGACGTGCAGGTCGGCGGGGCGGGCGAGCATGCCGCCGCGCAGCCCGGTGACGTCCAGGCTGGCGGTGACCAGGTGCAGGCCGCGATCGATCTGGGCCAGGAAGGCGACCCGGCCGTGCCAGGTGTCCTTCAGGCCGAGCAGGCGCGAGCGCCGCCCGTCGAGGACCAGGTCGTCGATGCGCACGCTCACGCCGCGGACCTCGTCGGCGTCGACAGCCTTCCAGGCGGCGACGTCGAAGGGGCGGGCGGGAATCTCGAGCTCGGCGACCACGTGCGCGGTGGTGACGTCGCGCAGGGTGACGTTCAGCGTCGTGGTGAGGAGCCCGTGGCCGGACTGGCCGATGATGAGCTGCGCGTCGACGGGCGCGAGCAGGGCGGGCGTCTGCACGTTGCGCGCCTGGACGAGGCCGCTGGTCTCGCTCGCGGTCAGCCTGATCTCGCCGTCGACGCGTCCCGTCGTCGTCTCGGGCTTGCCACCCAGGCGCTGGACCGCCGCGAGGTCGAGGTTCTCGAGCGCCACCTTGCCCTGGCGGATGGCGCTGCGATCGAGCGCCTGCCAGGCGGCGGCGTCGGTGAGGCGCGCGGGCGGCTGCACGTCGAAGGCCGCGGCGAACGCGCCCACACCCGGCCCACGCACGCTCGCCTGCACGGCGACGCGCTCGGGCGCCACGTGCGCCTCGAGCCAGGCGTCGATCGCGGGCACGCCCTGGCGCACGCGCAGCCCCTGGGCGCGGCCGTCGATCGCGCCGGTGTAGCGACCGCGCACCGCCTGCACCCGGGCGCGCGCGTCGATCACACCCGCGAGCTGCGAGCCCGGGCCGAGCATCGCCGCGACGTCGAACGAGCGATCGACCTCGGCGAGGTCCAGGTGCTCGGCGACGACCGAGGCGTCGAGATCGCCGCGCCGCGCGCCGGTGCGGTAGTAGGTCGCGTCGATCGCGACGGCACCCTTCGCCAGGTGCGTGCGCAACCCGGCGACGACGACGCGATCGGGACGGAGCTCGAAGCGGCCACCCTGGCCCCACCAGTCGAGGCCCTTGGTGCGCAGCACGTGGCGACCGAGGGCGACCTGCACGAGGTCGGGCGCGACCTTCGCGTTGGCGTCGATGTCGACGATCCACGGGCCCGCGGGCGCGGGCACCGAGCGCACCTTCAGCGCGATGCTTCGATCGGCCTGCGAGCGCGCGTCGGCGACGATCATGCCGACGGCGCGCCCCTGGTCGGAGATCCCGGCGGCCTCCACGTGCACGCGGCCGGCGGGACGCGCCGGCAGCCCGGTCGCGTCGACGTCGAGCTGGACGATCTCGGCCTTCGTCGCGCCGTGGACCAGGTCGCGCGCGGTCACGTTGCCTCGCAGCGCCAGGGCGGTGGCGTCGGCGACCTTGGAGACGGTGCCCGAGGCGACCAGGTCGACGTGCGCGTCGGCGCGGGTGGTCGCGTCGCCGGCGTGGGCATCGACGAGGATGTGCGCCCGCTTCACGATCACGTCGCCGCGCTCGTCCTGGCGCGCGTCGACCGCGAACGTGGCGTTCACGACGGTGGCGAGCGCCTGGGGCGAGAAGGTGCGCAGGTCGAGGCGGTGCGTCTGCACCAGGCCGTGCACCCGCCTGGTCGCCGGGTCGAGCGTGAGGTCGGCGTCGATCGGCGAGCTGCCGAGCGCGCCGATGAGGACCGCGTGCAGCTCGGCGCCTGCGCCCGGGTGCACGCTGAGCCGCGCGACCACGTCCTGGTGCAGCTTCGCGCTCGGGGCGAGCTTGCGCACGGTCTCGTCGGGCGCCACCAGCGTGAGCTCGGCGTCGACGCGACGCGCCGCCGGGTCGCGCAGGTCGATGGTCAGCTCGCGCCCGGCGAGCTGCACCCCGCCCACCGCCGCGTACACGAGCGGCACGTGGATCGGCCGATCCTTGGGCGCGGCGACGCCGCCGCTGAAGCCGAGCGGCAGGTCGCGCTCGCGCCAGCGGCCGGCGAGGTCGGTGCGCGCGTCGATCGACCCGTCGCGATCGAGGTGGACCTGCGCATGCACCTCGAAGGCGTCCAGGTGCACGCTCTCGTCGGGCGCCGGGCGCGTCAGGGCGAGCGCGCCGTCGACGACCTCGACGCTCCGCAGGTTCACGCTCCACGTCGACTTCTGCCGCTTCTCCTGCTTCTTCAAGAGGCCCGCCAGGTTGATCGTGCCGTCGGCGCGCGTGGCGCCGTCGACGCGCAGGCCCTCGACGCGCAGCCGGCTCACCTCGACGGTCTGGCCGAGGAGCGGGAAGAGCGCGAAGCCCACGCGCAGGGCGCGCACCCGCACCGCCGGGCGCCCGTCGGCGTCGTCGATCGCGAGGTCGCGCAGGGTCACGTCGCCGAGGACGTCGCCCTCGACCCGGCCCACGGCCACCTTGCCGACGAAGAGCCCGGCGAGCGTCTTCTGCAGCTGCCCGCGCACCTGCTCGCGCCCCCAGTCGGTGTGCAGGAGCCCGTACGCCCCCGCGAGCAGCACGAGCACGAGCGTGACGAGCCCGACGAGGCCGTACGCCGTGCCGCGGAGGATCTTTCGAACGACCCGGGCGCCGCGCATCAGAAGGCCTCCCCGATGCTGAGGTGGTAGGCGAAGTGGTTGCCGGCGTTGGGCTCGCCCTCGCCGGTGCGGTTCAGCCGGTAGCCGACGTCGATGCGCGCCGGGCCGATGGGCGTGGCGACGCGCAGGCCGGCGCCGACCGCCCAGTGCAGGTTCAGGAAGTCGAGGTCGTCCTGCCGCTCGGTGACGTCCCCGCCGTCGAGGAAGAGGACGCCGCCGAACTTCAGCTTCCAGGCCTCGCCGATGGGCGCGCGCAGCTCGGCGCTGGTCTCGAAGAGCGCGCCGCCGCCGACGACCACCGAGTGCACGTCGCCGTCGATGGTCTTGTAGACCGTGGGCGCGAGCTGGCGCTCGGGGAAGCCGCGCTGGCTCGTCGCGCCGCCGGCGAAGTAGCGCTGCGTCACCGGCAGGTCGCCCAGGATGGTGCCGAAGCGGCCCTTGGTCGCGAACACGAAGCGGTGGCCGAGCGGCACGTAGCCGCGCAGCTCGGGCGTCAGCTTGAAGTAGTCGAAGTCGCCCGCCGCCGCCTTGGTGCCTTCCTCGGCGCGCATCTCGGCGTAGAGGCCGAGGCGGGGCTCGACCGGATCGTCGCGCAGGTCGACGTACAGGCTCTGCTCGTAGAAGCCGAGCAGGTAGGGCGTGCGCAGGCCGAGCGCGTCGCGCTCGCCATCGTCGATGGCCTCGTCGAAGCGATCGAAGGACAGGTAGCGCGCCTGCCAGCCCACCGAGGCCTGCACGTAGCGGCGGTAGATGGGGAACTTGAGCGCCGTGCGCACGCGCGGGCCGTAGCTGGTGTAGGCCTCGACGGCGAGGTAGGAGTACGAGAGCTCGAGCTGGCCGACGAGCCGCGGCACGAAGAGATCGAGGCGCTCGAGCGACGCGATCGCCTCCATGCGCGGCTCGGAGTCGTGGCCGTCGCGCATGAACACGTACGCCGGGCGCAGCTCGAGCTGCGTGGTCACGAGCGGCGTGGGCCAGCCGGCGATGCTGTACATGGCGCGGCCGCGGATCTCGTACGACGTGGGATCGATGCCGAAGCCGCCGCCCAGGCGCAGCTCGTGGGGCGTCTGCTCGGTGAGGTAGACCTCGACCGGCACGACCGCCGAGCCCGACGAGCGGTCGGGCTCGATGCGCACCTGGGCGAAGCGGTTCATCGCGTAGATCGACTCCTGGGTGTTGGCCAGGGTCTCCGACGAGTAGCGCGCGCCGGTCGTAACCTCGATGCGCGCGCGCGCCGCGGCGCCCAGCTCGCCGTCGGCGCCGTGCACGTGAACCTCGCCGAACTGGCAGAGCGGCCCGGGCTTGACGTCCACGTGGATGATGGCCTCGTCGCGGATCACGTCAGCGGCGACCTTGGCCTCGACGCGCGCGTAGGCATAGCCGGCCTTCTCCAGCGCGCCGACGAGCAGCGGGCGCGCCTTGTCGTAGGGCTCGTAGGCGAAGGGCTCACCGTCGGTGAGCGGGATCAGCTCGCGGATGTCCTCGGCGGTGATGTGCGGGTCGGGCGGCAGGCCGGCGATCTCGACGCGCGCCAGCTTGGCGAGCGGGCCCTCGTGGATGCGGTAGACGACCGCGACGGTGAGGCCCTGCTGGTCGACCTGCGGCGTGACCTTGGCGCGGAAGTAGCCGTGGCGCAGGTAGTAGCCGCGCACGCGCTCGGCGTCCTGGCCGACCAGGTACGGGTCGAACTCCTGGCCGCTCTCGCGCTGGCGGGTGAGCGCGAGGCCGTCGAGCAGCGTGCCCGACGAGACGTGCCGGTTGCCCTCGACGTCGACCTTGGTGACGCGGATCTCGTCGGCGTGCTTGCGCGCGGGCTGGCGGGCGCCGCAGGCGGCGGCGAACGCGAGCGTCGCGAGGACGTACGGGATCGCGTGCGGGTGGCGGAGTCGGCGCATGGCGGGGTGCAGGCCGGACGGATGCGGCTTGCGTGCCAAGCGCGGCGCGGGGATCGGACGTGTCGAAAACGACGCAAGCCGTCGGGCTCACGTGGCGTTGGCGGGGCGGGACTGCGCGCGGGCGGCACGACGCGCTGTGCGAATACGCCTCAGCGTGCGGATCGGAGACGGCCGACGTCGAGAAGCGCTTGCCAGGCGTGGGGTTCCAGGTGGCGCTCGAGCGCGTCGGCGAGGCGGTCGTACTCGTCCGACCTCGACCATGTCCGACCTTCGGGCGATGCGGCGGGCGCGGCGAGGCCGCGGCGCGTCCGGAGGTGGCTGACGAGGCGTGCGCGCACCGACGCGTTCTCGAAGAGGCCGTGCACGAGCGTGCCGACCACGTGGCCGTCGGCGGAGACCGCGCCGTCGGCGACGTCCGCCGGTGCGCCGTTGCGCGCGCGCAGGGTGAACGCGGGGCGCGGCGCGTCCGCGGCGTCCGCACCGGACGTCTCGACGGGCGTCACCTGGCCCATGTGGATCTCGTAGCCCTCGAGCGCGGCATCGCCGGGCGCGGCGAGGAACGACGCGGTCGCGGCATGCGCCATGACCTGCGCCGTCGTCTTCGTCGCGGCGAAGCGGGTCGTCAGGGGCAGGAGCCCCAGGCCGGAGGTGAAGCGCGTCGCCGACTCGACGCGGTCAGGATCGTGCACGGCGTGGCCGAGCATCTGGCAGCCGCCGCAGAGCCCGAGCACCGGCTGGCCGCGCACGGCGCGCGCCACGATGGCTTCCGAGAGCCCCGTCTGCCGCAGCCAGGCCAGATCGGCGACGGTGCTCTTCGAGCCGGGCAGGATCACCAGATCGGCCGCGGCGATGTCCTCGGCGCGCTCGACGAAGCGCACGACCACGCCCGGCTCGTGCTCGAGCGGCGCGACGTCGTCGTGGTTGGAGATGCGCGGCAGCCGCACCACCACGACGTCGAGCTCGTCGCCCGTGGCCCGGGCGCGGCCGGCGCGATCGTCGAGGGCGAGCGAGTCCTCGTCGGCGATGCGCAGGCGCGGCAGGTGCGGCACCACGCCGACGCAGGGCACGCCGCTGCGCTCGTGCAGCATCGTCAGCCCCGAGGTGAGCAGCGCCGGATCGCCGCGGAACTTGTTGATCACGAAGCCGGCGACGCGCGCACGCTCGTGCGGCTCGAGCAGCGCCAGCGTGCCCACGAACGCGGCGAAGACGCCGCCGCGGTCGATGTCGCCGACGATCCAGACCGGCGCGTCCGCGATGCCGGCGACGTACATGTTGACCAGGTCGCGATCGCGCAGGTTGATCTCGGCCGGGCTGCCGGCGCCCTCGATGATCACGACGTCGTGGGCGGCGCGCACGCGCGTGAGCGCCTCGGCGACGAGGCCGCGCAGCTCGGGCTTGCGCTGGTGGTACTCGAGCGCCGCCATGCTGCCGATGGGCTTGCCGAGCACGACCACCTGCGAGCGCGCCGGCCCCTCCGGCTTGAGCAGGATCGGGTTCATGTCGACGTGCGGGCGCGCGCCGGCGGCCTCGGCCTGCAGCATCTGCGCCCGGCCGATCTCGCCGCCGTCGGGCGTGACCGCGGCGTTGAGCGCCATGTTCTGCGACTTGAAGGGCGCCACGCGCACGCCGTTCCGGGCGAGCAGGCGGCACAGGCCGGTGACGAGCAGGCTCTTGCCCACCGACGAGGCCGTGCCCTGGATCATGAGGGTCTTCGCGAGCTGGGTCATGGCGTGAGCTCCCGGGTGAGCGCGGCGACCAGGCGCTCGGCGTCGGCGGGCGGGCGGGCCGCGAGCCGGACGTGCCCGGGCAACCCGAACGACGTGCCGTCGCGCACGAGCAGGTGGTGACGTTCGAGGAGGCGCGTGCGCAGCGCCGTCGCGGGAGCGTCGGGAGGCAGCGGCAGCAGCACGAACGGCACCACCGACGGCACCGGGTGCAGCCCGCGGGCGGCGAGCGCCGCGACCAGGTGGTCGCGGTCGGCGAGCATGCGCGCGCGCGACTCGGCGACGAAGCCTTCGTGGGCGAGCGTCGCGATCGCCGCGGCCTGCGCCAGGCCGCTCGCGGTCCACGGCGGGCGCGAGGCCTCCAGGTGGGCGCAGAGCGCGGCGTCGGCGACGAGGTAGCCGACGCGCAGGCCGGCGAGGGCGTGATCCTTCGTCAGCGAGCGGACGCACACGACGTTGGCCGGGTAGACGTGGGCGGCCTCGGCGTGGCGCTCGGAGAGCGAGAGGAACGCCTGGTCGAGCACGAGCGTGACGTCGGGGTGGCGCGCGGCGAGGGCGTGCACGGCGTCGGCGGGGACGGCGCGCCCGGTCGGGTTGTTGGGGTTGCAGAGGTAGATCGCGCGTGGCTTCGGCGCGGCCGCGCAGAGCGCGTCGAGCGCCTCGACGTGCACGGCGAAGCCGTCGGCCGCGTCGGCGCGGTGCTCGCGGACGAGGCCGCCTCCGGCGCGCACCGCGCGGCCCAGCTCGGAGAACGTCGGGCCGACGACGGCACAGGTCTCGCCGGGCGGCACGAGCAGGCGCGCCAGCGACCAGAGCAGCTCGACCGCGCCGTTGCCGAGGACGACCTCGGCGGCGTCGCGACCCAGGTGCGCGGCGATCGCGGCGCGCGCGGCGCGGCCCGTCGGATCGGGGTAGCGCGCCAGCGACGCCTCGCGGATCGCGCGCACGATCGGCTCGGCCGGGCCGTACGGGTTCACGTTCACCGAGAAGTCGACGACGTCGCCGGGCCCGAGGCCGAGCCGGGCGAGCTCGTCGTCGAGGAGGCCGCCGTGCGCCGGGACGTTCACGCCCACACGAGGCTCCGTGCGAAGAGCAGCACCAGGGTGAAGGCGAGCGCCAGCGCCGCGGCCGCGAGCACGATGCGCCAGGCCTCCTCGACACGCTCGGCGTCGCAGGGACGGCGCGGGTCGCCGAGCTTGTAGCAGTCGACCTTCTCCAGCTCGACACCGAGGAGGCCGGCCATGGTCGCCATCGGCCGCCCGGCGTTGGGGCTCTCGGTGCGGCGGGCGTCGCGACGCCAGATGCGCCAGCCGCCGCGCACGTCGGCGCCCACGAGCGCGCCGCCGGCGAGCAGGAACGCGGCGGTGAGCCGCGCCGGCACCAGGTTGAGCAGGTCGTCGAGGCGCGCCGCCGGCTTGCCCAGGTACTCGTAGCGGCCGTGGTAGCCGATCATCGCGTCGAGGGTGTTGCAGGCGCGGTAGGCGATCGCGCCCGGCAGGCCGAAGAGCGCGTAGTAGAAGAGCGGCGCGACGAAGCTGTCGGAGGCGTTCTCGGCCACCGACTCGATCGCGGCGGCGGCGACGCGCGGGCCGTCGAGCTGCGAGGGATCGCGGCTGCACAGGCTGCGCAGGCCGTGGCGCGCGGCCGCGAGATCGCCGCGCGCGAGCGCCTGGCCGACGGCGCGTCCGGCGCGGCCGAGCGCGGCGAGCGCGAAGCTCGACTTCAGCGCCGGGACGAAGACGACCAGCGCCAGCGCCGGGTGCGTCGGGACGAAGCTCGCCGCGGTCGCGAACAGCGCCGGCACGCCGAGGGCCACGAGCACGCCCCAGACGAGCTGCGCGGCGCGCCGCCCGTCGGCGGGCGCGAGCCGCTTGAGCAGGCGCAGCGTGCGGCCCATCCAGACCACCGGGTGCAGCGCGTTGGGCGGCTCACCCAGGACGAGATCGAACGCGACCGCGGCGCAGAGCGCGAGCGCCGCGAGGCGGGTCGGCTCGTCCAGGAGGTCAGACACGCTCGACCGGCCCCGGGTGCACGCGCAGGACGCAGCCCATGATCGCGGCGTAGACCTCGTCGGCGGCGGCGGCGAGGCGCTGGTGCGCGAAGCCGGCGAGATCGCGGAAGCGCCGGCCGAGCGCGCTCTCGGGCACGACGCCCATGCCGACCTCGTTGGTGACGAGGATCGTGCTGACGCGCCGCTCGGCGGCGGCCGTCACCAGGCGGTCGACGTCGGCGAGGATCGCCGCGTCGGTGGCGTCGGCGAGCAGCAGGTTGGACAGCCACAGCGTCAGGCAGTCGACCAGGACCGCGTCGGTGCGCGCGGGGTCGAGCGCCGCGATGGTCTCGACGACGCGCACCGGCTCCTCGAAGGTGACGAAGTCGCCGCCGCGGTCGGCGCGGTGGATGGCGATGCGCGCGCGCATCTCGTCGTCGAAGGCCTGGCCGGTGGCCAGGAAGACGCGGCGCTCCGGCGCGGGCGCCAGCTCGCGGGCGCGCCGCAGCGCGAAGCTGCTCTTGCCCGAGCGGCAGCCGCCGCCGACGAGGATCAGCCGCGGCATGCCTGCTCCTCCTGCCAGCGGCGCGCCCCCGCGTGCACGGCTTCGTGAACCGCCGCGCCGACGACCTCGCCGATCGACGTGTGCAGGCCGGCGTAGGCGGCGCCGCGCGCCTCGACCGGCGCGGCCACGACGACGCAGTCGGTGCCGGTGCCGGTGGCGGGCGCGCCGGTGACGGCGCTG
>JADMIO011113619.1_pt1 | contig 15273 bp, 14 predicted proteins | sample 8958161 | NCBI WGS metagenome assembly JADMIO01 (sample SAMN16585339, study PRJNA669376) | soil metagenome | isolation source: Crop rotation soil | place: USA: Cullars Rotation, Alabama | collected 2011
GCGTCGCGGTTATCGGCCCACTCACGATCGATCAACACACGGCTCTCACGGCGCGATTTGGCGAACTCAAGATACTCAACCGCGAATACATCCGGCTCCGGATGATGAAATCGGCCGAGGAACTCGACTGGCTGCGTATCGGTGCACACCTCAGCGATCTCGGCATGATGGCGCTGCGTGACAACCTGAAGCCTGGAATCAACGAGCGCGAACTCGGCAATGCGATCGAGCGTGCGTATGTCGGCCTGGGTGGCGTCAACGTAATCCATTTCATCGGCGCAACGGCAATGGCTGCGCCGACGGTGCCCGTGCCACGGCAGTTTCCATCCACGCGGAAAATTGCAGCGGGCGACGCTGTCAGCTCGGAAATCAGTGCGGCGTTCTGGGATTATTCGGGGCAGGTGCTGCGCAGTTTTGCGGTCGGCACTGAGCCGTCGCCGCTCTATCGCGATCTGCATGCCGCCGCCGATGACGCTTTCGATGCGATTTGCGCGGTTCTCAAAGACGGAACGATGCCCGCTGAGGTCGTCGATGCATCTCATGCGATTGAAAAAGCCGGGTTCACCACGATCGACGACTTGATGCACGGCTATGGCGGCGGATATCTGCCCCCGATTGTGGGATCGCAAAGCCGTCCTGCCGGCCCCATTCCGGAGGCGCCGTTACGCGCGGGGATGACTGTGGTCGTTCAGCCCAACGTGACGACGCGCGATCATCGCGCCGGCGTTCAGACCGGCGAACTGCTGCTGATCACGGCGACCGGTGTCGAGCGGTTTCACACCATGCCGCGCGGCTTTGTGCAGTTATGACAGACCGCTGATCAGCCGCCCGGCTCGCCGCGGCGATACCAAGGCAGAAAGCGCGTCGTCGCTGAGCGCAGCAGTGTCTCAAACAGCACGCCTGCGCCAGCTAACACAAGCACGCCAACAAAAGCTTCGTTGTGATGAAACGTACGCGCCTGGAACAGGATGTAGAATCCGAGACCGGGAATGGTCGTGAAGAATTCGGCGACAACGGCCCCGATCAGCGCGCGTCCGGCGGCGAGCCGTAGGCCGGCCAGCAGATATGGCGTCGACGCCGGCAGGATCACCTCAAACAGGCGGGACAGCGAGCCGCCGCGAAACGAGCGCGACACTTCAATGAATTCCGGCGGTACCGCACGCGCGCCATCGGAGACATTGACCACGATGGAAAAAAACGACGCGAACACAATCGTCGCTAATCGCGCATCCGACGTGAAGCCGAACCACAGCGAGAACAGCGGCAGGATCGCGGTCATCGGCACGGCAAAAAGCGCACTGACATAGACTGAGGTGAACCGGTCGACAAACCGGATGCGCCCGATGGCAACGCCTACGATAGTGCCGGTGACGAAGGCAATCGCGAGTCCCTGAAAGACGGCAACGAGCGTCGCGCGCGCCTGCGTCCAGAATTCGGCGCTGGAGAGAACCTTCGGCAGCACGGCGATAATGCCGCTTGGCCGCGCCACAAATGCCGGCGCCCACAGTCGCACACCGATCTCCCACAACAACAGGATCACGATGCCGGCAATGATCCGCAGGGCGGCGTCGTTTCGCAAAGCGGAGCGGAAAGCGAAGCGTTGCGGTGGTGCCGTGTCGATGGCAGGCGCTGTCATCGGTTCAGCCCCCGCCACGCAGAGAAGTGCTCTTCCAGTTTGCGTCCGAGCGATATCAGGACGACGCCGAGTATTGTCAGAACCAGGATCGCTGCATAAAGGCCGGGCGTATCGAAGTCCTGACTCGATCGCATGATGAGCGCGCCCATGCCGCTCGCTGACAGGAACAGCTCGGCCGCCACCATGCCAACCAGTCCGCGTCCGACCGCCTGCCGGATACCGGTGAGCGCGTAAGGCAGCGTGTAGGGAATTAGGAGGTCACGCCAGATCGCCCATTCACTCGACCGAAACGATTGCGCGACCTCAAGCAGTTCCGGCTTGATGCTGCGCGCGCCCTCCACGGTGTTGTAAAGAATCGGGAAGAACGCGAACAGGAAAACCACCAGCGCCTTCGGCGCGAAGCCGAAACCCATGATCGACAGGATGAACGGGATCAGTGCCACCATTGGCGTCGCGTAGAGCGCCATGATGTAGCTCTCGAGCGCCACGCGCAGCAGCCGCGAGCGCGCGAGCAGCAAGCCGACCAGTACGCCGATCACGACCGCAAAGCCGAAACCGGTCACGAACAGCTGCAGTGAACTGGCCAGCGCATCGACCAGCACGCCGTTGCGGGTGTATTCGACAATCCGCGCCACTGTCGCGGTGAAGGAAGCCAAAAACGCCGGGCTGGTCCGGAGCGACACAAGTTGCCAGACCACGGCGCCGAAAATCAGCGCCGCGGTCACAGTCGCAAAGCGCGACCAGTCGAACTTTCCGAACGTCATGCGCCAGTCCGGTGTTCTTGGTTACTTTGCCAGCTTCATGGCGTCGTCAAACACCGTAAGGTCGGCAAAGCGCTCGTAGGCGACAGGCGTTGCATCGGGACGAATACCGCCGACGCGCTTCTGCGCTGCGATGATCGACTCGATGTTTTCCTTGTTCAGGCCGGCCTTATCCTTCGGCCAGAATTCTAACTTGACGTATTCGGTCGTCGCCCACTTGGCTTCGTCGACGGAACGGCTGGTTGCAGCCGCGGCCTTGGCCACCGCATCGGCATTCTTCGGGTCGCGGATGAAGCGTTCCGCTTCGATCAGCGCGGCCAGCACACGCACATAGGTATCGCGATTGGCGGCGAGACGTTTCTGCGTCGTCGACATCGCCATGTAGTGGTTGACCTTCTGAACGTCGTTGATATCGACGACCGGGATGACCTTTTTCTTCGACTCGCGCTCGATGATGGGCACGTCATCAATATGCAGCACGCCGACCTGCAACTGCCCGGAAATCATCGCGGTATGCACGTTGGTTGACAGCGGGACCTGCTGCATGTCCTCAGCTTTCAGATTGCACTGCCGCAACATCTGCGTCAGCGCGATCGAGCGCGCGCCCCCAAGTGAATCGACGCCGACGGGCAATCCCTTCATTTGTTCGCATTTTGATTTGGAGGGATCGAGCGAGCCGATCAGCCAGTCCGGTTTCTCATGGCCATAGATCGCGACGATATCTACGCTCGGATTGTTCGACAGCATATTCACAATAAGCGGCGAGGGCGACAGCGACATCTCAATGTCGCCGGACGCGAGCGCGCGTGCTGCGGAGGCGCCGCTATCGAAATTGCGCAGGGTCACGTTTACGCCGTGCTTGTCGAACAGCTTCTCCTGCTGCGCCACATAGGATTGCACGGCGACGAAAACCGGCGGGATTCCCGGCAGCCCGATGGTGACGTTTGGTTTCGCCGTCTGCGCCGCGGCGGGCAATGCCGCCAGCGCCGCGATTGCGCCAATGCCAAACAGTTTGATCGACAGTCTCATGCGTTCCTCCTGATTTTTTCTGCTGTTCGAACCGACAGCGTTTTCAGTGTTTAATGTTGAAGTTGCAGTTCTGCCGCCTTGGCCTCATCCATCAAGGTGGACCATACGTGCTCCCGGAGCGCGGCGAAACGCGGGTGAGCGAGGGTAGCCCGGCTGCGGGGGTGCGGCAAATCGACCTCGACCTCTTCGAAGACGGAAGACGGCCTGCCTTTAAGCACCACGACGCGGTCGCCCATCAGCACCGCTTCTTCGATCGAGTGGGTGACGAACACCATGGTGGTCGGCCGCATCTGCCAGATGCGCAGCAATTCGAATTGCAGAATCTCTCGGGTCTGCGCATCGACCGCGGCGAACGGTTCATCCATTAACAGCACGCGCGGTTCGATTGCGAGCGCCCGCGCGAGCCCGCAACGCTGCTGCATCCCGCCCGACAATTGATAGGGATAGGCGTGCTCGAAACCGGCGAGCCCGACCAGCTTTATGAAATAAGGAACCCGCTCGGCGATCTGTGCTGCCGGTGCGCCGGCAAGCCGCAGCCCATAGGCTACGTTGGCGTGAACCGTCTTCCATGGAAACAATCCGAAATGCTGAAACACCATCGCGATGCCGGGCAACGGCGCGTCGACGCGCTCGCCTTCCACCGTGATCTCGCCCATGGACGGGGTGATCAGTCCATCGATGCAGCGCAGCAGGGTCGTCTTGCCGCAGCCGCTGGGGCCGACAATGGCGACGATTTCGGACTTGCCGACGTCAAGATTGATGTCGCGGAACACCGTGAGCGGGCCGTAGGCCTTGCCGAGACCGCGCACTCTGATGCGCGCATCTGCCGCTTCCTGCGCCGGCCGGGCGCGGCGTTCCGAAATTTCCGAAACGCTCATGATTCACCCCGCATTCACCTTACCTCCCTGTGCAGCGTCTTCACCGCTGTTCTTCCCAGTATGGCACACACCGGGCACATGCGAAGCCTTCATTTGCATCACCGCTGCCGGCTTTGTCGCTGAAGGAATCGCTGCATTTGCGGCGTTGGCCGCATTACATAATGAATCAATCTCAATCTTTCCGACAAGGCCCGGGAACGGCGCTACGGATCGTAAAGAATAACGCTTCAGGCAAAGTTCAGCATAGCACCAGAAGGCGGTAGCGGTTCACCAATTGAATACGCACAGGGCCGCTATAGTTCTCGCGACGAAGTTTTTTTCGTCGAGGGCTGAACGTGCGCAAGAGCACTTTGATCATGATCGTCGTGGCCGCCGTTTTCGGCCTGATGGCGGTCTTTGTCGCGCAGAGCTGGCTTAACCGCCAGGCGGAAGCGCGGCTGAAAAGCCTTGATGCGTTGGCCCAGCGCAAGCCGGCTGCCACGCAGACGATGGTGGTCGCTGCGCGCCCGTTGCGGTTCGGCAATGAACTCAATCATACGGCGCTGCGTGAAATTGCGTGGCCGGAAGGCGCGCTGCCCGCGGGCAGTTACAATACGGCGCAAGAGCTTTTGGCTGGCGGACGCCGCGTCGTGCTCGCGGCGATCGAACCTAACGAGCCGGTCCTTGCCTCGAAAATCACTGGTGCCGGTCAGCGCGCGACGCTCTCTGCCATCATTGGCCCAAACATGAAAGCTGTGACGATCCGCGTCAACGACGTGGACGGCGTTGCAGGCTTCGTGCTGCCGGGCGACCGTGTCGATATCCTGATGACGCGCCAGCTCGAAAAGACTGCGGCGACGAACGATGTTGTGTTGCAGAACGCACGCGTCCTGGCGATCGATCAGGTTGCGGATGAGCGCACTGACAAGCCGTCGGTCGTGAAGGCTGTGACGGTCGAAGTCGATATCACCGGTGCGCAGCGGCTCTCGCTTGCAAGCCAGGTCGGTAACCTTTCGCTCGCGCTGCGCAAGGCGGGCGAGTCGGACTCGATGAGCACACGGCTCGTGACGCTCGCGGATCTCGTCAATACCAAACAGGCCGATGCCTCTGATGCCGGCACCCATTCCACGGTGGGCGTAATCCGGGCGTCGACCAGGACAGTTTACAGCGTGCCCAAGGAGGGGAGTTCTGGGCGCGCTGTCGTCGCCGTCGATGGCTTGCAACAGCAGCAGTAATGGCGATGAGGGCTTTGTTTTCGGGGACCGTTTCAAGGGGTAGTGGGGGAGAACTAAAGTGACAGGACATAGTGGTGGTGGCAGAGATGCCACCTTGATCCAGAATGGATTGGTGATGCGGCGTGCGCCAGTATGGCTCAGCTTGCTGCTCTCGCTGTTTGCCGCTCTTTTGGCAAATCTGATGCCGTCCGCATTGCCGGGCTTTTCCGGCGAGGCGCTGGCGCAGCGCACGATTGTGCTCGGCGCCGCACGGCGTACCAGTGCGATCACGGTGCCGGTCGGCAAGTCGGAAGACGTTCGTACCGACAGCCCGTTCGTCGACATCGCGGTGGGCGACGCGGAAATCGCGGACGTCAATCCGCTGACCGATCGGGCGCTGTCGATCCTCGGCAAGAAGCTTGGCACCACCCGCGTCTCGATCTATGGCGAAGGCAAGAAGCTGCTTGGCGTCTTCGATGTCGAAGTTTCATACGATGTTTCCCAGCTCGCGATAGAGCTGGCACGACGCTTCCCGCAAGCCAAAATGCGGGTGTCGTCAGTCAACGGCCGCATCATGGTGACGGGCTCGGCGCCCGATGCCATGACGCTCGACCGCGCCATTCAGGTTGCGAAGCAATTCGGCCCCGAAGTCATCAACTCGGTTCAGGTTGCCGCGCCACAACAGGTTCTGCTTGAGGTCCGATTTATCGAGGCTTCGCGCACCGCTGGCCGTGATCTGGGTGTGCAGTGGGCCGTATCGGCCCGACCCGGCCATCAGGAACGCTTTTTCGCCAGCACGGGCAACCTGTTACGGCCGAGTCCGGCGGGGGGAGTCTTGTCGCTTAGCCCCGGCGCGGCTGCCGGTGCCGCGCTGACGGCAACCCCGCCGTTCGGTTTTCTGATCGGCAATCTTGTCCATCAGGGCCTGCAGGCTGACGTGATCGTCAATGCGCTGGAGGAAAAGGGTCTCGGTCGGCGGCTCGCAGAACCAAACCTCGTTGCACTGTCCGGCGATACGGCCAACTTTCTGGCAGGTGGTGAATTCCCGATCCCGATTCCGGGTGGCACAGCAGGCCAGATCATGGTCGACTACAAGCGCTACGGCGTCAGCCTGGCGTTTACGCCTACCGTGCTTGGCGATGGACTAATTAATCTGAAGATCGAGCCTGAAGTCAGCCAGCTCGATCCGGCGCGCAGCGTCGCGGTTGGCACCAACATTAGCGTTCCGGCCCTGATCGTGCGCCGCGCTTCATCAACGATCGAACTGCGCGATGGCCAGAGCTTCGTGCTCGGCGGTCTGTTGCAGAATGACTCGCAGGTCGCGGCCGAACAGTTGCCGTGGCTGGGCGACGTGCCGGTGCTTGGCGCGCTGTTTTCCAGCAAAGCCTATCAGAAGCACGAGAGCGATCTCGTGATCATCGTGACGCCTCGCATTGTCCAGCCGATTCGTCCGGGTCTGCCAGTCAAGACGCCGCTCGATAATACGCTGCCGCCGAATGACATCGATCTGTTCGTGATGGGTAAGGGCGAGATCGCCCGCAAGAACATGCCGCCCGGTCCGCCGGAGCGTCCTTTTGTCGGTCACATGCTTGATCTGCCACCAATGGGAGGCGCCCTTGTCTCGATGCGCTAGAAAAATGTCGGTCCGGGCCGCGGCTCTCGGCGTCATCGCAGCTTCCGCGCTCGGTGGATGCTCGGATATCTACTTCGACCGCCGCGAGACGGTTGCATCCGGCGCCGGCGATGCGGTGGCGTCGAACATCGCGGTCCAGACCATTGACCCCTGGCCGCCGTATGTCGGCGACACGAGAATAGCCATGAACGGCGATCGCGCCGTGATTGCCGCCCAGCGGTATCGCTTCAATCGCGTAATCCCGCCGCGCGGTACCGGCACCAGCGCCGCCTATGACGTGCAGTCACAGGGGGCGCCGCCGCCACCACCCCCAGCGGGAGGCGGTGCGTCTTCGGCGGCCAACGGCAGATAACCAGCGGTCGAAGAACCGCGGCAACGAAAGTTTGATTGGCGTTATGCAGAGTGCAGGTATGACACGCGTTCAGGTGCTGACGGTCGATCCAGAACTGGAACGGCTGATATGCGGCACGTTTGAAGCCGGCGGCGGGAAGATTGATCTCGCCGTCGCCGGCGCTGTGGGCGCGCCGGGCGTGGACGCTCTCGACGGCGGCGCGGCCGTCGCCATCATCGATGTTAATGCGGCCAACGCGGAAGAACTTGTCGCGTTGCAGGACCTGATGACGCGTCCCGGGCGGCAGCCGCCGGTCGTGGTCGTGCTGCGCGAATTTAATCAAGATGTCGTCCGCCGGCTGCTGCAGATGCGGGTCGCGGATTTTCTGGTGCAGCCAGTCTCCCCGATCGAGCTGGTGCGGACCTGCGCCAGGGTGGCGCAGGCATCGAGTGGCAGCGAGCAGCAGCGCGAGGCCGATATTGTGACGATGCTGCCGGCTGTTGGCGGCGCCGGCGTTACAACTCTGGCGATCCAGAGCGCGTTGATCCTCATGGAGAACGCCAAGCGCGCAAAATCCACCTGCTTGGTCGATCTCGATTTTCAGCATGGCGCATGCGCCGATTATCTCGACATCGAGCCCCAGCTCGATCTCAAGGAAATCGAGCCGCGCCCGGACCGGCTCGACAAGCAGCTGCTTGAAGTGATGACGTCCTACCATTCGTCCGGACTCGCGGTGATCGCGGCGCCGAACCGGCCTGCCGAAATGCGCACCTTCGACCCCGACATGGTGACGCATCTCCTCGATCTTGTGTCGTCGCACTTCGATCATGTCATCATAGACATGCCGCGTACCTGGTTTTCCTGGACCGACAACGTGCTGCTGGGTTCCAATCGCGTCTTCATCGTCAGCGAAATGACGGTTCCGGCGATCAAGCATGCGCGCAAGCTGGTCGCCGCCATTGCCGAACGTCTCGGCGACGGGCCCAACCCGAAAGTCATCGTCAACCGGTTCGAGCAGTTCGTATTCGGCGCGGGCCTGCGCAAATCCGACCTTGAGCAGGCGCTGGGCAATAGTTTTGCCGGCGTCGTGCCAAACGACTATCGCACCGTGCGCGAGGCGATCGATCGCGGTGTCCCGCTAAATGAGGTCAAGGCCAACAACAAGATTGCCCATGCTGTGCGTCCGCTGGTCGAATTGAAGCGGACGTCCGATCCGGTGTCTCCGGCAAGGCGTGGGCTGTCGCGCCTGAAATTGTCGTGGGCGAAGTAGGTACGGCGCGCCGGGTGACGGTGCAATTCGGGAACTGAACATGGCCGGTCGTTTCAGCACGTTGCGGTCTTCCGTTCTGGATGCGGTCCAGTCGCGCGTCGCCGCCCCTGCGGAACAACCTCCTGCTGCGCCGCCCGTGCTGGACGCGGCTCCCAAGATCGTTCCTGAATCGCCGCCGGTCATCACACCGCCGCCCCCGCCTACCGCGCCGCCGCCGCTCAACCCGCTGCATTCAGACAAGTATCTCGATGCGAAAGTGCGGCTGCATCGCAAGCTGATCGACGAAATCAATCTTTCCGCGCTGGAAAAACTGCCCGAAGACGAAATGCGCCGTCACGTCCAGCAGCTCGTCCAGCAATACACCGCTGCGGAGCGCCTGGCGCTTAACGCGCGCGAACTCGCTGATTTCACCAACGAGATTCTCGACGAGATGATCGGTCTGGGTCCGATTGAGCCGCTGCTCAAGGACGAGTCGATCAACGATATCCTGATCAACGGCCCCGAATGTGTCTATGTGGAGCGGCGCGGCATCCTTGAACCGCTGGCGATCCGCTTCAAGGACGAGGCGCATCTGCTGCGCATCATCAACAAGATCGTTTCAGCGGTCGGTCGCCGGGTCGATGAATCGCATCCCCTGTGCGACGCGCGCCTGCTCGACGGCTCGCGCGTCAACGTCGCGGTGCGCCCTGTTGCTGTCGATGGTGCGTTGGTTTCCATTCGTAAGTTTTCCAAAAAGCCGTTCGGCCTCGACAAGCTGGTCGAAATCGGCGCCCTGCGCCCGCAGATGGCGGAGCTTCTGGCCGCCGCGGTAAAGGCGCGCGTCACGACGATCATTTCCGGTGGTACTGGCTCCGGCAAGACGACAATGCTGAACGCCCTGTCGGCTTTCATCTCGGACAAAGAACGTCTGATCACCATCGAAGACGCCGCCGAGCTGCAGTTGCAGCAGCCCCATGTGGCGCGCATGGAAACGCGTCCGCCCAACGTTGAAGGCAAGGGCGAGATCCGCCAACGCGATCTTGTCAAGAACGCACTGCGCATGCGGCCGGAACGCATCATCCTCGGTGAGTGCCGCGGCGAAGAAGCGTTCGACATGCTGCAAGCCATGAACACCGGTCATGAAGGCTCGATGGCGACCATTCACGCCAACAATCCGCGCGAAGCGCTGTCTCGCATGGAGCAGATGATCGGCATGGCCGGTCTGCCGATGACCATCGCCTCGATCCGCGGTCAGATTGCCGCGGCTATCCGCGTCATTGTGCAGCTCACGCGCATGTCCGACGGCAAACGTCGCGTCATGAGCATCGCCGAAATCACCGGCATGGAAGGCGATATCATCCAGCTGCAGGAAATCTTCAAATATGTGCGCACCAGTACATCGGCGGACGGCACAGTGAACGGCCACTTTGTCGCGACTGGCGTGCGTCCGCGCTTCCTTTCCGATCTCACCGCCAAGGGGATCAAGATCCCCGGTCATTATTTCGATCCCAGCAAGCCGCTGGAATGATGGCGAGGCGCGAACATGCCGTTTGAGATCGACGCCGAATATCTGTTCTATGCTTTCGCTGCTGTTGCCGCGGTATTGATTGCCGAAGCCGTCTATCTCCTGTTTCACTCCTCCTCGTCGTATCGTAACCGCATCAATCGCCGACTCGCGCTGCTCGACGACAACGTCAGCCGCGACACCGTGCTCGCACAGCTTCGCCGCGAGCGCGGGCTGAATAGCGATGGCGAGTTCCGTCTGCCCATCGAGGCGCTCAACCGGCTTATCATGCAGTCGGGCCTGTCGATCGGCTGCACCAAGCTGATCATGTTTTGCGCGTTCGGCGCGCTCGGGATCTTTGCCGTTGTCGTGAACTGGCGCAGCAACCTCGGCGAGGCCATGATGGCCTCTGTTGCCGGCGGCGTTTTCCTGCCCTACCTGGTGCTGCGCATATTGCGCGGACGGCGGCTAAAGAAATTCGGCGAGCAGTTTCCTGAAGCGATCGACGTGATCGTACGCAGCCTTCGCGCCGGTCACCCGGTGCCGGTGGCCGTATCGATGGTGGGGCGCGAGTTTCCCGATCCCATCGGCAGCGAGTTCGGGATCGTAACCGACGAGATCACCTACGGCGCCGATCTCGAAGCGGCGATGCGCACCCTCTATTTTCGCGTCGGCCAGGACGATCTGCCGTTGTTCGTGACCGCGGTTGCAATTCAAGGCTCGACCGGCGGCAATCTTGGCGAAATTCTTGAGAACCTGTCATCGGTGATCCGGCAGCGCTTCAAGATGCGCCGCAAAGTCAAGGCGCTTGCGTCTGAAGCGCGGGCGTCCGCGCTTATCCTGTCTGCGTTGCCGATCGGCGTGTTCGCTATCGTCAATGTCATATCGCCGGATTTCTATTCCAGCATCTGGCATTACGACTTGACGCATTACTGTCTTGGCGTCGCAGTGGCATGGATGCTGACAGGCAATTTCATCATGTATCGCATGGTCAACTTCAGGATCTGACCGCGATGGACATGCTGTTTGACTATTTTGAAGGTAGTGTAAGCGATGGCCGGGCGACGCTGGTGTTTGCAGCGGCGATATTTCTTGCCGCGACTCTTGCTGCCTTCGGTGTGATGGCATTCCTGCAGACCCGCGGCGCATTCAAGCGCCGCACCGCCGGAATGGCGACGGATATGACCGTCGAAGGCGGCCCGCGGGTGAATGCGAGCGCCGCCGGGTCGATGGTCAATCGCCTGATCGAACAGACAACCAAGCACTATCTGTCGATCGACGGCAAGAACATGAAGGTGCTGCGCAAGCGGCTGGTCCACGCCGCGATCTTCGATCCGCGCGCGGTCGGCGCTTTCTTTCTGCTGCGTGCGGTTCTTGCCGTCGCCGGCGGTTTTGCTGCAGCGATGCTGCTGCCGATGCTGACGACCAAATTCGAGCAGATGTTCTGGATGTTTGCAGGTGTCGGCGGCATCGCCGGCTATCTCGCGCCAAGTCTCCTGCTTGACCGCAGGATTGCCGCGAAGCGCCATGAGTACCGTACCGGCTTTCCGGATTTCATGGATCTGCTGGTGGTTTGCGCCGATGCTGGTCTCGCCATGGAAGGCGCGCTGGAACGGGTAGGGCGCGAACTTTCGGAATCCTATCCGGCGCTGGCCGCGAACATTCACCTGACCAATCTGGAAATCCGGGCAGGCCGTCCGTTGTCGGACGCGCTTGAGCATTTTGGCGACCGTTTAGGACTGGATGAAGTCCGGTCGTTTGCGACCCTGATCCAGCAGTCCGAGGAACTGGGCTCGAGCATCACCGAGGCGTTGCGGGTCTACAGCGAGGACATGCGCCACAAGCGGCTCTCCGCCGCGGAAGAAAAGGCGTATGCGCTGCCGGCGAAACTGTCGTTGCCGCTGATGGTATGCGTATTTCCGGTGCTCTTCGTGGTGATCTTGCTGCCGGTGTTCGTCCGCTTCAAAATGGGCGCGTATTAGGCCACGAATTTCAGGTTCGCGGGTTCCATCCACTGCAATTTATTAACGAAATCCGCCTAATTTTACCGATATCGCAGTTCAAGAGCCCGGTCGGCTAACGGCACACCGCGGTGTGCATCGGTTTTGGTGTGAGCGTACCGATGAAGTTGAGCGTGGCGCGCGGCTTGGCAGCTGTTTCCTGCTTGCTCCTTCTGGTCGGTTGCGAGACGACTTCGTCGACACCGGAGACAACACCGGCCTCTCCGTTCGCATCGATCAAGCTGCCGGAAATCTTCAAATCGTCCGAGCCCGCGGTCGAGACTACTGCGTCTGTCGCCACGCCGGTTGGCGCGGTACCGGTAGTGGTGTCGGCGCCCGACCCACCGTCGGCGGTGGACGACACCTATTCGCCCGCGGCCAATCCGGACGCCAAGGCGTTGCTGGGCGGGGACCGTTACGACGACCTCAGCATGGCCAAGCGGTTCTTCCGCGACGGCAACTACGGTTTGGCGGAGCGCTATTACCGTAGGGCGGCGGAGTCCCACCCGCGCGATGCAGAAGCCTGGCTGGGGCTGGCAGCGGCTTACGACCGGCTCAAGCGGTTCGATCTCGCGGACCGGGCCTATGCCCAGTTGCTGCGTCTGCGCGGCCCGACGGCTGAAGTGCTCAACAATATCGGCTATTCGTACATGCTGCGCGGTGACTATACCCGGGCCGATCAGAAGCTGCGCGAAGCCCTCGCGAAAGACCCTGATAACCCTTATGTGATCACCAATCTGACGTTGCTGGAAGAAAGCAGGACAGCGCGCAAGGCGATCCGCTAGAAAGGCACCGTCTCAACAGAGGACGGTTTTCCGGTTTATTGATGCTCAAGGAAATTACGTCGTTTTTTTCCGATCTGGTCGGCGAGACCGAGCCGCCGCATTTTCAGGACAGCGATTACCGGGTAGCGGCGGCCGCCTTGATGGTCCATGTCGCGACGCTCGACGGCGACCTGTCGGACGAGGACCGCCACAAGCTACATGATCTTTTGAAAGCCCGTTTCGACCTGACCGAGGAATTGACACAGGAACTCGTCGATGCGGCTGTCGCGGCCGACCACGAAGCGGTCGACTTTTATCATTTTACGCACACGCTGATGCGCGTCCTTGATGAGCCCGGCCGCCAGCGAATCGTCGAGATGCTTTGGGAGATGGCTTACAGCGACCACAAGGTGACCGAATTCGAGGACAACGTGATGTGGCGGATCGCCGATTTGCTTGGAATTTCGGCACAGCAGCGCCTCGAGCTTAAGCGCCGTGTTGCCGGCGAAGGCAAAGAGTAGGATTTTTCGCCGCATGAAAGTTCTGCGAAAAAAGACTGTTGCAATGCGGCATTGAAAAGGTACGAATTAACGCATGATCCCGAAAAGTGGGAACCGGTTTTCGGAAGAGGTCATGCGCAAGCAGAAATTGGCGTGCTGAAACGAACTCTCAAGCGCGAACTATCGCGAACTTCCGCCGCCCGCGACGCGGCTCCCGTCCTGCTCATCCTGCATCAGGAACTGTCGACGCCCGGCCGGGTCGGCCACTACCTTCTGTCGCGTGGCTATCCCCTCGATATCCGTCGCCCCGCACTCGGCGACCCGCTGCCCGAAACGCTTGAGAAACACACCGGCGTGGTGGTGTTCGGCGGCCCAATGAGCGCCAACGACGAAAGCGAATTCATTCGCCGCGAGACCGACTGGCTCGCCGTGCCGCTGCGCGAGCAGAAGCCGTTTCTCGGCATCTGCCTCGGCGCGCAGATGCTGGCGCGGCATCTCGGGGCAAGCGTCTCCACCCATCCGCAAGGTATGGCGGAGATCGGCTACTACCCGATCCGCGCAACGCAGCTTGCACGCGACGTGACGCCTGATTGGCCTGACCATGTCTACCAGTGGCACCGCGAAGGCTTCGTGTTGCCGCACGGCGCGGATCTGCTCGCGGAAGGCGACATGTTCGAGGTGCAGGCGTTTCGTTACGGCCCAGCCGCCTATGGCATCCAGTTTCATCCGGAAGTCACTCACGCGATGATGTGCCGCTGGACCACACGCGGCCACGAGCGCATGGCATCGCCGGGGGCGCGACCGCGCGCGGATCATTTCCTTGATCGCCCAATCTACGATCCGTCCGTGCGCGAATGGCTCACGGCGTTTCTGGAGAAATGGGCTGCGCCTCAGGCGGCGCCGGCACTGCGCGAAGCCGCGGAATAGTAATTCTATTCCTTATAGCGCTTATCGAACGTTTCGAAATTATAGAGCGCCGGAAACGCCTTGATCCAGATCGCGACGATCAGCAGCGTCCCGAACCCCCCAATCAGCACCGCCGGCACTGTGCCGAACCATTCGGCGGTGACGCCAGATTCGAATTCGCCGATCTGATTTGATGTGCCGATGAACAGCGAATTCACCGCGCTGACGCGGCCGCGCATCGCGTCCGGCGTTTCAAGTTGAATGAGCGGCTGGCGGATCACGACGCTCAGCATGTCGGCGCCGCCGATCACCATCAACGCGAAAATCGAAAATACGAACGACGTCGACAGTCCGAATGCGATTGTCGCGAGACCGAACACGGCCACGCCGCCATACATCACGCGGCCGAGATGCCGCCGTGGCGGCCAGCGAATGAGAATGATCGACACCAATACAGCGCCAACTGCGGGTGCGGCACGCATCACGCCGAGGCCCCAGGTGCCGACCTGAAATATGTCGCGCGCGAAAATCGGCAGCAATGCTGTCGCGCCGCCAAAAATCACCGCGAACATGTCGAGCGACATCGGCCCCAGCACCATCGGGTTCTTGCGGACAAAGTCGATACCGGCGAACACGGTCTTGAGCGTCACCGGCTCGCGCGTCAGCTTCACCGGCCGCATCCTGATGAAAAAGATGAACGTGCTCGACACAAAAAACAGGATCGCGCAGGTCGCGTAGACAAACGAAATGCCGCCGATCAGCAGTATGCCGCCGAGCGCCGGCCCTGCGATCGTTGCCGCCTGATAGGCTGACGACAGTCCTGCGATCGCCTGAGGCAGTACGGCCGGCGGCACGATGGATGGCGGTAGCGTCTGGATCGTCGTGGATT
>JADMIO010814624.1_pt1 | contig 15272 bp, 17 predicted proteins | sample 8958161 | NCBI WGS metagenome assembly JADMIO01 (sample SAMN16585339, study PRJNA669376) | soil metagenome | isolation source: Crop rotation soil | place: USA: Cullars Rotation, Alabama | collected 2011
GCCGCGACTTCAAGTCACGTGAATTCCAAGCTTCGGATCCCACTGTGCTGGAAAGCCGCGCCCGGAACGCCGCGGCTGCCGACACCGACGTCGGGCGCGCCACTGGTGCCCGCGCGGACGATCAGCGCGCCGACGCCGGGCAGCGGCGGATCGGGCGAAATGTTCCCCGGCGCGGTGCGGCCATAGAGACCGCCAAGGGTGGGGGAGGGTTTGGCGGTCTGTCGACAAATCTTGCCGAGGATGCCGCCGGAGGGGATATCCGCGGCAAGATGGGGGAAATGATGCCTGAAAATGCGGCAGACCGCCAAAGAGTCGTCGCGCTTCCAGGCGCGCAACACCAAGCGATAACGATTAAGATGTCCCTGCCCGCTAAGATAAGTCGATAAGACCTTTCTGGCGCAGGAGTTCTTATGGTACGTTTATGGCATATGGCGGCGGCCCTGGTGATGTTCCCCGCGGCGGCGCTGGCACAGTTCGCCCCACCAGGCGGCACCGTGTCTCCTCCCGCAACCGGTCCCACGATTGCGCCAACGACGGGGGGGACGACGGGGCCGACGTTGCGGATCGATCCGCCGCAGGCCGTGCCTTCGCCCACTAGCGGGAACATGTCGCCAAGCCCGCTGGCCAGCCCGTCCATGACCACCAGCGCCCTGATTGGATTTGTGAACGATGATCCGATGTTTGTCACGGATCTCTTCCGCCCGCTCGATGCGGATCTGAAGCGCATGGCGGCCAACGCCAAGTCCCTCAGCGATTTCAAACAGGCCGCGGCACAGGCGCTGGACAGCGAGCTGCAGCATGCGGTGTCGGAGCGGGTCTTCGTGGCGGCGGCGCAGACGGAGCTGACGGAGCAGGACCGCGCCAAGATCGATGTTGTCGTCGCCCTGCAACGCAGCAAACTGATTGCCGAGCACGGGGGCAGTATCCCCGCGGCCGACAAGTTCCTGGCGGCACAGGGCTCGTCGGTGGACCGCGAGATGGCGGAGCTGCGCCGGGTGCTGATCATGCAGATCTATCGCGAAAAGCACCTGTTCCCCCAGGTGGTGATCACGCGGCAGATGCTGGTGGACGCCTATGACAAGGACCCCAAGCGCTGGCAGGTGGAGGCGCAGATCGAGCTTTACACCATCACGCTGCCGGTGACCAACTGGCTGCGCGAACCGAGCACCAATGGACAGAGGGGGCCGATCAAGATGAATCCAAACGTGGGGGAAATTCAGGCGGCCGAATCGCAGGCGCTGGCGACGGGGCGCGAGATCATTGGCAAGCTGAAGGCGGGGGCCGATTTTGCGACGCTGGTCGAAGATTATGATTCGCGCGATGCCGCCCGCACCACGGGGGGCCGCCACCCGACGGTGAACCGCGGCTCGATGGCCAACACGCGGCTGGAGGATTTTGTCTTTTCGCTTCCGGCCAATTCCACACCGGATCTGAAACTCTTTGAGGAGAAGAGCTTCCGCGACAGCATCGTGGTGGTGGCACGCGTCGGCAAGAAGACCGAGGCCCGCACCATCCCCTTCTCCGAGGCGCAGGATCAACTGCGCGAGGAACTCCGGCAGGCGCGCATCACCGAGCTGCAGGGAGAGATCATGGACCGGCTCGCCCGGCGGGCGGCGATTGAAGCGGTGGACCGGATGCGCGGCGTGGCCCTGGACGCGGCGGTGACGCGGTATTACGCGAAGTAAGTTCTCGCCTACAATGCCTGTATGGACATCAAGAGCGGCGCAATCCGTCTTTTCAAACTCTTTGGCGTTAATGTCTATCTTCATTGGTCGTGGGCCTTGGTCGCCATCGTTCAAATCTGGCTGGCTCGCAATAATCCCGGGGCCATCAGCCACAAGCCGGAGGGACTGGCCTTTCATGCCGCGCTTTATCTCTGCCTGTTCCTGATTGTGTTGATTCATGAATTCGGTCATGCCCTCGCGTGCAAATCTGTCGGCGGGAAAGCGGAGAGAATTATTCTGTGGCCGCTGGGCGGCGTCGCTTACGTGCAGCCACCGCCGCGTGCGGGGGCGCTGCTTTGGTCGATTGCGGCCGGGCCGCTGGTGAATGTCATTCTGCTTCCGATCACCATCATCCCGGCGTTCATGTTTCCGGGGGACTTTCTGATCGATCTGGCCGTGATGAACGGCGTGCTGCTGGTCTTCAACATGCTCCCCTTTTACCCACTGGACGGCGGGCAGATTCTCCGTGCGCTGCTCTGGTTTGTCACGGGCCCCGCCATCTCGCTGATCGTCGCATCGATCATTGGACTGATCGGGGCGGCTGGCCTGGCCGTCTTAACGCTGGTTTTTTTGAAGAGCGTGTACTTGGGATTTATCGTGATGTTCATGGGCCTGCGTTGCCTGGCCAGCCTGCGCGCGGGCAAAGTGTTGTATAAGCTCGAACAGGCGCCGCGCTGGCACGATGCCGCGTGCCCGCATTGTGGCCAGCAGCCGCCGCAGGGACCCTATTGGCGCTGCATGTGCGGTGTGCCGCTCGATACCTTTCAAAACCGCGGCGTCTGCCCCAACTGCGGCCAGCATTTTGCCATGACCGCATGCCCCTTCTGCGGGCAGGCCGCGCCTATGGAGCAGTGGTATGCCATGCACGGCTTTCCGGTGCAGGCGCAGCCGCAGTGAGGCGGCTGGAGCATAATGGCATGCATGGCCGCGCCCGCGCATCCCGAGCTTCCTTCCGCACCTTCAGGCCATAGCCGTATTGGCTGGGCGGGGTTTGCATTGGCGCTGCCGGAGGACTGGAATCTTTCCTTTCACTCGCCGGCCAAGAGCGTGGCCCGCGGGGGCTTGCTTGTTTTCAACGACCTCCGCGGGCCGGCCTTTGAGATTCGCTGGAAGTCACCGCGGATGCTGGGGGTATTTGCCGCCGATCCCGTGCGGCGGCTGCAGCGACTGGCGAAAAAGTTGCAGCGGAAACACACGGTCGAATCGCTCCCCGGCGCGTTTCTTCTGCCGGGCAAATCGATGGTACTTGCTGCCACGGGCGGACGGATTTACGAACTCCATTGCCCGCGCGACGCGAAACTGCTCACCCCCATCACGCACGATTTCCTTGCCGCCACAGGGCGAATCAAGGATCAATGGCTCTGGTCCATCTACGGCATTAGGGAATGGCTTCCTTCCTCCGCGCGACTTTGCAAGGCCACCTTCAACCCCGGACAAAGCGAACTGCTCTTCGGAAGGCGAGTCTCCCGATTCGCGCGCCCCGGCGAAACGTGGCAATGCGTATCGCGCGCCCTGGCTTCCCAAATGCTCGGCGGAAAATCACTGCGCGCCTGGGTCACCGCCGAGCTTCCCCTGCTGCGGCAATTCACCAAACCCGAATGGATCGAATCGGAGAACGCCGCCACCTGCCGGGGCCAATCGAAGCACACGCGCCACGAGCTGACCCTCCGCCACGATCCGCAAACCAACCGCCTCCTCTGGACGCACCTTCAAAAAAGGACAAAATAGAAACTACGGAAGCACACAATATCCATGTGCATCCGTGACTGATTTCCTCGCGTTGCCACACTGATCGGAGCAAGCCATGAGCGTATCCAATTGCATCTTCTGCAAAATCATCGCCGGCCAGATTCCCTGCTACAAAATCTACGAGGACGATGTCGTCCTCTCCTTCCTGGACATCGGCCCGCTGGTCCGCGGCCACACGCTGGTGATCCCCAAGCAGCATCACGCCGCATTGATCGAAACCCCGCCCGAACTGCTCGGGGCGATCAACCAGCGGCTGCCGAAGATCGCCCGGGCGGTACTGGCGGCGACAGGGACCAAGGCGTGCAATATCCTGGTCAATAACGGGGCGGAGGCGCAGCAGTCGGTGATGCATCTGCACTATCACATTCTGCCGCGGGCGACCGGAGAGACCTTCCGGGTGCCTTGGAACGCCGGGTCGCTGGAGAAGCAGACGGCGACGGAGCTGGCGTCAGCCATATCACGGTCGGTCGCGAGTTGATGAGCCGAACAATACAATTTGGTGATCAGACCCAGGTATTGTAGAATTCCTTCATGATACTCACCATCCAACTTCCGCCGCGGGCTGAAGCACGGCTTGCGGAAAAGGCTCGTGAAGCAGGCGTGGACATGCCCACCTATGTGGAACGACTTCTGGAAGCCGATGCCACGCGGCCGCCACTCGACCAGATTCTCAAGCCCGTGCGCGATGCTTTCGAAGCCTCGGGAATGAGCGAGGATGAATTGAGCAACATTCTGGTGAAGGCCAAGAAAGACATGCGAGCCGCGCGCCGTCAGCACGGAACGGAATGAGCACACCTCTTAGAGTCGTATTCGACTGCATGATCTATACGCAAGCGCTTATCAGTAGCCGCGGTCCGGCAGCGGCCTGCCTGGAACTTGTCCGGCAGGGGAAACTTCATTTGGTTTGGAGTGACTATGTTCTTCAGGAGATTCGAGAACTGCCCGGCAAATTGCCGGCAAAATTAAATGTCACGCCAGAAAGAGTTGAAGCATTCCTTCTCGACGTTGCACCGCATGTGGAATATGTGGTTGAGGTGCCGAACATGTATGAAAACCCGTTCGATATCGATGATTCCCACTATATAAACCTGGCTGTCAGCGCCAAGGCCACTGTCATCACAAGCCGCGATAAGGATAATGGACCCATCAATACCCGAAGGCTTGGCATTTCAAGAGCGCTTTCCAACTGTTCAGATAATTACCCCGGACAGACTGCTGGCAATATGCCAGTGAGTCACGTTATAGGTCGTTCCCCTTTGTGAATTATCTCCCAATTCACCACTAAGGAATTGCAAAGGCCCCCTTCGCTGGTACACTGATGGGTTCAGGGACGGGGTTTTTGGGAGTTGCATGTCCACCTTCCTGCAAATCATCCATATCACGCTGGTGGTCTTTTATCTGTTGACGCTGGCGATTCTGGCGGTCTACGGCATGTACCGCTATGTGCAAATCCTGGTCTACTACCGCCATCTTCATAAAACCCCTAAACCGGCAAGCAAATTTGGCGAGCTGCCGCAGATCACTGTCCAGCTCCCCATGTTCAATGAAATGTATGTCGCCCAGCGGGTCATTGAGGGAGCCTGCCAGATCGACTATCCGCGGGAGAAGATGCAGATCCAGGTACTGGACGACTCCACCGATGAGTCGCAGGAGATTGCCCGCGCATGCTGTGATGAGATGCGCCGGCAGGGGTTCAACATCCAATACTTGCATCGCACCAACCGCAGCGGCTACAAGGCGGGAGCGCTTTGTGAAGGCCTGCGGGATGCCACGGGCGAGTTTATCGTGATGTTCGATGCGGACTTTATCCCGACGCGCGACATGGTGCGCAAGTCGATCGAGTTCTTTACCGACCCCAATATCGGCTGCGTGCAGACCCGCTGGGAGCATATGAACCGCTCGCAGTCGATGCTGACGCGCAGCCAGGCCATTTTCCTCGATGGCCACTTCATGATCGAGCACATTTCCCGCAATCGTTCCGGCCGGTTCATGAATTTCAATGGCACGGCAGGCATCTGGCGGCGCAAGGCCATCGATGACAGCGGCGGCTGGCAGCATGACACGCTGACCGAAGACATGGATCTCTCCTTCCGCGCCCAGCTCCGCGGCTGGCAGTTTGTGTATCTGCCCGAAGTCCTTGCGCCAGCGGAACTTCCGCCTGAGATGATGTCCTTCAAGCAGCAGCAGCATCGCTGGACCAAGGGGCAGGTGCAGACAGCCGTCAAGCTGCTGCCCACGATCCTGAAGGCCCAAATTCCCTGGTGGGTGAAGCTCGAAGCCCTCTTCCAGCTCACCTGTACCGCCGTTTACATTCCGGCCATTATCCTGTCGCTGATTCTCTTCCCGGTCTGGAATGTCGATCCTGAGTTATTCAATACCCCCGGCAAGATCATTCCGCTGGCCGTGGCCAGCTTCTTTGGCCTGCTGACCTGCTCAGCCGGCACGTTCTATATGCTGTCGCAGAAAGCCCTTGGCCGCAGCACCTTTACGACGATGCTGATGGTGCCCTGGCTAATGGCTCTGGGCATGGGCGTCGCCGTGATCAACGCCGCGGCAGTGTTGGAAGGGCTGTTCGGCCGGCGCGATACGGAATTCGTCCGCACGCCCAAGTATGGCAATGCCGCGGGGACGGGACAGTGGAAGAAGCGTGCTGGGGCGTTCAAGGTGAAGCTCAATGTGGTCCCAACCATTGAGATCATCTTTGGCCTCTACATGGGCGTTTGCGCGACTCTGGCCATCCTCACACAATCCGCCACCGGGACCATCCCCTTCTTGATCATCTTCTCCTTCGGCTATCTGTACGTCGGCGTCCTCACCCTGCAGAGCCGCTGGCTCTCGCGAAAGGCGGCGCAGGTCGAGGTCGTCGCCAAAGAACAGAAGCAAGCGGAAGCCCTCGCCGCCTAAAGCGTATGACATCTCAGTTGCAGGTCTTTCGTGAGGCTGACTTACAGCCCTCGGCGCGGTAATGTAGCGTGTGATCGGGCGGGGCTCTTTTGTTTTGGAGTTCACAAACAATGGCTGAAATGCGCGTCGGGCTGGGGTACGATCTGCATCGCACGATCGTTGGAAGGCCGCTGGTTTTAGGCAACATTCAGATCCCACACGAAAAAGGCCTGGATGGTCATTCGGACGCCGACATCGTGCTGCACGCGCTGATCGATGCGCTGACGGGTGCCGCGGGATTGCCCGATGTCGGGCAGCTTTTTCCCAACACGGATCCGCGCTACAAGAACATCAACTCGGCGGAACTGCTGACGGCAACGAACGACGCGTTCAAGAAAGCGGGATGGCGGCTGGTCAATTGCGACATCGTGATCGTGGCCCAGCGCCCAATTCTTTCGCCGTATAAGCCGGCGATGATCAGGCGGCTGGCGGAACTGCTCGGCGTGCAGGAATCGCAGGTGAACCTGAAGGGGAAGACGGGGGAGCGGATCGGGTCGATTGGGAAGGAAAAGGCGATGGCTTGTCAGTGCGTGGTGCTGATCGAGCGGTAAGTTGCTCGCAGTACAGCCTTTAGGCTGCTTGTGCCCGCATTAAGGCTGTGCTCGTGACGATTATCGGCCCAAAATAGTCGACAAAAAAATCCGGAATTTATATTGCAACTCAGTCTCAGCGGCGATATGTTACTAGGGACCTTGAGAGGTGCATATGTCAGCCATATTTGAAACTCCTTCCAGAACGGTGCACCTGCCTACCTCCCAGCTTGCTCCGGCCGCTCCCGGCACCCGGCCTTCCGTTCGTAAGGGCTTGCGATTAACAGACTTACAATCTGGCGAGACAGGGCGCATCCTGCTGGTGGCGATGTGCGATGCCTCGTGCCGCAAGCGCTTTGCGGAACTGGGGCTGGCCGAGGGGATGAAAGTAACCGTGGCTTCCACTGGCGACACGCTGATGCTCATCATTGGCGGGAGCCGCATGGGCCTGGCATCCCGGTGTGCAGACGAAATCTTCGTCTCGCGCGTCCACGCCTGAACGGGCCAAGTTATTCCATGACACTCGATCAATTGCCGCTGGGTCAGACCGCCAAGGTGGTCAAGCTCGTTGGCGCGCCGCCGATTCGACGGCGGCTCATGGAGATGGGGATTACGCCTGCCGCGCAGATTGAGGCGATTCGCTGGGCACCGCTTGGCGATCCACTGGATGTGAAAGTCCGCGGCTATCACCTGAGCCTGCGCCGGCAGGAAGCGGCTGCCGTGGAAGTCATGCCGCTGCCCACGGAAGTCGCGCCATAAGTCCCAGCCTAAGTCGGCCCGACCCGCCCCTGCCTCACATTCCAGTACAATTCGTTTTATGGACTCGCGCTATCCACTGATTCGCCCCGCCGAGCCGGAGATGGTGACGCGTGGACTACGCGTGCTGGTCGGCGGGCCGGAGCAGATGCCAGGGATACCCGTGCGGGGGAACCTGGAAGAGATCACCGAGAAACTCAATGGCTTTCTTGCCTACGCGCAGACGATCCGACTTGATACCAAGAGGCAGGTAGTGGCGCTGCGCCATGGCGGCTCGGGCGAACTGCTGATTGCGGGAATGTGTCTGTGGGTCCCCTCGCCGGGGCGCACGGCAATGCTCTTTGCGCCGGCACTTTCGGAATTTCCGCAGAGCGCGGAGCCGACACAACTGGCGATTGCAGAGGCGCTTGCAGACGTGCAGGCGGCGGGCGTAGTCCTCGTTCAGGCGATGATGGAGCCATCGGACGCGGCGGGCAAGACCGTGTTCACCGCCGCCGGGCTAAAGCAACTGGCGACCCTCACCTATATGGAGCGCAAGCCGCCGGTGAGCCCGCCGGCCTTTTCGCTGCCGACGGACCTGACGCTGGCTGCCTACGAAGCGGGCACTCATGATTTATTTAAAGAAGCGATCGCGCGGAGTTATGAAGGGACATTGGATTGTCCGGCCCTTTCAGATATGCGCACCGTGGAGGATGTGATCGAAGGCCACAAGAGCGTGGGCCTTTTCGATCCGCAGTTATGGGCCGTGATTTTGCGCGCCGGGCGGCCGATCGGCTGCCTGCTTCTGGCGGAAATTCCCGCGCGCAACGGACTCGAACTCGTCTACCTCGGCCTCACGCCCGAAGCCCGCGGCCAAGGGCTTGGCCGCGGGCTCATGCAGCGCGTGCTGGCGATTTCCTCGCGGCGGCACTTTGCCGTGGCGACGCTGGCGGTGGACGCGGCCAATGTGCCTGCGGTACGGCTGTATCGTCGCTGCGGTTACGCCAGCGTGGCACAGCGCGTGGCGCTGGTGAAGCAGCTCAATTAGTGCGGCGATCGCGCGCACCGCGCATCGTCTGGCGCTGGAGCGCGCGACACAATCGCTGGTGGTATGCGCCGCGTCATTTGAAATTCTGTGATGCAATGCACTCAACATGTTGCGCGGCGCGCGGTTATGCACATAGGCAGGCGTCTATTGTTGATAAGCGGCGGGGAAAAATAAATTTTTTCGCGCAAGTCCATGTGGCAGTGAGAGAACGCGCTGTGGAAAAAAATTTGCGCGAAAATCATTGTTGTCATAATCTTTATTCGATGCTAAAACATCCCCATCAATTGAATTTTGTGATCGTGTGATTGATGAAGTTGCTGCGTCTGCTTTGCAACGCAACCTTCTTGTGAGCTTCCTTTTTCTTCCGGCGGACTGCCACTTCTGGCTCTCGTAAATCTGTCCGCCCGTAACAGGACGATCAGTCTACTCAATTGGGGTGAGCACCGCCTGCGGCCTTGCGCCGCGGGAAAGGGTCCACTCTCGCGCGGAGCGCGGCATTCCAGAACCACGACGGTTCCTGCCATCAGCCAGGATCGGAGCCCCCTGGCACAGCCAAAAGGAGTCGTCGATGTCGCTCGTCGCGCAGGTCACGGAAGATCGGTTGGTGGGAGGGTTCACCCGGCAGGAATTCCGGCCCGATGCGCCGGTACACGAGACAACCGCCGTCGATGCCGCCGACCTCGCCGCTGGCGGCATCGCGGCGGCGCTGCGCAGCCGCATCGGCGAGCAGCGGTTCGATCTCTGGTTCGACCGCAAGACGCGGCTGGTGATGGCGGGCAACACGCTGATGGTGGAGGTGGCCAACGCCTTTGCCGCGCGGTGGATCAGCGAGAAATTCCGCGGCGACCTGATGGATTCCGCGCGGAGAGTTTTGGGACACGAGGTGGAGATTTCGATCCGCATCAGCGCGGAAGTTGCGCCGCCGCGCTCGGCGATTCCAGGAAGTAATTCTGCCCCTAAACAGGCATCACGACAGAATGTCACGATACCTAATCAGGTATCGCTCAAATATGCGCTGGAAGAGTTTGTTGTCGGACCTTCCAACCAACTCGCCTATCATGCAGCCCTTAGAGTTGCCGAAAACCCGGGCAAGGAATTCAACCCACTCTTCCTCCACGGTCATTGCGGCCTCGGCAAGACCCACCTGCTGCAGGGAATCTGCCAGCGATTTGCCCGGATGCACCCGGGGAAAAACTGGCTCTACCTCACCGGCGAGCAGTTCACAAATGAATTTGTGGAAGCGATTCACACCCACAAGACCGCGGCCTTCCGCCGCCGGCTGCGCGGGGCCGATCTGCTGGTGCTGGATGATGTCCATTTCCTGGGCAACAAGAAGGCCACGCAGGAGGAGTTTCTGCACACGTTCAACCAGATCGATGGCACCGGCCGGCAGATCGTACTCGCCAGCGACTGTGCCCCGCGCGACATTCAGGCGCTGAGCCAGCAGCTTTCAAGCCGGTTTGTGTCGGGGATGGTGCTGCGGGTGGATTCGCCGGACCTGCCGACGCGTCTGGAGATTCTGCGTCGGCGGGTGGCCAAAAACGGGTGGCAGATCAGCGATGCCGTACTCATGCATATCGCGCGAACCGCCGCGGGCAGTGTGCGGGAACTGGAGGGGATGCTTTTGCAGGTGCTGGCGGGCGTCAAGCTCATTAACAGCGGTGGCGCGGAAGCCGCCCACGTTCTGGCCGATTTACGCCAGCGCTCAGCGGCCCGCGGGCCGATTCCCATCGAGCGGATCGTGGCGGCTGTGGCGGAGCATTTTGCCATTCTGCCGGAGGCGATCACCGGCCGCGGACGCGAGAAGCTTGTATCCGCAGCACGGGCCGTTGCCATGCACTTGGCGCGCGAGCATACGGGGATGAGTTTCCCGGAAATCGCCCGGGCGATGGGCGGCAAGAATCATTCGACGGTCATCGCGGCCTGCCAGCGGGTTGAGGGGATGATCGGCAAAGGAGAGCTGCTCAGTTGGCAGACGCCGGCCGGGCCACGTAATCAGGCAATCTCGGATATTTTGCACGACCTTGACGCAACGGTGCGGCGGGCGAAATAAAGCCGTTCAGGCTAAAGTGGTGCCGCCGCCCTCGTCGGCCGTCGAGTGTCTTGTAGATTCGCAGGCGACGAGGGCGTCGGTACCACTACAGTCACGGCCGGCGCATCGCCAACGTCCACGCAATCGCGATGGCATCCGCCACATCGGGAGGTTCAGGAGGCTTGGGGAGCTTGCAGAGCATGGCCACGGTGCGCTGCATCTGGAGCTTGGAGGCGTGGCCGTTGCCGGTAATCGTCCGCTTCACGAGGGTGCTGGGGAGATTCGTGACGGGGAGGCCGCGCTGGGCCGCGGCGAGGAGGATGGTGCCGCGGGCATGGCCCATGAGGATGGCGGTGCGGGGGTGCTTGTAATGGGCGTAGAGTTGCTCCACGGCAACCTGATCGGGTTCGGTTTCGTCGAGCAGTTCCGAAAGCATGGCATGCAATTCAAGAAGCCGCACGGCAAGATCACCCTTGGCCTTCATCCGGAGGACGCCCGCTTCGCGCAGGGCGGGGTGGCGGTCGCGGAAGGAGGAGCCAACCGCGATCAGGCCGTAGCCGGTGACGCGCAGGCCGGGGTCGATGCCGAGAATGAGCATGGCGGGGAGTTTAGGAGGGGGTTGAGCAAATTGCACGTTGCGGGTAGATAGCGCCGCATTCCAAAGGAAACGTTAGCCCAGGGATTCAATCCCCGGGCTTGAGACGGTAAACTAGGCGCGAGGGCAATGGAGTTCGCCTGAACCGTCCCGGCCTTCGGGACTGATAACTCCTGCACCGACTGGCTCGGGCGGGAGCGGTATGCCGATAGAAATCCCGCGGGCTGATCAGCCGGCGGGATTTTTATTTTGGAGCCGCGATGAACAAGATGCTGCTGACATGGGTGGGAATAGGCGTGTTTGGGGCGGTGGGCTCGATGGCACGTTTTGGCACGGCGGAACTGTGGGGCTTGGTGACCAAATATCCTGCCGGGACGCTGACGGTGAACCTGCTGGGGGCGTTTGCCCTGGGCTGGGTCAACACGGTCTTCAGCGGCAGTGATGGATCCGCGAGCACATGGCGGTTTGTCCTGGGCGTGGGGCTGCTGGGCGGCTTTACCACGTTTTCATCGATGATGTTTGACGCGGATAAAATGATGACGGACGCCCAGTTCGTCCCCGCGGCTGTCTACCTGGCAGCGAGCGTGCTGCTGGGATTGCTCGCGGTGCGGGCGGGCGTGATCGTAGGCCGGGGGATGTGAGGCGTTGATGACGGGCGAGCAAATCCTTCTTCGCATCTTCACGCTCAGCACGGATCAGGTGCACCAAGGCGTTTCTGCGCTGTGGGGGACGCCCGCGTATGAATGGATTGTGCGCCAGGCGCGACACAGGCATCAGGCAGGCGCGACGGTGCTCCGCGGCATCTTCGGCTTTGGCCGACGCGGGCTTTCACCCCAGCCGGGCTGGCACCTTGCCCATGGCATGCCGGTGATCGTCGAACTGGTCGATGCGCCGGAGACGATTGCGCGGTTTTGCGAGGAGGAGATTTTGCCGAACCTGCGGCATGGGACGGCGACGCTGGAGTGGGCGGCGGTGATGCGCTATCGGCATGAGGGCGGCGACAAGCCGCGGCCGCCGGCGATGTTCGAACAGATCCGGAGTCTTTCGACTGTGCCGGCAATCGGCGGGAGTGCGAGCATGAAGACGCAAAGCGATGGCATTTTGCTGCGGATATTCGCGGACGATTCCGACACCCACGGCGGGCGGCCGCTGCATGAGGCGATCGTGCACAAGGCGCGGGAAATGGGTCTGGCGGGGGCGACGGTGCTGAAAGGGACGATGGGGTTTGGGGCGCATTCGGTGCTGCACACGGCCAAGGTGCTGGAGCTTTCCAGCGATCTGCCGATGGTGATCGAAATTGCCGACAGCCAGGCGGCGATCGAGCGGCTGCTGCCGGAGATCGAGGGGATGATCAAGGAGGGGATGGTGACGATGGAGAGCGTGCGGATCATCAGGGTGGGAGAAGATAGAAGTATAAAAGAGTAAAATAGAAGAGATGGAAGATGATCCTGTATCCCGATTGCTCAAACGCGCAAAGCTGCGGCGGACGCCGGTGCGGGCGGGGGTATTGGAAATCCTGCTGAAATCCGCGCGGCCCCTCGGTGCCGTCGAAATCCTCGAAAAACTCCCGCCGCATACGGATGCCGTGACGGTCTATCGCACGCTTAATACCTTCACCGGCAAGAACGTCCTGCACCGTGTCCGTGGCGAGGATCGCGTTTGGCGCTACGCCCTGGGTGATCCCCATCACGACACGGGCGCCCATCAGCATCCGCATTTTGTCTGCGAGGAGTGCGGCAAGGTGGAATGCCTGCGCGATGCCGAGATACCGGCGGGGTTTGTAAATTCACTCGGCGTGGCGGGGGAATATCGGGTGCGCTATCCGGAGGTGGTGCTGCATGGGGTCTGCCCCAGGTGCAGATAGGTTCGAAGCACTGCCTTCAGGCGGGTTTTTGACAATCCGTGGGGTTCCCCGAAAACACACACGCCCGCCTAAAGGCGGTACCCCGAACCATTGAGAAATTCCGCCCAGCGCGGCCCGACGCGCTCCGGCATTTCTTCATGGGGCATATGGGCGAGGTCGTCGTAGACTTCGTAGGTGGCATTGGGAAGGTAATGAGCGAGCCGTGCACCGGCCCCGAAGGCCAGCAGCGGATCGTAGATGCCCCAGTTGATGAGGATGGGCATGGTCAATTTTTCAAGGTTGCACAGATGCGACGCGCATGTCATGTCGGCACGGTTGGCGGGGAGCTGGCGGATCAACTGCATAAGGCGGAAGCGGTTGCGGGCGGACCCAAGGGCGTTGAGATAGATGCCGCGGAGGACGGGGTCGAAGCAGGACTTGTCGAGGTAGCCGACGTATTCGACGCCAGCGACAAGCTTGTCTGGGCCGGTGATGGCCATCATCATTTCGCCCCAGATCGGCCAGCGGGCCATGCGATAGGTGCGGGGAAGATCTTGCGGAAAGCAGGCGGGGTTTGAGAGGACCATGCGATCGACGTTTTGCGGGCGGACCATGCCGGCCATGAGACAGAGGCCGCCGCCAAGCGAATTGCCGCCAAGGGAGAGACGCTCGATGTGCAGGGCATCGGCGATATGCCAGGCGGCAAGCGCGAAGCGCTTCATGCTGGCATCGTCGGGCAGAGGGATGTTCTCCTGGGAGAGGCCGGAATAATCCGGGAGGATGAGATCATGGGTGGCAAAGAGCCAGGGCGCGACGCCACGGAAGGTGGCAACAGTCAGGCCCATGCCATGGTAGAGCATGAGGACGGGGCGCGGGCTGCCATTGGCCGGCGGCCGGCGGAGGAATTTGAAATGGATGGGGAACCCATCCATCTGGATCGCATAGACAGCATCCAGGTCGTAGCCGAGGGGAAAGGTGATGGGGCGGGGCTTTTCGCGGAATTCGAACCAGCGCCATGGAAGCGGCGAGACTTCCCTTTTGGGAAAAATTGGCTTCGGGGTAACTTTTTCCGGCGCGAGGGTCATGCGCCTATTCTATGCGAAGTCGCTGCGGGAAAAGTATGCGAGAGGGTTACTGGCCGTCGGCGGGGGCCGAGGCAGGAGACGGCGCGCCCGCGGGCGCGGCTTCCATCGTGATGACGCAGTCGAGCATGTCGGTCTGGGGCTGCTGGGCTTCCTTAATTTGCCCGGTGTTTTGCACGGCCATGGTCGCCGGAGCCGCGGGAGGAGCAGCGGCACCAGACGCGATGGCGGCCCGTGCTGCGATCTGATCTGCGTCGTAGCCGGCCTGCTTGAGGAGATCAGCACGATCCTTGACATCGGCAATGCGCAACGACTTATCGCCCGCGATCTGGAATTGGTAGACGAGGTCGCCGCGGGCCATGCCGGCCAGGCGATAGGTCTTGGCGAGCTCCGCCAGTTGGTCACTCTTGAGCGACATGCGATAGGGCCCGCCCTTGGCCGCGGCCTGCTGGACGGCCTGGACCGTGGCATTGTTACCAAGATTGCCGAAATTCTGATCGGGGTAAAGTTGATTGAAGGTATTTCGCTGAATCTGAACGCCGCCCCCGTTGGTTGTTGCGACCTGGCCGTTGGCTTCGAGGCGGCTGTCGAAAGTGATGACACCGGTGTTTGTAATGTTGATCGCGGTGCCGTTGAACGTGTTGTCCTGATTGGCATTGATATTGGTGTTGTCAACTTTACGGAGGGCCACACGGGCGTCGTCGTTAATGATGGACTGATTGAGGCGCGTGTTGGTATTTGCCGCGGCATAACCCGCGAGGGTCAGCGCGAGGCGTGAATAATCCTGATCGTCCTTGGCAAAGAAGCTGGCAACCAGCGGACCGTTACCCTGCTTGGAGAGCGCGGTGATCGCCAGCAAGGCGTTGTCCTGGGTTGCCGCGAGATTCTGCACATTAAGGCCGGCTGCCATCGGTGTGGCCGCGCCGCCTGCTCCGCGCACGCCGCGGCCGCCCGCTCCACCGCGGCCAAGAGGCCCAGCGGATCGGGAAAG
>JADMIO011419592.1_pt1 | contig 15271 bp, 16 predicted proteins | sample 8958161 | NCBI WGS metagenome assembly JADMIO01 (sample SAMN16585339, study PRJNA669376) | soil metagenome | isolation source: Crop rotation soil | place: USA: Cullars Rotation, Alabama | collected 2011
CGCGACTTCAAGTCACGTGAATTCCAAGCTTCGGATCCCACTGTGCTGGAAAGCAGTCCAATCCGCTTCGATAAGCTCAGATTGGTGATGTTGCTGTTTTCCTGAAGTAACTTTAAAATCTGGTAATCAATTTTGTCAAGATCCTCGGTCATCGGGTTTTACTGTTTTTGTTTTTAAGAAAAATCAAAAGGCATTTTCAGGTTCCTGGCAGGAGGACAAAAATCCGAAAATGCCTGATTTGGTTTTTTTGATAAAAGAAGGACCAGGCCTTCTCGATTATGGGAAAATGCCTAAACGAACATAATCCCCGCTTATTTTATTCAGCGCTACTACAAAAGCTGCGGATCGCAAATCCTCAATCCCTTTCTTACGCTTGTATTGTTCACGAATTTGATCATAGGCATTGACCATGGTGTCTTCCAGGCCAGAACGTACGAGATCAATTTCATCAGCACCATGTGTGAGTACATCCTTCTCACGACCACTCACGGTATGACCCGTTAGTCGTTCAATCGTAGACAACAGGTTCGTCAATGAATTTTGCTGATAGCGTTTTTCCATGCGACCAAAACGCATATGAGATAAATTCTTCAGCCATTCAAAATAAGATACCGTCACACCACCTGCGTTGAGATACATATCAGGTAGGATTACGATTCCCTTTTTGCGAAGGATATCTGCTGCTTCAGAAGTTACCGGACCATTGGCAGCTTCCGCAATGACTTTGGCTTTTACCTTCTTTGCATTCTCGGTGGTGATTTGATTTTCCAATGCAGCCGGTACCAGGATGTCACACTCTATACCCACCCATTCGTCGCGGTTTGGAAGTGTCTTAGTTCCTGGGAAACCGAGGATGGTTCCCTTGTCTTTGCGGAACTTCAACAGTTTGTCGATATTGATTCCTTTCTCGCTGACGATCGTTCCTTCAATTTCAGAAACACCGATCACGAGCACATCTCCTTCATCTTGTGAAATGGACCCTGAGTAGGATCCCACATTGCCAAGTCCCTGGATCACCATGGTCTTGCCCGCAATGCCCTGCGTCATTCCTAATGCCTTGCAATCATCTGCATACGAAAGGAACTGACGAATGCCATAATAAACACCACGTCCGGTTGCTTCCGTTCTGCCACGAATACCACTTTGATTTTCAGGCTTACCGGTAACGCAGGCTGCAGCGTCAATCTCTCCGTGATTAAATGTTTGATACGTATCCAGGATCCAGGCCATCTCACGACTACCGGTTCCATAATCCGGAGCAGGCACGTCAAGCCCTGGGCCGATGAAATTTTTGCGGATAAGTTCGGTGGTATACCGACGTGTTATTTTTTCAAGTTGCGCTTCTGTGTATTTACGCGGACTGATTTTGACACCGCCTTTAGCACCGCCAAAAGGTACATCCACCAACGCACATTTGTAACTCATCAGCGCAGCGAGCGCCATCACTTCATCACGATTGACCATATGACTAAAGCGGATACCTCCTTTCGTCGGAAGGCGGTGATGACTGTGTTGCACACGGAAAGCTTCGATGACCTGGTACTGATTTCCAATTTTCACCGGAAACGCCATTTCATAGACTGCATTGCAAACTTTAATTTGCTCCAGGAGTCCTTCCGGTATATTGGTGTGCGCAGCTGCCCGGTCAAAATTCCGGTTGACGCTTTCAAAAAAGCTGAGGTGTTTTTTCACCGTTGGATTTGTACTACTCATTTTTTTGCCGTTTTTCGAGTCTGTTTATTTTTCTGTCCAGGAGGACCATATATACTAACAGGGTTACCAGGATGATCAGGCAAACCCCGGCGACTACATAAATTTTGCCGATACTTCTCAGAAAGTCAGGAGCTGCATCACCCTGCGCCTGCGCCAGGGTTACCAACCCCATGCAAAAAACGAAAGCAATGCTCTTCATGACCGTCCTGGTTTGAAACAGGCCATAAATATGTGAAGATTTATTGGACTTCATGTCGGCGTCTTAAGAGTTCTACCCGGTATACCAATTGACTCATCCAGATCCCCAGCAGAATGAACCCAATGACCGCTGGATAAAATACCATCCGCATGGTGTTATCCAGATCCTCCCCGCCAAAAGCTGGATTACCCCCATTGCCCGGGTGCAGGCTGTCGGTCATCCGGGGAACAATGAATAGCAGGGGAATTAATAACACAAAAGCAAACATATTATACCCGGCAGTGAGCCTTGCTTTTTGCATTTCGTCCTCTACCGATGACCTCATGACCATCAGGGCAGCATAGATCAAAAGGCATATCGCGGACATGTTTTGTTTGACATCCCAACTCCAATAAGCATTCCAGGTGTGCTTTGCCCAAAGCATGCCAGTCACCAAACCAAGCAGGCCGAAGACCAGGCCAATTTGGGCATAGGCGATGCTCCTCTGATCAAACATCATATCTCCTTTTCGATAATATTGGAGGCTATACCAGGCACTGATACCAAAGAGAATGATCATAGCAAACCACATAGGCACGTGGAAGTAAGTATTCCGGATTGTTTCTGCCAAAATATTGCGGAAAGGAAATTGAATACCGGCTTTCTCATGAATGGCGGACATTTTACTGGCGGTCCATAATTTCATTTCTGACGAATCAGGCTGTGCTGCCGGAGAAATAAATATGGCGTTGGGAAGAACGCTCGTTCCCTCTCCAGGGTGATCCAGGATCAACGCCAGCGGATAAGCATCCTGAAGGAGGGGAAAAACAGAAGGAATGTAAAAAGTGGCTGTCAGGTGTCTTTCACCATTGGGAATAACACTGCTTGCTTGTAATACCGTATCCCCGGTCAGCCTTAACCAGGCCCGCAGGATAGAAGGGGAACACTGAAAATGAGTGTTATAACCCTCTACATTTAATGTCACGGTAGTTCCTGCAACTGCCCGTTCGGGAGTGACCTGGGTAATGCCCGGATTCAGGGGGACAAACCATCCGGCAATAAAAACATAGAGCAGGATGAGGATACAGGCCCATTTCCAAGCTGACAATCGGTATCCAGGTTTGTCGTTGGGCTTCTGCATGGTTAGGAACGCCAAAGATAGGGAAACAACCAGAGAGACATACCCATAACGAGCGAAGTGATGCTTGCCAGCAGGGTGAATTCATTCCACGGATTTTCATCCGGTGTGATGGCCGAGGCATAGGCGGTGAGCCGAAGGATATTGATCAGCAATGGAATCATAAGCGGCAAGGCCATGACTGAAGTCAACGAAGCATTTTGTTGTGTCTTAATGGCAATGGAAGAAATAAACGTAAGCAGGAAGGACATGCCCAGGCAGGCCATAAAACCTGTAACGGCAAACCATACAGTGCGCTCCACATGATCCCCTGCCATCACATCCAGCACGCCCCACAGCAGGAAAAAAATCAGCAGGAGTAACAGGAGATTATAAATCACCTTCGCCTGGAATAATTCAAGGGGATGATAGAGCGTATAATAATAGAAGTAGCGCCCTTCACTTTCGCGGCCAAAGGATTTGAAAACCGCCATTAAGGCACAAAAAAGAAAGATGACCCAAAAGGTAAGACCCCATTCACGTGCAGGGAGTTGGCGCCAGATGGAAAAAACAATAAAGGACGCAGACAGCACATACAGGATGATGCCGGAAAGGACATATCGCTCCCGGAGTTCTATCCGGGCTTCAGTCGCTACCAGGTTTAAGATGCGCTTCATGCAGGGTGGTAAAGATAGAAGGATTGAATGGGCTGCCGCCTGAAGATTTGAAAAGATGACTCCTTGAAGCTGTGGGTTTTACTGAAGAAAAAGCACATTTTAAGGCAATGATATATTAAAATAAAACATAATGTATTACCTTTGTCATAATCAGCAATTTAAGACAATATGAAAGGCCTCATTCTCCCCTTCCTCCTGTTTTCATGTTTTCTCAGCTCCGCAGGTGAACCCTATTTTTTCTCAACGGTAGCAAAAGCAGGCGATGGGATCATAATTCTTCTCAATCGCTATGATCTCGATGAATACGATTGCAACCTCAATAAATTTCTCGAACTCAATCATCTCAAGCTTAAAGACCATCTCTACGAAGGCCGTGAATACAAGATCCCGGTCATGATCTATACCTACAATGGAAAGAGTATCCGTTCGACGTTGGGGATAACTGACATGGAAAAAGCTCAGCGGATTGCCAATTACAATCGCTCCGTTCAAAACCGCAATCTGCGCAAGAGCGATTATGAAACCAGCAAGATCTTGTGGGTTCCCTATCATGAACTGAATTGCCCGGAAAAAGACGAGAAACCAATTGCCATAGTTGACAAAACAACTGCAGATAAAACGACCAAACCCGTTGCCACAAAAACAGAAATGGCTTCCATCTTTGGTCCGGAGTATGGAAAGATCACTCCCAAAAGTGATCGCCTGAAAGGAAAGGTGTATTACATTTCATCAGGTCATGGCGGCCCGGACCCTGGTGCCATAGCAAAGATGGGATGTGGCAGCATTTGCGAAGATGAATATGCGTATGATGTAAGTCTTCGCCTCGCGCGCAACCTGATGGAGAATGGAGCGAAAGTGCACATCGTCACCCAGGATGCCAATGACGGCATTCGCAATGATGACATTTTGCTTTGTGACAATGATGAGAAAACCATGGGCACGAAAGTTATGCCGATCAATCAACTGGCCCGACTAAAGCAACGGACAGATGCGATCAATGAGTTGTATCAGTCTTATGTACAAAAAGGAATTAAGGAACAGGTATTGATTTGTATCCATGTTGATTCCCGTTCGGCATGCACACGTCAGGATGTTTTCTTCTACTATTTTGAACCTTCCAAATCAGGCAAAGTGCTGGCCAATAATGTGCAGGATGTATTTGCTGAAAAATATGCGCGTTATCGTCCGGACAATGAATATCAGGGCAGTGTTTCCTGTCGAAATTTGTATGAACTGCGGGTGCCAAAGCCTACGACCTTGTATGTGGAGTTGGCTAACATTCGGAATGAGGCTGACCGGAAGCGGATCATGCCGTCGACGAATCGGCAGGCGTTGGCGAATTGGTTGTATGAGGGGTTGATTAGGTAGGGGACATGTGAGGGATATGGTTTGGTAAAAAGGATTTCGACGAAATCCACCGCCATTCTGATAATCAGGATATTATATATTTTAATTAAATTTTCAAATAATTTTGAAAATTCCTGAAAAAGTATTTCGTCGAAATCCTTTCCCATCCTGACAATCAGTTATTTGCGAATCAAATAACCATCAAATTTTCAAATTCATTTGAAACTTACCCCAATAATACTGATCCCAACCAAAAATCCCCTCCCTCTACGTTTAACCTTCCTCTTCCGTTACTTCTAACTTCCAAATTTCAACTTCCATTTCCTCATTCCTTAATCCTTATTCACTATTCGTTATTCATTATTCATTATTCATTATTCCTAATTCATCCACCTCCACCATCATTAGCTATACATAAGGTTACACCCTCTCACCTCACTCTGATCCAACCTCCCCAACACCTCAAATCCTCCATCCTCATATGCTATCCCAACATCATCCGTGGCGATAAAACAACACGTATCCACATTCGCCAAATCAATAATGTTCAACGCTCCTCGTTGACCCGGCCCCAATATCCCAAGTGGATCACTGATATCTCTTACCAATATTTTCATCGTGGGACCCGCTTTAAAATTCCCTTCCAAACGGTATGCCTGCGATAATAACTCGGTCATCCCATATTCACTACCCACCCGCAATTCCGGATGATGCTTTCGCAAAGTCGCATGCAATTCTTCCCTGGTAATTTCCAATCGCCTTCCCTTCATCCCTCCAGTTTCCAATACCAATAACTCATCCCACACCGGCACATCGAATTGCTCAAACAAATCCAGTAATGCAAAACTTACACCGATCAGAATCACCGGCATTCGTTGCGCTGACCAGTTTTTCAATTGTTTAATTAACGACAGATCCGGTTTACTAAAAAATCCTCCCGCCGTAGTTTCATGCTCACTGATAAAATATTGCACCATGTCCACCAGCGAACTATCTGGTCGTTCGAGATAAGAGGGCAACAATCCAGCCCAAATAAATTCCTTCGGCGATCTGAGGTGTGCACCAACACATAAAGAAGTAATGCGATGATACCACGCAAGATCCCGGATCAGATGCTTTCCCGGTCTCGCTCCGGTTGTTCCACTACTCGTAAAGATTCGTTCAGCGGCCCAGGTACCGGATTGAATGGCATGATCCCGAAACATCGTAATGGGAAAGAATGGAATATCATTCACTGCTCGCACACGATCATCAGTAAAGCCCAGAATATCACAGAATTGGCGATATAACGGATTGCATTCCACCTGGTAATGCCAAACCTCGAGTGCAACAGTATCGAAGGTCTCTGCGTTTATACCGTATATTCGATCCAATAATGAATCACGTCTTGCATCCGTCGCTGGCATCCGTTTCAAAAATAGGCTATTTCATGTTGGCAGCACTTTGCCTTTGGGGATGTGTGGATTCACCAAATTTCCCGGATGAGCCCAGGATTGAACTGGTGGGGCTTTCAAAAGACACCATGAAACAAGGCATCTTTCAGGAGGATTCCCTGACTGTTGTTTTTCGGTTTGAAGATGGTGATGGTGACATCGGCCGCACGGATCAGGAACCAGACAATAATGTTTTTTTCATTGACGAACGCACCGGCACACTGGATAATACATTTGGTATCCCTGAAATTCCACATGAAGGTGCCGGCAATGGCGTTGAAGGAGAAGTCCGCATCCTACTTTTTTCCACCTGTTGTATTTATCCGGATGGATCAGACCCATGCACCATCAATGATCAGTATCCACTGGATACCGTTCAATACCGTATTTATATTAAGGACCGGGCCGGACATCAAAGCAATGAAATCCTCACCGGACCTATCGTCCTGCTTTGCCAATAACCTTATTTCCGGTTTAACTTTTTTTGCACTGCCTGTATGGTCTCTTCCTGGTGGCCAATGAAAAGCTCATCCTCCACGATGATCAATGGCCGCCTGAGAAAGGTATATTCTTCCAGGATTAATTTTCGGATGTCCTCCTCGGTCAAAGCACGCTGACTCAGGTTCATTTCCCGGTACTTGATTGCCCGCCGGCTAAATAAGGCATCATATGAACCAGCCATATCCCTGAGCATCTTCAATTGCGCGGACATCACAGGCATAGTCTTGATTTCCTGTTTCTCAAAATCCTTCATGCCATCCAGCGTCTTTATGACTCGCTTACAATCTGAGCAGGTGGAGAGGTAATATATTTTCTTCATACCAATTTCAACTGCCATAAAGGTAAGTTCCACGTTTTGAACCACTACCTTTAATTGGATTAACTGTTCTTAATTCATGAATGCAACCGAACTCATCCTCAATGCAGACGGATCGGTCTATCATCTCGATCTCCACCCGGAAGACCTTGCCCCTACAGTCATCCTGGTGGGCGACCAGGACCGGGTACCAATGGTGTCCACGTATTTCGATCGCATCGATGTTAAAAAACACAAACGCGAATTTGTTACCCACACCGGTTGGATGGGACAAAAACGAATAACGGTGCTGTCAACAGGAATTGGAACGGACAATATCGATATTGTCCTCAATGAATTAGATGCCCTGGTCAATGTGAATTTTAATGACCGAACCGTTAAAAGCAATCTTCAATCATTACGCATTATTCGCATCGGCACTTCAGGCGCCATTCATCCCGATATTGAAGTAGACTCCTTTGTGATTTCGGGTATGGCGGTTGGTACAGATATTTTAGGGCCATATTACGGAGCTGAAAAAGCATCTCATCCAAAACTACCTTCCTGGGCATACCTCACTCGTCGGTTTGATTTTGATTTATCCAATTTTAATGCTCCGTTTCGGGAAGGTATCACGATCACCTCACCAGGTTTCTACGGACCACAGGGAAGAATTTTAAGGATAACGCCAGACTATACCATTCCGATTGATGAATTGTATCACGAAGCATGGCATCACTTACCGTTTACCAATCTTGAAATGGAAACCGCCGGCATTTATTTGTTGTCTGAAAAATTAGGTCACCAGGCCATTTCGTTCAATGCGATCCTGGCCAATCGCCATCATCATGTGTTCAGCAATCAACCTTCAAAAACAGTAGAGACTTTAATTGCAGCCGTGATGAATTGGCTTTAAAAATATTTTACCAAACTCCTTTCATGAATAGAAATGGAATTTTCATAATCAGCAGTTGATGCAGGTATTGATTAAAAATCCAGACACGGTCGATGAGATCAGGTGCTTCCCGCAAGGGATCTTCCTCCCACGATTTCCCGGGACGGCATAAGAGATAAAGTGATGTGGGATCCTTTTGCATTTCCGCTTCTACAAAGGGAATTTCTTTTCCATATTTGATTTTCGCCCACATCCTGATAGTTAACATTCCGCCATCTACGATGAGGATGTGCTGTTGAAGTCCTTTTAGTTTTTGAATAAAATCTTCCTGGGTGTTGACTTCATTCATCCATGCCGAATTGGTCACGGCTGACGAGCTCTTATTCTCCCTGGTATTCCATGAATTTTTTTCAGTTATTTCTGAAAGCAACTTTGCCGTTCCTCTAGCAATGGATTCCAAATCGTCAAATTCATAGGGTCTGTTTAGGAGGGACAGGTATTCCCGGCTATATTCCGGCAACCAGTCGCAGCCTAATTGCCCAGCCAGGTAAACCGCCAGGGTGGTTTTTCCACTGCTCTCAGCACCCACAATAGTGATCACAAAACGTTCAGGGTCATGGACTTTCACAATGCAAAGGTAATGGCCTCAGCCAAACAACCTCCCCAGGCCTGAAAGCCGTATTTTTGCACCCATGCACGATATAGAACCCTATTTCCAGTGGAGGGATGCATATGTGGCGGCGGAGGATCAGCGTTCTCCCCTGTTCGGACGTAGCTACGATGAATTCTATTTCACCAACACCATCTATAATTACTACATCCATCCCCAATGGGATGAATTCGGCAGCTCTACGATGTATCTCAAAATCCTTTACGTGGATTATGACCTGCACTATGCAGTGATCGAGCTGATCGGGGAATGGAATGACTGCATTTACAATGACATCATGTCACTCCGCAGAGAAGTGACCGATCTGATGCAAGGGGAAGGGATTTCCAAATTTATCCTCGTGGCAGAAAATGTGCTCAATTATCACGCCGCGGATGACAACTGCTACTATGAAGAATGGTACGATGAAGTGGCCGATGAAGAAGGCTGGATTGCTATTGTGAATCCACTCGATCATGTCTCTGATGAAATGCATAAGTATAACCTCCAGGATTATGTCCATATTTTGACCGGATGCAACTGGCGTGGCAACAAACCACGCGCATTGCTCAAATGGGTGGAATCACAACTGGCTTCACCTCAAATGTTACGCGTTGGCTGATCAAACTCCACATCGTTCCGGTTTTGTAAATATTCTCGGAAAACCCAATATGGGTAAGTCCACCCTGCTCAATGCTCTGGTAGGCGAAAAAATGTCCATCATTACGGCTAAACCCCAGACTACGCGCCATCGCATCATTGGCATTCTCAACGGAGAACATCTGCAGATTGTGTTTTCCGATACACCGGGTTTTGTAGACGAACCGGCATACAAAATGCACCAGATGATGAATGCCTACATCAATCTCTCGTTTGATGATGCTGATATCATTCTCTTCGTCACGGATCCATACGAACCCCTGGGCGATCAACATCAACTTTTACAACGCATTTCCATCCATTCCGCCCCGGTCATTGGGATTGTCAATAAAAAGGATCTGATGACCGAAGATCAGTTGATGGAGCGCAAAAAAGCACTGGCCAATTTTTTGCCGGGTCGCACCATTCATGCCGTTTCTTCTCTAAATGGAGATGGCGTGGAAGAATTAATGAATTATATTATCACCCTCCTGCCGGAAGGTCCTGCCTATTATCCTGCCGATCAACTGACAGATCGAACCGAACGATTTTTTGTAAGTGAGATCATCCGGGCAAACATCCTGGAATTATATCGCGATGAAATCCCTTATTCCTGTGAGGTTATCGTGGATTCCTTTAGTGACGGGGAAAGCAATTCAGGCCCGATCACCCGGATATCAGCGGTCATTTTTACGCTGGATGAAAGAAAAAAAATGATTTTGCTCGGCAAGAATGGAGCTGCCATTAAGAAATTAGGCACCCAGGCACGCCAGGAAATTGAATCTTTCATTGATAAGCGCGTATTTTTAGAGCTGGTTGTCAAAGTCCGTGACAATTGGCGTGATGATGACCAGGCGCTCAAATCATTCGGATACCAAAACTAAGTATGTCCAATATCGTAGCTATTGTCGGAAGGCCTAACGTAGGCAAGTCCACCTTATTTAATCGCATGGTGGGAGCCCGCCTGGCCATTACAGATGATATCAGCGGGGTCACCCGCGATCGTCAGTATGGAAGCGCTTTCTGGAATGGTAAAAATTTTACGGTCATTGATACCGGCGGATTTGTCCAGCACTCCGATGATCTCTTTGAAGTCGCCATCCGCGAACAGGTCGATATTGCAATCGAAGAATCTAATGTCATCATCTTCATGGTAGATGTGATGACCGGCATTACCGATCTCGATGCCGAAATCGCCGAAAAGCTTCGCAAATCCGGAAAAAAAGTTTTACTCGTCGTCAACAAAGTGGATAACAATCAACGCCAGTTAGCTGCCAATGAATTTTGGGCGCTGGGTTTTGAAAATACGTTCTTCCTTTCTTCCATTTCAGGAAGCGGCACCGGTGAACTGATGGATGAAGTTGCGGCTGAATTGTCCGATGATACAGATGAACAACCCGACATTCCAAAGATCGCAGTGATCGGTCGTCCGAATGTGGGAAAATCTTCGCTGATCAATGCCCTAATGGGTGAACAACGTCATATCGTTACCGAAATCGCCGGGACTACTCGGGATTCCATTCATACTCGCTACAATAAATTCGGTAAAGACTTTTTTATCATTGATACCGCTGGTATGCGCAAAAAGCGCCAGGTCGAAGAAAACCTGGAATTCTACAGCGTTATCCGCACGGTGAGAGCAATCGAAGAATCCGATGTGTGCATCCTCATGATCGAAGCCATCACCGGAATTGAAAGCCAGGACCTCAGCATCATTCAGTTAGTATTGCGACGCAACAAGGGACTGGTCATCGTGGTCAACAAATGGGATCTGATGGAAAAGGAAACCAATACAGCCCGCGATATGGAGCGGGTGATTCGACAGAAAATTGCACCTTTCTCCGATGTACCTGTCCTGTTCGTTTCCGTACATGAAAAACAACGGATCTTTAAAGTACTCGAAATTGCCCTGGAAGTGGCGGAAAACCGCGCACGAAAAATAACCACATCCAGACTCAATGAACTGATCGAAGAAGCGGTAGCGAAGCAAACCCCACCAAGTTTCCGGGGCCACCTGATCAAAATCAAATACGGAACCCAATTGCCACTCGCCTATCCGGCGTTCGCGATGTTTTGCAATTATCCGGATGAAGTCAAAGAGAATTACCGCAATTTCCTGGAAAATCAATTGCGCGAAAAATTCAATTTTACGGGCTCCCCGATCCGTATTTTTTTCAGGCAGAAATAATCAGAATTGCGCTTAGCTTAGTGCCTCATGAATATTACCGGAACTGAAATAGAAGGCTTACTCCTGGTAACACCCAGTGTGTTTGAAGATCACCGCGGATATTTTTTCGAAACTTATCACTCCCTTCGCTATGAACTTCCACACGCTAATGCTTTCGTACAGGACAATGAAGCCAAATCTGATAAAGGCGTTCTGAGAGGATTACACTTTCAGATGGGCGACTACGCGCAGGGCAAATTAGTTCGTGTGGTGCGTGGCGCCGTATATGATGTAGCTGTGGATCTACGCCCGGATTCGGAAACCTATGGTCATTCCTATGGTACCATTCTCTCTGGAGAAAATAAAAAGCAATTGTGGGTACCCCGGGGATTTGCGCACGGCTATTTAGTCCTGGAAGATGACACCATCTTCAGTTACAAATGCGATAATTTTTATCATAAAGCCGCAGAAAATGGAATCCGCTATGATGACCCGGATCTTTCCATTAGTTGGCCTGCGTTGGATATTCCATTTATCATTTCCGATAAAGATCTTTTGTTGGGATCGCTCTCTGCGCTCACATGATGCACCACGTTATCCTCAGCGGCGCAGGCGGACAATTGGGTAAGGCTTTTCTGAAACTCCTGTCCTTTGAACAGGGGTACAGTGTATTTTCGTTTGATAAACAACAACTGGATATCGCTGATCGCGACAAAGTGCATCGCGTACTCGATTCACTGCCAAACGTAAAATATTGGATCAATTGCGCCGCTTACACCAAGGTGGATGATGCGGAAAAATATCCGGAGCAAGCCTTCCTCTACAATACCACCGCCCCGGGTTATATCGCCGAAGCTTGTTTGCAACGCGGTGTTCACCTCATTCATTTTTCATCGGATTACATTTATCATAACGATTTACGTCGTCCATTACGTGAAGATGATCCGGCAGAACCCAAAGGCGTATATGCTAAATCAAAATGGGAAGGAGAGCAACTCATCAGGAGCATTGGCGTGGATCATACTATCCTTCGTACTTCCTGGGTCTATGGTCCCGGAGGACACAATTTTGTCAACACCATGTTGCGGCTGGGGAAAATCAAGGACGAACTGACGATTGTAGATGATCAGTTAGGGGCACCCACCTTCACCTTCGATATCGTAAGGTGTGTCAAAGACCTGATTGAACTTCCTGCAGAACAGCATGCTGTCAGACCTTCTCTCTTCAATTTTGCTAACCAGGGCGAAGTCACGTGGGATAATTTTGCGCAGAAAATTTTTGAACTGACCAGGCTTTCATGCAAAGTGATTTCCATCTCGACGGAAGCATATGGAGCACCTGCACCAAGACCCCGTTATAGCGTTTTGGATTGTGAACGCATTCGTCCTTACCTTTCCTCTGATATTCCTTCCTGGGAGGATGCCCTTGCACAATATTTATCCATCGTTTGACCTTTTTCCTGCATGAGAAATTGGCACATACCCATTCTGTTTTTTGGCGTTCTGATCATACTGGCAGGTTGTCACTCAAAAAAACAAGAGGCTGCCTCCGAGGTCCATTTTAAGATTCCATCTCAGGCAAAAAACCAAACGCATAATCCTCCTGCAACAGGGAAATTCAGATCGTTTCCGGGTGGCCCTTGTGAAGGATGTAATATCATGTTTATCGGAATGCCACTCAAAATGGATGCGGTGGACACTACACAGGGTTGGTTACAAAACAAACCTAAACTGCACATCGAAGGAACCGTCTACCAAAAAGACCAAAAGACACCAGCCCAGGACGTCATTGTTTATTTCTATCATACGGATCCGAGTGGCCGCTATGTCTCCAATGAAAACATCACACCCAGCGCCCGCAAGCACGGCTACCTGAGAGGATGGGTTAAAACAGGACCTGATGGCCGGTTTTCCATTTATACCAGCAAACCAGCTCCTTATCCGCACGAAAACATCGAAGCACACATTCATGTCTTTGTAAAAGAGCCCTTCCTGGATGTCCCGTATTACATAGATGAATGGGTATTCGAAGACGATCCGCTCCTCACTGATGCGGTCAAAGCCAAACTGATGAAACGAGGTGGCAGCGGCATCCTGAAAACCAGGAAAGAAAATGACGTGCTGGTGGCAAAACAGGATATTGTGCTTGGCCTCAATATTCCGGATTACCCGGAGTAAAGCGCTGATCCTGACGACCTTAACACATTCATTCGACAAGTTAGTTTTCCATTCCCGTTCATCCTTCAAACCGATCTTGTTGGTCCATCTTCCGACAGGATATTTCACCCCCCGTTATGTCGTTATCCCTATATTTAGGAAAGAAATGGGCATACGCAGAGGGCTAATCAGTTTATTCAGTTTACTGTTTCCAGTACTGACCTGGGCAACACACAACCGTGCCGGAGAAATTACCATCCGTCAGACCGGGGATCTCTCGATTGAGGTCACCGTCACCACCTACACCAAAACCACCAGTACCCAGGCAGATCGCGATAGCGTGAGAGTTTTTTGGGGAGATGGTAGTGTGGAATTTATCTTCCGCACAAACGGAGATGGCACTGCGCTTTCCAATAATCGCAAGCTCAATTATTATGTCGCCAGTCATACCTATCCTGGTCGCGCGAGCTACACGATATCGATGATGGACCCTAACCGGAATGGGGGCATCTTAAACGTAAATCCTCCTAATTCAGAAGGCGTTCCCTTTTACATCGAAGCCACCTACACGTTTCTGAATCCGCAATTCCAGGGTTATAATAACACGGCTATTCTGCTGCAACCTCCCATTGATTTTGCCTGTGTAGGTCAGCGTTATATACACAATCCAAATGCGTATGATCCTGACGGTGACAGCCTGGCTTTTGAATTGATTGTACCCTTGCAGGATAGTGGAGTGAATGTCCCCAATTACATTCTTCCGCAACAGATCGAACCGGGAATTGATAATATCATGACCCTCAATCCTGTCACGGGCGACCTGGATTGGATTTCACCACAGATTGCCGGAGAATATAATATCGCTATACGCATCAAAGAATATCGGGGCGGCAAACTCATCAGCTCCTTTATCCGCGATATGCAAATCCTCGTGTTGGTTTGCGATAACCGGCCACCTGAGGTTTCGTCCGTAGAAGAAATATGCGTGATTGCTGGCGAAGAAGTTAGACTGACGATCCATGTTTCGGATCCCGACACTTCACAACTAGTAGCGCTAACTGCAGCAGGGGGGCCATTCGAGATCAAAAACAATCCCGCCACTTTAGTGAATGGCAATCTCGGTTTCCAGCCTCAGCCTTACGAAGCCCAATTAGTCTGGCGTCCGGGCTGTGCGCAAATTCGCGATCAGCCGTATACCGTGATCATTAAAGGTGTAGATAATTTTTTCGATACCACCGGCTTAGTAGATCTGCATGCCATTCGCATCAAAGTACTTGGACCGCCTCCTGAAGGTTTGGATGTCGTCGGCGAATCAGGAGCATTCAATCTTACCTGGGATTTGCCTTATGCCTGCGATATGGTAGAAAACAATTACTTCAAAGGTTTTTCGATCTGGAAAAAAGCAGGCAGCAATCAATTCCAGATGGATTCCTGTGAGACAGGCCTGGAAGGACGAGGATACACACGCATTGCCGCTGACTGGAAAGGCATGAAGGATGGAAGG
>JADMIO011280105.1_pt1 | contig 15270 bp, 14 predicted proteins | sample 8958161 | NCBI WGS metagenome assembly JADMIO01 (sample SAMN16585339, study PRJNA669376) | soil metagenome | isolation source: Crop rotation soil | place: USA: Cullars Rotation, Alabama | collected 2011
TCCGGCGGCAAGGCAGGTGGAACGGCTCCCCAGCACCGGAGGCACGGCGATGCCGCCCGAGATCGCGATGCAGGCGCGGCACCCTTCCTCGAGCCAGCCGAACGCGACGCGGGATCCCGCCGCCACGGGAATCGGTTCCCAGCGGGGAAATCCCCGGAAAGCTCCGCCCCCGATCGCGATCACGGCGGCTTCCGGAAACTCGAGTTCGGGCCCGCCCAGCGTGCATTCGATCGCTGCCGCGTCCGCGGGGTTTCCCGCAGCGAGGTTCGCCAGCCGGAGGGACAGGGCGTCCGCCGCGCCGCCCTGCGGAATGCCCGCGGCTCGGAAACCGCGGCGGCCGAGGTCCTGTATTGTCGACATCGGACCGGGTTTGAGAACCGTCACTTCCATGGCTAGTCCTGCGCCGTCGTCCCGCGAAACCGCACCGTGTCGCCCACGGCGATCGCGCAGGGCGCCGGCCGGGCTGGATCGAAGAGGGACATCGGCGAGCGGCCGATGATGTTCCATCCGCCGGGCACGGGATACGGATAGACGCCGGTGAATTGCCCGCCGATTCCGACCGAGCCGGCGGGCAGGCGCGTGCGGGGCGTCGCGCGGCGGGGCGCCTTCAGCCGGGACGGCAAACCTTCCAGGTAGGCAAAGCCCGGCACAAAGCCGACCGCGGACGCCGTATAGACGGCGCCCGAGTGCAGCCGGATCACCTCCTCCGGCGCGCACCCGGCATGCCGCGCCACCGCCTCGAGATCCGGTCCGCCTTCGCCGCCATAGACCACCGGGATCTCCACGATCCGGCCGCGGCGCTGGCCGGCCGGGGCTCGGGAAACGATTTCCGCCGACCGGCGGGCAATTTCGCGCCAGTCCTCCACCGCCGCCGGATCGTAGATTATCGTCACGCTCGAGAACGCCGCCTGCGCCTCCAGGACGCCCTCCAGGCGGCTCTCCAGGATTTCCGCCGCGGCCGCCGCGGACCTGGTCGCCGCCGACCCGCCCTCCGCGGTCAATCCGATGACGAAGGCGCAGTCGCCGAGCGCGCGCACGGTCGGCGCCGCACGGCTCTTGTCGCTGCTCGCCGTCGGTCCCATAAGGGGTCAGGGTTTTCCTTTTGTCCTCGCGGGGTCGACAGCAAAAAGCAAACCCTGACCCCTTAATCGCAATATTCATGCCTGCTGCCGCGACCATTGCCTACGCGATCGAGGCCACGCTGTGCCTGGGCGGGCTGGCGGTGTTCTGGCGCACGGTCGCGGGGCCGAATGCGCGCTGGGGGCCCGGGAGGATCGCGCTCGAGCGGTGGCAGGTCTCGCCGGCCAGCTTCCTGATCTTCCTCTGGGCGGTTTTCGCCGGATTCTTCGTCCCCGGCATCGGGGCGCTGCAGCTGCTGACCTCGTGGAAAGTCGATCGCGACGTCGTTCAGATCGTGGCCGGCGCGGCGTCCCAGGTCGGCATGTTTCTCGCCTTCTTCGGCAGCCGGAAGCTGGTCCCGGAACTGCGGGTGCCGCTCGTTCGCCCCCCGGAAACCCGACCGCATTTTGCGAAGGCCGGGGCGGCGGTGTTTCTCATCGCCATGCCGGTGATCATGTCCGCGAGCCTGGTCTGGCAGGCGCTCCTGAAGCTGGCCGGGATCGCGCCGATCGAGCAGGACATCGTCGGGATCGTGGCGGGCGCGGATTCGCCGGCGTTCCTGATCCTCACCCTGTCCTTCGCAATCTTTGGGTCGGTCCCATAAGGGGTCAGGGTTTTCCTTTTGTCCTCGCGGGGTCGACAGCAAAAAGCAAACCCTGACCCCTTAATCGCAATATTCATGCCTGCTGCCGCGACCATTGCCTACGCGATCGAGGCCACGCTGTGCCTGGGCGGGCTGGCGGTGTTCTGGCGCACGGTCGCGGGGCCGAATGCGCGCTGGGGGCCCGGGAGGATCGCGCTCGAGCGGTGGCAGGTCTCGCCGGCCAGCTTCCTGATCTTCCTCTGGGCGGTTTTCGCCGGATTCTTCGTCCCCGGCATCGGGGCGCTGCAGCTGCTGACCTCGTGGAAAGTCGATCGCGACGTCGTTCAGATCGTGGCCGGCGCGGCGTCCCAGGTCGGCATGTTTCTCGCCTTCTTCGGCAGCCGGAAGCTGGTCCCGGAACTGCGGGTGCCGCTCGTTCGCCCCCCGGAAACCCGACCGCATTTTGCGAAGGCCGGGGCGGCGGTGTTTCTCATCGCCATGCCGGTGATCATGTCCGCGAGCCTGGTCTGGCAGGCGCTCCTGAAGCTGGCCGGGATCGCGCCGATCGAGCAGGACATCGTCGGGATCGTGGCGGGCGCGGATTCGCCGGCGTTCCTGATCCTCACCCTGTCCTTCGCAATCTTTGGCGCGCCGGTCTGCGAGGAACTTATCTTTCGCGCCGGCGTTTTCCGGTACGCCTTCACCCGGCTGCCGCGGCGAACCGCCATCCTTCTGCCCGCAATCCTGTTTGCCGCCGCGCACTTCAACCTGGAGCAGCCTTTCCTGGCGCAAACCGGCACCTTCGTCCCGCTCGTGCTGCTGGGCGCGATGTTTTGCATCGCCTTCGAGCGCACGGGCGACATCCGGGTTTCCATGGTCGCGCACGCCCTGTTCAACCTGAATTCCGCCATGCTCGTCCTGGCCGGCGCAACCGCGTCGTGACCGGTACGCCGACACCATGCGCATGATCGCCACGTCCGGGTCGGATGCGGTTTCGTCGATCGGCGAAGCCGAATTGATCCGGCGCATCCAGGGCTGGCTGGGCGATGCGTCCCCTCCCCCGCCCTTCGGCATCGGCGACGATTGCGCCGTGCTCGAGCCGCGCGGCGGCGGCGTGCTCGTCAAGGTGGACCCGATCGTTTTCGGCCGGCATTTCGACGAGGACGTTCCGGCGCGGGCTGTCGGGGCCAAGCTCCTGAAGCGGAACCTGAGCGACATCGCCGCGATGGGCGGCCGGCCCCGCGCCGCCGTGGTCGCCCTGTTCCTTCCGCCCCGGCTGAGCCTGCGCTGGCTGCGCGGGTTCCACGCGGGACTGCGGGCGGCCGCGCGCCGCCATCGGACGCTGATTGTCGGCGGAGGCGTGGCCGAACTTCGCGGGCCGTTCGCCGCCAGCCTGAGCCTCATCGGCGACGCGGCGGAGGGGCGGACGCTGACCCGCGCCGGCGCGCGCCGCGGGGATCGCATTTACGTCACCGGCACGCTCGGCGGCAGCCTGGAGTCGCGCCATCACTACCTGTTCGAACCGAGGCTGCGGGAAGGCGCCTGGCTGGCGCGGCAGGACGACGTCCGGGCCGCGATCGACCTGAGCGACGGCCTGGCGAAGGATCTGCCGGCAATCACGCCCGCCGGCTGCGACGCGGAGATCGCGCCGGAGCTGGTGCCGCGGCGGCGCGGCATTCCGCTGGCGCGGGCGCTGGGCGACGGAGAGGATTACGAACTGCTTTTCGCGGTCGACCGGCGGACGGCGCCGGCCGAATTCGAGGCGCGCTGGCGCCGCGCCCTGCCGCGGACCAGGCTCACCGCTCTGGGCCGCTTCGTGGCCAGCGGTCGCGCCGCCCGGGGGTCGATCGACTTCCGGCTCTTTCGGGGCTACGAGCATTTTCGCGGCCGCTGAGGATCTCCGCCGCCATGTCCGAAAGCCTGCTGGCCAGATTGCGTTCGGGAATCGTGACCGGCTCGGCCGAGGAGACGCGCTCCTTCGCCGAGGAATTTGGCGCCAGCCTGAGGCCGGACTGCACCGTGGCGCTGCACGGCGATCTCGGCGTGGGAAAGACGACATTCGTCCAGGGCCTCGCCCGCGGACTCGGGATTCCCGGCTCGATCACGAGTCCGACCTATACGGTATACACCATGCACCGGGCGCCCGCCGTCACACTCGTGCACCTCGACGGCTACCGGATCGAGAGCCCGGGGCAGGCCGATGCGCTCATGCTCGACGACTTCCTCGTCTCGCCCTACGTCCTCGCCATCGAGTGGCCGGAGCGGGTGCCGGCGCTGGTGCCGCCGGACGCGATCCACGTGCAGCTCGGAATCGCGCCCGACGAGCGGCACACGATCCGGCTGCGATGACGCTCTAGGATTGCCCGTCGGTCTGGACCGGAACGGGTGCCGGTTCCTGGGCAACCTCGGCCGCCGGCGCGTCGCCTGCGACCGGCTCGGGCGCGGGCGTCTCGGCCGCAGCCGCGGGTTCCGCCGCCGGAGCGGAGGCCGCCGCCTCGGGAAAGTTTTCCGGATCGACGTCGCCGGCTTCGATCTCCTTCTTGCGGGCCTCGACCATTGCCGGCGGCGCAAAGAGGCTGCCGTCGATGAACTCGGTGACGTAGCCTTCGTGCACGAGCCAGGCGAGGTCGGCCTGAAGCCGGCCCACGCGGGTGCGATCCTCGATCGACATCGGCGCGGCGGGCTTTTCCGGGGCCGCGGACTTGTCCGGGGCGGGCTCGGGAAGGGCGATGCCGAGGATCTTTGCCGGCAGCTCTCCCGCCTTCACCATCGGATGGGCCTCGATGAACGAGATGAGGTTGCCGATCGACTCGGAGAAGACCTGGCCGGGGGTGCGGAACTTGCGCTTGACCGCGCAGACGTAGCTCACGCCCTTCGAACCCTTCTTGAAGATGGTGAATCCCTCGCGCCGCAGGCGGCCGCGCAGCGCGTTTGCGGTGTCCAGCGGGAAGCGCCGCTGGCGCTCGAGATTGCCCTCGATCGCCCGGCGGATTTCGCCGTTCGGCAGGAGCTCGATCAGCTTGCCGTGGAAGCGGGCGTGCTCCACCGGCCGGACGACGCGTTCGCGGGCGTGGGAAAGCAGGTGCGCGCGGGCGTCCTCGATCGAGTCGAAGGAAGGGCCGGCGGGAGCGGCGGGAGCGGCGACGGGACCAGCCGGGTTGACGGCGGGCTCCGCGGGCTTCGGGGCCTCGGCAGCGGGGGCCGTCTCGGTTGCCGCCTCAGGCTGAACCGGGGCTGCCGCGGGTTCCGCGGATCCTTCGGCTGCCGGTGCAGGCGCAGCCGGCTCGGGCGCCGGTTCCGGCGACGGGGCGGGCGCCTTTGCCGCGGTTTTCCAGGTGTACCGCGTCGTCCGCTTCATCTTCTCGAGCCACTGGTTGATCTGCTCGGGCTCGCGCAGCGTCTCGATCTTGGCGCGAAAGGTCTCGAACGGCATCCGCGCCAGTTTCGCGGCGTGGTGGCGCTGGATGATCTGCGTGTAGCGGTGGTAGTTCGGGGGGCCGAGCAGCTCGCCGGTGACGCCGCAGCGATTGACCACCTGGAAGTTTCCCTTCGGCGGGTCGACCTCGACTTCGCCGATCTCGAAGAAAGTCCCGATATGCTTGTCGAGGACGTGGGCGATCGCCGCTTCCTCGGTCTCGAACGGCACGCCGTCCGGGACGGACAGAAAGAGCGGAGCCGGTTTCGCCGCGGCCGGCGCGTTCTCCGGCTTCGCGGCCGCGGCCGGAGCGTGGCCCGGCCCGGCCTGGGGGCCGCCGGGGGCCTTGCGCTGGACCACGACGACGAACCGGTCGGGCTTGCCCACGACCGTGCGCGCGATTTCGAAAAGCTCGAAGGTGCGACAGGAGGCGCGGATCGTCTTTGCCAGGGCGGAGAAACTGGTGTCCTCCGGATAAAACGTGCAGCTGAAATAGGGGCTGTCGTAGGGGCCCCGCTCCATGGGCGGCCGCTGTCCCCGGAAGTCGCCGCCGCGCGCGCCACCGGGCCCGCGGTTGCCGCCGGGCTGGTAGCCTTCGCGGTGCGGCCGGCGATCGCCGGCGCCGGGGCGGGCCCTCTGGTCATCGGGACCAGCGCCGCCCGGGGCGGCGGCGTCCGTCGCGGGCCGCCGGAATGCGCGCCGGTCGCGTCGCTCCGGCTGACGATCGTCCCGATGGTCTCCGCCGCCGTCGCGCCGCGGCCTATCCTCCCGCCCGCGCGCGGGCGAGGTCTGCTTGTCCTGTGTCCACTGCGTCCCAAAGCTGAAGCCCTGGAGCTGGGACAGGTCTATCTTGTTGAAATCCTTGGGTGGATTCTCCTGCGGAGGTTGGTCCATGAAATCGGGCGAAAAGCGGGGCGATGCCGCGTGGTGGCGCCGGAGCGCGGGTGCGTGGTGATAGTCGCGCGCAACTGTTGTCGGAGCCGGGGGTGACGCAAGCGATTTGTCGGGGCCTGGCGACGGGCCGTCTCCATAGGTGGAGTAAGCGGGACCTGCCCGGGTCGCGCAGGTTCCTGATTTCAGGAATTTACAAATGCGATCCGTCGGCCAGTCCAGGCGCCCTCGGGCGCGTGCGGGTGAGTCGCTACTCAGCGCTCCGACCAGGGAAGCGTCGTCAGCTCCGGGTCGGGATCGGCCTTGAAGGTCTCGATCGGCTTCGGCTTGTGCAGCGGGAACGGATGGCCCGACTCGGCCCGAATGACGTGGGCGCGCGTCAGCGTGAGCTGAAGCTTGAGTTCGATGTCCTCGGTCGTGAGCGAGGCGGGCGACTCGTGCATTACGGTCAGCGCCTTGTCGAGGCCGACCTGCATCCGGTGATATTGCTCGGGAGTCATGGGAAGCGGGGTTGAGGCAACGGCGCGAGACTCAACCGCCTCTGGCTTGCGATCAAGGACGATTCGGCCGTTGGGCGCATTTTGTGAATAAGATCATCGCGACCGGCGGAATCATCGGGTCGAGACTCCACGGCCGCCGGCTCAGATCATATAATCGGAAGCGGTCTCGACCATCGCCTCCTTCTGCCGGCGGGAGCGAATGACGAGGTTGGTCTCCTTGAAATACACGATGCTGTTCGCCGGCACGGATTCGATCAGCCAGACGTTGGAGCCGATGACGGAATGGGCGCCGATGACGGTATCGCCCCCGAGAATCGTGGCATGGGCGTAGATCGTGACGTTGTCGCCGATGTCCGGGTGGCGCTTCACGCCCTTCACGGGGTTGCCGGAGATATCCATCTCGAACGACTTCGCGCCGAGGGTCACGCCCTGGTAGAGCTTCACGTGGTTGCCGATCCGCGCGGTCTCGCCGACCACGACGCCGGTGCAGTGGTCGATGAAGAAGTGCGTGCCGATCTGGGCGCCGGGGTGCAGATCCGCCCCGGTGCGCTCGTGGGCGTACTCCGTCAGCATGCGCGGGATGAGCGGGACCTTCAGCTGGTAAAGGACGTTCGCGACGCGCTGCAGGGAGATGACCAGGACGCAGGGATAGGCGACGATGATCTCCTCGACGTTGCGCGCCGCCGGGTCTCCCTCGTAGGCGGCGACGACATCCGTCTGGATGATCTTCCGCAGCCCGGGGAGCTTTTCCAGCAGTTCCCGGCAGACCCGGCCGGCGCCCTCGCGGCAGTCGGACTGGCCCGCCAGCCTGAGGCTTTTCTCGACCTCGGCGCAGAGCTGCCGCTCGATGTGCGCGAGCTGCCGGTCGAGCATCGCGGGGACGTCCTTCCTCGTGATCGCGCTGCTCTCGAAATAACCGGGGAAGAGCAGGTGCATCAGGTCCCGCGCCAGGGCGTTGACCGAGTCCTGCGACGGCAGGTTGACGCCGTCGAGGTGGTTGATCCCCCCGTCGACTTCGTAAGAGGCGAGCAGCGCCTTCTTTATCGCATCGTGCTCCATCGCGGTCGGGCGGAAGCGTCGGGGGTCGCCCGGCGGGAGCCAAGCCGATATTGCGGCTTTACTCCGCGGCACGCTCACTTCTTATTGCCCGTTCGCGCCAGCGAAGTCGCTCAGGTGGTGGAATTGGTAGACACACACGTTTGAGGGGCGTGTGCCGTAAGGCGTGCAGGTTCGAGTCCTGTCCTGAGCACCAACTCCCGGTTACTTTCCGGCGCCGGCCCGGGCGCGCGCGAGCAAGGCTGCGATCTCGGGGGAACCCGGCTGAAGCGCCAGGGCGCGCTCCAGCGGAGCCACCGCCTCGGCCGGACGGCCCAGGGCAACGAGGCAGACGGCGAGATTGTATTGGGCGCCGACGTCGTCGGGAGCAATCCGCACCGCCAATTGGAAACAGGCCAGGGCGTCGGCGGTGCGTCCGAGGTCATACAGGGCGCTTCCGAGATAGATGGCCGATTCGGGCTGCATCGGATTGAGGTCCACCGCCCACTGGAGCTCGATGATGGCCGCCTCCGGCCGCTTGGCGTCGAGCAGCATGCGCCCGAGCTCGGAATGCAGATGCAAATTGCGCGGATCCATCTCGATGCCGCGGCGCAACGCGTCCATCGCCCGATCGCGGCTGCCTTGCGACTCGAGAACCAGGGCCAGCAACCCCTGGGTTTCCGCCGCGGGCTTGAGGCGGAGAGACTCCAGGAGGTGGGGCTCGGCCTCGGCCGGGCGGCCCGCCTCCAGCAACGCCTGCCCGAGGTTGCTTTGCGCGCGATCGTTCGCCGGGACGCGCCGGACGGTTTCCGTCCAGAGCGAAACCGCATCCCGATAGTCGCGGTTGCGGGCATAGGTCGCCGGCCCGAGGACAGCCGCGAGCGCAAGTGCCGCCACCGCCGTCCGGCGTCCGGTCAGCCACCGCTGGAGCAGGAGGACGACCCCAACCACGACGCTGGCCAGGGGCAGGTACATCCTGTGCTCGGCGATGGTCTGCGTGACGAGCGGCACGACGCTCGAGCTGGGGGCCAGGATGACGAAGAACCAGGCGCCGAGAAATCCCAGCCGGGGATGCGCGCGGAGGAGCCAGAGCGTCAAAGCCGCCAGGCCCAGTACCAGCAGTCCCGAAAGCCAGACTTCGCCCGGTCCCGATACGACCTCGGCCCCGTAGTCCACCACGAGCGGATGCGGGAAGAAAGAAAGCCGCAGGTAGAGCGCGATCGCCCGGCATTGGGTCAAAAGATAGGACCAGGCGCCGATGCCTCCCCCGTAACCGGCCGTCCCGCCGCGATCGCCGCCGCTGGAAATGACGAGGAAGCCGAGGACGATCCAGGTGGCTCCGAGCCCAAGGTAATACCGCCGCCGCTGCCGCCAGGCGGCGGCGAAACCGCCGCCGAGGAAGGCCCGGTCGTACAGGAGGACGATCAGCGGCGCGCCGACCATGACTTCCTTGCTCGCCATGCCCAGGGCGCAGGCCGCGATGGATGCGGCGTACCAGATCGTCCGGTTTTCGGCGACGGCGCGGATGAAGGCGTAAAGCGTGAGAAGATAGAACAAGCCGGACAGGAGTTCCGTGCGCTGGACGACGCAGGTGACCGACTCGGTCAGCAGCGGATGCACCGCCCAGACGAGAGCGACCGAGAAGCCGGCCGTCTCGGGATCCGGGAGGCCGGCGGACGCGAATCCCCGTCGCGCGATCCCGAAGAGGAGGAGCACGGCGGCGAGATGGAACGCGAGGTTGGCGGCGTGGTAGCCGCGCGGATCGAGGCCGCCGAGGGCGTAGTTGAGCGCGAAGGAGAGATTGACCACCGGCCGCCCGTGCACCGCGGCCCCGGTGGGCGGCGGGACCAGCGCGGTCGAAAGACTTCGGATCGTCGGGTTTTCCGCGATCGAGAACCGGTCGTCGAAAACGAAGGGCGACGACAGCGTGTTCCAGTAGACGGCGATCCCGCAGGCAAGCAGGGCGAGGATCCTGAGCGGACGGGAGATCGTCACGACTCAACCGGTTTGCCTCATGCCGCCCGAGGCACGCAACTGTTCACTTGCCCCGGCGCGTGGCCCGGCTACGGCTTTTCCGTCATGGGATTGAGCCTCAAGCAGGGTTTCGAGGAGACGGATATCGCCGGCATGCTCGGCGCCGCCCGGGACGAGGTCGGGCCGCACCTGCTCTGGGTCTCGAAGAAGGGCGATGTCTGGCTGGACGTCGTCCCGGCGAGCCTGGCCCCCGATGCCTACGTCAAGCTGCGCAAGGACGACATCCAGTTCTATTTTCCTCCCTTCGAGCGCGGCAAGGGACTGGTGGGCGAAAAAGGCGCCGCCGACTTCGTCCTCGTCGTCCGCCTCCGCCACGCCCTCACCATGAACTGGGACCGCGGGTTCAAGGGCGTGGTCGAGACCTACTGAGCGCAGCCAGCCCGCGGGGCGGCAGGCCCCGCCGGCTTCAGCGACCCCGCTGCCGATCGGAAACTGCGCGCGCCACATCCCGCGCGAAAAAGGGGCCGCGGAAGATCATCCCGGTGTAGATCTGCACCAGCGTGGCGCCGGCGTCCATTTTTTCGCCGGCGCTCTCGGGATCGGTGATGCCGCCGACGGCAATGATCGGCAGCCGGCCGCCGGTCGCGAGGGCGATGTAATGGACGATCTCGGTCGACCGGCGGCGCAGCGGGGCGCCGCTCAGTCCGCCCGCCTCGTTCGCCTGGGCGAAGGACCCGGGGCGGCCGACGGTCGTGTTCGTCGCGATGATGCCGGCAAGCTGGAATTCCGCGATGACGCCCAGGACGGAGTCGATCTGCGCGAAATCCAGGTCAGGCGCGATCTTCAGGAGAATCGGGACCGGCCGCCTGCCGCCCGAGGCGCGCGCGCCATTTGCGGACGTGACCGCGCCGAGCAGCTCGCGCAGGCGGCCCTCCTCCTGGAGGTGCCGAAGCCCCGGCGTGTTCGGGCTCGAGACATTGAGCACGATGTAGTCCGCGTGGTCCGCGAGCGCCGTGAAGCTCTCGAGATAATCCGCCGGCGCGCACTCGATTCCGGCCACCTTCGACTTCCCGATATTGATTCCGAGCGGGATCCTCCTCCCCTCGCGCGGCCGTCGCGCCAGGCGCGCGGCCACCGCCTGCGCCCCGTCGTTGTTGAAGCCCATCCGGTTGATGACCGCCTCCTGCTCCGGATACCGGAAAAGCCGGGGCCGGTCGTTGCCCGGCTGCGCCTTGGCCGTGACCGTGCCGATCTCGACGTGGCCGAAACCGAGCGCCGCCGCCGCGGGCCAGGCCCGGGCATTCTTGTCGAAGCCGGCGGCGAGTCCCACCGCGTTCGGGAACTTGAGGCCGAAAGCCTCGATCGGCCTCGCCGCGCCCGGCAGCCGCGCGGCCGCCTCGAGCGCCCGGCAGAGGGGCCCGAAGCGTCCCAGCCAGGAAAGGCCGTTGACCGCGAATTCGTGCGCGTGTTCGGCATCCATCCGGAACAGCGCCGGCCGGATCAGGCGGTCGTAGAACACTCCCATTCCCGCCTTGTCTGGGGTCGGGCCGTCGAAATGTCGAGGAGTCGAGGAGCCCGGGATGCGGCCCCGGAAAGCCCGCGCGCGGCGTCCGCTCGCGGCCTTCCGCCGCCCGGCTCCCCGGCCGCCTTTTTGAGCTTGTTTTTTGGAACCTCAATCGCACGCTGCGCCTCAAAGCTGGCCGGCGGAAGAAATAATTCAGTCCCAAGAAGAAAATCCGCCGGCTCTTCCCTCTGACCAATCAACACCATGGCAAAAGCCTCCACATCGCTCGACTGGTGCGTCGTCCGGCTGGGTGAGGATCACAATTGGTGGGTCGACGAAGTGAGCGACCCCGTCCGCTGGGACGTCGACGGGCTGAGCATCATCGACCCGCGCCAGGTGGCCCACCTCATCGAGCTGGTCGATCCGCTCCGCGACTACGGTTTCGACCAGGACGTCTTCGAGGGTGCATTCATCCCGTTCCGGATCGAGAAGGATCTCGGCAACGAGCGCGTGCGGCTGAAGCGCGTGAAGGATTCCCTCTTCGAGTCGGAGGAGCGCCTGTTCGCGCTGCCGGATTCGCTGGACGAGGAGAACGGCCCCTACGCCGACCTTCTCGATCACCTGACGCGCTGCCGGGTGAAGATGCTGAACGATCTTTTCGACTTCGAGGCCAAGCTCACGGTCGACGAGGTCGAGGACGAGATCCGCGAGGACCAGAACAGCAGCTTCATCGAGGGGCGCGCCGTGCATTCCTTCGAGGAGCTGACCGCCATCCTCGACTACGTCCCGGCCGGCTACGACACCGACAAGGAGGAGGCGGAGAAGCCGAGCGACGAGGAGGAGGACGACGACGATTTGCCCGAGCTGGACGCCGACGAGGAGGAGAAGCTCAAGAACGACGAGTCGCTCAAGTGGGACGACGAGGAGGAAGAGGAAAAGGAAGGCGAGGACGCGGAGAAGTCCGACGACGAGGACGAGGAGTCCGAGGAGGGCGAAACGGAGTCGGAGGGCGAGGAGTCGCGGCCGAAACGCAAGTCCCGGGGCAAGCGCTAGGGTCGGCCAGCGGTCCTGAGTTCCAGATTGCGCTGACGCGCTCCGCCGCGTCCTAATGCGCGCGTATGCAGCAGAGTTTTCTCCGCTCCGCCGCGATCGGCTTCGCCGGCCTGCTGTTCCTTGCCGGCTGCGGCAGCCCGACCGGCAGCGCACCCTCCGACACGACGAACCCGCAGATCCCGGAACCCGCCCAGGGAGCCGTCTTCCGGCCATTCGATTCCCTCAGCATCGCGCTGCAGGGCGTGATGGACCCGGGAGTGTCGAACGTCACGATCGACGAGCAGGGCAACATTCCCCTCCCCAACATCGGGTCGATCCACGCCGCGGGGCTCGGACCGTCGGAGCTGCAGCAGCGGATCGCCGATACCTACAAGGAAAAGAAGATCTACACCACGCTCTCGGTCGCGGTCGGCGTGACCGAGCGCTACGTCTACGTTGGCGGCGAGGTCATGCGGCCGGGCCGGATTCCGTGGTCCTCGGACCTCACCGTGGCCAAGGCGATCCAGGCCGCCGGTGGCTTTTCCCTCTACGCCAAGGAAACCGCCGTGACCGTCGTCCGCGACAACGTGAAGTACGAGATCGACGTGAAGCTCGCGCAGCGGCAGCCGGAACAGGACCGCCGCGTCTTCCCCGGCGACTCGATCCAGGTCCAGCGTTCGCGGCTCTAGTTTGGAGTCTAGAGGCTGGAGCGGCGTCCGGGCTCTGGACTGCAGGTGGGCTTGCCCCGGTCTCTAGACTCTAGCCTCTAGACTCTAGACTTTGGACTGAGGCTCGGCCTCCTCGGGCTCGTCGGGCGGGAATTTCCAGGCGACGGCGGCGATGGCAAGGCAGACGACGGTGTAGATCAGCGCCCAGGCGGTGAGGGCCTTGAAGTTCTTGTCGCCGTCGGTGACGTGCCGCACCCAGTCCAGCCCGTACTGCAGGAAGCGGAACAGGAAACCGACGGACAGGAGGGCGAATACTCCCGCGATGACTACCTGGGCGATGCTGCGCTTTCCGGGGGAAGTGGACATGATCGGCGGCGGATATGCTCAACCACGAATGAAGAGGAAACCGGAGCAACACAAACCCGCGCATTCGCGGCCGGCAAAGTCCATTCGCGGCCGCGGGCTCATCGCTTCCTCATCGCCTCGGCCGCCGCGCGCGCAAAATAGGTCAGGATCATGTTCGCGCCGGCGCGCTTGATCGCCAGGAGCGATTCGTCCCGGGCGGCCTCGAGGTCGAGCCAGCCGAGTTTGGCCGCGGCGTGGATCTGGGCGTATTCGCCCGAAACCTGGTAGGCGGCGACCGGCCGGCTGGTGGCGTTGCGCAGCTCGCGGATGATGTCGAGATATGGCCCCGCCGGCTTGACCATGAGGATGTCCGCGCCCTCGCGCTCGTCGAGCTGGGTTTCCAGCAGCGCCTCCAGCCGATTCGCCGGGTTGAGCTGGTAGGTCCGCTTGTCCAGCGGCGCCACCCCCGGTTTCGCGCTGCCGACGGCGTCGCGAAATGGCCCATAATAGGCCGAGGCGAACTTGGCGGAATAGGCAAGAATCCCGGTGGAGGAATGACCGGCCGACTCGAGTGCCTTCCTGATCGCCCCGATGCGGCCGTCCATCATGTCGCTCGGTGCGACCAGGTCGACCCCGGCGCGCGCATGCAGCAGCGCCATCTTGACCAGGATCTCGACCGTGGCGTCGTTGTCCACGTCGGCTCCGTCGCGCGTCAGCACGCCGTCGTGCCCGTGCGTCGTGTAGGGATCGAGCGCGATGTCGGTGATCACGGTCATCCGCGGCACCGCCTCCTTCACCGCCCGGACGGCGCGGATGACGAGCGCGTCCTCGCGCAGCGCCGCCGTGCCGGTCTCGTCCTTGAGCCGCGAATCGAGTTTCGGGAAGAGCGCGACCGCCGGCACGCCCAGGTCGGCCAGCTCCCCGCAGGCGCGAACGGTGTCCGCGATGCTCAGCCGGCTCACTCCGGGCATCGATGCAACCGGCTCCGGCTTCCCCTTTCCGTCGACGACAAAAAGCGGCGCGATCAGGTCCGCCGGCGTCAGCACCGTCTCCTGGACCAGCGATCGGATCGCGGCCGTACGCCGCAGCCGACGCGGGCGGTGGACCAGTCCGACAGTGGGTTTCTCAGGCATGCCGATCGGGAATCAAATGCCGCCCGCTCCACTCCGTCAATGTTCGGAGCGGGACGCGCCAAGCGTTTCGCGCGTCCGGCAACGACGTTCCAGTCTCCGGACTCCGGACTGTCTTGCAGCAGCCGGTTTCCCTACGCCGCTCCAGGCTCTCTGGGCTCTGGACTACCGAAACACCCGCCACGCCATGCCTCACCCAGAGACCCGGAGCCCCCGGAGCCAATCCATTCGGGCGGCGCAAGCGCCGCCCCTACGCGGAGTCAATCGGAAGCCACGTCGCATGATCGCACGCGCTTGTAGGTTCCGGTATTCTCCGGGAGCTCGTTCCCTCTGGGTGACGAACGATCGTTATTCAGATTGCAGGGCCGATGTCTTGCATCGGCCGGCGCAGAATTCGCAACCGGCTCTGGACTCTAGCCTCTCGACTCTGGACTTTCGCGTGCCGTCCCGACCGGCCTGCCTCCGCCGAAGGCGAGCCGGAGCCACGGCGCCGCGTGCGCCCCGCGGCGCGTGTGGCTCCGGCAGGATCGCCCTGTGCCGCTGTGCCTCTGTGAGAACGCCTGCGTCGAGCGGCCGCAGGATCGAACTGCAGGGCTGCTGTCTTGCAGCAGCCGGCTTCGCTACGCCGCTCCAGGCTCTCTGGGCTCTGGACTACCGAAACACCCGCCACGCCATGCCTCACCCAGAGACCCGGAGCCCCCGGAGCCAATCCATTCGGGCGGCGCAAGCGCCGCCCCTACGCGGAGTCAATCGGAAGCCACGTCGCATGATCGCACGCGCTTGTAGGTTCCGGTATTCTCCGGGAGCTCGTTCCCTCTGGGTGAGGAACGATCGTTATTCAGATTGTCTGGACTGCCAGCAGCCTCTGGACTCGCGACTCGAGCCTCCCCGACCAGGGCGAAAATCACCGCTCGCGACTGACGCTTCCGCCGCCGCGGCCGTCCGTGGAGAACTTGAAGCCCTCCAGGATGGCGGGATCCTTGACGTACGGTCGAAGCGCCGCCGCGTCCTCCGGGTCCCTGCCGTCGTGCTCCCGAGTGTACTGCGCCATGGCGTTCATGATCTCCGCGAATC
>JADMIO011525501.1_pt1 | contig 15267 bp, 9 predicted proteins | sample 8958161 | NCBI WGS metagenome assembly JADMIO01 (sample SAMN16585339, study PRJNA669376) | soil metagenome | isolation source: Crop rotation soil | place: USA: Cullars Rotation, Alabama | collected 2011
GCCGCGACTTCAAGTCACGTGAATTCCAAGCTTCGGATCCCACTGTGCTGGAAAGATACGACTCGCTGAACAGGCTCGAATCGGCTGCTGAAACGTACAACTCCTCCCAAACCTGGAAGCAGGAGTTCAGCTACGACCGATACGGCAACCGCAGCTTTGTTACCGGTTCGGGCCACACCACTACTCTCGGAAGCTGCACGACTATGTGCAATCCCACATTCAGCAGCACGACGAACAGGATCACTTCCAGCCGCTATAGTTACGATTCCAGCGGCAACACGACGGCTGATCCCGATGGCAGGGTGTTCACCTACGATGCCGAGAATAAACAGATCGAGGTCACTGACGGCTCGAACCCGATCGGCCAGTACTATTACGACGGCGATGGCAAGCGGATCGCGAAGATCGCCGATGGTGACAGCACGATCTTCGTCTACGATGCTCTCGGCAGATTGATCGAGGAGTACCCGTTGGAAGGCGAATTCCCGACACCCACACCTACACCAACGCCAACTGCAACACCTACGCCGACCCCGAGTCCCACTCCAACGGCCACGCCAACTCCAAGCCCGACGCCGACCGAGGAGCCCACGCCTACCCCTTGCGAGAACTCCTGTTCATACCCGTACACCCTTGACGAAGGTACTTGCGAATGCGTCTGCGAGTTCTGTCAGGAGCGACCCAACTTCGGCGGCATGGAGACGATGTCTTTAACGCCGTCTGAGGACGTCACCAGATCCTACATCTACGCCGGCGCTCGTCTTCTCTCTACCGAAGACTCAAACGGCACCACCTACCTCACCGCCGACCACCTCGGCTCCCCGCGCATAAATACGGACGGCGGCGGAAGCGTGGTTGCCAGACATGACTATCTTCCTTTCGGCGAGGAAATTCACACAACACTGACATCGCAAAGATCGTCTGGCGTTACTTACGTAGATGATCCGGTAAGAAAGCAATTTACAGCTTATGAACGTGATCACGAAGCCGATTTAGATTTTGCGCAGGCTAGATATTTGAATATGACGGTGGGACGATTCACATCCGGAGATCCCGGAGCATTAACACCGGCCGATCCTCAAAACTTGAACAGGTATCCGGCTGTTCAAAACAACCCACTGAAATTTGTAGATCCGAATGGGACGGATTTAGTGTTAACAGGCGATGATGCTGATTATATCGTGGGAGAATTGGCAGAGGCTTCGGGGTTGAAGCTGAGCCGATGCTCGTCGATTGATAAGAAAAAAGGGTGTACTAAAATAGGATTAGTTCAAGTCGTGGGGTTTGCCGAAAAGGAAAAGCATAGGTCGGAAAAGCTGTTTGATAAACTTACGACTATTATCGGAGACGAAAACCACACAGTCTCCATTGCAACAGGACAGAATCAGTACCGAACATTTTTCGATTCGTTTCCAGATCGCGAAATTGATGTCGCCGATTACAACAAGGCCAAATCGATAGCCCCAGAATTTGCCATCCGACAGCTTGCTCATGTCCTGGAGGAATATTACCAAGCAGAAACAACGTTCGCCGGCGAAGATGAGGCGAACAAATATAGAAAATCACACCAAAAGGGGCTCGAATTTGAAAGTCAAGTCTTATCGGAATACACTGGACAAAAGGAACAAACGCGTGTCCAAACCGTTTCTCCAGACTATAAATATATTAACTACATTTACACGTCTGTCGAGTATGACGTTATTACGAAATCGAGTGGCAAGCCCCCATCACCGAGCAATATTCAAAGCATTAAGGTAAAAAAACTTCCATAAGCGGTTTGGGCGCATTAATGGTATGAAGGTCATTATCATTCTAAGCATCTTACTTTTTATTTCGGTTTCCTCGCTTTGTCAAAGCCGAGGTGATGAAATCACTTTCACCGCTAGGGTAGATCGGATGGCCCCAAGAACCCCAAAGAATGGCGACATCATCGCATATCGACTCGTTAGGTACAAGATATTTCAGGTCAAGAGGGGCTTTTACGAAAACAAGATGATCGTCGTCGATCATCCGATTGTTTCTGGAAAGGAATTGGAAAGTATTAGCGTCGGAGACTGGGTAGAGGTAACAGTTCGGCAGGCTGATTCAATCGATGTCAGGATCAATTCACGCGGAATCAGAGCGCCCGAACAGCATTTAAATACCTTCTTTATAGCTCGAAAAATGCATAAAATTCAGAAACCGTAAAAATTGACTCCAGCCTATGGGAATCCGGTCTTGGTGCCGGAAAGAATGTCGGAGTTAGACTTGCGACGGCTTTAGCACTTGGCAGATGTTCTCAAGTCAAGAGCTGCGATTTTGAACAAACCCTCGTATTCCTAGCGATCTGCCCTTCCATTTCTGCAAAAGTGTGCTATGGTCGAGACATTCTCGATCTTTGATAACTAGCACATAGCTGCGGCGGGAAGCGGGCGACATCGCCTGTTTATAAGGTTTCGCGGTATGATTTTGTTGCGTCCCGGGAATTTTTAAAAATTCTCCGTTTTTCGACCATTTTATCCCGACAACCCCTTATAAAATGGATACTTGCGTGTCCCACGGCCATTTTGGGACACTCTGGGACACTGGGACAGCACGACCGTCTCACTTAACGGTGTTAAGAAAAACGCAAGTGGGACGATTTATTCCCGTAACCCCAACCGGCTCAGCCGGTTAGCCGTTCCATTTCTGGACAGTTCGGGGCCGAAAGTGGGACGCACGGGTCAGGCGCGAAAATGACCGCCTGACGGCGGCCATTTTCTATGTTTCACCTATAACGTTCCCTTTCGCTACGGTTTCGGGGCTGCGGCCGGAGTAGGCGTCGGTGCCGGCGTTGGTGGGGGCGGCATGGCCTCCTTTGAGAATCTCGGCAACATATCGTCACGCATTGCGAGCGTGTAGACCGCGGCGGCAAAGATGATCGCCGAGGCCTTTTGATCCGGCTCGATGATCCGCTCGTATGTATCGAGATTGGTATGCCATGTTACTTGGTTGTATTCGATCGGGTCCTGCGTCGCTCCTATTCCCGGCAGGCCGGCAAAGTTGAACGATGTCGAATCCGTTCCACCTGTTCGACGCGACGTGGTCGAGCCGACGCCGACGAACCCCAGATCGGAAAAAGGGGCAAGGGCTTCGCGAAGAACGGTCGCCGCCTCCGGCGGGCCAAAGACACTCAGGGCTCGCGTCCTGCCGGTGCCGTCGTCCTGGTTGAAATACCCCGCGAACTTCGTGAAATCAGGCTTCTGATTTTCGAAGGTACCAAAGTGCTGGGCAACATAGGCCTCCGAACCGAGCAGACCTTCTTCCTCACCGCTCCAGCAAGCGACGCGGATCGTACGACGCGGCTTCACGCCGATCGCTTTGAGGATACGGGCGGCCTCCATCATCACGGTGCATCCGATCGCATTGTCCGTCGCACCCGTTGCCGAGTGCCACGAATCAAGGTGACCGCCGAGCATGACGACCTCGTCCTTCTTGTCGGAGCCCCAGATCTCGCCGACCATGTTGTAGCTGGTCACACCGTCCGGAACGATGTGGCTCTGCAGGTTGAATTCCAGCTTGACCGGGGTCTTATCCTCGAGCAGACGATAGATACGTCCAAAGTCTTCGTTTCGCATCACGACCGTCGGCACGACCTTAGCGATGTCATAGGTGCGGTTGTTGAATGCACGCACCGCACCGCGATCGAGCTGCGATTCGTTAATGCGAACGAGCACCTTGTTGTCGACAAGAAACTTATCGAGCTGCTCATTCACCTGAGCGGCCGTGAGAGCATTTGGCCGCGGAGTGATGGTATTGCCTCCGCCCGGCCCGCCGCCGGGTCTACCGCCGCCGAACTGATTCGGACAATCGCCCGGCTTTTTGGTCGGATCGAGCCGGCATTTTAGGGACTCAAGAGCAGCGTCCTGGATATGTTTCGGATTCGGGTCGCGTGACTGGTCGATAAATGTCGGCTTGCCGACAAGTACGATCTTGCCCGAGATCGACGACTTAACACTATTGAAGTAGGCCGTCAGCTCCTCCTGGGTCGGCTGCTGCAGCACCCTGGGATTTTCCGCCGCGGGGAATGTCGGCAGTACCATGCTTACTGCATCCGACGTGACGGTACCTTTTGTCGACGGGGTCCAGGCAAGCACTTCGTAGGTAAGCGTGTCGGCTACCGGCGTGAGCATCACGCCCGTATTGCGATCATTGACCCAACCGGGGTGACCGAATTCCCACGGCTCAACGGCCGTGAAGTCAAAGCCCCATTCGCGCATCTGCCGTGCGCCCCATTTGGCGGCATTCACGTGATTTGGGGAGCCGGTCAGACGGGGGCCATAAAGGTCCGTGAAGTAATGAAGCGTGCGCATGATCTGCGAATGCTCCATCGCTTCCTTACGAATGGCCGCATACACATCGGCCTGGCTGCCACCCTGAGCAAGGGTCGCGATCGGCAGCAGCAGGAACTGCATGGCGAGCGCAAAAGTTAGTAAACGAATCGACGAACGTTTTTTCATCAGACAACGTACCTCAAGAAATATGAATATTTGATTTCGAACTGTAATGGATTGTTACTATTCGCGTCGATTATACATCAGTGCGGCCCAAAAAGTTTCCCGACGCGCGAAAAGGCCCGCGTCGCGGCGGGCCTTTCACTCGAATCCTGTGCAGGAGGATCTAAGGCATTGTTACGTCCAGCCGGTTGGCCGACGCATATCCCACGTACTTGCCGTCCTTGCTGATAAGGTTCACTTGAGTGAAACCTTTCTCGCCACCGGTCTTGAAGATGGCCTGCAGGATGTCCTGCCTCTTCTCCTTGGGTAATAGTTCCCAGGTAGGCTGGAGTTGAACATACAGGGTCTCACCGCTCAGTTTTGCGACCTTGATGTGCTCCTGGAAGGCAGCTCCGTTGAATTCAACAGCCTGAACCGACGCCGACGGCGGATCCGGAGCCGTAAAGAAATTCGCCCACACCCAAACGCCGACCGACGCCAAAATTAGCACGGCGCCAAAAACGACGAACCATTTATTGACCGATGTCGCATTCTGCGCCAGCCGCGCAAGCAGGTTGTTCTTCTTACCGGCCTTTTTCTTCTCGGTCTTAGGAGACCCGACATCGAGAATGACCGTCTCTTGCTCGAAGTCTTCTTCCGCGGCGACCTCGACAGGTATGTTCTCGAGTTCCCGCAGGATATCCACGAGTTCGAGAGTTCGGCCCGCCGTATCGGAAACGCCGGCGTGATCGATGTTCTCGTACTTGTCCCGTAAGCTCTTGGAATCTAGCTTCCGCCGTTCGCGCTCGATAAGTGAGACGTAAGCATTACCGATCCGAATGTTGGATTCGATCGCCGCGGCAGTAACGCTTGGTGCGAAGAACAGCTCGCTGATGCTCTCCTTGAAAAGGCGCAGCCGGCCAAAGAAATCGCTCTCGATCAGATGATCGAAACTGACCGCATTCTCGGCCTCGACTGCCATATCTTCGAAGCTCAGCGCCGTAAGCATGATCTTCGAGTCATCGTCTTCAGCCGTATAGAGCGGAACGCTGGACCAGTCGTTGTACAGGGTGTTGATGTGGGTCAGAGTCTCGTCTCGATTGAAAAGGGCCGTACGCTTCTCGTAATCTCCAGGCCGCGAGAATAGTCTCGTGATCACAAAATCGAACTTGGCACGGACAGGCTCCGAATACGGTAGGTTGCGGTAAAAACGCGCGATCGATAGAAGTGCCTGCGAGCTAAGCGCCGGCTTGGAATTCTCGCAATACTGACGAAGGCTCGAGACAGGCACGTTCTTGTCGCGCTCGGCAAGAGCCGAGCACCATGCCTCTGTCTCCTGCATCAGCGCAAACTCCGCATCGACATGGCCTTGTGAGTTCTCTTCATCGTCGCTCTGGAGGAATGCGTTAAGAGCTTTCTTCGCGTTGAAATCGTCAAAGGCCTTGGGCAGAACCTTGAGATACTCACGCTCGACACCGGTTAGGACGTGATCTACCATCTGCAGGCTCGACGCCTCGGCTGATGCACGCTTCTTAAAGAACTCCTTGTTCTTTTTGACCTTAACAGGCTTGTCCTCGTGAGCGGCGGCTGCGGGGACGGCCTCCGCAGCGCTCTCGACATTCACGAGGTCAACGTCGGGAAGGTCAAATTCGAGCGATTGCGACTGGACCGACGTCGTAGGTGTATCGTGCCCCTTCGCGAAGGGAACAAATTCTTCGTTGACTACAGGCTGGTCCGGCGAGATCGTCTCATTAAGATGACCGTGATCTTCGACCGCATCGGCGGCCGGGTCGATCACCGTGTCTTCAAGCAGGTTTTCTTGTTTAAGTTCGACCACGAGGTCTTCAAAGACATTCATCGTTTTACCTATCGGGCAGGATAGTTGGGGGGCACTCTTGGGGGAAATGAGATCAGGCTTAGGGGAGAACCTGCCTGATCTCACCGGCCTGGGTGAGTTCGTAAACATAAGTTACGCCCTCGCCGGTAACATTTCGCGTAGCTGTAATGGTGTAGCCGTTCCTCAACTCGCCATCGGTAGGGGCCGCCGGCGTCATCGAAAAGACCCACTTGCCGCGGGTCAGTTCATTGCCGGATGGCGTTCCGATGCTGCTCGAGAGAACATTATTGATCTCGGTCAGACGCCCGAAACGGGTGTTCTGGGTATAGTAACTGACCTCTGTGGAAGCGATAGTTCTCATCGTCGCGAATGTGTTGCCGTTCTCGGCTGCGCGAATCCCCTTTTGCAAGGCCGGTACCGCGAGTGCAGCGATAATTGCAACTACAACCACAACGATCATTAACTCAATCAACGAAAAACCTTTTTCACCTTTCATTCTTAACCCCCGGGAGTTGGAAAATCGGTCAAAGTGACAGTTTTTGGCACCGACGCCTTGACAAGAATCGGCATCCAGAACAGCTAAACTATCGCTCGAACCGCGATATTCCATAGTTTTTTGGAGATAAAGCCTAAAACTCCTGTCTCCCGAAGCCTCAAGGTGCAAGCATTATGCCAAACTGTTCAAAACCCAAAAAAGACCTGTTTTGTACCGTGAAATACAGGGTGTAGGTTTTTTTTGGTTTTTTTTATAAGCTATACGTTTTTGACCCTGCGACGGGACGTCGCCGGGAGACCGAGAGAAAATTGAGTTCAGTCATCGAGCAAAGTATAGAGACCTACGGCATCGAGAATTGGGGTGCCGATTATTTCGGCGTAAATCGAAAGGGGAACCTCATTGTCCAGGCGCCCGAGAACGAGAGCTTTACAGCCGATGTAAAAGAGATAGTTGACGACCTCCGTAAACGCGGCGTAGACACGCCGGTCCTTCTTCGCTTTCCGCAATTGATCACCGGCCAGATCCGTAAACTTCAAACTGCGTTCAAGAAATCCATCCGCGAATTCGAGTACGAGGGCGGTCACCTCTGCGTATTCCCCATGAAGGTCAATCAAAATCGCGCCGTCATCGAGGAATATCTCCGCGAGGGATCGAAATACAACTTTGGGCTGGAGGCCGGTTCAAAGGCCGAGTTGTACGCAGCACTCGGGCTAGAGCAGACCAAAGAGAGTCTCCTGGTCCTTAATGGCTTTAAGGATCGAGAGTTTGTGCAGCTTGCTTTTGCCGGTGCTGCGGCCGGCAAGAACGTCGTCATCGTCATTGAGAAGCTTAGTGAGCTCGACCACACGCTTGCCATCGCCGAGCAGACGCTTTCGGATGATCCGGACGCTGATCTTCCGATGGTCGGCGTCCGCGTAAAACTCTATTCAAAAGGGTCCGGAAAGTGGGAAAAGAGTGGCGGAGAAGCTGCTAAATTTGGCCTGACGACGACAGAGATCCTCGAGGTGATCCGACGCCTTCAAGAGGCCGGGCGAACCGATATGCTGCGGCTCCTGCACTTTCATATCGGCTCGCAACTCACCGATATCAAGCGGATCAAAAACGCCATGAAAGAGGCCGCCCGGACGTACGCGAAGATCCGGAAGATGCGGATCCCCATTGAATACCTCGACGTCGGCGGCGGCATGGCAGTCGATTATGACGGCTCGCGAACTTCCTTCGAATCGTCTGCAAACTACAACGCACGCGAGTTCGCTAACGACGTGATCTATGTCATCAAAACAGTATGCGATGACGAGAACGTCCCGCATCCAACGATCATTCAGGAATGCGGCCGTTACATGTCCGCGTATCACGCGATCCTCGTGACGAATATTCAGGATGAAATAGAGACCGTTGTCGAAAGCCTTACCGAGATGGAGCTTTCAAAGGACGATCCTCAGGTCGTTCACGAGCTTCATGACCTGCGTGCGACTATAAATGCCAAGAATTATCGCGAGTATTATCACGACGCCCTTGAGCTCCGAGAGGATCTATTCTCGATGTTCAACCTCGGTCTGATCGACCTTGAGGCTAAGGGGAAGGGCGAGGTCCTCTTTTGGGATATTTGCGAAAAGGCGGATCAGTACGCACAACTCAAGAAATACGTCTCGGAGGAATTTGATGACCTTCGCCGCCTGATGTGCGCCAAATATCTTGCGAATTTCTCCGTGTTCCGATCGATGCCCGACAACTGGGCACTCGAACAGCTGTTCCCGATCATCCCGATCCATAAACTCAACAAAAAGCCTGCTGAATATGCTACGCTATGCGATATTACCTGCGATTCAGACGGTATTGTTGACAAGTTTGTGGACTTGCACGACGTCAAACCCGTGCTCGAATTGCACAAGCTCGTTAAGGGTGAGCCCTACTATCTCGCGATGATGCTTGTTGGAGCATATCAGGAGGTTATGGGTAACAATCACAACCTTTTCGGAGTTCCGCACGAAGCTCACGTTCATATCGGCGAGGATGGTTACATCATCAATAAAGTGATCTACGGTGCCTCGCTGGGCGATGCAGTCTCGGCAGTGAGATTCGATACAAGCTCACTACACGATACGTTCCGCCGGAGTGTGCTTCAACGTATTAAGGAAGGCAAACTTTCGAATGCCGACGGAAGCAGGGTAATAGAGTTTTATGAGGATCAGGTCGAAAGTTACACGTACCTGACCCCGAATGGTGTCCGTAAACAATAGCGACACCGACACGTACATAGTCTGGTGAAAAAATTATGGTAGCTCAAAAGAAAACAAAGGCTTCGAAGTTTTTGACCGTCCCGACGCGGCCGGTCCCGATCGACCGTGACCGTTCGGTTGCGGGCCTTTTGGAAAAAATGGAAGGAGCCGGTTTTGGAGCAAAGCAGATCGCGGAAGCCCATCGTATCTGGCTCGATATGCTGGATGACAACGCGACGATCTATCTATGCGGCACGGGAAACCTGATAACTTCAGGGATGCGCCGCTTGCTCGCGTACGTTATCAAGAACCGCTTTGTCGACGTCATCATCGTCTCGGGCCGCGTGCTTTACAACGACATTCACGAGATCCTAGGCCGCAATCACTATCAGGCCCATCCCAGCATGCTGGACGAGGAGCTTGAGGCCGCGGATGTTATGCGTATTGGTGACGTGATCGCCAACCGCGAGGAGTACCAGGAAGCCGACGAGTGGATCGGCAGCGTGATCAATCAGCTCGAGCACAGCCGGCCTTATTCGATCCGTGAATTCTTATTGCTAATGGGCCGAGAACTATCCGAGATCGCTCATGAGGACGGCATCCTGACCTCTGCTTATAAATCGCGCATCCCGATCTACTGTCCGGATCTGCCTGGTTCCGAGATCGGGATCGGTGTTGCCCGAGCGAAGTTCGAGAAGAAGATCTCAATGTCATTCGACGTTTCGCAGGACATCCTGGAATTGATGCAGATCGCTCATCGTACTCGCAATTCCGCGATGATCACGCTAGGCAGTTCGGGCAGCCAGGATATGGTGAATGTTGCTGAACTTGCATCATATATAGCACGCAACCACGTTCGTGGACACAAATACCATATTTCGATCGCAACCGATTGTTCGCCGCTCGAGATCCGCACACCTTCCTATGGTGGTTCGGGCACCTCGATCTTCGGCAAGATGGCGAAGGGAGCGATCACCGCCTATGTCCCATGCGACCCATCGATCGCTCTACCCATGATCATCACCGCTCTTTCGCAAACAGCCGCGAAGTTCATGAAGGGACGCAAGCGTCCGACCTTCAGTTTCTCGGGCCGTGATATGTCGATTGACGTTCCCTAGACTTATGTCAGAATCGGCAAATTTGCCGATGAATTTCGGCGGTATCGACGAGGAGGAATACTCCTCGTTCGATTCCGCGCGCGTGCTTGTTTGGCCCGTCTCCTATGAAGGTACCGTTTCATATGGCACCGGCACCGGCAGCGGTGCGATGGCGATCGTTGACGCCTCGCGCAATATGGAGCTTTACGACGAAGAGACGGATTCGGAGGTGTACAAGATCGGCATTCATACACTTCCTGAGTTCAAGTCGATCGAGGATCCGGCGAAGATGATGTCCTCACTCTACGAAGAGACCAAAGAGCTGCTCGCCAACGACAAGTTCGTCTGCATGCTTGGAGGAGAGCATTCGATCTCAGCCCCTGTCATTCAGGCTCACAAGGAAAAATACTCAAACATTAGCGTTCTGCAGATCGATGCCCACGCCGATCTTCGCGACACCTACGACGGCACGCCGCACTCACACGCATCGATCATGGCCCGTGTGGTCAAAGATATGAGGATCCCTTCTGCCCAAGTTGGAATTCGCTCCATCTCAGGTGACGAAGCAAGGTCCCTAAATGAAGGTCTTCCGACCCGGATCTTCTGGGCCCGGGATATTGTAGGACGTACCGACTGGATAGAGGACGCGATCGACGGCCTGACCGACGAGGTTTATCTGACCATCGATATTGACGGACTCGACCCAAGCATAATGCCTACCACCGGTACCCCAGAGCCCGGTGGCTTGGGCTGGTACGAAACTCTAACTCTCATACGGAAACTTGCTGAAAAGAAAAGAGTTGTGGGCATGGACCTTGTGGAATATTCTTACGTCGAGAATTACGATTCACCGGCCTTCCTTTGTGCAAAACTTGTGTATAAATCGCTCGCCTATATCTTTAACGGGCAGACGCCGAAACTTTCCTCGGGCTGATCGCATCAAAATAATCTCGAACTGCGCTGAGTTTACTCTCGTAAAACAAACGGCATATTGATAGGCTTTTCTTTGAAGGCAGTCTCGAAATTCGAGTTTCTTGGAGTTATTTTGCAATGTTCATTAATAAGATCTTTGTTGGTTCTCTGTTGATCGCGGTCGGCCTGTCCGCCGGTTGCAAATCGGGCCTTTTTGGATCCGACGCCCCCGCGGCCCCCGCCGCACCGCCGGCCCCTGTTGTGGTGGACGGTGTTCGCACCTCATACGCCGACGTCGTCGATCGCACTTCGCCGGCAGTCGTCCGGATCGAGATCGAGCATAAGGACAAAGCCTCGAAGGTTCAGGCGCCCGGTGATGATTTCTTTAGACAATTTCAGGTTCCCCAGCAGAATCAGCGGCCGCAGATCGAGCGCGGCCTTGGCTCAGGTGTGATCGTCGATGCCAATGGCACGATCCTGACCAACTATCACGTCATCGATGGGGCCGATAAGGTCACTGTTACAACGAGTGATAATAAGGCTTTTACCGCAAAGGTGATCGGCTCGGATCAGCCTAGCGATCTTGCCGTGATCAAGATCGAAGCCGAGAATCTTCCGTCGCTTAAGCTAGGCGACTCTGACCAGGTGCGAGTTGGAGACATCGTCCTTGCGATCGGGAATCCCCTCGGCATAGGCCAAACGGTCACCGCCGGCATCATCTCGGCGAAAGGCCGCCGAACAGGTCTCAGCGACGGCCAGAGCTTTGAAGACTTCCTTCAAACGGACGCCCCTATCAACCGCGGCAATTCGGGCGGAGCGCTAGTAAACCTCAATGGGGAGCTTATAGGCATCAACTCGCAGATACTTTCGCCGGGCGGAGCTAGCGGCGGCAATATCGGCATCGCGTTCTCGATCCCGTCGAATATGGCCAAGTCGGTCATGGAGCAGCTTCTTAAGGACGGCAAGGTCCATCGCGGAATGCTCGGCGTCAATATCCAGAACATTACTGAGGACACCGCGAAGGCACTGGATATTAAGGACCGTTCCGGGGTGCTTGTAAGCAACGTTAAGGGCGGCAGCGCCGCCGATAAGGCGGGGATCAAGCGAGGTGATATCATCACCGCGATCAATGGCGAGAAGGTTGACGATAGTAATGTCGTTCGCAACAAGGTCGCCAGCACTGCACCCGGCACAACGGTCAAGCTCACAATTGTTCGTGATGGTAAAGAACAAGAGATTAGCGCGACACTTGATGAGTTCACCGCCGCCGACAACAAGACAGGTCCTAATTCGCAAAACGATCAGGATGCCCCCGGCCCACAGAACGAGGGCGGCAAACTCGGCCTCAGCCTGCAGCCCGTCACGCCCCAGACTGCTAAGCAGCTCGGCCTCGACTCCGACAAGGAAGGAATGGTCGTCACCGAGGTCGATCCGAATGGCCCGTCTGCAGAGGAGGGTGTCTCTCGAGGGGATGTGATCCTCGAGATCAACAAAAAGCCGGTGAATTCCGTGGCAGATGTCCAAGCGGCACTAGCGGCGTCGGGCAGTAATCCAATTCTTCTGCTGATCTCTCGTCGCGGCTCGACCATCTACCTTACTGTTAAACCGGACTAGCTCGATGATTGCGAGCCGCAAAAAAAGGGGCCTTCGGACAACCGAAGGCCTTTTTTAATAGTGGGGCGACTGGGCTAGAACCGGCTCCCTGTTGCGTCCCAAACGATCCTAAAAGCTACGTGTAAATTTCCGCCGTATTGCTATTGAGTTGATCAGTAACCATAAATTTGCGGAAAGAAAACGAGAGGCCGCACCTTTTGGTCCTGTAGTCGGCCAATGAAATTCTCATTTCCAGAATCGGTCTTTTCAGGTTGGAACGCAAAAAACTTTTTCAGTTTTGGTACGTCTGCTTCGTACCGGCTTGCCAGGCCGCCCTGGATCAGAGAGGGTTGAACGCGGATGGTCAATTCCTCCTTCCCTCTTTTCACATCAAGCGAGGTGCCGGCAATGCCTGGCTCTATGATCTCCAACGCGTAACGGAATTTCGTCGTCACCTGCTCACTAACGCTTACGCGTTCCGACCTGTAACCGGGATACCGCCCAATGAACTGATCGCCGACACGGAACCCGGCCTTTGCCGCAGGCCCTTCGGGATCAAGCTCGACGATCCAACCGTTTTCCTCACGAATGCCAAAGTAAGTGAGTTCGACAGGGACTTCCTTCGGCGAAAACCCGGCGACGGCAAGAAGGTCACCGATCGGCGGAAGCCCTTTACTTTCCACATGTGTTTTATAGATCGACCCCAGCCCGTGTTCTTCCATCCACGCGCGGATCCTGCTTAGAGTGACCGGTTCCGCGGACTTCTGCGCCCCCAGGTCTGCGATCATCTGCATCAATCCGGGCCGTCCCTGTTTGCGCAGTTCGACATCGATCAAAAATGCCAAGACAGCACCGCCGCGATAGGCAAGTTCTTCATTCGAGCCGGAGCGCCACCGAACTCCTTCCTGTGCGAAGGCGACCTTACGGTAAGCAGACGCCCGCCGAGCCTCGGCATCAATGGCGCTCATTCGACTCGAAAAGTAATCGTAGTCGATGACACCGGCGGCAGCACAGTGCCACAGTGACAGATAATCCGTAAAGCCCTCATGAAACCATGCAATGGCTTCGTTGGCGCGTACGAAATCAGCACCGAGCCACCTGTGAAAGAGTTCATGAGCCATCAAATGCTTGAAGGCTGGCGTCAACAATTTGTCATCGGGATCGTAGGTGGAAATAAACGCAGACCGCAGACCGGTCGCGCCCCCGGGTTTCGCAACGAAAAAAATACGGACGGGCTGTTTAGAAGAGTATCCACTGTGCCGTTCATACAATGGAACGACCGCCTTGGCCACTTGCAAAGCATCTGCCGTGAGGTCATTTCCGGGACCAAACTGAACTGCTTCGTAGGCGACTCCGTCGTGTTTTTCTACGTGCTGTCTGGACGGCATCCCTATCAAAATAGGCGTGTTATCCATCTCATTTGCAGGTCCCAGGATCGGAGCTTCCTGTTCTCCCCGGCTGAGGCCGCCCCAACCGGACGCAACGAAGAGACCTTTGGGTGGCACGATTTGGGCGATGCGCCGGATAGCGCGGTCGCCGGCATCCACATGCATAAGCGTATTGACGGAGTATCCGCCGGCGGCATATTCATTCCATGACGGTAGAAGGTGTAACCGCTTATTGATAGCCGACCCGACGCGCGCAATGGGGATCGTATATGAGACTTCAAAAGCACCGTTCCAACCAGTGGGAACATCGAGCAAAAACTCGCCTGCCTTACTTGTATCGCGTCTGATCGCAGGTTTCGCCGTCAGCTCCCGCAGATAGTAATCATCCACGTCCTGCCACTCGCCCCAATTCTCCAACCGCAGCCGAAGAGGCTTGTCCAAGCCCGCGAATCCCTTTCCACTTATCGATATCTTCCACACAGGATCGTTGATGCCGTGCTGGACGATCTTGTAGAGGACCGCCGGCTCGTTATCGGAAAACTCTTCCGTGGTGTCCGTATTTGCCGACAATGTGAGCGGTTCAACTTTGTCGTTTCCTCCAAGAATGTTGGATCTAACGACAACCCCAGCCGTAAGCAGTACCAGCAGCAAAATAAAGACGAACGACCTGCGAAATATAGTCACTAGACCTGCACCCCCGTATGGCAAATTTTGCGATCTTGTTGGGTAAACCGTCGTTCTTGGTTACGACTTCTGCACGTTTTTCAGCTTGTGAGGCAACAAGAGATACATTTCCCATCCAGCCGATAGATGTGCTTATCCTTACAGACGACGAACCCTCGCAAACGGTTGCGTCACGCCAGCGTTATTTCCGTGAATCTGAAAGGATCGTTTGATCGTGAAAAAACGGGGGCCTTCGCGAACCCGCGAAAGCCCCGTATTTACTGGTCGGGACGACTGGATTTGAACCAGCGACCTCTCGCACCCCAAGCGAACGCGCTACCAGACTGCGCTACGTCCCGAATGTCGATTTTTTAGAGTAATTTTACGACCGGCGAATGTCAAACAACCCGCTATTGCTGGGGTTTTGGCTTGAGCATTTCCCTAAGTTCGAGAAGATGCGCGGCCAAAAGCTTGAGAGCGTCACGCTGTTCGCCGCTCAACGCCGCACCGTCTCCCCGCCCATCCAACGGCGTCGGATGATCGTCGAAAAGGGTCGGAGCTGTTATATGGTCGGTCTTTGAGACGGGTTCAGTGGCGGCCGCCTCTAT
>JADMIO010928677.1_pt1 | contig 15266 bp, 15 predicted proteins | sample 8958161 | NCBI WGS metagenome assembly JADMIO01 (sample SAMN16585339, study PRJNA669376) | soil metagenome | isolation source: Crop rotation soil | place: USA: Cullars Rotation, Alabama | collected 2011
CGGGGCATTGCGAAGCGCGCCAAGGGTGATCTCGACGGGGCGATAGCCGACTTTTCCCACGCCATCGAACTCAACCCGAAAGACGCCGGTGCTTACGACAGCCGGGGCCTTGCGAAGCGCAGCAAGGGCGACCTCGACGGGTCCATCGCCGACTGCTCCTCCGCCATCGAACTCGACCCGAAACTCGCAGCCGCTTACAACAACCGCGGTATCGCCAAGCGCGGCAAGAGCGACTTCGACGGGGCCATCGAGGACTATTCCCGCGCCATCAAACTCGATCCGAAACTGGCCGAAGCCTACAACAACCGTGGCATCAGCAAGCGCGTTAAGGGCGACCTCGACGGGTCCATCGAGGACTCCTCCCAGGCAATCGAACTCAACCCGAAAGACGCCGGTGCCTACAACAACCGGGGCCTCGCCAAGCGCGGCAAGGGCGACTTCGACGGGGCCATCGAGGACTATTCCCGCGCCATCGAGCTCGACCCGAAGCGCCTCATCTCTTACAACAACCGGAGCATCAGCAGGTGCGGCAAGGGCGATCTCGACGGGGCAATCAAGGACTCTTCCCGGGCCATCGAACTTGATCCGAAACACGCCGCCTCCTACCGCGTGCGAGGTTTGGCATTCTATCTCGAGCAAAACTGGCTGAATGCCCATTCGGACTACGACACTGCGAGCCGGCAGGAAAAGGGTGACGGCTACGCAGCGCTGATGGCCTGCGTGGTGCAGATGCGGCACGGGCAAAGCGACTCCGGGCGTAAGGAATTGGCGACGGCACTCGATCGGCGCGGGGATGCGAAGCCTGGCGATTGGATTTCCAAGCTCGGTGACTTCCTGCTAGGCAAGTTGGACGAAGCCGCCCTGCTGGAAGCTGCCAATGTGTCCGATGCGAAGAAGACCCGCGGGCAAAGTTGCGAGGGCTGGTATTTCGCCGGGATGGCTCATCTCGCAGCAGGCCGTAAGGAGGATGCCGCCAACTGTTTCCACAAGAGCATTGCCACGGAGCAGAAGTCCTTTGATGAGTATATTTACTCCACTGCGGAACTGAAGTGGCTGGAGAAAAGGTAACCGCCGCGAGCCTCCGCCATTCATCCTCGGCGATGCGGCCTTAGACCGGCTCGGAGGGAGTCCGTCGGCCTGAAGAATTCAAAACGTCGGCGCGGCGACGGTCGCATTTTCCCGCTCCTCGAAGCGTCTGCGAAGGATCCGGTCGGCGGTCTCCGTGACCATTTCTGATAGCAGCAGCCACAGGTGCGAGCCCTGGCGGTAGTCGGCTGGGGCGATGTGTTTCACGCGGCCGGCGTGGGTGGAGAGCTGGAAGCATTTCCTAAACGATTTGCCGGTGGCGTCGTCCGGGTTGTAAACGGCGATGCCTTGGCCGCCATTTCTCGCCATCACGGTGAAGCAGGGGACGTCGGTCGGGCCGTCGCCGACGTAGACCATGTTTTCAAACGGAATCGGCCGTTGGTCGGCGGGCATGTGGTCGTTGACGTCCTGGTCGTAACCTAACATGCCCTTGTTGATGCGGAACAGGAACTGCGTCTTGGTGGTGTGGGAGATGGCGCGCTTGGGGAAACTGATGCGGCCCTCGGCATTTTCACCGAACTCGCAACCGAACATCGCCTTGACGTATGGCTGCAAGCGGGAGCCGTCTAGCAGCGCCTTGAGTCCGGAGGAAATGATGTAGTGCTCGACCTTGATGCCGGAGGCCTCGTGCTCGGGACGGAGCGCGGCTTTGGGCAGGGCTTCGAACAGCTCGGGCAGCCCGGGGAAGAAGCGCAGGCCGGCGCCGAGTTCGGTGAGGCGGGCGTTGGTGACGTTGTCCATGCCGAGGTAGTCGAGCAGGCACTTCATATAGGCGAGCTCGCCGTCCCATTTTTGCTCGGTGACGAGGGTGTTGCACCTGGCCCAGAACTGCGCGGGGTCGATCCCGAACTCGGGAAACAACACGTCATCCTGCATGTAGCGGGGGCTGAGCGTCTGGTCATAATCGTAAACCAGCGCGATGGTGTTTTGCGGAGCTGCCATGTGGGGGCTAGCAAACCACCGGAAGCCCAAGCGACAAGGCGGAAATCGGCGGTCGGGGCGATTCCCGGGAGACCGTCGCTGGATTCGGGGTGACCCGGACCAGCCCGGTTAGACACGGAAATGCGTTCAAGAGCTCCCAAATCCGCCTAGGCCCGGTTTTCCAATGGAGTGAAATTGCCCGAGAATCGCGCTTGCCCCCGGTGTGCGGCGCGGGGAATCATCCGGCTTTTCCCGTGAAGCGCTATTTTCGTTATTACAGTTACCTGCGTGTCGTCCGGTGGGAATTCGCGCTCGGGGTGCTGGCGGGTCTCATTTATGCGGCAGCCAGCGGTTTGGGAATGCCGCTGATGATCAAGGTGGTGTTTCCGGTCCTGTTCAAGGAGGCGGGCAAGAGCGGGCAGAAATGGTATGAAATGTGGATGACCCAGAAACTCGGCGATATTTCGCCGGAGCATCTGCTGGCGATCACCTGCCTGTGGATCCCATTGGTCTTTCTGATCCGTGCGATTGCCAACTACGCCAATTCTTATCTCATCCAGTATTGCGGCCAGCGGGTGCTCGAGGACATCCGGCTGGATTTGTTCATCAAGCTGCAGGGACTCCCGCTGTCGTTTTTCAAGAAGAACAAGTCGGGCGACCTGCTGGCGCGGCTCATGGCCGATACGGCCATCCTCAAGCAAATCGTCGCCAACGTCTCCAGCGATTTGATCAAACAGCCGGCTACCCTGATTGGTGCCTTGGGATTTCTCATCTACAGCGCGTTCGAGGATCACCGGGTTTTCGTCGCCTTGATCGCCATGTGTACGGTGCCGGTGTGCGTGCTGATCATCCGCTCTGCCGGCAAGAAGCTCGCGAGGCGGGCGAAGGTGCTCCAAAAGCAGGGTGGAACCATGACGGCGGCGCTCTCGGAGACGTTGTTAGCTCCCTTGGAAATTCGCGCTTACAACTTGGAGCAACGCCAGATCTCGGCATTCCGCAAGCGGACTAACGAGATGATGAAAGTCGCCATGAAGGTGGTGAAATACCGCCAGGCGATTGCTCCGGCGATCGAGGTGGTGGCGGCGGCGGGATTTGCCGTGGCGCTGTATCTGGGCGTCAAGGGCGGCATGAAACTGAACGATTTCCTCGCGCTGGGAATGGCGCTTTTCATGGCCTACGAGCCGATCAAGAAACTCGGCATGATCCATTCGCTGTTCAAGCAAGCGGACGCGGCGATCGATCGCATCGAGTTTATTTCCAACGAACCGGACACCCTCCAAGACCCGGTTACGCCGCGGCCGTTCGTGGCTCCGCGCGAGGCGATCCGCTTCGAGAACCTGACCTTCGCCTACGGGGAGGAACCCGTGTTGAAGGACCTGGATGTTAGGATTTTTCCCGGCCAGGTGGTGGCGCTGGTCGGGCCCAGCGGCGCGGGGAAATCGACCTTTGCCCATCTGATTCCGCGCTTCTACGATCCGCAGACGGGTGGCATCACGTTCGATGGCACGGACATCCGCGAGTTCGCGAAAAAGGATTTGAGGAATGCCATCGCCGTGGTGCCGCAGATGCCATCGTTGTTCACGGGATCGATCGCCGAAAACATCCGGATGGGACGGGAAAACGCCAGCGACGAGGAAGTGCGCGAAGCTTCCCGGCGGGCCCATGCGGATGAATTCATCCGCACTCTGCCGGAGGGTTATGAAACGCAGGTTGGCGAACGCGGCGATCTTCTATCAGGCGGGCAGCGTCAGCGGATCGCGATCGCCCGCGCGTTCCTCAAGGATGCGCCGATCCTGATCCTCGACGAGGCTACCAGCGCGCTCGATTCCGAAAGCGAGGCGATGGTCCAGCAGGCGCTTGCCGCGCTGGTGAAAGGCCGCACGACCTTCATCATCGCCCACCGCTACAGCACGATCACCATCGCGGACCGCATCCTCGTTTTCCAACAGGGCCGCATCGTTGCCGACGGAAATCACGAGGCGCTCCGCGAAACCGATCCGACCTATCAGTCCATGATCGGCAGCCAGTTTCTAGGTGCCGGCGTGTGACGGATCTGCGGCGAGGAACGACTTCTGGCAGAGCTCGGCATATTTTCCTCCCCGGGCTAACAGCGTGGCGTGGGTGCCTTGCTCGATGACCTCGCCTTTTTCCAACACGTAAATCCGGTCGGCGTTCTGGATCGTGGACAGCCGGTGGGCGATGACGAACGCGGTGCGGTTTTCCATCAGCCGGTCGAGCGCGTCCTGGATCTGCCGCTCGGTCTCGGAATCGACGGACGCGGTGGCCTCGTCCAGCAGCAGGATCGGCGCGTTCTTGAGCAGCGCCCGGGCGATGGACAGGCGCTGCTTCTCACCGCCTGATAGTTTCACGCCGCGCTCGCCGACGTTGGTGTCTAACTGATCGGGTAGCTCCCGTACGAAGCGGTCCGCGTGGGCGGCATCAAGGGCGGTCCACAGGTCGGCATCGGTGGCGTCGCGTTTGGAAAGCTGGAGGTTCTCGCGGACGGTGCCGTTGAAGAGAAACGGTTCCTGGGTCACGTAGGCGAGGCGCTCGCGCAACGACGATTTCGCCAGCGTGCCGATGTTGATCCCGTCGATGGTGATGTCGCCCGAAGTGGCTTCATAGAACCGTGCTAACAGGGAGAGCACCGTGGTCTTTCCGGCCCCCGTCGAACCCACCAGCGCGATGGTCTGGCCGGCAAGCGCGTCCAGCGTGACGCCATGCAGCGTCGGCTGGTCCTGATAGGCGAACGAGACTTTCTCGAAATGCACGTGCCCGGCGATGTTCGTGGGAAGCTCCGCGCCTTGGGTGGAGTTCGGTTCCTCGTCGGAATCCAGGATCTCGAACACCCGGTCCGCCGCGGCTCTGCCTGATAGAATCATCTGGTTGAGCGAGTTCAGGCGGTCGATCGGCTCGTAGAACAGCGAGAGAAATAACAGGAATTTCGTGAAGTCGCCGAGGGTCAGCTCGCCGCGCATCACCGCGCCGCCGCCGAAGGCGAGGACTAACACGTAGCCGGTCATCCGCAGGAACGACATGCCCGGCGCGTAGATCGCCCACCACTTCATCATCCGCAGCGTGGCGATCCGCAACAGATCTGAAAACTGATTGAAGCGCGCGTGCTCGTCAGGTTCCGCGGCATAGGCTTTGATTTGGCGCACGCCGGAAATGTTGTCGTGCAGCAGGGCGTTGAGATCGGACGCGGCGTCGCGTTGGTTTCGGTAACGGTCGCGGCCTTGGGTCGAGTAAACCCAGGCACCGAGTGCCAGGAACGGCACCGGCAGGGTGGCCCACGCCGCCACTGCGGGATTCAGATAGAACAGGAAAACCCCGATGCCGATGACCTGCAGCGTCGCGATGAGTCCTTGTTCCACGCCGTCGATCAAGACCCGCTCCATGTTGGTCACGTCCTCGACCACCCGGGTCATGATATCCCCGGTCCGCCGCGTGTCGAACCACTGGAGCGGCAGGCGCTGGATTTTTTGATAAAGATCCGAGCGGATATCGAAGATCACCTTCTGCTCAAAGACGTTATTGATGAAGATCCGGAGTGAATTCAGGCCGTCTTTTGTCAAAAAGCCGAGCAGCGCCGCGAAAATCCAAAAAGAAAATTCACCGTGCCGGGAGGGATTCGGGATGATTTTGTCGATTACGTAACCGGTCGCGTTCGGGTACACGAACACCGCCAGGGTCATCCCCACCGCGCACAAAAGCTGAGCAGTGGCTAGGCCCGGGTAGTGACGCAAGTAGGAAAAAACGCGCAGGATCGACTTCATGGGAGGCGGAGACCGATGTCCCGATGTGGGTGCTTTGTAAAGCCAAGGTCGCGCGAAGTTTGAAACTCCGTGAAATTTGGGATTGCGGAGGTCAATTCGACCTTCCTACTCTCTGCCCACACACGGAATTCAAAGCTCACAGAAAAACCCCCATGGCCAACGTTTTCGGAATCCTCACAGCTATCGTCCTTGCCCTTTCGGCATTTGTTGCTTTTAAAAACAAAGAGCACTACGCGAGTAGCATCGAACAAACCCAAACCGAGAAAGCGAATCTCACCAAGAGCGAGGCCCGGCTGAAGGCGGACCAGGCGGTCCTGACCCAATTGCCAATTGATCGCGCCGCCGTGGATGCCGATGTGGACAAGTTGTCCGTCGCCGAGGCGACTCAGAAGAAGGCCAACGACGACCTCACCGCGAAGGTGGCTGAGAAGACCAAGAAAATTGGCGAGAACAAGGAGAAGCTCGATGACATCCGTGCGAAGACCGAGAAGATCGGAAACATCAAGGAGCTTGCCGCCAAGCTGCGCGCCACCAACACCGAGCTTGAGGGATTGGCCGCTTCCATCGAAAGCACCACCGGCAAGCGCGACAACCTGACCGCGCAGATCGCCGCGACCGATGCCCAGGTCAATTCCTCCAAGGGCAAGTTTGAAAACTTTACCAGCGGTCAATCGCTTCCCGAGCTGAACACCCGGATCCGTTCGATCTATCCGAACTGGGGTTTTGTCACCTTGGCCGCCGGAAACAATGCGGGCGTCGTGACCAACTCCACCCTCAACGTCGTCCGCAACGGTGAAACGATTGCCAAGCTGCTGGTCACCGCGGTTGAAAGCACCACCGCCTCCGCCAGCATTGTGCCGGACTCAATGGCCTCCGACGTAACCCTCATGGTGGGTGACCGCGTGGTCCCCGGCTCGAAAGCCGCCGCAAAAACCCCCGGTAACTGATCCTCGGACTCCTTGTAAAAACCCCTTTAAGGATAACTCATGAAAGCCATTCTTTACGTCGTCGCCATTGTCGTTGCCTGCGGTGCTGCATTTTTCTCGATGAAACATTCGGGCAAGTTCGAAGCCTTGGAAAAGGACCGGATCGCGACCATTGCGAACAACAAGGAAACGACGGCCAAGGCCGAAGCCGCGGAAAAAAACATCAAGGATGAAAAAGCGTTGCTCGCCGCTTCCGAGGAAAAGAAAGGGCTGCTCGAACAAAGCGTTTCCTCCCTCAAGTCCGCCGGCAGCGCTCTCACCAGCGACCTTTCGAAACTCGACGCGGATCTGAAAGCCCAGGACGAGGAATTCGCCCAGCTCAACCAGGCCCTCGAAGAGGTGAACAAGATACTCGCGGACCTGGGGGGTGGCGTGACCCTCGAAACCTTGCCGGAGAAAATCCAACAGATCGAGGACGACAAGAAGGCCAAGCAAGCGAAGCTCGAGGAGCTTGAAACCGTGGTCAGTGGAGCCGAGAAAACCTTGGCAACCAGTCGTGCCGAATTGGATCGCCTTGCCAAGCGGACGATCGAGCGCAGCTCGCGGATCGGCCGCAACTCGATGGAAGCCGTCGTCACCGCGGTGAATCAGGAATGGGGATTCCTGGTGATCGGTGCGGGTTCCAACTCCGGTTTTACTCCGCAGTCCACCTTGTTGGTCGTGCGCGATGGCCGCAAGATTGGCCGTGTCCGTCCTTCCTCGATCGAACCCACCCAGACGATCGCCGAGATCGATCTTGAAAGCCTCGCCCCGGGAGTACGGCTCCAACCGGGTGACCGCGTGATCCTCGCCAAGCCGAGTTCCAACTGATCCCTCGCTTTATTTCTTTCGAAAAGCTCCGCGGGCTTGCAAGCTGCGGGGCTTTTTTTATGTTGGCCCCATGACGAAGCGCCATCTCTCCTTGCTCCTCCTCGTTCTCGCCACCGGCATCGGATTCACTTCCTGTGCGGATGAGTCGGAGAAAAAGCCGGTGGGCCCGGTTTCAGACACCAGCAAGATGCCGTGGAACACCCCGGTTGCCGGACAAGGCCAGGGGCAGTTCGGTGCGATGCCGCAGAACCAGTACCGCCGCTGATCCCGCTCAGTCCCGGTGATAGGGAGATCCGCTTTTCAAGGTGGTCACCCGATAGAGTTGCTCTAGCAGGACCAGCAGCGCGAGTTCGTGTTGCAGCGTGAAGGGCGAAAGCGTCAGGATCAGGTCGCACTTTTCCCGCAGTTCCTCGTTGTGGCCATCCGCCGCACCGATCAGGAACGCCACGGTTTTCACGTCGCCCCGCATTTCCAAAGCTTCGAGCTTGTCCGCGAACTTGCGGGTGCTCAGGCACTCGCCGCGTTCATCCAGCGCCACCCGGAAACAGCCGCGGGAGCTTTCTAGCAGACGGGCGGAAACCTCGTCGCGGCTGCCCGCCTTGATCACCACCAGTTCGTGCCCACCCGCCCGCGACAGGCGTTTCAAATATTCCTCCACTCCCGCTTTGGCATAAGCGAGCGCGGGTTTGCCGGCGACGATGAGGCGAATTTGCATGCAGCGGATCGGAGCTTGCCCGCTATCGCTGGCCGCGCCAACGTCAAATCACGATGAAACTGTTGACGTTGCCCTTGTTGTTCGCCTTCGCCTCCTGTTCCAGCGGTCCGGGGCCCATCACCCCCAAGACCAAGGTTGAACGGCAAATGGTCGGCCTTCTCCAAAAGTTCGACCGGTGGGATGATAACGGCGACGGCTACCTCACCGCGCCGGAACTCAAACAGGCGTCCAAGACCAGCGGCCATCCGCCGGCCAAGATCATCGGATTCTACGATACCAATCACGATAACAAGATCTCCCTGCGGGAAGCCCAGGACGGGTTCTCCCGCACCGACGAAGCCGAGCTGAAAGCCAAGCAGTGAGCGCCATCTACGAGTCCGACAAAATCCTCGCGGAGTATCTGTTATTTCACTTCGGAGCGGAGCAGGAAATTCTAACGACAGACCGGGTGTGGCCGTCTGGAATGCGCGAGGCACTCAATTTCCCCGTCCGCACCGCGGCGCATTTCTCGCCAGGCATTGCGAAACGCGGGCTGGATCTCGGCTGCGCCGTCGGCCGATCGGCGTTCGAAATGTCCCGCCGGTGTGAGGAGGTCATCGGCATCGATTTTTCGCACGCCTTCATCTGCGCGGCGGAAGCCTTGCGAAGCGGGGAGATTCTAACGTACGGCCGCCGTGAAGAGGCCGCGCTCGCAACTCCTCTCCAAGCACGTCTCCCTGCCGGAGTCGATCCCGGCAGACTCGTTTTCCAGCAAGGCGACGCGATGGCCCTGCCGGATGACATCGGACAATTCGATCGCGTCCATGCCGCCAATCTCCTCTGCCGCTTGCCGGAACCTAACCGTTTGCTGGCCCGCTTGCCCGCTCTCGTGAAACCCGGTGGCGAGCTGGTCCTTGCGACGCCTTGCACCTGGCTTGAGGAATTCACTCCGCCGGAAAACTGGCCGGTCGCCGGAACCTTCGATTGGTTGCAAGCGACGCTCGCCCCGGCCTTCTCGCTGGTGCTTCTAACCGACGAACCCTTCCTCATCCGCGAAACCGCGCGAAAGTTCCAATGGACCACCTCGCTGGTCACAGTCTGGCGGCGCAACTGAATGATATCTGTTCAGCCTGCCGAGGAATGGGCCGACGAACTATCCGACTGACGGGCGGCGATTTGCTCGGCTGCGGCGGTGACCGGGCTTGACCCGACTCCATTGACCGAGACCAGCGAAGTGACTCCCGTGCCGAATCCATCCATCGGATTGTACCAAAGCTGCCTTCCCGTTAGTGGGTTCAGGCCGTACATGTAGCCATCGACCGACACGATCAACAGGCCCGGTTCGAGCAGCAGGCTGACGTAGAGCGATCCTTTCGGCGACCGCCATTGCCAGACGATTTCACCCGTCCGGCGATTAAGCGCGGCGACGCGGCGGTTGAATCCCGTGAAGACCAGTTCGGTGATATTCATGATGCCTGCATTCTGATCAGCCATCATGAGATTTCAAGGTCCGGATCAAGCGGGTGGCGGATTCGTCATTAAAACCGTGCATGAACCGGCAGATCATGGTTTCAAGCGGCGAGTGAGCGGGCGTGCGGTGCAACTGGACGGACTAAGGGCGATCGCAATGATGGCGATTTGCTGGGATCACTGGTGCCCGGCTGGCTGGCCGCGGGTGTTTCCGTTCGAGATCTTCCTGTTCTTTTTCCTGGTGATGACCGGCTACCTGATCACTGGTTCGCTGCTCCGCGAGCGGGACCGCAACGAGGCGCGCGGCGGGGCATGGAAGGCGGAGGCCCTGAAAAACTATCAGGTGCGGCGCGGCTTGCGGATTCTCGCGCCGTACTACGCGGCGCTGGCCCTGGGGTGGCTGGTGTGGGCTCCGGATTTGCACGGGTCGCTGGCATGGTATGTGTTTCATCTTTCTAACATTCACATGGCGTCGCTGGGCTACTGGCCGGTCGGGACGAACCACTTCTGGTCGTTGGCGATCCAACAGCAATTCTATCTGATCTGGCCGTTCGTGATCTGGTTCCTGCCGCGGAAATGGCTGGTGCCGGCGATCCTGGCGTTCGCGGCGGTCGGCCCGGTGGCGCGGATGTTTCATGACAACCTGCTGCCGTGGTTCGCCTGGCCGCAGGTGTTGACGTGGGCGACATGCGATTATTTCGGCATCGGCGGTCTGCTCGCGCTGGCCGTGCATCGGGGGATGTCGCTGGAGAGTCCGGGGCTGCGCTGGCTGGCGGCGCTCGGCCTGGCGGGCTACCTCGGGATTTTCTGGTCGCACGAATGGGGCTGGCCGACTTTCGGGCTGCGGGCGTTCCAGCAAACCCTCCTGTCGGTCGCGTTGTGCGGCTTGATCGCGGCGGGTTCCGTGGGATTTCGGGGACTTGCGATGAGGTTTTTGGAGCATCCGCTGCTGCAGCGGATCGGGCAGGTTTCCTACGGGATTTATCTTTTCCACAACCTCGCGCCGCTGGTGGCGGGTAAAATCTTTTGGTTTTTGTGGAACCCGGCGTTCGAATCACAGCTCGGGGCCGTCTTGAGAATTGTCAGTTACGCACTGGTGACGTGGGGGTTGACGCTCGCGTCGTGGCGCTGGATCGAGCAGCCACTGCAGGGGGTTCGTGCCAAACTCGCCCTGCGCCCACCGGGGAAAGACGGCGGGTGACGCGGGATTTCTTTTGAAAGATCAGCTTTCCGCCGGGGCTCCCGTCCGGAGAATTTATGAAATCCGGGATGAAATATACACTTATCGGCAGCACCGGACTCGACAAAATCCAAGTCTCCAGCCACCGTCGCAGCGCCTCCGAATCCGCCAGAAACTCTGAAATGAAGGGTGTCAGGAAATTTCCGCCAAATCGTGACCGATCGGCGGATTGACCCCAACCATCCCGCTCATCCTGACATTCGTAACTTCATTCCTCCATCACCGACCTAACATGGCTGCCTCTTTTCTTCCGAAACCTTTTGCTCACCACTACGAGATCGCCCCTGAATACGCAAAGAGCGCCGTCTATTTTTCCTGCGAATTTGCCATCGACCAGAGCTTCAAGATCTACTCGGGCGGCCTTGGATTTCTAGCAGGTTCGCACATGCGGGCGTCGGCGGACCGCCGCCAGAACCTGTGCGGCATCGGGATCCTCTGGACCTACGGCTACTACAACCAAGCCCGCGGCGAGGATCGCGAACTCGCCGTGCAATTCCGGAAGAAGGAATACGCGTTCCTCCAGGACACCGGCATCCGCTTCACCGTGCCGGTCCACGGCCATCCGGTGTGGGTGAAAGCGATGTTTCTCCCTGGTGATGTCTTCAACACCGTGCCGATGTTTTTCCTCAGCACCGACGTGGAGGAAAATGACGCGCTGTCCCGTGCCATCACGCATCGGCTTTACGATCACGACCACCTTCGTCGCATCGCCCAATACATCGTCCTCGGTGCCGGTGGTGCCCGCTTGCTCGACGAACTCGGCGTGGACCCGTCCATCTGGCATCTCAACGAAGCCCACGGCCTTTCCGCCGCCTTCCACATTTACGAAAAGCACCGCAGTCTGGCTGAGGTGAAAAAGCGCCTCGTCTTCACCACCCACACTCCCGAGGAAGCGGGCAATGAAAAACACGGCTTCAACCTGCTGCGCGATTTCTCGTTTTTCGGCGGCGTGCCGGAAGAGGATGTCCGCAAGATCACGGGCATTGATGGCGATGAGTTCAACCACTCGCTCGCCGCTCTCCGCCTCGCCCGTGTCGCCAACGGCGTCTCCAAACTCCACGGTGAGGTTTCGCGCCACATGTGGCAGGGCTACCCTAACATCTGCAAGATCACCCACGTCACCAACGCCCAGAACAAGAAATACTGGGCGGATCACGGCCTCGAACACGCCCGTCTCCGCGGCGATATCGAGGAGCTGAGACACCGCAAGCGCGAGCTCAAGGAGCGGTTGTTCCGCGTCGTCGCCGACCAAACCGGCAAGCTCTTCAAGCCGAATGTCCTCACCCTCGTCTGGGCGCGCCGCTTCGCCGGCTACAAGCGGCCCGACCTCATTGCCCGCGACATGAAGCTTTTCCGCGAGCTGGTCCACAACAACGACTACCCGATCCAAATCATCTGGGCCGGCAAGCCCTATCCGTTCGACTATTCCGCTATCGACACCTTCAACCATCTCATTCGCCTAACGAAAGACTATCCGAACGCCACTGTCCTTGTCGGCTACGAACTTGAGCTTTCCCGGTTCCTGAAAAACGGCTCCGATCTCTGGCTCAACAACCCGGTCGTCACCCGCGAGGCCTCCGGCACCTCGGGCATGACCGCCGCCATGAATGGCTCGGTCAATGTCTCGACCTATGACGGCTGGGTTTGTGAATTCGCCAAGGACTCGCACAATTCGTTCATCATCCCGCCTGCCGATCCGGCGCTCAGCCACGAGGACCGCGACCGCCACGATTTGTTAGGATTCTACAAGACGATGAAGGAAAAAGTCCTGCCACTCTACTACGACAAGCCCGACGAGTGGCACAAACTCGTTCTCAACTCGATGAACGACGTCGTCCCCTTCTTCGACGCCGACCGCATGGTGGACGAGTATTACAAGAAGATCTACGTCTGATTCTTTCCAGTGTGGCTGGCGCGTCCCGCGCCAGACCGTGATGGGAGCATCTTGCTCCCATTCTTCATTTCCACATGACCACTCCCTCTCTAGCAGATCTGCTCGCCGCCTTGATCGGCGCGCGAAAGGTCGCCACCGCCGCGGAAGTCCTTGTTGCCCATTCCGGTGACAAATGGTCCGCCAGCCACTCTCCGGACGTGGTTGTTTTCGCCGAATCCACGGCGGACGTTTCCGCGGTCCTCAAATTTGCGGACGAACACAGGATCCCGGTCACCACCCGCGGCGCGGGCTTCGGTTACGTCGGCGGTGCCGTCCCGGTCCATGGCGGCATCGTCCTTTCCACCGCCCGGATGAACCGCATCCTTGGCATCCATCCGGAGGACGGAGTGGCCATCGTGCAACCCGGCGTCATCACTGGCGATCTGCAGGCCGCCGCGCACGCCATCGGTTGGGAGTACCCGCCAGACCCAGCCTCACTTAAAGACTGTTCCATCGGCGGCAACATCGCCACCAACGCCGGCGGGCCGCGCTGTTTGAAATACGGCGTCACTCGCAGCTATGTGTTAGGTATCGAGGTCGTGCTCGCCAATGGCGATGTTCTCCGCACCGGCGGACGGCTCCACAAAAACAAAACCGGTTTCGATCTCGTCGGCATCTTCACAGGCTCGGAAGGCATGTTAGGAATCGTCACCGAAGCCACGCTGCGCCTGATCCCGAAGCCTGCCAGCCGTGCGATGCTCGCCGCGATTTTCCCCAAGTTCGAAATGGCCGCCGCCGCCGTGCAAGCCATCCTCAACGCCGGGCACCTTCCTTCCGCCCTCGAAATCACCGACACCTTCACCCTTGCCGCTGCCCGAAAAAAACTCGGTGCGGAAACTTTCCCGCCCGGCGACGCCCACCTCATCGTCGAGATCGACGGCCGTCCCGCCGCCACGCTTTCGGAAGTCGAGGAACTCCATCAGCTCCTAACTGAACTCGGCGCCACCTTCATCGAACGCGCCCCGGACGAAGCTTCCTGCGAGCGCATCTGGAAACTCCGACGCGAGTTTTCCTTTTCCCTCCGCGACACCGGCCTCACCAAGCTCAACGAGGACATCGTCGTCCCGCGTTCGAAGCTCGTCGAGCTCGTCACCTTCGCGCGAAAGTTGGAAAAGGACACCGGCATCCCCATCGCCTGCTTCGGCCACGCCGGCGACGGCAACATCCACACCAACCTCATGGTCCGCGACTACGAGGACCCGCTCATCCGCGCCCACGCGGACGCCGCGCTCGACCTCCTCTTCACCTGGATCCTTGAAAACAACGGAGCCATTACCGGCGAACACGGCGTCGGCCTCGCCAAGAAGCCTTGGATTCGCCAGGCCCTCGGCGAAGTCTCCTTCGCCACCCACCGCGCGATCAAGGACGCGCTCGATCCCAACGGCATCCTGAATCCGGGGAAATTTTTAGATTGATCGCGGTCTCCTCAAGCCGCTTGACCGGGGTGCGAATCGCCCTTCCCAATGGTTTACAGGTGTTGGCAAATCCGTGGTGCGGCCAGCGCGATTCCCTGCGGATCAAATGGCGGGGATGGCAGCTTGGTGGATAGATGGTCCAGAATGACGGTTTCGACTTCGGACTGGGTCGTCTCTTTTTCGGTCCAAAGGTCCATTCCGCGAATCACCTCGCGAACGGCGGCAAGCAGGCTCTTGCTTGCTTGTTTGACCCGTTCCCGCTCGGCCGCTTTCAGCCCGTCTTTTCTCAGGAGGTCGAAGAGCGCCAGTTCTTCTTTGCTGAGGTGTTCTTCCGCCGCCCGCGATTGCTCGACATCCAGTCCCTTCGCCAAGTCCATCAACTGGCCATTTGCTCTTACCAAGTGATGAGGTTCAATCCGGCGACTTCCAGGAAATGGTCGTCGCGGGAGAGCAGCGGCAGTCCGTGTTCGACTGCTTGTGAGGCGATCCAAAGGTCGTTTGCAGGAATCGGCCGACCTTTCGCGCGCAGGCTTTCACGAAGATTGGCATAAATCCGACTGGTTTTCGCGGAGATGGGGATCACCTCGAAGACGGCTTCCATCTCCTGCAAGGTCGCTTCCCGCTCGCGACGCTTGGAAGATCGCAGCAGACCGAAACGGAACTCGCCGAGAACCACCGGACTCAAAACCATGGTACCCTGAGTGGTCATCACCTCCTCCAGCGCCGGGTTTCCCTCAAGGAGATCCGACAAGGCATTGGTATCGAGAATCATGGCCGGGGTTTCCAACTCGCCTCAACCTCTTCCGGAGTCATCCGGTCCTCCGGCTCCAGTTGACCAAACTCAGTCTCGATTGCGGCGTCCACCTGCCGTCGGTCTTCCTCCCATCCCGGCCCGGACCACGCCCCTGCGAAGCGCTTCCACGCGGGCTCTTGGG
>JADMIO010957520.1_pt1 | contig 15266 bp, 12 predicted proteins | sample 8958161 | NCBI WGS metagenome assembly JADMIO01 (sample SAMN16585339, study PRJNA669376) | soil metagenome | isolation source: Crop rotation soil | place: USA: Cullars Rotation, Alabama | collected 2011
CCGCGACTTCAAGTCACGTGAATTCCAAGCTTCGGATCCCACTGTGCTGGAAAGCCGCCTCGAGGTAGCCGCATCGTGGAACCTTCGACGGCGCCCGGGGCCATTGTGGTTCCACAGTGCGGGTTCAGGCGGCCGCGTCGCGCCGCGCGACCTCCTGGCGGACCAGGGGGATGACCTCGCGACCGAACTCCTTCGCGTCCTCGAGCAGGTCGTAGCCGCGGGCGGAGAGTATCCGGACGCCGAGGTCGTAGTAGTCCATCAGCGCCGCGGCGACGGTCTCCGGCGTGCCCACGAGCGCGGTCGAGTTGCCCGCTCCGCCGGTCGCCGCCGCCGTCACCGTCCACAAAGCGCGGTCGTGCCGCTCGCCCTCGACGGCGCTGGCGAGCAGGCGCTGCGAGCCGGCGTTCTCCGGATCGGTCAGCCTGTGCCGTCGGGTGAGCCGCTGCCCGCCCGCGGTGCGCTCGCGGATCCGGGCGACGGTCGCGTACGCCTTCTCCCAGGCCTCCTCCTCGGTGCGGCCGAGGATCGGGCGGAACGCCACCTGGAACGTCGGCGCCGGGCGCCCGGCCTCCTTGGCGAGCTGGGTGATCGTCGCGATCTGCTCGGCGGTGCCGGCGAGCGGCTCGCCCCAGAGCGCGTAGATGTCGGCCTCCTCGGCGCCCACCTTGTACGCCGCGGGGGAGGAGCCGCCGAACGAGATGCGGGGCCGCGGCTGCTGGGCGGGCTCGACGTCGAGCACGAAGTCGGAGAAGTCGTAGTGCTCGCCGTGGAAGTCCCACGGCTCGCGCTCGGTCCAGGCCCGCTTGAGGATCTGGATGGCCTCGCGGGTGCGGTCGTAGCGGCGGTCCTTCGGCAGTACGTCGCCCTCGCGCTGCTGCTCGTGGTCGTTGCCGCCGGTGATCACGTGCAGGGTGAGCCGGCCGCCGGACATCGCGTCGAGCGTGGCGACGGTCTTCGCGGTGAAGGTCGGGTAGGAGACGTTGGGCCGGTGGGCAAGCAGCAGCTGCAGCCGCTCGGTGTGGTCGGCGATGTAGGCGGCGGCCTGCGCGGGGTCCGGGCTGCCCGACGAGTACGCCGTGAGGACGCGGTCCCAGCCGCTCTCCTCGTGCGCCCGGGCCAGGGCGAGGGTGAACCCGGGGTCGAAGGCGGGGCCGGAGCGCGGACGGGTCTCGGTGCCGTCGTTCGTCGCTCCGATGCCGAGGAACTCCACGGGCATGGCGTGCTCCTTCGCGGACGGGAGTCGGCTCTCCCCTCCCACAAGGCGCCTGCGGCCCGGCGTGTTCCCCTCAGGGGCCGCCGGCGAGCCGGCGGGCGCGGCCACGCAGGTCGGCGACGGAGGCCAGGTCGGCGTCCACCGCCCGGATCGCCCGGCTCGTCTCGCGCAGCTCCTCAACGCTGCGGCGCACGTCCTCGAGCCGCGCCGTCGTCGCCTTCTCGCGGGCGGTGACGGCGGCGCCGGCCGCGCGTCGCAGCGTGGTCTGGGCGGTGCGGGAGGCGTCGCGCAGCTGCTTGACCAGCACGATCTGGAACTCCTCGACCATGGCGCGGTTCCGGGTGCGGGCCTCCTGCCGGCGGCGGTCGAGGGACCGCTTGCGCTCGGCGGCCACCGCCGACCCACCCAGCGCGAGCGCGGCCGTCACGGCCCCGGTGACGAGGATCCAGAGCGGCATCGCGACGTGGAAGACCCGCGTGAGCACGAGGGACATCATGATGCCGGCGTAGGACGGCATGACGATCCTGGCCATCCGGGCGGGCACGGGCATGCGGCCGCCGTCGGACGACGTCGTCGGGGGTGCGAGGGCCTCGACCAGCGCGGCCGGGGTGGTCATCGCCAGGGCGGGGACCTCGAGCGGGGCGTCGAGCTCGAGGTGCCGGTCGAGCCGGCCGGCGAGCGCGGCGACGGTGTCGCGGGCCTGTTCGCGGGTCCGGTCGGCCTCGAGGACCAGGCGCGTGCGGAGCTGCTCGTCGAGCCGGGCGCGGTCCTTGCGCGGATCGGTCACGGCGAGGGCGGCCTCGGCCTCGGCGAGCACGCTGCGCGCGGCGGTGCGGACGGCGAACTCGGCGTCGGAGACGAGGGTGGCGAATCCGTCGGCGAGGAGCTGGGGCCACTCCCGGGCCAGGGCACGCTCGTGGTCGGACTGCGTGCGGGTGCGGGCGAGCTCGGCGCGCAGCCGGTTGGCGCGGGTGGGGTCGGCGAGAGAGGCGCGGCGGAAGCGCAGGTCCGCGCCGAGGGAGGCGAGGGCGCGGTCGGTCTCCTCGCCGGCCGCGCGCACCGCGGCGGCCTCGCGCTCGGTGTTGCGGGCCAGGCGCAGGGTCTCGCGGGCGCGGCGCAGGCGGCGGATCAGGTCCGCGCGGTCGTTGGCCTCCGCCCCGTCCAGAGTCTCGTCGAGGAGCTCGGCCGCCTCGGCGGCGGCGCTGCGGGCGGGGGCGGTGATCGTCTGGGGCATCTCCGGCTCCTCGGGTGGCGGTGGTGACGGTCGACGGCTCCGGCCGGCCCGCGGAGCGGGCCGGCCGGGTCCGGTCATGCGGCGAAGTCGTCGTAGCCGTCGTCGCCCTCGTCGTCGCCGCCGTCGTCATCGGAGACGTCCTCGGTGTCGTCCTCGTCGAAGCTGGCGGTCTCCTCGAAGTCGTCGCCGCCGTCCTCGTCCTCGCCCGACTCCTCGATCTCCTCCCCGTCCCAGCTCTCCTCGTAGTCGTAGTCCTCGCTGTAGGTGCTCTGCCACGGCATGGTGTGCTCCTCGGGTCGTGGAGGCCCCGTCCGGGCCTCCGCTGCCGAGAACTGTGCCGGTCCGCGACGTCCGGAACGACCGAGTCAACCCCCGCACACCGGTCGTCGGCCCCCGTTCCGGGTGTGGGGTGGACCCCACCCCCGCGCGGGGGCAGGACCCCGGGAATACCGGGCCCGGGTCCGCGCGCTGCACAGTCCGAAGGTCGACTGCCGGGAGGACGATGAGCACCGCCATCGCGATCGTGGGGGCCGGTCCGCGCGGCGTGGGGATCCTGGAGCGGATCTCCGCCAGCGCGCCCGAGCTGTTCGGCGACACCCTGGACGTCCACCTCGTCGACCCGTACCCGGCGGGTGCCGGGCGGATCTGGCGCGACGCACAGTCGCCGCTGCTGGCCATGAACTCGATGGCCGCCGACGTCACGATGTACACGGACGACTCGGTGGTCTGCGACGGGCCGATCATCCCCGGGCCGTCGTTCTGGGAGTGGGCGCAGGGGCTGTCCGAGGCCGACCTCGCCGACTGGTCACCGGAGCTGGCCGCGGAGCTGCGCGCCGTCAGCGCCTCGACGTTCCCCAGCCGCCGGCTGCAGAGCCGCTACCTCGCCTCGGTGCTGCGCGCGGTCGTCGCCGAGCTGCCGGACAACGTCCGCGTGCACGTGCACACCGCCCGCGCCACCGGGCTGACCGAGCGGGCCGGCCGGCAGGTGCTGGCCGTCGAGGGGGAGCCCGCGTTGACGGTCGACGCCGTCGTGCTGGCGTCGGGGCACCTCGACGCCACCCCGGCACCCGACGAGCAGGCCCTGCTCGACGCCGCCACCGCACGCGGACTGCGGTACCTCCCGCCGGAGCAGACCACGGACTCGGACCTGTCGGTCGTCGAGCCGGGGGAGACGGTGATCGCGCGCGGGCTCGGGCTCGCGTTCGTCGACCTGATGGTGCTGCTGTTCGAGGGGCGCGGCGGCCGTTTCGAGGAGGGCCCGGGCGGGCTGACCTACGTGCCGTCGGGCCGGGAGCCGCGGCTGGTCGCCGGGTCGCCGCGCGGCGCCCCGTACCACTCCAAGACGCACTACCAGCTGCGCGCGGGCCGCCCGCCGGTGCCGCGGTTCCTCACCCCGGACGTGGTCGACACGCTGCCGCGGCCGCTCGAGCTGCGCCGCGACCTCTGGCCGCTGATGGCCAAGGAGATCGCGTTCGGCTGGTACCACGAGCTCTTCCTGGGCCACCCCGAGCTCGTCGCGCTGCCGTGGGAGGAGTTCGAGCCCCGCTACGCCGCGCTCGACTGGGACTCCCCGGAGATGACCGAGCTGCTGGCGTCGGCCGTCCCCGACCCGATCGACCGTCTCGACTTCGCGGCCCTGGACCGGCCCTTCGACGGGCTCGCGGCCGGATCGCTGGAGGAGCTGCAACCGCTGGTCCGGGCCCGGATCGCCGAGGACCTGCGCCAGCACACCGACGAGCGGCACACGCCGCACCTCGGCGCCTTCACGGCCATGCTCGCCGTCTACGGGGAGCTCACCCGCGTGCAGGGCGCCGGGCTGCTCTCGGCCGCCTCGCGGGCCCGCGACGTCCCGTGGTGGCAGAGCTTCTTCAACTCGGTCGCGAGCGGTCCGCCCGGGTTCCGGGTCCGGCAGCTGCTGGCGCTCTCGGAGGCCGGGTTCGTGCAGTTCCTGGGCCCGGGCATGTGGGTCGACCTCGACGACGACGGCTTCCGCGCGGGCAGCACCACGCTCGCCGGGGCGCCGCCGGTCCGGTCCACGATCCTGGTCGACGCCCGGCTGCCCGACCCCAGCGTCGAGCGCACCGCGGACCCGCTGCTGGCCGCCCTGCGCGCCACCGGCGAGGTGTCGGAGGAGGTCCTGCGGGACGAGTCGGGCGCGGTCCTGCGGCGCACCGGGCTGGTCCGGGTGCGGCCGGCCGACGGGGCGCTCGTCGACGCGGCCGGGCACGCCCACGAGCGGCGGTTCGCGGTCGGGCCGCACACCACCGTCAAGGTCGCGGGCGCCTTCACCCGGCCCGGGATGAACGCGCAGAGCCTGCGCTACAACGACGCCGTCGCCCGCGCGGTCCTGCTGTCCCTGCCGGGCGCGCGCAGCGCCGCCGCCTGACCCCGCCCCCGGACGGGCGAACGGCGCTCTCGCTCGTACCTGATGAGCGAGAGCGCCGTTCGTTCCGGGTGGATCAGTCCTCGTCGGGGAGGGGACGCGGGGTGGAGTCGGAGGGGAGCCGCTCGGTCGAACCGCCGGCCGTCGCACCGGCCAGCTCCCGGCCTCCGGCCGCCGGCTGCGCGGCCACGGCGGCGCGGGTCCGGCGGAGCCGCTGCACCGAGACGGCGACGGCGGCGACCCAGGCCGCGACGATCAGCGTGTAGGCCACGGCGAGCACGGGGCCGGATGCGTCGAGCGCGTCGAGGATCGTGCGGGCGTTGGTGAACACGATGATGCCGCCGACCGCGGTGCCCAGCACCGGTGCGGGGATCTTCGTGACCAGCCAGGCCGCGATCGGCGCGGCGACCAGGCCCCCGAGCAGCAGGCCGCCGATCGTCCACGGGTCGAGCACGGCGCTGCCCAGCCCGAGCAGGAACCCGATGCTGGCGAACAGCGCGACCATGAACTCCGAGGTGTCCACGGAACCGATCACGGTGCGGGGCGCCGTCTTGCCCGCGGTCAGCAGCGCGGGCGTCGCGACGGGACCCCACCCGCCGCCGCCCGTGGCGTCGACGAACCCGGCGACCAGGCCCAGCGGCGAGAGGAACTTCGAGCGGTGCGGCGAGCGCCGGGCCGTGGCCTCGCGGGGCGGGCGGACCGAGAAGCGCAGCAGGATGTAGACGCCCAGCGCCAGCAGGATGCCGGCCATGATCGGGGCGGCGTCCTCCGTCGACAGCGCCGACAGCACCGTGGCGCCGAGGAACGCGCCGATCGCGCCCGGTACGCCCAGGCGGAGCACGAGCTTCCAGTCGACGTTGCCGAAGCGCCAGTGCGAGGCGCCGGCGGCGAGGGTGGTGCCGACCTCGGCGAGGTGCACGGAGGCGCTGGCGGCGGCCGGGTTCACGCCGGCGATCAGCAGCAGCGACGAGGACGTGACGCCGTAGGCCATACCCAGGGCGCCGTCGACGAGCTGGGCGCCGAGGCCGACCAGGGCGAAGACGATCAAGGTGCGCATTGCGGGGGGTTCTCTCGCGGTGGTGGGCGCGCGCGGGCACGGCGAGCGGGCCTGGGCGCGGCGCGGTCGAGCAGGGGGGCGACGACGAGGGTCAGCGACAGAACTCGTCGAAGGCGTGGCCGCGACGCGACGGCCAGAACAGCTCCAGGTCCGAGATCCGGAGGGGCCGCACGGCGAAAGCGCCCGGGAAGAGCGGGCGCAGGTCGTCGGCGGGCATGACCCCATCGTGCGATCACGGACGCGGAGCCTCAACCGGGCGTCCGTGATGCGGGAGCAGCGGCAAATGTCCGGACGAAGCCGCAGGTGGGCCTGCAGGCGGATGACGTGCGCAGACGCGGGGCTCGGTGATCAGCTCTGCCGATCGGCGTGGTCAGCCTCTCAACCCTGTCCGGCGCCCTGTCCGGTTCCTGTCCCAGAAGCAGCCGTGCGGGCCGGACATCTAGGGAGCGCCTCGTGGCCCTCGTGCCGAGGATCGTCGACCCGGGTCGGGCCGCGCCGGGTGTCCTGTTTGCGCGGCGTCGCTGTGGGTTCGCGACATGATCATCGGCTGTGGTCGACGGCCGCACATCGCCGTCCTGCACCGCCCCGGGCGATCAGAGTGCCGCTGATGGAGGAGCGTTCTACGGCTCGTACCTGGCGGCCGCCACGGTCGTGCTGCACCGGCGGTCAGGGAGTCGCTGATCGACCGGCGGATCTTCGTGATCGCCGTTCGCGGTGTCCGGCGGCCACATGTGGCCGGGATGTGCCGTGAGCGGCGATCAGGGCGCCAGTTCGAGAAGGGTGGCCCGGCGGCCTCAGGAACACTTCTCGTGGTGTTGGGCGGCCCTCCGTGGCCGGAAGCCACCGCAGGTGATGATGACGATGTCGCCGCAGAGTCGCGGACGCGGCGATCGAGACGGGCCACGCGGCGACTCGCCATGATCACCGGTCGTGGTAGGTGTAGGCCGCCTGTGGCCGGGACGTACCGCAGCAGACGATCATTCGCCACGAGCCGGCACCTGACGTGCATCGGCGTCCATGATCGTGATGCGGTGATACCTCACGACCTCTGAGGGCCCGGGGTGTGCCGCGGTGATCACCAGATGGGGTACCTGACGGCCATCCGTGGCCGCACCACACCGCAACTGACGATCATGGTGGGTCCGCGACAGCAGCGCCCCGGGGTCGGCGGGGCGGCGGGCGGCCGGCTCAGGCTGCGGCGGGGAGAAGGGTCGCAGCGGCGGCGCGGTAGCGCGCCAGGACCACGTCGGCGATCGCGGGGTGGGCGCCGAGCGCCTCGGCGACGGGCGCGCCGGCGGCCTGCTCGTGCACCCGGTCGAGCAGGCGGCCGGGGGCGAGGAACCAGGAGGCGACGGCGATGCGGTGGGCGCCGCGCTCCCGCAGCTCCGCGACCGCGTCGTCGATCCCGGGGGAGGCGGTGGCGAAGCCGGCGACCGTCTGCGGCCACCGCTCGGCCAGCCGGTGCACGACGGCGTTGGCCGCTCGGTGCGAGGAACCCGTCGCGGCGAGCGCGAGGCCCAGACCCGGGTCGCCGGGGGCCATGCCGAGCGCGGCGAGCCGTTCGGCGGCGACGTCGAGCACAGCGGGATCGGGGCCGAGGACGTCGGCGACGCGGACGTGCGGCGCCCCCGACTCCTCCACGACGGCCGGGATGTCGACCCGCGCGTGGTACGCCGAGCCGAGCAGCAGCGGCACCACGACCGCGGGCCGGTCCAGGTCGGCCAGCACCTCACCGAACCCGGGCTCGTCGAAGTCGAGGAAGGCGGGTCGGACGTCGAGCTCCGGGGCCCGGGAGCGCACGACGTCGACGAGATCCCGGACGGTCGTCGACGACCTGGGGTCCCGGCTGCCGTGTGCGACGGCGACGAGCGTGGGGCTGGTCATGACGTCCTCTGTCCGTGTACTCGGGTGTTCGGGCTCGGTGAGCGTTCTGCGGAAGCTCAAAGCGCGACTCGCGGGAGTCCTGGGCGCGACTCGCGGGAGCTCTGGGCGCGACTCGCGGGAGCTCTGGGCGCGACTCGCGGAAGCTCGGAGCCCGACTCGCGGGAGCTCTGGGCGCGACTCGCGGGAGCTCTGGGCGCGACTCGCGGGAGCCCAGGGCCCGACTCGCGGTGTCACCCACGGGTCACACGGCGGGGCTCGGGGCCAGCGGCGTGCCGACCAGGCCGGCGGCCAGCGTGTTGCCCGTCGGCGGGTCGATCAGCAGGAAGCTGCCGGTGGCGCGGATGTCGGCGTACTCGTCGACCGGCAGCGGGTCCGCGGTGCGGACCGTGACCCGGCCGATGTCGTTGAGCGACAGGGTGTCCGCGTCGACCTCGGTGAGCGTGTCCGTGTCGATCCGGGACTCCGGCGCGCCCACCACGACCGGGGTGGTCCGTGTGCCGTGCTTCAGGAGCAGGCGGGCGTTCGGCCGCAGCGGCTTGTCGCTCAACCAGCACAGCGTCGCGTCGATCTCCGAGGTGACGGAGGGCTGCGCGTCCGCCGCGACGAGCATGTCCCCGCGGGAGATGTCGATGTCGTCGGCGAGCCGGATGGTGACCGAGCGGCCGGCGGTGCCCTCGTCGAGCGGCCCGTCCGCGGTGTCGACGTGCGTCACCGTGGTCTCGCGGCCCTCCGGGAGCACCACGACGGTGTCGCCGGGGGCGACGGTGCCGGCGGCGATCTGGCCCGCGTAGCCGCGGTAGTCGTGCAGTTCTCCCCAGCGCCCGGCGGCGGCGGAGTGCGCATCGGCACGACGCGGGCGGATCACGTACTGCACCGGCATCCGGAAGGGCTTGGCCACCTCCGGCCCGACGACGGGGACGGACTCGAGGTGCCCGAGCAGCGTCGGCCCGTCGTACCAGGGGGTGTGCGCGGAGCGCTCCACCACGTTGTCCCCGACGAGCGCGGACACCGGGATCGTCCGGACCGCGTCGTCGGCGAAGCCGAGCGAGCGCGCCAGCCCGGTGAACTCCTTCTCGATCGCCCGCAGCGTCTCCTCGTCGTACCCGACCAGGTCGATCTTGTTGATCGCCAGGACGAGCCGCGGGACGCGCAGCATCGCGAGCACGGCGGCATGCCGGCGGGTCTGCTCGACGATCCCGTTGCGGGCGTCGACGAGCAGCACGGCCAGCTCCGCGGTCGAGGCGCCGGTGACCGTGTTGCGCGTGTACTGGACGTGCCCCGGGGTGTCCGCGAGCACGAACTCGCGGGTCGGGGTACCGAAGTACCGGTACGCCACGTCGATCGTGATGCCCTGCTCGCGCTCGGCGCGCAGGCCGTCGACCAGGAGCGAGAGGTCCGGCGTGGACAGTCCCTTGTCGACGGACGCGCGCTGCACGGCCTCGATCTGGTCCGCCAGCACGGACTTGGTGTCGTACAGCAGCCGCCCGACGAGGGTGGACTTGCCGTCGTCCACCGAGCCCGCGGTCGCGAAGCGCAGCAGATCCTTGCCCATCAGAAGTACCCCTCGCGCTTGCGGTCCTCCATGGCGGCCTCGGAGAGGCGGTCGTCGGCGCGGGTGGCGCCGCGCTCGGTGAGCCGGGAGGCGGTGACCTCGGCGATGATGTCGTCGAGGGTGGTCGCGGTGGACTCGACGGCGCCGGTGCACGACCCGTCGCCGACCGTGCGGTAGCGCACCGACCTCGTCTCGAGGGTCTCGGCGCCGCGCGGGCCGCCCCACGGGCCCTCGGCGAGCCACATGCCGTCGCGCTGGTAGACCTCGCGCCGGTGCGCGTAGTAGATCGACGGCAGCTCGATCTCCTCGCGCTGGATGTAGCGCCAGACGTCGAGCTCGGTCCAGTTGGAGATCGGGAACACCCGGACGTGCTCGCCCGGGGCGTGCCGTCCGTTGTAGAGGTTCCACAGCTCGGGGCGCTGCTTGCGCGGGTCCCAGCGGCCGAACGCGTCCCGGAGCGACATGATCCGCTCCTTGGCGCGCGCCCGCTCCTCGTCCCGGCGCCCGCCGCCGAACACGGCGTCGAACCTGTTCTCGACGATCGCGTCGAGCAGCGGCTGGGTCTGCAGCGGGTTGCGGGTGCCGTCCGCCCGCTCGACCAGCCGGCCGTCGTCGATGTAGTCCTGGACCTTCGCGACCTCGAGCCGCAGCCCCAGGCGCTCGACGATCGAGTCCCGGAAGTCGATGACCTCGTCGAAGTTGTGTCCGGTGTCGACGTGCAACAGCGGGAACGGCACCGGCGCGGGCGCGAACGCCTTGACGGCCAGGTGCACCAGCAGGGTCGAGTCCTTGCCGCCGGAGAAGAGGATCACCGGTCGGTCGAACTCGCCCGCGACCTCGCGGAAGATGTGGATGGACTCGGATTCGAGCGCGTCGAGGGCGTCCAGTGTCGCTCGTTCGATCGTCGTCATGAGACGTGCAGCCCGCATTCGATCTTCGACGTGCCCGCCCAGCGGCCGCTGCGCGGGTCCGCCCCGGGGAGGGGCCTGGCGGTGCACGGGGCGCAGCCGATGCTCGGGTACCCCGCCCCGACCAGCGGGTTCACCAGGATCCCGTGGTCGGCGATGTACTTCTCCATCTCCTCGTCGCTCCACGCGGCGATCGGGTTGATCTTGACCAGCCCGAACTTCTCGTCGTAGGTGACCAGGGGGGTGTTCGCGCGGGTGGGGGCCTCGACGCGGCGGACGCCGGTGACCCAGGCGTCGTACTTCGCGAGGGTGTCCTGCAGCGGCGCGACCTTCCGCAGCGCGCAACACCGGTTGGGGTCGCGTGCCCACAGGTCCTTGCCCTCGGCGGCGTCCTGCTCGGCGACGGACCGCGCCGCCTGCGCGTCGACCATCCGCACGTCGTAGACCTGCTCCACGGCGTCGCGCGTGCCGATCGTCTCGGCGAAGTGGTAGCCGGTCTCCAGGAAGAGGATCTCCACGCCTGGCCGGGCCTTCGCGGCCAGGTCCACCAGCACGGCGTCCTGCATGTTCGAGGCGACGATCAGGCGGTCGCCGAAGGTCTCCGCGGCCCAGGCGAGCACCTGCTCGGCGGTGGCGTCCGCACCCAGGAGCGCAGCCCCCTCCTCGGCGACGGCGCGCAGGTCGGTCTCGGTGGCGGTTCGGCCAGCAACGCTCATGAGTCGGCTCCTTCCGGGACCCCGATGCCGACGAACGTCACGACGAAGGTGCGCAGGCAGGACGCGCACCACCAGGCGGCACCGGGCACGTTCTCCGAACGCTCGGCGGGGGCGAGATCTTCCTCGCCGCAGTAGGGGCAGTGGTAGGGAACGACGCGCGAAGTCACGTGAGGTCCGCCTCGTCCGCCCGCAGCACCCACTGGGCGAAGCGCTCGCCCTGCTCGCGCTGCGCGACGTACCTCCGCACCACGCGCTCCACGTACTCGCCGAGCTCCGCGCTCGTGACCTTGAGCCCGCGCAGCTTGCGGCCGAAGCCGGCGTCGAGGCCCAGGCCGCCGCCCAGGTGCACCTGGAAGCCCTCGACCTGGTTGCCCTCGGCGTCGCGCACGATCATGCCCTTGAGGCCGATGTCGGCGACCTGGGTGCGGGCGCAGGAGTTCGGGCAGCCGTTGAGGTGGATCGAGACCGGGGTGTCGATGTCGCCCTGGATGTCGGCGAGCCGCTCCTCCAGGTCGGTGACCAGGCGGATCGCCCGCTCCTTGGTCTCGACGATCGCGAGCTTGCAGAACTCGATCCCGGTGCAGGCCATGGTCGCGCGGCGCCACGGCGACGGGTTCGCCTGCAGGCCCAGCTCCTCGGCCTCGGCGACGAAGGACTCGACGGCCGCGTCGGGCACGTCGAGCACGACGACCTTCTGCTGCGGGGTCAGCCGGACCCGCCGCGACCCCGCGGTCTCGGCGGCCTTGGCCAGCGCGACCAGGGTGTCGCCGGAGACCCGCCCGGACGCCGGGGCGAGGCCGACGTAGTTGGCGCCGTCGGCCTGCTTGTGCACGCCCACGTGGTCGATCGGGCGCTCGGGGATCGCCGGGGCGGGGCCGTCGACCAGCTTCCGGCCCAGGTACTCCTCCTCGAGCACGCGGCGGAACTCCTCCGGGCCCCAGTCGGAGATCAGGAACTTGAGGCGGGCGCGGTTGCGCAGCCGTCGGTAGCCGTAGTCGCGGAAGACCGACACCACCCCGGCCCAGACCTCGGGGATCTCGTCGAGGGGGACCCACGCGCCCAGCCGCTGGGCGATCTTGGGGTTGGTGGACAGCCCGCCGCCGACCCAGAGGTCGAAGCCGGGCCCGTGCTCGGGGTGCTCGACGCCGACGAACGAGATGTCGTTGACCTCGTGCGCGGTGTCCTGCTGCCAGGAGATCGCCGTCTTGAACTTGCGGGGCAGGTTCGAGAACTCCTTGGACCCGATGTAGCGGTCCAGGATCGTGCGGATCGCGGGCTCCGGGTCGACCGGGTCCGTGGCGGCGATCCCCGCGACGGGCGAGCCGAGGATCACGCGCGGGGTGTCGCCGCACGCCTCCGTGGTCAGCAGGCCGACGCCCTCGACCTTCTCCCAGATCGCCGGCATGTCCTCGACCTGGATCCAGTGGTACTGGATGTTCTGCCGGTCGGTGATGTCCGCGGTGTTGCGCGCGTACTGCTGGCTGACCTCACCCAGGACCCGCAGCTGCTCGGTGGTGAGGGCGCCGCCGTCGCACCGGATCCGCAGCATGAAGTAGCGGTCGTCGAGCTCCTCGGGCTCCAGGGCGGCCGTGCGGCCGCCCTCGATCCCCGGCTTGCGCTGGGTGTAGAGGCCCCACCAGCGGAAGCGGCCCCGCAGGTCGGCGGGGTCGATCGAGTCGAAGCCGCGCTTGGCGTAGATGGTCTCGATCCGGGAGCGGACGTTGAGCCCGTCGTCGTCGCGCTTGCTGCGCTCGTTCGGGTTCAGCGGCTCGCGGTGGCCGAGCTTCCACTGGCCTTCGCCGCGCTTGCGCTTGGCAGGGGTTTCCGTGGGCATGGTGGTGGGAGCTCCTGGGCTCTGCGGTGACGGCTTCGGGGCATGCCGGGGGAAGTTCGGGAGTCCGGCGCGGACCGGGGCCTGGTCTGAGGGGGTCGAGGGCGCGGCGTGGCGCTACCGTCGACAGAGCGCGCTGTTCACCCGGTGCAGGTCCACGTGGCGGCGTGCCACGAGGCGCAGAGTCAGCGCAGTCACGCAGCACAGGGTGCCACGCTGTCCGGACCAAAGGCCACCGTGCGCCCGGATGCTGGGAGGGGATTCACAGGCGCCGGGGGTCAGTTCCGGTTGCGGCCGTTCCCGTTCCCGTTGCCGTTGCCGTTGCCGTTGCCGTTGCCGTTGCCGTTGCCGTTGCCGCGGTCGCCGTTGTCGTCGTCCTCGTCGCCGAGCTGGTCGAGGTAGTCGCGGAGGTCGAACTCCTCGTCCTCCGCGTCGTCGCGCAGGACGACGCGGGGCGCGCGGGTCGGCGCGGGCTTCGGGGTGGACGTGGCGCGTTCGAGCGCCGCCCCGGCGGCGGTCGCGAGGTGCGGCACCGACTGTGTCGTCGGCGCCGCCGGCTCGGCCGGGGTGGTCGGCGCCGGAACCGGGACGACGGCGGCCGGGACGCTCGGCGTCGCGCCCGACAGCAGGTTCGTGCCCAGGACCACGAGCCCGCCGGCCGCGACGACCCCTCCGGCCACGGCGGAGAGCGCCCTCCGGCGCGGCGCGGCACGGGCGGGGGAGCGGTGCCGGGCCGGCGGCGGCAACGGCAGCGCGACGGTGACCGGGCGGGGGACGGCGATCTCGCCGAGCCGCTCGCCGACCTCCGCGGCGCTCGGCCGGGCGGCGGCCTCGTCGGCGGTCATCGCGATCAGGAGGGTGCGCAGCGGGGGATCGAGCTGCGGGGGCACGTCGGGGCGGCGGTGGATGCGTGCGACCGCCGACTCCAGCGCCGCGCCGGCGTACTCGCGACGGCCGGTCAGCGCCTCAAGCAGGACCAGGCCGAGGGAGTAGACGTCGGCGGGCGGGCCGACCTCGCGCCCCTTGACCTGCTCGGGTGCCATGTAGGCGGGGGTCCCGACGGCCAGCCCCATGGTGGTGACGCGGGTGGCGTCGAGCAGCCGGGCGACGCCGAGATCCGCGAGGAAGGCCCGGCCGGTGCGGTCGAGCAGCACGTTCGCGGGCTTGACGTCGCGGTGCACCACGCCGAGCGTGTGCAGGTGCGCGAGGGCGCCGGCGATCACGGTGCCGATCGCGACCACGCGCTCGTCGGGGACCGGGCCGAGCTCGACCAGGTCGGCCAGCGACCCGCCGTCGACCAGCTGCATGACGACGAAGCCGCGGCCGCCGTCGGCCCCGCCGCCGTCCACGCCGCTGTCCAGGACCTCGACCAGGGCGGGATGGCGCGGGACCTCGTCGAGCCCGCGGACGCCGAGCCTGCGGACGTCGATCCCGGGGTGCAGCACCTTGACCGCGACCGCCCGGCCGGTCCGCAGGTCCGTGGCGCGGTGGACGTGCGCGGTCCCGCCCACGCCGATCAGCTCGTCGAGCCGGTACCGCTCGCCGAGCACGCCGTGCCCGGCATACGAGCCGGGGTCCGCCCCGGTGCCCGTCCCGATGTCCATGCCCTGTGGGACCTCCGTCGTCCGCCGTCGCGGCGGCGGCCGCGCGGTGGGGTCCTTGGTACCCCATCCGGGTCGGCCCGACCGCCACGCGCCCGCCGGGAAGATCGCCGGCGGCCGAACGGCGGAGACGATCTCTCAGGGTTCCGGTCCGGGGTCGCGCGCGGGCGCCTGCGGCGGAATGATCCACGGGATTGGGGGCCTGCGGGAACGGGCACCCGGGCGCGGCGGAAGGAGGGCCATGGCTCCGCGGCACGGACCTGCGCGCGGGCGCATCCCCGCGGCGGACCTGGTGCGCGGGGACCGCCGGCCGACGCGACCCGGGAGGCGCGGGCTGCTGGCCGCGCTCGCGGCCGTCGGGGTGCTCGGGGTCGGTGGCGCGGCGACCTGGGCCGCGGTCACCGCGGACGGGGGATCCGAGCGGCCGGGGGTGGCGCTGCCGACCACGTCGGCCGTTCCCGCGCCCGGGGGGCAGCAGGGTGGCTCGGCGACGGACGTGCCCGGGTCGGGTGGGTCCGGGGCGACGGGTCCCGGGACGGGCGGGTCGGACGGCTCCGGATCGGCGGGCGCCGGGTCGGGTGGTTCTGGCTCGGGTGGTTCCGGAGCGGGTGGCTCCGGCGACTCCCGGGACTCGGCCGGCTCCGGCGGCTCGGGTGGGTCGAGCGGCTCGGGAGGGGCCGGCTCCGGGTCCGCAGGGTCCGGAGGCTCGGGTTCCGGCGGGTCGGGCTCGGGCCCGGACGGACCGGGTGCCGGTTCCGGCGCCCCTGCTCCGGGCGCCCCTGCTCCGGGCGCCCCTGCTCCGGGCGCCCCTGCTCCGGGCGCCCCTGCTCCGGGCGCCCCTGCTCCGGGCGCCCCTGCTCCGGGCGCCCCTGCTCCGGGCGCCCCTG
>JADMIO010846056.1_pt1 | contig 15265 bp, 13 predicted proteins | sample 8958161 | NCBI WGS metagenome assembly JADMIO01 (sample SAMN16585339, study PRJNA669376) | soil metagenome | isolation source: Crop rotation soil | place: USA: Cullars Rotation, Alabama | collected 2011
TTTCCCCCGATTGCGGCCGCATCCTCGGCACCGTCTCGGCCCAGCCGCGCACCGCGACCGCCCTGCCCGTGCCGCAACCGAACGGCTCGGCGCTGGCCACCACCTGCACCGCCAGCTTCTTCGACGACAACGCGTTGCAGAGCGGCCTGCGCCGCTACCAGGCCTATTTCCGCGGCTCCTACAACTTCACCGACAATCTGAAGTTCGTGGGCGAGGTCGGCTATTCGGACACCCACACCGACACCACCTACACCGCCGGCGAGACCTTGGCCGTGCCGCTCACCATCCCCGGCATCAACCCCGGCAACCCCTACAAGGCGGTCAACAGCGCGGGCCAGCAGCTCTATGCAGTCTCCAGCGGGATCTCCGCCGGCTATGTCCGCGACGGCGCCACCGTCTTCCTGCCGGCGCGAAACGCCCAGGGCCAGGTGATCCTGACCTCCAACCCGACCGACCCGACCTCGGGCATCCCCTTCTACGAAGACGTGGTGCTGAACCCGGCCGCCGGACGCTTGCTTGGCTCCCAGTGCGGCCTGCCCACCGGCAACACCATGCCGCTCGGCGCCTGCGCCCTGTCGCGGCTCTCCAAGTCCGACAACACCGTGTTCAACGCGTCGGGCTACCTCGAGGGGACCTTCGCCTCGAACTGGGATTGGACCGCCGGCGGCACCTACAGCAAGTACAACATCGCCACCAACAATACCCCCGGCATGGCGCTGACCAGCAACATCAACGCCGCCCTGCAAGGCCTCGGCGGGTCCGCCTGCCCGGCCACGACGACCACGGGCGTGGCGCCCCAGCGCGGCCAGGGCAACTGCAGCTACTTCAACCCCTTCGGCAATTCGGTGTTCGCCACCGCGCCGGGCGATCCCCGCGCCAACAGCCAGGCCATCATCAACTGGGTGCTGCCGCTGCTGACCGACCGCTACCAGTCAGAGCTGACCGTGGCCGAAGCCCGGGTCAGCAACGGCAAGCTGTTCGCCCTGCCGGCCGGGGACGTGGGCTTCGCGGCGGGCTTCCAGTTCCGCCGCGCCGGCCTGATCGGCGACTACGACGTCAACCGCAACAACGGCAACACCACCAACCTCAACACGGCGGCCGACTACAACCAGTCCCAGAACACCTGGGCCGTGTTCGGCGAAGCGACCGTGCCGGTGTTCCGCACCGACTTCGGCTACCTCGAAGCCTCCGGCGCGGTCCGTTACGAGAAGATCGGCGACAACCTCAGCACCACCAATCCCAAGGTCGGGCTGCTGTTCACCTCGAACAACAACAGGATCATCCTGCGGGGCTCCTACGGCACCTCCTTCGTAGCCCCGTCGCTATTCCAGTTGTTCGGCAACATCGGCGCCGGCGGCGCCCTGACCGATTGCCCGGTGACCCAGAATCCGGTCTGCACCGGCGGCACCAACCTCAGGATCACCCAGATCACCTCGGGCAATCCCAACCTGCGGCCCCAGACCTCGGACGCCTATAGCCTGGGCTTCACCGTCAAGCCGCTCGACGGGCTGACCATCACCCTCGACGCCTGGAAATATAAGTTCAAGGACCTGATCACCACCGAAGCGGCCAACAACGTGGTCCGGGCCGACCCCACCGGCGCCCTGACCGGCAAGGTGGTCCGCAACCCGGCGACCAACCAGGTGGCGGTGGTGTTCGTGCAGTTCACCAACGCCGCGGCGCTGGACACGCAAGGCATCGACTTCAGCGTCAACTACCGCCGCGACCTGGAGCGCTGGGGCCGGGTCGACTTCGACGTCTCGGGCACCTACCGCGACACCTACAAGCTGACCGCTACCCCCGGCGCGACGCCGATCGAGGGCGCCGGACAAACCAACGGCGGCGGCGGCCGCGCGCCCCTGGTCGCCAATCCCCGCCTGCGCACCAACTTCCGCGCCACCTGGTCCATGGGCCCGCACTCGGTCAACGCCCTGGTCCACTACTACGGCTCGATGACCCTGACCGAGGACCCAAACCAGCACGTGGCGAGCTACGCCCCTGTGGACATCTCCTACACCTACAACTTCGAGAAGGCCCTCGGCCCGCTCGACGGGGCCTCGATCACCATCGGCGCCAACAACGTGTTCGACAAGCTGGCGCCCTTCGTGCCCTACCCCGGCTTCCAGCCCTTCATCCCCACGCTGTACGACATCCGTGGGCGGAGCGTCTGGGCGCGGGTCACGGCGAATTTTTGAGGCATCAACAAGCGAGCCGGCTCGGATCGGGCCGGCTCGCCTTTCGGCCGGCGCTGGAGCGGATATAGATGGGCCAAGCTGGCGGGAATCCCCGCCGTCGAGCGATCCCCGTCGGAGGCTCTACATGGGAAGCGCCCGCTCCCTTTGGGATGGAAATCCGTTGCGTGACGACATCGCCTACTGGCTGCGCCTCGCCGACATGTCGGTGATCAAGCGTATCGCCGACGCATTGCGCCCGTTCGACCTCCGTCCTGGCCTCTACGCCGCGCTGATGATCATCGACGCCAACCCGGGGCAGAAGCAGCACGAGGTGGGCGACGCCTTGAAGGTGGCCACCTCCAACCTCGCGGTGATGATGGACGTGCTGGCCAACCGGGGCCTGATCCAGCGTGAGCGGGTGGCCGGCGACATCCGCTCCTATTCCCTGACCCTCACGGAGGCGGGCTCCACGACCTTGGCGCAGGTGAAGGCCGCGCTGGTGGACGTGTTCGCCGAGTTCGACCGGGTGATGGGCGACCGCCGCGAGCAGGTGATCGGCGTGCTGGCCGACCTCGCCGCCCTCGACACCTAGGCCGACACGCGCCGTCGGCCTGGACACCAACGCACGTACAGGACGACGCAGATGTACCACGACGCCCTCCACCTCACCCGCCGCGCCGGCCTTGGGATGATCGCCGCGGCCGCCGCAAGCCCCACCCTGGCCGCGGGGCCGACGCCAACCGGCTGGAGCACGGCCTGGGCCGCCACGCTGCAGCACCAGGCCAAGGCGCCTCAGCTCGCCGGCGCTACATTGCGCAACCACACCCTGCTCAGCCAAGGCGGCAGGGCCCTGCGGGTCCGGCTGTCCAACGAATTCGGCGGCCAGCCGCTGAAGATCGGCGCCGCCTCCATCCTCGTGGGCGGGCGCACCGTCCCGTTGGCCTTCGGCGGCGCGCGCGGCCTGACCATCCCGCCCGGCGCGCCCGCCCTCAGCGATCCGGTGGACATCGCCTGCCGGGCGCTGGATCCGGTCGAGGTCAGCCTGTTCCTGCCCGAGCCCACCAGCCTTGAGACCTTCCGGCGCAGCCCAACTCCCGCCGGGGGACTCATCTCCGGAGCGGGCGACTTCACCGGCCAGGCGCAGTTCCCCACCGCGCAGGAGACCTACGTCTCCCTCCTCAGCGCCGTCGAGGTCCGGGGCGACCGCAAGACCGCCAGCCTGGTGGTCTTCGGCGACACCAAGTCGGTGGGCCACGGAAACTGGGCGGATATTCTGGTCGAGCTGGCCCGCGGGCGCATCGCCGTCGCCAACCGCTCCATGTACGCCGGCCTGATGGCGCTGGGCCCGCCCGGCGACAGCGGCCTCGCCCGGTTCGACCGGGACGTGCTGTCGGTGGCCGGAGCCACCCACGTGCTGCTGTTCACCGGCAACAACGACCTCATTCAGCCTGGAACAGTGGGCTCCGGAGGCAAGCCCCTGCTCGACCCCGCCCTGACCCAGAGCGCCGACCAGCTCATCGGCGCCCAGGAGCAGGTGTTGGACCGCGCCCGCGCGGCGGGGCTGAAGGTGATCGGCGGAACCTGGCTGCCCTACGACGGCGTGCCGATCGAGGGCTATTCCACCCCGGAGAAGGCGGCCAAGCGCCAGGCCGTCAACGCCTGGATGCGGAACGACAAGCGGTTCGACAAGGTGATCGACTTCGACGCCGCCCTGCGCGATCCGGCCCAGCCGCTGCGGCTCCTGCCGGCCTACGACTCCGGCAACCACTTCACCCCGTCCGACGCCGGCTACCGGCGGATGGCCGAGGCGGCATGGAGCGTGCTCAAGACCCTGGCTTAGTCAGGAGGCCTGCGACAGAACCTCGGCGGGCTCGCCGGCCATCACCTCCTGCAAGGCGGCAAACAGGCGGCCGATCTCGATCGGCTTGGCGACGAAGGCGTCCATGCCGGCGGCGCGGTATTCGACGAGCTGGTGCGACATCACATTGGCGGTGAGCGCGATGATGGGGGTGCGGGCGCGGCCCTTGGCGCGCTCGCCCTCGCGGATGACCCTGGCCGCAGCCGGGCCGTCCATGACCGGCATCTGGATGTCCATCAGGATCAGGTCCCAGGCCTCGGTCTCCCAGGCCTCGATGGCGGCGGCGCCGTTGCCGACCACGGTCAGCTCCACGCCGATCTGCTGCAGCAATGTCTTCAGCACCAGCTGGTTGACGGTGTTGTCCTCCGCCGCGAGGACCCGTAACGGCCGCTCCGCCGGCTCCATCGGATCGGCGCCCTGGGCCGGCGTCGGCGTGGGCGAACCCTCCTCGTCCCGCAGTCGCGGCAGGGGCAGGACGACCACGAAGGTCGAGCCTTGGCCGAGGGCGCTGTGGCCGGTTATCTCCCCCCGCATCAGGGTGGCGAGCTCGCGGCAGATGGCGAGGCCCAGCCCCGTGCCGCCGTAGCGGCGGGTGGTGGAGGCGTCCGCCTGCTCGAACTTCTCAAACAGGCTGGCGAGGCGCTCAGGCGCGATGCCGATGCCGCTATCGCTGACCGTCAGCTTCAGGTCGCCGCCGACGCGGGACACCAGCACGCTGACCTCGCCCTGGTCGGTGAACTTCAGCGCGTTGGAGACGAGGTTGTAGAGGATCTGCCGCACGCGGGTGGAATCGCCGTGGTAGATGCCCCGCGCGTCGGGCTCCACCGCCAGATCGAAGGCCACGCCCTTGACTGCGGCCAGGGCGGTGAAGGCGCCGTGGGCGCCCCGCGCCAGCTCGCTGATGTCGAACTCGGCCTCGTCCAGCTCCAGCTTGCCGGCCTCGATCTTGGACAGGTCCAGCACGTCGTTGAGGATGGCGAGCAGGGTCTCCCCGGACTGGCGGATCACGTCGAGGCGGCCGCGCTGGTCGTCGCTCAGATCGTCCATCGCCATGGCTTGGGCCATGCCCAGGACGCCGTTCAGGGGCGTGCGGATCTCGTGGCTCATGGTGGCCAGGAAGGTGCTCTTGGCGCTGTTGGCGGCTTCGGCGTCCTCCTTGGCGCGGACCAGGGCCAGTTCGCCCAGCTTGCGGGCAGTGATATCCTGCATGGCGCCGATCACCCGCACCACCTCGCCCTGTTTGTCCCGCACCGCGATGGTCGCCGTGGCGGCCCAGACCTCGCGCCCGTCGGTGCGGCGCAGGCGATATTCGCAGTTGCAGGGCGTTCCCTCGGCCAGGTGGCGGCGCCAGGCCGTCCGCGCCATCTCGCGGTCGCGCGGATCGACGTGGATGAAGGGATCCTTCATCAGCTCGTCGTAGGTCTGGGGCGTCTCGTAGAAGGTGTCCTCGGCGCCGGCCTTCTCCAGGGTCTGGCGCACCATGTCGATCTCCCACACATGGAGATCGCTGGCCTGAAGGGCGATGTTCAGCCGCTGCTCGGCCCGCTCGGACCGGTCCACCGCATGGACCATGGCGGTAACGTCGTAGGAGGCCACGATGATGCCGCCGATTTCGCCGGAGGGCTCCCGCCAGGGCACCATCTCCGTCTTCAGCCACATTTGTTCTCCATTGAGAACGAAGCCGATCCGGTCGCCCTTGACGGTTTCGCCTGCCAGCCCGCGGTCGTAGGCCGACCTGAACTTGGGGAAATAGCTGGGGTCGACGTCATAGAGACAGCGGCCGTAGTCCGCCTCGGTCAGCTTCATGCTGGTGAGCCAGCGGGGGCTCGCCCGGATCAGCCGCATTTCCTTGTCGGTCATCATCAGCGACACCGGCACGGTGCTGATGAAGGCGTCGAGCACGGTGCGCGCCCGCTCCAGGTCGCGTGCCCCCTTGAGCGCCGCCTCGGCCGCCCGGGCTCGCTCGCACTCGTCGGCGACGCTGGCGGCGAGCTTGGCCAGCCCCTTGGCCAGCTTGGGGTCGAAGAGGTGCGGCTCCTGGCCGATCACGCACAGCACGCCGGGGATGGAGCCGTCCAGCAGCCGCACGGGCGCAGCGGCGTAGAAGCGGACCCCCAGGCTTCCCGTCACGGTGGGCCGGCTGGCGAGAAGCGGGCTAAGGGTGGTGTCCTCGATCCATAGGGGCTCGCCCGTGCGGATGATCTCCATGGCGCAGACGTCGTCCGCCGGCAGGTCGCCCGGATCGCGGCTGCGCCAGACACGATCCTGGTCGATCAACACGATGCTGGAGTCGAAGGCGTCGAACAGGACCTTGGCGAGCCAGGTGGCGCGATCGAACGCGGGCTGCACCGGACTCATGCCGAATGGCGGCTTTGTTGTTTTCAGCAGCATGCGTTTCCGCCCCTGCCGGAATACTCAGTTATGCCAAATAACATGGAGTTAACAGGGTTGCAGTCGAATGGGACGCGCAACTTACCATTGAGGTCCAAGCTGAGCGGCCAGACCCCTAAGCAAATCCGACTGCGACATTCTGTCCAAGACTGATGGTCAGGCCCGGACGGCGATGCCCCAGGGCGCGGCCCAGGCCAACGAGCTTGGCGTATCCGCGGCGGGAAAGTATTCGCAACCTATCCAGCCGCTATAGCCGATGCGGTCCAGGTGGCCGAACAGGAAGCCATAGTCGATCTCGCCCACCCCCGGCTCGCGGCGGCCCGGCGCGTTGGAGATCTGCACGTGGGCGTAGCGGCCGAGCAGCCGTTCGGCGTGGCCGGCGAGGTCCCCCGCCGTCATCTGCAGGTGGTAGAAATCGAGCTGCAGCGACACATTGGGATGTCCCACCCGCTCGATCACGCCAAGCGCCGTGGCGATGTTGGGCAGCAGATATCCGGGCACATTGGTGGGATTGAGGGGCTCCAGCAGCAGCGTCACCCCCGCCGCCGCCGCGACCGGGGCGGCGCGGCGGAGGTTTTCCGCCAGGGTCGCCAGCATGGCCTCGCGGTCCGCCCCCTCACCCGCCCGCCCGCTGATGATGCGGACATTGGCGGACTGCAGCGCCCGGGCGTAAGCCATCGCCGTCTCGAAATCGGCCCAGAAGTCGGCCTCCCGCCCTGGAACGCCGCCCAGCCCCTGGTCGCCCTGCCGCGGCCCGTTGGGGGCGTTGAGCAGGACCACCTTCAGCCCCCTCGCCGCCACCCGCGCCGCGATGGCCTCTGCCGGGGCCTCGTAGGGGGCCTGGAACTCCACGGCGGTGAAGCCGACGTCGGCGGCCGCGTCGATCCGCGCCAGCAGCGGCAGCTCGGTGAACATAGTCGAGAGATTGGCGGCGAAACGGGGCATCGGGTTGGCCTTCAGCGAGTGGCGGTCCAATAGAGGCCTACACGAGCAGGAGACGGCGTCGATGAGCAAGCGGATCGCGGTGGTGACAGGCGGCGGGACCGGCATCGGCAGGGCCGTCGCCCTCGCTCTGGCCGCGCGGGGTTATGGCCTGGTGCTCGCGGGCCGCCGGCTGGAGCCGCTCGAAGAAACCGCCGAGATGGCCAAGGCGAAGGGAGGTCGGGCCATCGCCGTCGCCGCCGACGTGACCGACCCCGACGCGGTCGATCGGCTGTTCGACGCGGCCGTCGCCGAGTTCGGGCGGGTGGATCTTCTCTTCAACAACGCCGGCATGGGCGGGCCGCCGGTGCTGCTGGAGGACCTGAGCTTCGAGGACTGGCGCAAGGTGGCGGCGGTCAACCTCGACGGGGCCTTCCTGTGCCTGCGCGCCGCCTTCCGGGTGATGAAGGCGCAGGACCCGCGCGGCGGCCGGATCGTCAACAACGGCTCGATCTCGGCCCACGCGCCCCGGCCGAACTCGATCGCCTATACCGCCACCAAGCACGCGATCACGGGCCTCACCAGGTCCGCCTCCCTTGACGGGCGCAAGTACGACATCGCCTGCGGCCAGATCGACATCGGCAACGCGGCCACCAGCATGGCGACGGTGATGCAGACCGGCGTGCCCCAGGCCAACGGGACCATCGCGCCCGAAGCGGTTATGGATGTCGCCCACGTCGGCGAGGCGGTCGCCTACATGGACAGCCTGCCCCTCGACGCCAACGTCCAGTTCATGACGGTGATGGCGACCAAGATGCCCTTCATCGGCCGCGGCTAAAGGCCGGTAGGCTGCGCCGTCGACAATTTCGCCCTGCATGAGGTATGCGGGCGCGCGGCCGGAGTCGCGTGAGACCTATGGGAGCAGTGAGTGGTTGATTTTTCGGGGGTCGCCCGCCTTCACGACTACTTCGCGCCGACTCGGTTCGACGCCGAGATCCACGATTGCGAAGTAACGGGGACCATCCCCGCCGACCTCGACGGCGCCTTCTACCGGATGCACGGCGACTGGTTCTATCCGCCGCCGTACGCCGACGAGGCCAGCCTGTCGGCCGACGGCTACATCAGCATGTTCCGCATCAACGGTGGCATTGTCGACTACCGCGGCCGCTATGTGCGCACCGACCGGTTCGAGAAGCAGCGCGCGGCCCGCAGGCAGCTCTACGGCTATTACCGCAACCCCTTCACCGACGATCCGTCGGTGCGGCGCATTGACGAGCCAGGCCTGCGCACCTCGGCCAACACCACCCCGGTGGTCTTCAACGGTAAGCTCTACGCCACCAAGGAAGACGGCCTGCCGCACGAGATCGACCCCAACACCCTGGAGACGATCGGCATCGAGACCTTCGGCGGCAAGTGGGACAGCCAGGCCTTCACCGCCCACCCCAAGATCGACCCCGTCACCGGCGAGATGATCGCCTACGGCTACCAGGCCTCCGGGCTGGCCTCGAAGGACGTCTTCCTGTGCACCTTCGCCCCGGACGGGCAGATGACGAACGAGATGCGCTTCGAGGTGCCCCACACCACGATGCTGCACGACATCGCCATCACCCAGAACTACGTCATCATCCCGGGCAGCGGCGCTGTGACCAGCCTGGAGCGGCTGCAGGCCGGCAAGGTCCACTGGGGCTGGGACCAGACGCTGGACAGCTACTACGCCATCGTGCCCCGGCGGGGTAAGGCGGAGGACATCCGCTGGTTCTTCAGCGACGGCAAATCCATCGTCCACACCGCCAACGCCTGGGAAGAGGGCAATCGGATCGTCTGCGACATGCCCGTCGCCGACGGCAACACCTGGCCCTTCTTCCCCGACATCGACGACAGCCCGTTCCAGATGTACGACAGCACCCTGCGGCGAGTGACCTTCGACCTCGACTCCAACAGCGACCGCATCGTCGAGGACGAGGTCTCGGGCCTCGACATCACGACCTTCACCCGCATCGACGAACGGTTCATGACCAAGCCGACCCGGTACATCTGGGTCCAGTACGTCGACGCAGACAAACCCTTCAACGCCGGCCTGCCCGCCGACCACCGCACCCGCCCGACCAACTCCATCGCCCGGTTCGACATGTCCGACCGGTCGATGAAGAGCTTCTTCGCTGGCGACACCCACATCCTGCAGGAGCCCACCTTCGTGCCGCGCAAGGGGAGCACGGCGGAGGGCGACGGCTATTTGCTGGCCACGGTGCACAACCTCGGCGCCATGCGCAGCGAGCTGCTGATCGTCGACGCGATGAAGATGGAGGAGATCGGCCGGGTCATCCTGCCCTTCCGCAACGCCTACCAGGTGCACGGGGTATGGGCGGAACAGGGGCAACTGCCGTTGACGTAGCGAACCGGGTCCCGAGGTTGAAGCGTAGCCGGCGACCGGCTTAGATGCGCGCCGACAGGGGGTGAGCAGCTTGGATGTCGAACGGACCCGCTTCACCACCACCGCCCTCGACGTCGGTTTCGGCACGGGCGAACGGCTGCATGTCATCGAGCAGATCGACGGCGCGGACGCCGGGCGCCGCCACCTGATCCCGCCGCTCGGCCTCACCATCGGCCGCGCCCCGCCGGCCGACCTGGTGCTCGGCGATTCCGAGATCTCGCGCAGCCATTGCCGGCTGACCTTGCAGGGCGAGGAGCTGGTGGTGGCCGACCTCAACTCCACCAACGGCACGCGGGTGGACGGGGCGCGGATCGGCGGCTCCGCCGTGCTGCCCGTCGGCGGCGTGCTCCAGGTTGGCCGCCACGCCTTCAAGCACGAGTGGCTGACGGGCCGGCAGTTCCAGAAGTCCGACGAGCTGAACCGCGACCTCGCCACCGCCAGCGGCTACATCCAGGCCCTGCTGCCGCCGCCTTTGAAGGACGGGCCGATCCGGACGGACTGGGTCTACCTCCCCTGCGCCAAGCTGGGCGGCGACGCGTTCGGCTACAGTCAGCTCACCGAGACCCAGTTCGCCTGCTACCTGATCGACGTTTCCGGCCACGGCGCCGGGGCGGCCCTGCACAGCGTGGCGGTGATGAATGTGCTGCGCCAGCGCGCCCTTCCAGGCGCGGACATGACCCAGCCCGGCCAGGTCCTCGAAACCTTGAACAAGATGTTCCAGATGGAGAGCCACGCCGAGATGTACTTCACCATGTGGTACGGCGTGTACGACGCGGCCACGCGGCGGCTGGATTACGCCAGCGCCGGCCACCATCCGGGCTATCTGGTTCCGGCCGAGCGCGGCGAACCCATCCCCATGCGCACCCGCAACGGCCTCGTGGGGGCCGCGCCAGATCGGGCCTACAAGGCCGACGCCGTCGTCGTGCCGCCGGGGGCCTCGGTCTATCTCTTCAGCGACGGGGTGTTCGAGATCATCGCCAGAGATGGGTCGAGCTGGCGACTCTCCGACTTCACGCCCCTGCTGGGGCGACCGCGCGTCGAGGGTGTAGCGGAGTCCGACCGCCTATTCCGCGCCGTGCGCGACGCCGCTCGGCCGGGCGAGTTCGACGACGATTTCACCCTCGTCGTCCTGACCTTCGATTGACCCCCACGCAAATGGACCCGAAGGCGACCAGCGCACTGCGATTTTGTGAGCCGATCGACGGAGGCTTGATCCTCGTCCTCGGGAACACCCTCGATGCGGTTGAGGACGGGCGGCGGGCGTTGCTGGGTTTGTTCGAAAACTTGGCCTTGGAGACTCAAACCATCCACCGCCTGGAAGTGATCTTCGAGGAGGTCGTCACCAACATTGTCCGCCACGGCTTCGAGCCGGGCTCGGACCAGTCGATCCATGTCCGCGCCGTCGCCGCGCCCGGCGGCGTCGAGCTGACGTTCGAGGACGACGGAACCCCGTTCAACCCCCTGCTCGCCCCCGCGCCGCCCCCCGACACCGCCTTGGAGACCGCCCGCATCGGCGGCCGGGGCATCCCCCTGGTGACCAGCCTCTCCGCCGGTATCCGCTACGAGACGCCCGCCCCGGGCGGCGACTTCAAGCCCACCAACCGCTTGGTGCTGACGGTGACGACCTCACCTTGACCTCTTTCTCCCCCGCTTGCGGGGGAGGGGGACTGGCCGCCGAGCGTAGCGAAGAGCGGACGGTGGTGGGGGCAAGCCCCAGTCGCTCACTGTATCGATCGGGGCCGTTGAAACGCGGCGGAAAAGACGCTGTGCGCGGCTTGCCCCCTCCACCGTCCGCTCTTCGCTACGCTCGGCGGACGGTCCCCCTTGTATCTCGGACTTATGGGAAGCTGGCGCTCGCGGACGGCCTTCTGACCAAGGCCGTCCGCTGCGCCGGAAGCCCGTGGTCCCCCTCGGTTTGAGCCCGTGTGGGAGCTTGGCGCTCCGGTCGCATCTTCCAAGCCCGAACGGTTGCGAGGGATCGACCCCGCACAGCAAGGAAGGGGATGAAGATGACACAAGACGGCGTGTTTGTCGGGATCGACGTGTCCAAAGCTAGTTTCCAGGTCGGCAATGACCGCGATGGTCGGGCCGAACTGGTCAGGCGGTTGCGGGCGCTGAAGCCCGAGGCGATCGGCCTGGAGGCCAGCGGCGGCTACGAGCGGGAAGCAATCAAGGCCTTGTGCAAAGCCGACTTGCCGGTGCGTCGGCTGAACCCGCTTCGTGTGCGTCAGTTCGCTCAGTCCATGGGCCTGCTGGCCAAGACCGATCGCATCGACGCTGAGGTCATCGCCCGGTTCATCGCCACCCTGCCGACCCGCTCGGTCGAGCAGCACCAGGAGGCGGAACAACTGGCCGAACTGGTCACCGCCCGCCGTCAGATCTGCGAGGAGATCACCCGCGCCTCCAACCAGGCTGAGCACGCCGCCCAGCCTCTGCTACGGCGCCTGGCCCGTCGGCGCATCGAAAGACTTCAGGGCGACCTCCTGGTCCTCGACAAGGCCATCGCCGCCGCCGTCCAGGCCGATCCGGAACTGGCGCGCAAGGACCAGCTGCTGCGCTCGGTCCCCGGCGTCGGACCCGTCTTCAGCCACACCTACTCGGCCTCATGCCAGAGCTCGGCAGGCTCACCAACCGCCAAGCCGCCGCCCTCGTCGGCGTCGCCCCCTACGCCTTCGACAGCGGCGTCTTACGCGGACAACGACACATCTTCGGCGGACGACAGCCCGTGCGCGACGTCGCCTACATGGCCGCCCTCGCCGCAGCCACACACAACCCCACCCTCAAAGCCTTCCGACTGCGGCTCATCGCTGCCGGCAAGAAGCCCAAGGTCGCCCTTGTCGCCCTCATGCGAAAGCTCATCACCATCCTCAACGCCATCCTGCGAGACGGACGTCCTTGGCAGACCGCATGAAGACGGTTGCTCCCCCGCTTCGCAGGGGAGGAGATCGGCTTAGCGGTTGAAAAAGCGAACCAAGCCGGCGTCGTGGCCCCCACCTTTGGTTCGTCCTTGGCTTAAAACCCCGAACGAGACGTTGCAGGAGCGCCGCCCCATGACCCCCACCATCACCGCCTTCGAACGCTCCCCCGATCGCGGCCAAGGGCTGGCGCGGGATATGCGGGTGCGCTGGGCGCTGGAGGAGGTGGGCGAGCCTTACGACGTCCGCCTCGTCTCGTTCGCGGCCATGAAGCAGCCCGCACACATGGCGCTCCACCCCTTCGGCCAGATCCCGACCTATGAGGACGGCGACCTCGCCCTGTTCGAATCCGGCGCCATCGTGCTGCATATCGCCGAGCGCCACCCGGGCCTACTGCCGGAGGGGGCCGGCGTCCGGGCCCGCGCCATCGCCTGGATGTTCGCCGCCCTCAGCACAGTCGAGCCGCCGATTCTCGAACTCGCCAACGCCAAGCTGCTGGAGCGCGACAAGCCCTGGGCCAAGGACCGCCTGCCCCTGGTGGAGGATCGCGTCCGCGCCCCGCTGACCCAGCTTTCAACCCGCCTTGGCGACGCCGACTGGCTTGACGGCGACTTCAGCGCCGGCGACCTGATGATGGTGACGGTGCTGCGCCGGCTAGGGCCGTCGGGCCTGCTGCAGGCCTATCCGAACATCTGCGCCTACATCGCCCGCGGCGAGGCGCGGCCCGCCTACAAGCGCGCCTTCGCGGACCAGCTGGCGGTGTTCACCAAGGGCGGAGCGAGCTGACAGCAGCCGGTGGAGTTGGCTAGGCTTGTTCGATGGCCAACGTCCTCTTTATCCGTAACGGCATCCCCGGCCGCTTCACCTTCCTTGCGAAAGCACTGCTAGCGCGCGGAAACCATTGTGCGTTGATCAACTATCCAGGCGGGAGCGCCATTCCGGGCGTCGCCAGCTTCACGTGGAATATCGATCGACAGCCGCCGGACTATGAGTTCTCGCCCGCGACGAAGGCTAATGAGGATTTGCTCCGCGCGGTTGCTGTCGTCAGGGCGGCGCATCAAATTAAAAGTACGGGTTTCGTTCCCGACGTGATCGTGGGCCATTCAGGCTGGGGCGAAATGGCGTTGTTGCGCGAAGTATTTCCCGATGCTCGGCAGATCCAATTGGCCGAATACTATTTTCGCTCGCGCGGAACCGATGTCGACTTCGATCCCGAATTTGCGGACCTGACATTGGGAAATGCGGTGACCGTCGCCTCAAAGAACGCAGTTATCGCCATGTCGCTCGCTGACGCGGACCGCATCGTTACGCCCACTAGATTTCAGGCCAACCTCTTGCCGCCTGCATTTGCTAGCCGGACCCGAGTAATTCATGAAGGCGTCGACACCTCACTGGCGCGCCCACAGCATGACATCAAGCTTCAGCTGTCATCCGGTTTGACCTTAGACAGCTCAACCCGCATCGTAACGTTCGCAAATCGCAGTTTTGAACCGCTGCGCGGTTTCCACACCTTCATGAGAGGGCTTCCTCACCTACTGGGCGGGGCGCCCGACATCCAAGTGCTCATAATCGGCGCCGACAGCCCGAACATCTACGGCCGGCCGCCCGCCGGTGGTGGAACTTGGAAGGAAGCCATGCTGGCGGAGTTGGCGGGTGAGATTGATTTAAATCGCGTACATTTTGTTGGCTCTCTCGCTTATGGCGAGCTCATCAGCGTCCTGTCGATCTCAGCCGTCCACGTCTATCTGACCTATCCATTCGTGCTGTCCTGGTCCTTGCTCGACGCCATGGCTTGCGAATGCTTGCTTATCGGGTCGGACACCGCCCCGGTCCGTGAGGTCATCGACCACGGTGAAACCGGGCTTCTCGTTGATTTTTTCGACCATCGAGCGTTGGCGGAGACGTTGATCCAGGCCTGCCGCGATCCGGACGCCTACGCGCCGCTCCGTCGCGCCGCACGCGCGAAGGTGGTGGCTGAATATGATCGCGTCGCCGTCTGCGAGCCGGCCTGGCTCGCATTGATCGACGAGGTCCTGACCGAGCAATGAGCTCTTGAACCTTGGCCTAGGCTCGCAACATCACGAACGAGATGTTGTCCGGAGCACCCCGAGCTAGACACGCATCCAGAAGCGCATCCGCCGCCGCCTCCAGGTCCGCGTCCTGCATCGCCTCCAGCAGCTCGTCGGAACCAACCAGCCTGGTCAGGCCATCGCTGGCGAGGAGGAAGGCGTCGCCCGGAGCGATCCCGCCGTTCACGCTATCCACCTCCAACGCCGCATCCGCCCCCACCGCGCGGGTGATCACGTTGCCGTCGGGGTGGCGTTCGGCTTCGGCGGGGGTGAGTTCGCCGAGGTCGACCAGTTGCTGCACCAGGCTGTGGTCGCGGGTGAGCTGGGTCAGGGCGCCGGCGCGGGCGAGGTAGGCGCGGCTGTCGCCGGCCCACTGGCAGACGTAGGCGCCGGCCTTGGCGGTCAGGGTCACGACGGTGCTGCCGATGGTGCGGGGCCTGGGGCCGCCGCCGGCCCTTTCGCGCAGGCGGGAGTCGGCGGCCTCCAGGGCGGCGCGCACGGGAAAG
>JADMIO011529884.1_pt1 | contig 15265 bp, 13 predicted proteins | sample 8958161 | NCBI WGS metagenome assembly JADMIO01 (sample SAMN16585339, study PRJNA669376) | soil metagenome | isolation source: Crop rotation soil | place: USA: Cullars Rotation, Alabama | collected 2011
GCTCTTCCGATCTAGTGCATTTTCGACGAACTCGATCGCGGTGTAGCAGTACCACCCGCGCGGGTCCTCGAAGAGCGTCTTGCTTGGGCTCCACGTCAGGCCTTCATCGCGAGAGATCGCGGCACTCATTGGGGTGCGTTTGCCGCGGCGAGATTCGTCGATGCTTCGGTGATCGTTCCAGATCATCAGCAGGTCGTTCGTGCTTGGCACACGCGCCACGGACGCAGGCGAGATCGGCGAGGTGATGTCGGTGGGTTCCGCGAGTGTCCAGGTTTCTCCGCGGTCGGATGACCACGAGCGGTATTGGCAGCCGAGGTCGGTGCGGCAGAGCATCATCAATCGGCTATCCTTCAACTCGACCACAACCGGCTCTTGCAGTCCGGTCGTGCTGCCGATCGGCGCTGGAAGCATCGTGCGGCCCCAGTGCCAGCTCTTCCCTTCGTCGTCGGACAGCAAACAACCCGACTGGCAAGGAGTAAACGCGCCGTTTGCAAATCGCGGTTGTGCTACAGGCACGACAATTCGGCCATCCTGCAGCTGAATCATCCTGTTATTGTTCACTACGTGGTAGGCCTGTGAGTCGGTTGCGATGGAAGCGGGCAGCGACCATGATTCAGTCTCGTCATCCGAAAACGTGATACACGGCACGCAGACGCCCGGGGCGCGCTTGTGCAGGTATAGCATGGCGACGCCACCGCTTTGCAAGCGGAGCAGAGAAACCGACATGATATTGATGCCCCCCGGCAATGGCATCACCACTTCATCGACGTCAGACCATGTCCGTCCATTGTCGGTGGATCGCCGGCCAGCCAGATGAGCCGGCGAGTCGTCGCGACCCTGTTCTCCGTCGAAGTGGGTGTAAATAAACTGGATCGTTCCATCGCGGAGACGAATGAAGTCCCCCTCGGAGTTCCGCGGGTTTCCGGGGCGTGGCGGAAGTCGAAGTACGGCTTGAGGTCCCATCGGTTTTGCTCGCTTCGTCCGCGTTTGTGCGCAGCCCGTTGGCAGCACTGACACCGCCAGCACAGCAAGGGTTCTGGAGAGAAAAGTCCGACGCCCCTGCACACGACGCTGAACATTTCTATACTTCAAGTGATGATTTCCGAAGACCAGATTTATGCAACCATCGGCGAAGACGGTTTCCGCCGGTTGGTGGGTGCATTCTATCGACGCGTACCGACCGACGACATCCTCGGGCCAATGTATCCGCATGGCGAATTCGAGCAGGCCGAACAACGCCTGCGCGAATTTCTCGTCCAGCGATTCGGTGGGCCACAGACGTACAGCATGCAGAGAGGACATCCCAGGCTTCGGATGCGTCACGCGCCCTTCAAGGTGGATGTTCCGGCCCGGAATCGGTGGATCCAGCTGATGACGGAGGCCTTGGAAGAAGTAGCGCTGCCAAACGACGTGAAGGCGATACTGAAACCTTATTTTGCCAATACAGCAACGTTCATGATCAATCAGCCTCTGTGAAGAAAAGCCCACGGATCGCCATCCGTGGGCTTTCATCACGAAAAGTGTCTGTTCCTTCTATTTCTTCATCTCCGAAAACACGCCGACAACTGGCAACTGTCCCACCAACGGCTTGGCGTAGTCGATAAATGCCTGCGTGATGTTGTTTCCGTTGCTGATGTACTTCTCGTCGAGATGCTTGGTTTCCCGCGCCACGTTCTTGATACTGGTGAACTGGTGTTCGATCGCGTAGCTCGATCCGGGCTTGCGAATCATCGCCACCGAGCCCTCGACGTTCTTTTCGTCCGCGCTGTAGCGCACGGCCAGCCGGCCAACTTCCCGTGCTTCGCGCGCGTCGACTTCGCTCACGACGCCGGCAAACGACCGTTGAAGGTAGCCGAAGGTGTCGGCCCGTACGCGGAGTTTCTTCCCGCCCGGCGGGGTGAGTTTCTTCGTAATCAACGCGGCCAGGAAATCGCCGAGCGCGCCGGTTCCCGAGAGCTGGATATTGCCGTGCGAGTCCTTCTCGATATTCGAGCTCATCGCCTCGGCCCAGGTCCTTCCGCCAGGTTGACTGACGCCTTCGCTCACCGCAATAAGACAGCGGCCTTTCTTGCTGTAGAGGGAGTCGACATCGGCGAGGAACTTTTCTTCGCTCAAGGGCGCCTCGGGCACGTAGATTAGATGCGGGCCGTCGCCTTCGTATTGACGGGCAAGGACCGAAGCCGCCGTCAAAAAACCGGCATGCCGTCCCATGATGATGTCCACCTTGATGCCCGGCAGCGAGGCATTGTCGTAGTTGTCGCCCATCATCGCGCACGCCACGAACTTGGCCGCCGAGCCGTAACCCGGGGTGTGATCGTGCACCCGCAGGTCGTTGTCGATTGTCTTGGGGACATGGAAAACATGAAGCTCATGCCCGTCCGCCGCGGCCATTTCCTGGACAATTCGTGCGGTGTCCGCCGAGTCATTTCCACCGATGTAGTAGAAATATTTCACGTTGTTCTGCTTGAAGTTCAGCATGATCTTCTTGCAGTATTCCGCGTCCGGCTTGTCGCGGGTCGAACCGAGGGCGCTGGAGGGCGTACCGGCGATGCGCTCCAAAAGATCCCCGGGCACCTTATTCAACTCGATGTAGTCGTTGTTGACGATTCCGCGGACGCCGTGCTTGGTGCCTAGCAATCGATCAACATGACCATGTTTTCTTGCTTCCTCGATCACGCCGACAAGGGACTGGTTAATGACGGAGGTCGGCCCTCCTGACTGACCTACGACTGCATTTCCTTTACTAGCTGCCATGATGAACTCCTTCGTTCGGTTGACGCCATAAGGGCATCATCGCGGGCATGATAGGTGAATGAGATGCACGTTCAAGCATGCCACCATAAACGGACATTGCAAAGCGGATTGGCCTTCGCACCATAGCTCTGCTCACTTGTTTCTCACGTTTGAACCGGAGACCATCTCAGAGCGAACGCCAGTCATCCGCCAGTGCATTCCCTATATCGAACTTCACCGGATGATGCGACAATGCTCTTGCCTCGTGGGTTGATTCCGACCGTCAGGAGAAATAATATGTCCGGATTGTCTTTGCTCCTGCTGAACCAGCATCGCGCCCATCCTGAAACGCCGTCCTACGCCAACAAGCAACTGCAATGGGCCTATGGCCTGGCCGCGCTCGACACGGCCTATCAAACGCTCATCGACCGCGGGCTCGTGAGAGAAGTGGGACGGGTGTCCACCGTTTTCCATCTGCAACGACCCGAATACAGGCTGACGACCGCGGGATTGGTCGAAAGACTTCCGGAGCACATCGACGCGATGGCGATCTGGCAGCGCACTGTCAGCGTGTAGCCACTTCCTCAGAATTACTGTATCGGGATTTTCAACCTGAAGGTCGAACCGTCTCCTGGCACGCTGTGCACGTCAATCGTTCCCCCATGCACCTGGATAACGTGCTTCACTATCGATAAGCCCAGTCCCGTTCCACCCATTTCCCGCGAGCGCGAGCGGTCCACCCGGTAGAACCGCTCGAAGATCCGCGTGATGTCGGCGGCTGGGATGCCGATGCCGTTGTCGCTGACTTCGATGTGGAGGCTGTTCTGCTCGCGCGACGCGCGTAAGACGATCTGCCCGCCCGCGGGGGTGTATTTGATGGCGTTATCCAGCAGATTCGCGATCGCGCGCTCGAGATACTCCGGCACACCCAGGATTGCGGGCAATGCATCGCTCAATTCCTGCTTCAGCGTCTGCTGCTTTCTCTCAGCCAGCGGCTGAAAAAGCTCCATCAGCGTCCGCAACATCTTGTCCATATCAACACTGACCCGCTGCGACAGGTCCGACCGGCTTTCCAGCCGCGACAGTTCGAGCAGGTCATTCACCAGGTTTGTCAGCTGATTCGTGTGCTTCTCGATCGTCGACAGATATTGCGGGCCCTTCACGGGATCTTTAATCGCCCATGACGAGAGCGTTTCCGTGAAACCCTTGATGGCCGTCAGCGGCGTGCGCAACTCGTGCGATACGTTAGCGACGAATTCCTTACGGAGTTCCTGGAACTGAAACGATTCGGTGACGTCGTGGGCGACGATAGTGAGTCCCGGTGCGCCCGCGGGGTGCGGCAGCGGGCAGACGGAGACTTCTAGCTGCCGCCCGGCGATCGGGCCGATCTGAAAGGTCTGCTTTTGCCCGCTCGTGCGCACTTCACCGGCGTATTTTAGAATCGATTCATGGCGCACAATCTCCCAGAGCGCCCGTCCCTGCGGCGAAACCATCGGGAGGCCCAACAGGTGCCGGGCAGCGGCGTTACATTGGACGATCTTTTGATCACTGTCGGTCGCGATCACGCCTTCGGTCATCGTCGCGAGGATCGCCTGCAGCTCGTTTTGGTCTTTTGTCACTTCGGTGATGAGCCGCGAGATCGAATCGGCCATGTGATTTAAGGCAGTCGTCATCGTGCGAATCTCGCCGGCTTCATTCCCATGGATGCGCCGGCTCAAGTCCCCGTGCGCGACCGCGTCGGCGAATTTCGTCAGCTCAACCACCGGCAGGCTGTTTCGGGCGGAAAAGTAATAGCCCAGCGCCCCCGCGATCATGACCGCGGTGATTGCGGTGATCGTCAGCCCGCGATACAGCTTGGCTAATTGGGCATCGAGCTCCTTGAGATGCACCGCGACGCGCACCAGTCGCGCCGAACCGTCGCCGTTTACTCGCCGGGCGAAGTAATACATGTTCTCGTGAATCGTGTCGCTGCGGCGGATGCTCTGGCCTTCGCCTTGGCTGATGGCCGAAATGACCTCCGGACGGAACCGATGGCTTTCCATCTTTGTAGCATCGGCCTCGTTGTCGCCCAGCACCGTGCCGTCGATCGACATGAGGGTAATCCGGCACTGAATCTGTGAGCCGAGCGAGCGCAACTGTTCATTCACACGCGGGAGATTGGCCGGCGATATGTCGCGGGTGAGTTCTCCAATTAGCAAGGTGCTGTCGCTCAATCGCTGTTCTGTGCGATTCAAATACGTTTCGCGGATGCGATCACCGCCGAGCCAGCCAACGATGAAAACCGCGCCGGCGATAAGAAGCAGGTAGGGAACAAAGAGTCGGCGAAAGAACGGGCTGGTGATCAGCGTCATCGCATTTCCCCCTCTCCCTTCGGGAGAGGGTCGGGGTGAGGGGATTCAGGCTGAGTGTGCTGACGACGCATCATGCATTTCGACTCACTGCCCTCACCCCGGCCCTCTCCCGAAGGGAGAGGGAGACAAAACGCAATCATTCCGGCGATTCTTCCTTCAACCGATATCCAAATCCGCGGACGGTTTCAATCTGATCGCCGCCGGCGCCGAGCTTCCGCCTGAGAGCCGTGACGTGCACATCGATCGTGCGATCCGTCACAACGGCATTTGGGCCGAGGACCGAAGCGATGATATCGCCCCGCGAACGGACAGCGCCGGCTTTTTGCGCTAAGTAATGCAGGATCCGAAATTCGCCGGCGGTCAGCGAGACTTCCGACCCGCCGTACGACGTCCGATGGCGCGTCGGATCGATGATGAGCCGGCCCACCCGAAGCTCTGAATCCGTCTGTTGCGGGGAATTGCGACGCAGCTGCGCTTTGACGCGTGCCACCAGCTCGCGGGGGCTGAAGGGCTTGGTCATGTAATCGTCCGCGCCTAGTTCCAGGCCCACGACCTTGTCCGTCTCCTCCGCCCGCGCGGTCAGCATGATCACGGGAATGCTCCGAGTGCGCGAATCGGCGCGGATCTCGCGGCAGACATCCAGGCCGTCCATGCCGGGCATCATGATGTCGAGCAGGATCAGGTTCGGCAGCGTCCGCTTCGCCTGCTGCAGGCTCGTGCTCCCATCGTGGGCCGCGGCGACGTCAAATCCGTCGCGCTCGAGATTAGAGCGAACGAGCTCGACCAGATCCTTTTCGTCATCGATAACCAAAATCGTTCCTTTGCTCACGATTCGCGGACCTCCTCAAGGGCCGGGGCGCCTTTGCCGTGACGCACGTCGCGGCCGTGGATCCAGTAGATCACTTCCTCGGCGATGTTGGTTGCATGGTCGCCGATTCGCTCGAGGTTTCGGGCGATCAGAATCAGCGACAGGTTTCGCTGCGCCTCGCGCGATCCTTCGGCAAAATCGGCCAGCAGGGCATGGAAGATGCGGTCCCGGAATGCGTCCACCTTCTTTTCTTCTTCAAGAACGATGTTCGCCATCAGCACATCGCGGTTGATCATCGCGGTGAGGCTGTCGCGGACCATCTTCTGGGCGATCTCGGCCATGATCGGCAGATCGACCAGCAGCTTGGCGGTGGGGCATTCCAGCACGTAATGCGAATTCTGGCAGATGTTGACGGCCTGATCAGCGACGCGCTCCAGTTCACTGGCGATTTTCGAAGCCATGAAGAGAAACCGCACGTCGCGCGCGACGGGCTGATGCAACGCGGTCAGCTTGACGGCGCGCTCGTCGATTGCGACCTGCAGCGAATTCACTTCGTCCTCACGAATGAAGACTTCCGCCGAAGGTGCTTCAGACCGCGAGGAGAGAACGCTCGCCGCCTTTTGAATCATGACTTCCGCGCACAAACCCATGCGCGAAACGCTTTGGAGGAGGTCCTGGAGTTGTTCGTCGAGCTGTCGCATACGTTAGCCGAATCGTCCGCTAATGAAGGATTCGGTCCTTGAGTCCTTCGGGTTGGTGAACATATCGCTCGTCGGTCCTTCTTCGACCAGGTCGCCCATGAGCAGGAATGCCGTGCGATCGGCCACCCGGGCGGCCTGCTGGATGTTGTGCGTGACCATGACGAGCGTGTAGTCGCGCTTGAGATCAAGCAGCAGGGCCTCGATTCGCTCGGTGGCGACCGGATCGAGCGCCGAGCACGGTTCATCCAGCAGCAACACCTCCGGCTCCACTGCCAATGCCCGCGCGATGCACAGTCGTTGCTGCTGCCCGCCGGAGAGGCTGGTGCCGGGTTTGTCGAGACGATCTTTCACCTCGTCCCAGAGTGCAGCCTTCTTCAGCGACAACTCCACTCGCTCGTCGAGAATCGACCGGCGCCGGATGCCATTTAATTTTAACCCCACCGCGACGTTTGCGTAGATGCTGAAGGTGGGAAAGGGGTTGGGTCGTTGAAAAACCATGCCGATCTTGCGACGGAGTTCGACGGGATCGATCCCCGGGGCATAGGCGTCTTGATCATCGAGCAAGATCTGTCCGCGGCCCCAGGCGCCGGGGGCCTCTTGATGGAGCCGGTTGATGCAGCGGATGAGCGTGGACTTTCCACAACCTGACGGCCCCATAATGGCCAGCACCGCGCGGTCGCGGATATCGAGTGTAATCCCTTTAAGGATCTGATTCGGTCCAAACCCCGCTTCAAGCGAGCGGATGTGAATGCGCATCGCGTCATTGCTGGAAGCCACAGTCCGCGGCGGCGGGGCGATGCTGATGTTGCCAGAACTCATCGAGCTCCTCCGCTGCCGTATCGCCAGCGGGAAAAAATGTTGGTTCCGAGTCGCACGCTGAGGATCAACACGACAAGGACGAGCGCTGCGCCCCAAGCCTGTTGAACGAGTTCCTCGAACGGCTGGCGGGCGTAATCAAACAGCAGTTGCGGAAGCGACCCTGTCGGCTTCGACGGCAATCCCGGCCAGTCGTTGCTGCCGAACGCGGTGAACAACAGCGGCGCGGCCTCACCAGCCACACGGGCCAGCGCCAGGAAGAGTCCGGTGAGGATCGCGGGCATGGCCGATCGGAGAATGATCCAGAGCGTGACCCTACGCCTGGGCAACCCGAGGGCCAGGCCCGCTTCCTCAAACGTGCGAGGGATGGCTCGCAGCGATTCTTCAGTCGCCCGCGCGAAAATCGGCAGCATAATCAACGCCAGCGCCAATGCCCCCGCGATCATGGAGAACCCCATCCCGAGCGAATAGGACGATGGACGGACGACGATTGTGTAGATGAAGACGCCAACGATGATCGCGGGGATCCCGCTCATCACGTCGAGCAGCAACCGCGTGAGCCATGCAAGCCGCGTGGGATTGCGCCAGGCAAGGTAGAGCCCTTTGGCCAATCCTAACGGCACCGCAAGGCAGGACGCGGCGAGCAGGAGGTAAAGTGAGCCGAGTACCGCATGGCCGATTCCACCCGATTCGCCCACCGGCGCCCAGGATTTCCTGAGAAATCCAAAGCTGAGCAAGGGCCAGCCCTTGATCACGAGCGTGTAGAGCAGGCTGAAGAGTGGGATGAGACAAACTAGCAACGCTCCGGCCATGAGGGCCAGATACACGTAGCTTTTCTGCTTTCGCCAGGCGGAGTTGGTCATTCCGGCCTCGCAGTCGTGGCCAGCCGGCCAACGATGAGCCGGGCTCCGATATTCACCAGTAGCGTGACGATGAACAGGATCAGCGCGAGTTCGATCAGCGCCGCAGTGAACAGCTCGCTCGGGGCCTCGGCAAACTGGTTGGCGATGGTGCTGGCGATCGTGTCGGAAGCCGCCAGGAGCGACTTGCTGATCCGATGTCCGTTGCCGACGACCATCGTGACCGCCATCGTTTCACCCAGCGCTCGGCCGAGGGCGAGGATCGATGCACCCACGAACACCGACCGCACGCCCGGCCACACGCCGATTCGAATCATCTCCCACCGCGTAGCCCCCAAGCCCAGTGCTGCTTCCCGATAGGACGCAGGCACCATCCGCATCGCATCGAGCGAAAGTGACACGATCGTGGGCAGCACCATGATCGACAGGATCAGCACCGCGCACAGCATGTTTCGGGGGTCATGAGGCTCGGCAAAGAAGGGAAGGAAGCCAAACGTCTTCGTGAGCAACGGGGCGAGGTGGTTGTTGATCCATGGGGCAAGTACGAACACGCCCCACAGCCCATACACCACGCTCGGCACCGTCGCGAGGATCTCGATAACAAACCTCAGAATGGCGCGAATCTTTACCGGGGCCACTTCACCGATGAACGTCGCGACCGCGACGCCAAAGGGCACGGCCAGGGCGAGCGCCAGCAGCGAGCTGACGAGCGTGCCAAGGATGAAGGGAAAGGCGCCGTATTGTTCGTGGTCGGGATTCGGATTCCACTCGTGCGAGGTCAGGAAGGAGATTCCGAATTCCTTGATCGACGGCCAGGCGCCATACGTCAGCACCGCGATGAATAGCAGCATGAGCAGCGGAGCACACCAAGCCGCCGCGGACAGGGCTGCGAAGAACAGGCGGTCACCGATGCGAAAGCGACGTCCCGGCCGCGGTCCTCGCGCCTGAGGCGTTGCCACATCGGATTCGTCCGCGGCTAATGTCGTCACATCATTCTCCAAGCAGGCTCTTTCCACCGGCCTGAATCAGCTTCAGGCGACGCTCGACATAAGGAATGAACTCCGACGGGAGGGGCGAATAGTGCAGCGGGGCGGTCAGGGCCTGCCCGTCGTGCACACACCACCAGAGGAAATCCGCTATTGCCTTGCCCTTGGCCGCATCGGCCTGTTCAGGATAGACCAGGATCCAGGTCAGGCTCGAGATTGGAAATGCCGCATCACCCGGAGCGTTCGTGATCGACACCCGGAGGTCTTCGGGAATCTCTTTCAACGTCGCCGCGGCCGCGGAGACGGAGGCGATCGACGCGTCCACCGCTTTGCCGGCAGAATTGACGACCGAGCCGTACGCAATGTTGTTGTTCGCGGCGTAAATCAGCTCGACATAGCCAATCGAGCCGGGATTCAGTTTCACGTCAGCGGCGACGCCGTCATTTCCCTTCGCGCCACGTCCGAGAGGCCATTTGATCGTCGTTGATCGCCCGGGTCCTGATTCCCATTCCGGGCTGACCTTCGAGAGATAATCCGTCCAGACAAATGTCGTCCCGCTGCCGTCCGAGCGATACACAACATTGATTGCTTTGTCCGGCAGCGGCGTGCCGGGATTCAGCTGGGCCAGCTTTGCATCGTTCCACTTGGTGATCTTCTTCAGGTAAATGTCCGCCAGCACCGGCCCGCTGAACGTGACCTTCGCCACGCCGGGCAGGTTGTAGATCGGCACCACCGCGCCCATCGCGGTCGGGATGTGCAGCATGCCCGGGGCCTTCTCCAGTTGTTTCTCGGTCATCGGCACGTCGCTGGCGCCGAAATCGACCGTCTTGTCGGTGATTTGCTTGATGCCTCCGCCGCTGCCGATGCCCTGGTAGTTGATTCGCACGTCGGGCTTCATCCGGGTGTATTCGGCACACCATTTGTCATACAACGGTTTGGGAAACGTCGCGCCGGCCCCGGTTAGGCTTTGGGCAAGCGACATTGAGCTCATCAACAGAACACAAAGGCAAAATTGCGATGCCGTTTTCATTCACTCTCCTGTTGCCTGAGGAGGTTCGTCTGAGTGCGCTGTGAACGGGCAAAGGAATTGTTAAGAATGTGTAAATAATCCCGTCCCAACATTGCACGAGCACAGCAATTGACACCCGTATGCCGCTGCATTTACCGTCATGGGACCAAAGCCAGTGGAGGGCCATTTGAGCAGCTTCAGCATCGGCCTCGATTTCGGAACAAATTCGGTTCGAGCCATCATTGTTGACGTCAAGGACGGCCGCGAGCTGAGTACGGCTGTCTGGAACTACGCGCGCGGAGTGGCAGGGATCATTCTTGACGAAAATCAGCCCGACCTCGCTAGGCAGCACCCAGCCGATTACCTGCAAGGAATCGAAGCGGTGGTGACGCAGGCCCTGGAACGCGCTGCCGCGGAGGGCGGGTTCTCCACCAAGCAGGTGATCGGCATTGGTGTCGACACCACTGGCTCCACGCCTCTTCCTGTCGACAAGCAGGGCCGGGCGCTGTCGATGTTGCCGCAATGGGAATCAAATCCCGATGCGATGGCATGGCTGTGGAAGGATCACACGTCCTACGCCGAAGCCGCCGAGCTGACCGCGGCCGCGGGGAAGGAGCGGCCGCAATACCTTGCCAAGTGCGGCGGGAAGTATTCATCCGAATGGTTCTGGGCGAAGATCTTGCGGTGTGCCCGTGTCGCGCCGGACGTATTCAACACTGCTTACACATGGGTGGAATGCGCCGACTGGATCCCCGCGATGCTTGCAGGCATCAACGACGCCGACAAGATCCGCCGCGGGATATGCGCCGCGGGGCATAAGGCGTTTTTCAACCCGTCCTGGGGCGGATATCCCGACGAGGCGTTCCTGGGCGCAATTCATCCGGGGCTGAAACGCTTGCGCCAGACGCTTCCCAACAAAGCTTATAACGTCGCTGAGCTGGCAGGCAATTTGAGCGCCGAGTGGTCCGAAAAGCTTGGTCTTCCCGCGGGGATCCCGATTGCGATCGGGGCATTCGATGCGCATCTCGGCGCCGTCGGCGCCGGCATCGATGATGGAACGCTCGTCAAGATTATTGGTACGAGCACCTGCGACATCATGATCAGCCCCACGAGCCGTGCGATCGCAGATGTGCCCGGACTTTGCGGCATCGTTCCTGAATCGGTTGTGCCAAATTACTTGGGGCTGGAAGCGGGCCAATCGGCAGTCGGGGACATTTTCAACTGGTTCGTTCAGAAAGTGCAGCCAGGGGCACCGGAGGAAGGAACGCACGAGGCGCTCACCAAGTCTGCTGGCGAATTGCAGCCAGGCGAGAGCGGGTTGCTCGCGCTGGATTGGAACAATGGCAACCGCACGGTGCTGGTCGATCAGCGATTGACCGGGCTGATGCTCGGTATGACGCTGCACACTTCGCCCGGTGAAATGTATCGAGCCTTGATCGAAGCGACCGCGATGGGTGCGCGAACGATCATGGAACGGTTCGAGGAGTTTTCGATCCCTGTCAAGCGTGTGGTGAATTGCGGCGGGATCTCGGCCCGCAACCCGCTGGCGATGCAGATTTATGCCGACGTGATGAACCGGCCGATCGCGGTGTCGCGCAGCCTGCAGACCTGTGCGCTAGGTTCGGCCATCGCAGGCGCGGTCGTCGCGGGGAAGGCCAAGGGCGGATACGAAAAGTTCGAGCCGGCGATCCAAGCGATGACGGGCGTGCAGGATCACATTTACAAGCCTATCCCCGAAAACGTGGCCGTTTATGAAAAACTCTATCGCCTCTACAAGAAACTCCACGATGCCTTCGGAATCGCCGGGCGAAAGGAAGACGTTTCAGGCGTGATGAAGGAGCTCCTCGACATCCGCGACAAGGTGCGCGGTGTCGCGGTCACGTGATCGATCTGATTTAACGGAAGAAATCAAATGCCCAATCCATTCGATGCACTCGAACTCTGGTTTTTCACCGGCAGCCAGCACCTGTACGGCCCCGAAACGCTCAAGCAGGTCGCGGCGAACTCGGAAACGCTGGTGAAAGGGCTCAATGACTCCAAGCGCATTCCGCTCAGGATCGTCTTCAAAGGCGTGCAGACCACCCCGGAAGAAATCCGCTCAAAATGTCTCGAGGCCAACAATGCTGCGCAATGCGCGGGTGTGATCCTGTGGATGCACACTTTCTCCCCGTCGAAGATGTGGATCGGCGGACTCAAGTCCTTGCGAAAACCGGTACTCCACCTGCACACCCAGGCCAATCGCGAGCTGCCGTGGAAGTCCATCGACATGGATTTCATGAATTTGAACCAAGCCGCGCACGGGGACCGCGAAGCGGGATATATCCACACGCGCCTAAGGATGAACCGCAAAGTCGTCGTCGGCCATTGGACGGACACGGACGTGCAGGACCGCGTGGGCATCTGGTCCCGGGCCGCGGCGGCGTGGCATGATCTGCAGGGCGGGAAGTTTGCACGGTTCGGCGACAATATGCGTTATGTCGCGGTGACCGAGGGCGACAAGGTGTCGGCCGAGGCGCGCTTCGGCTACACGGTGAACGGTTACGGTGTCGGCGATCTCGCCACCCACATCGCCGAGGTCACCGACAAGGCCGCGGACGTATTGTGCAAAGAATACGGCTCTCGCTACGCGCTCGCTAAGGAACTTAAGCCGGGTCAGGCGAAGCACGAATCATTGCGAGAAGGTGCACGCATTGAGCTCGGCCTGCGATCGTTCTTGGAAGAAGGAAACTTCAAAGGTTTCACCACGACGTTCGAAGACCTCCACGGATTGAAGCAGCTTCCGGGCCTGGCGGTGCAACGGCTGATGAATGAAGGCTACGGATTTGGCGCAGAAGGCGACTGGAAAACCTGCGCACTATTGCGCGCAGTGAAAGTGATGGCGCAGGGCCTCAAGGGCGGGACATCATTCATGGAAGATTACACGTATCACCTGGATAAGACGGATCCGCTGGTGCTCGGCGCGCACATGCTGGAAATTTGCGAATCGATTGCGAAGGGCAAGCCATCGCTGGAGATTTATCCGCTAGGCATCGGCGGGAAGGCTGATCCGGTGCGGCTGGTGTTCGATGCGCCAGCGGGGGCGGCGCTTAATGTGTCGGTGATTGATCTGGGGAATCGCTTCCGGCTGGTGCTGAACGAAGTCGAGGTGATCGACCCTCCGGCGCCATTGCCGAAGTTGCCGGTGGCCCGAGCCGTCTGGCGCTGCAAGCCGGACTTTAAGACCGCCTGCGCCGCCTGGATTCATTCCGGTGGAGCGCATCACAGCGCATTCAGCTACGCGGCAACTGCGGAGCACCTGCAGGATTTTGCCGACATCGCGGGCGTGGAGCTCGTGCGGATCGACGAGGAAACCCAACTACGACCGTTCTTGCAGGATCTGCGGAACAACGAGGTGTACTATCACCTTGCCGGCGGGCTTGGGCAGATGTGATTTGCTCGTGGTACAAAAAATGGCCTACGAAAAACTCAAACAAGACGCCTACGACGCTAACGTCGCCCTCGTGCAGGCGGGGCTCGTCGTGCTCACGTGGGGCAACGCCAGCGCCGCCGACCGGTCCGCGGATGTGATGGCGATCAAGCCGAGCGGGGTGCCCTATGACCAGCTCAAGCCCGAGCACATGGTCGTTTTGAAAATCTCGACCGGCGCCGTCGTCGAAGGTTCGGCGCGGCCGTCATCGGATACGCCGACGCATCTGGAGCTTTACCGCGCGTTCAAATCTGCCGGTGGGATTGTGCACACGCATTCATTGCACGCGACTTCTTTCGCGCAGGCGCATCTGGATCTGCCGTGCTTCGGTACGACGCACGCGGACAACTTTTATGGCGCCGTTCCGGTGACGCGGCAGATGACAGCGCAGGAAATCGAAAAGGACTACGAGGCGAACACGGGGAAAGTGATCGTCGAATGCTTCCAGCGGCGGCAGATCGATCCGGCACAGGTTTGCGGTGTGTTGGTGGCGAGTCATGCGCCGTTTGCGTGGGGCGCGACAGCGGCCAAGGCCGTGGAGAACGCAATCGTGCTCGAATTCTCTGCCCAGATGGCTTTAAACAGTTTGCGGCTGAATCCCAATACTGCGCCGATCGACCAGGTGCTGCTAGACAAGCATTATTTGCGCAAACATGGCGTCGGCGCCTATTACGGGCAACCAAAGTGAATCCAGCCCATTCAAATGGCCGCTGACTGAAGCAATTTCATTTCCTCTTCCGTGAGGCCTTCAATCGGGGTCTTTATTCCCACCGCGCTTCGCCCGAACAGCGTCGTGAAGAAGACGCATGCAGCGAGGTATGTGCCGGCAATGGTGGGATGCGAGTTGTCCTTGTCGTGCAGGACGGGCTTGTCGTGCTTCTTCAGGAAGCGTTCCCAAGCCTCGCCGACGGGCACGACGAGCGCGCCAAGTTCCTTGCCGATGGCTCGATAGCCGTTGGTTAACATCGCCTGCGAGTCCGGCGCGTTCCGTCTCGCCCACGTCTCGTAAAGCACCATCTTCGCCCTCGATTCGCGGATGGCTGGATCGAACAGGCGGACATTTTCGTGGAATCGCGTGGCGTTTTTTACCGGCAGCGTGCTTTGTTCCTGCAGGATCACGTAGTCGTACTTGCCAGATTGAATCGCCTTCTGTGCTTCTCCTTGGTTCCAATGCATCCGCAAGGACGCGCCGCCTTGCTGTATCAATCGATAGTCAAATTCGTTGTCGGCGGCGATGGCCATGGAGGCGATCATGCCGGGGAGGTTGTTCCGCGCTGTGAAGCTGTTGCCGATGAACAGGACCTTTAGAGATTTCTCTGACGATGGTTTGGGCATACGCGTGACACGGGCGTCTCGCCCGTGCAAAATGCTTTCAGTTTAGGTCCATCCGTTTTCTTTATCCCAAATCATTTAGCACGAGCGAGACGCCCGTGTCACGTTGAAGTCTCACTTGCTTAAATTTGCGCGAAGGCGTTTGGCAGCGGCGGACAGTCGGCTCAGTTTTTCATAAGCTTCATCAATGGTCGGCGGTTCGC
>JADMIO011456581.1_pt1 | contig 15264 bp, 13 predicted proteins | sample 8958161 | NCBI WGS metagenome assembly JADMIO01 (sample SAMN16585339, study PRJNA669376) | soil metagenome | isolation source: Crop rotation soil | place: USA: Cullars Rotation, Alabama | collected 2011
CGCGACAACTTGTCCACGTGGAATTCTAAGCTTAGGATCCCAATGTGCTGGAAAGCCGATCCAGCTCTCGCTCGAACTTATGGAGATGAGGATATCCGATCCGTACTCGCAACGATTGATGGCGACCATGCGGACCAGCGCGAAGCGCGGCGCCGATATCGTAAAGCAGGTCCTCACTTTCGGACGCGGAGACGAAGGCGAGCGTCTTCTCATCAAGCCTAAGCAGGTGATCGACGAAGTGATGCGGATCATCCAGGAAACCTTCACGAAATCCATCCGGATCCGCGCCGAGGTTCCCGACGGCCTGTGGACCTTCATGGCCGACACGACCCAGATCCACCAGATCTTCCTGAACCTCTGCGTCAATGCGCGGGATGCGATGCCGCAGGGAGGAACCCTGACGATTTCGGCCGAGAACGTGGAGATCGAGGAGGTGGATACGCGCATGCACCCGGAAGCCAAGCCCGGCCCTTACGTCCTGATCAAGGTAACCGATACCGGCGCGGGCATTCCCGCGGAGATAAGGGAAAAGATCTTCGAACCCTTCTTTACCACCAAAGAGGTAGGCAAGGGAACCGGCTTAGGTTTGTCCACGGTTCACTCCATGGTGAAACGTCATGGGGGCTTTCTGAACCTGTATAGCGAGGTCGGGAAGGGGACATCTTTCCATCTTTATTTCCCCGCGGAAAACCAACCGCCAGGGGCGGCGTCGGGGCTGCCCGGGGAATTGGCGGCCCTGCCAGGACCCCGGGGCAAAGGAGAGCTTGTGCTCTTGGTCGACGATGAGGCCGAGATCAGGGACACCACGACGCTCATCCTCGAGACGAATGGGTACCGCGTGCTCTGCGCGAACGATGGCCACGAAGCCATCGCCCGGTATGCCGAGCGCCGAGGCGAAATCGCCGTGGTCATCACCGACATCATGATGCCGAACCTGGATGGCGAAGCGGCCATCCGAGAACTCCTCAAATCGGATCCGCTCGCGAAGATCATCGCGGTAAGCGGCCTCGTGGAAAATACCCGTGCGGCATTGCGAAATGCGGGGGGATCGGTTCTATGCCTCTCCAAACCTTATGGAGCCGCAACCATCCTTGAGGCGGTGCGGAAAATCATCGACGAAACCGGAAAACCGGTCCCTAAGTTTTCGTAAAAAATCCTTATCCATTTCGTCAAAATGGCACAAGCTTCCGGCCGATAAGCGTTTCCACATGGACCAGCAATTCGGATAGCTTGAACGGCTTCGTCATAAAATGGCGATCGGTGTTGGAACAGGGATTCAAGTCGTCCTCTGAAAAAGAGGAATACCCGGATAGAAATAGGATCTTGGTATGGGGTCGCATGCGGCAAATCCGATCCGCCAGCTCCTTTCCCGATATTCCAGGCAATTGGATATCCGTGATGACAAGGTCGATCTGTTCCGGATGGCCTTGAAGCCATTCAAAGGCTTCAAGGCCATCCGGAAAAGCGATGAGTTCGTACCCTTCGTTCTTAAGGACTCCGGAAATCAGCTTTCGGATAGGAGCCTCGTCTTCGACCAGAAGGATGCGGACTAAAGGCGGATCTAATGCTTGCTCACCACGAGGCCCAATCATCTGCAATAGGCTCCTGGTTTGAAAATAAATATCCCAGACCTCAGGGGGCGCCACGGGAACTCAATTCCCGCCAAGTCCGTGAAACGGTGAGAATGCGCAGGACTTGACCGAGTAATTGCGCCTTATCGAAAGGCTTCCGCAGCAAATCGATCCCTTCCGGACACAATCCAAGACCTGCCAGGATATTGGCGGAATACGCGGAAATGAAAAGGACCCTTAGTTCGGGGCGGATCACGCTGACCCTATCGGCCAATGACCGTCCATTCATCTGGGGCATGATCACATCGGTGATGAGAAGGCCGATCCGCAGGTTTTTCTGGGTGATGAGTTCGAGGGCCGACCTTCCGTTCTGCGCTTCCAGCACCGGATAGCCGGCGGAAACGAGCCAGTTCCGAACGATATCCCGGACGGGTTTTTCATCATCGACAATCAGGATGGGCGCGCGCGGTACGGGTTCGAAGGCCATATTACACCTGGGCTGGGCTCTCTTCCGAATATAGAGCGAAATTACTCACCCTGGATACCTATTTGTAATAAGAACCGGAGTGAAAAGCCGAAAAACCGTGGCACAAGACCAAAAATGAATCAGAATGTTTTTTTTCTTGCGCGAATGCGCGCAATATTTTTTCTTACGAAATCGGTCTTTCTTTTCATGGACCGGGACATATGGACAACCTTGTAGGGCGGCCTCGGTTTCTGCCGTTCCGGGGCGGAGGGCCCTGCCTGGAAGGGGGAATCCCTTGCCGACCGGAGCTAATCCCGCTTCTTAGGCGGGGCCGCGGAGGATTTGCCCGGTCTTCTCATCCAATCGGAACAAGGATCGGTAGAAAGTCTCCGTAACCTTGATGGTACGGCCCCGGATGTTGATATACACCTCGGAATACGCGGCTTCGGTGGCCTTGACGCGTCCCGGTTCCATGTTTTCCTGCTGGAAATCCAACTCCTGTCGCCGGGTGGTTATCGCGGTAAAGGCCTTGGCGAGCTGCTTGCGCTTCTCCACGACTTCCTTGAGCGCCTGGGCCTTCGAAGGGTGCAGGGCCCCCTTGCCGGAGAGGGCGAGCAGGGAGCGGAGGAAGTGATCGATTTTGGCCATCGCCTCCTTCATTTCTTCCTCGCGACTCGTCAGTGAAGCCAATTGGCGCTTCAAGGCATAGTCGACCCCGGCGGCCACGTGGGTTTTGATACCGCTCGAGGTGCCCAAAACCTTCGCCTGCACCCCTTTGGCCGCCATCGCCTCTCCGCCCACGATCGAACCCCTCTGCTTTTCCAGCAGGATCTGGCCGCTGCAGTAGAGGAAGCTTTGCAGTGAGAAGTTATCGATGATGATGTTCCGCTGCGCCTCCATGAACGCGTTCTCCGCATAGCCCACATTGATGTCGCGGCCCGCTTCCAGGCTGTACTTGCCCTTGCCCGCGCCCAGGACGCCGCCTTTCACGTGGATGTCCCTGCCGGCCTTGATGCGGCAGGGCTCCGCATTCTTGAGGATGACCACGTCGCCTTCGGCTTCCACTTCGAATCCTTTGTGGACGTGGCCCGTGACGAGGATATTGCCATCGAAGCGCACGTTTCCGGTGTGGAAGTCGACGTCCGAATTCACCACGAAGACGTTCATGACGTCGAGCAGGGATCCGTTCAGCTGCACGCAGCCGTTGATTTCCGAATAGAATTCCGTTTCCCGTTTATCCGCCCTGACGTTCCGGCCGGCGACCAGGTAGACGTTTTTGATGGGCTTGGCCGGCAAGGCGCGGCCGGATACTTCCATTCCCACCGTGCCGGGAACGGTGGGCTGGACGCGCGCGAGCAATTGATCCTTTTTGACTACGGGAACCCATTTGACGTTGCGGAAATCGATTTTGCCGGTATCATCCAGTTCGAGGGGTGCCGGGCCTTGGAAATCCCGGTCGAAGAAATATTCGATGGAGCCGGCTTTGCCCTGTAAGGGAGGGAAGCCCTTCGCGACCAGGATATTCAAGACCGGTTTGCCTTCCAGGGCGCAGGTTTCCAAGGCTTCGAGGATGGTCTTTTCCCGGATGCCGTACCGGATATCCTTCCCCTCGAGGAAAGCGATGACCCCTCCGAGGTCGGGCATGGGCCTCCTGCCGTATGCCGGGTAAATATCGAGATAGGCGGACAGGTTCCCGTCTTCCGTCCGCGCGACCAACCTGCAATCCATATCCGAAGGAAGGACATGGATGGAGCCGGCGATCACGATTACCCGGCCCCGGACCTTCGCTTGATACTGCTCCATACCGTCCACGATATGGGAGTGGATGTTTACGCCGGGAGACAGCCTCGATTTCCTCCGGCCATCCCTGACCGCGACCAGGCTGTCCTTTTCGACTTCGGGCACTGCGGGGAAGTGCGATGGGTTCAAGCTTTCCCATTCGCAATCCGACTGTACCAGCGCATACTCGACGCCTTTGGCGAAGGCCGGATTCTGGTCGCCCGCCGCGGGCTCGCGCACATGCTGGAACGGGATGGCGCCGGCTTTGCCGGGAGGCTTGGCCGCCTGGGATTCCCCTTCGGTATCCTTCTGGATCTTCTCCAGCCGTCCGATTTCCCGCATAAGGCCATGCAGCAAATCGTCGGCTTCGGACTCGGGTTTCATCCCGTCCAATTCCCGTCCGCCGCCAGGGGAAGCCGGATAATCGCCGTCGTGCCATCGCCGGGCGTGCTTTCCAGCTTAAGGGTACCGCCCATGATCTCGGTGAAGCCTTTTGCGATGAACAATCCCAGGCCGCCGCCTTCGGCTTTCAGCGCGGCCGGATCCATGGAGCGGAAGAAGCGTTCGAAAACGCGGGGCATATCCTCCGGCGGGATTCCGAACCCGCGATCCGTGATGCGAATCTCGCCGGAACCTTCGACTTCCCGCGCGGTGATCCGGACGGGGGAGGAAGGGGGAGAGTAGGCTAGGGAGTTGTTCACCAGGTGGTTGAGCACAAGGCCAAGCTTTTCGTAATCCGCTACGACGCGCATAGGCTTCTCGCCTTCCGGCCAGGCCGCGGTTATTTCCCGATCCGCGCCATTTCGGCTTCCTCGGGCGCGGCGCAGGCAGCGGGTGAGGACGGCGCGTACTTCCACGTTCTCGAGATACAGGCCGGCTCCGGCGTCACGACCGTCGAGGGAAAACAAATCGCCCATGTCCGACAAGAGGGCGTGCAGGCGCTGGACTTCGACGTGGCCCAACTCGGCCACTTCCCTGGCCTCCCTATCCAAGGAAGCATAGCGATCCGAACTCAGGACCGAAAGGGCGGTTTTGACCGAAGTCAAAGGGCCTTTCAACCGCCTGAGGAATTCGGAGAAGAAGCCCGAACGCAGCTCTTCGAGTTCCTTCTGGCGGCTGATGTCCCCGATCAAGGCCACCAGGCACTCCTTGCCGTATAGGGACAGCCCGTTACGGGTTAAGCTCAAGGAAAAATGCCTCCGGCCGCGGGCGAATTCGATCGACTGCCTATGTTGCCCGTCGCGCCCGAGGGAGCGCACCGCCTCCGCAAGCCCGCACCAGGTCGGCACCGCGGCCAGGCCTTTCTCTATGAGATCGATGGCTTCGATCTCCAACAGACCTTCGATCTTATCGTTGCAAAGCAGAACTTCGCCGTCCTCGCCGGCCAAAAGAACTCCGCAGGGGAACTGATCGAGGATTTTCTTCAGCCCCTCGTAATCCACTATCATCTTCCTAGTTCGCGTCCTTTTCCAATTTTTTCAAGGCTTCTTCCAAATCCTCGGGTTCGAACGGCTTTCCGATGTGGCCGGCTGCGCCTTCCAGGCTTCCCACCATTCCGGCATTGGCGTATTCCTTGGCGGTGAAAATGATCACCGGGACCGATTTGGTATGGGGATCCTCGCGCAGTTCGCGCAGAGTTTGCCAGCCATCCATGCCGGGCATGACCAGGTCCAATAGTATGAGCGTCGGCCGCCCTTCCTTGGCCGCCGCGAGCCCGGCTTCCCCGCTGTACGCCTCCAAGGTTTCGTACCCCAGATGGCGCAACAGGATGCACGTGGTCTTTACGATCAGCTTCTCATCATCTATGACGAGGACCCGTCCTTTTTTAGGCATCGGTCGCTCTTTTCCCCGGCGTTACGGCCGGCGTTGAAATATTCCAATCCGGCCCGCCGGATCCGGAGAGCTTCGCCAAGGCGACGCGCGTCCGGCCATAGGCCAAGGACAGGCGCGTCAGCATCTCCGAGGCCACCCGGCCGTCCCCCGCGCCGGCCGCCTGCTGCAGCGCGTCGCACTCCCTAGCCATCGCCAAAGCCCCGAAGTTGAGGCTCAACCCCTTCAAGCCATGCGCCATCTTGCCAAGCGCCGGGAAGTCGGCGTCCGCGATCAACTTCCCGAGTTCGGACGTTTTCCGGAGGGACTCCTCCTGGAATGCCGATACCAGTTCGATGAACATCCCCGCTTCATCGTCCTCGGAAACGAGCCGCAACCGGTCGAGTATCCGGAGATCCAGATCCTCCCCGGGGTCCGCGGTCATGTTCTCCGCGGGCTTGGCGTGGAAGGTTTCGCTCACCACGCCCGTTTCCACCAGGGAAATCACCTCTTGCAGGGACTTGGTCATGATCGGCTTCGAGATGTACCTGTCCATTCCGGAAGCCTCGCAACGGGCGCGGCTCCCGTTCAGCACGTCCGCGGTCATGGCGACGATCAGCACGCGTTTGCGGCCCGTTTGCTTTTCAATGCGGCGGATGTTTTCCGTGGCGGTATAGCCGTCCATTTCCGGCATCTGGCAATCCATGAACACCAGGTCGTATTCCTTCGCGATCACGGCCTCGAGCGCCAGCTTGCCGTTCGCGACCAGCTCCGCGTACTGCCCCATCCTTTCCAGGAGGCTGATGATCACCATCTGGTTGATGGCGTTGTCCTCGGCCACCAGGACCCGCAATGGGGCCCTCGGGCTCGCGGAAAGAGGCATCGGCGATCCGATGGCCTGCGCTTCCGATCCCGGCCGCTCGAACGCATGGTGGGCCATCCGGACCGTGAACCAGAACCTGCTGCCGGCGCCCGGGACGCTCGTAAACCCTATTTCCCCGCGCATGAGGATGACCAATTGCCTGCTGATGGCCAACCCGAGTCCCGTTCCGCCGAAACGCCGCGTATCCGAAGCGTCGGACTGGGAGAAGGATTGGAAAAGATGCTTACCCACCTCGGAGGGGATTCCGATGCCCGTGTCCTCGACCTCGAACCGGATTTGCTCCCGGCCGTCCTTATCCGGAGCGGAGGAGACCCGCAAATCCACGCGGCCCTTATCGGTGAACTTGATGGCATTGCCCAGCAGGTTCACCAGCACCTGGCGCAGACGGCCGGCATCACCGATCAACCCCTCCGGCAAACCGGGAGCGAACGACCAACCCAGATGAAGCCCTTTTTCCTGGGCCTGGGTCTCCAGCAACGCCACCAGGTCGGATACGGCTTCCCGCAGATCGAATGGCCTTTCATCCAACTGGAATTTGCCCTGCTCTATCTTCGAGAAGTCCAAAACGTCGTTGATGATGCGCAGCAGGGACTGTCCGGAAGACTGGATGACGCGCATGAAATGCTTCTGCTTGGCATCCAGGTCGGTTTCGGCGAGCAGGCCGGCCATGCTCATGATGCCGTTCATCGGGGTGCGGATTTCATGGCTCATGTTCGCCAGGAAGCGGCCCTTGGCCCGGCTCGCCTCCTCCGCCGATTCCTTGGCCTTCATCATTTCCTGCTGGGCGCGCTTTTGCCCAGTCACGTCCCGCGCCAAAGCGAAGACCACCTCGGCATCCATCGCGGGCAGGGAATTCCATTGCAGCCATCGATAGCTGCCGTCCTTGCAAAGGTAGCGGTTCTCGAAGGAGGTAAGCTTTTCCCCCTGCCGGATCTTCAAAGCCATTTCCTGCGTCTTCGCGACATCGTCGGGATGGAGGAGATCATGCCCTTTGCGGGACATCAATTCCGCCCGGGTCCACCCCAGGGTCTTCTCCCATGCGGGGTTGAGCTCCCGATAATAACCGTCGAAACCCATGATGCAGAGCAGGTCCAGCGACATCGCGAAGAAGCGTTCCTTGACCTCGAGCGCCCGCTGGCTCAATTTCAGTTCCGTGATGTCCACGCTGGTGCTGAGCATCAGTTGCACGTTTCCGTCCGCGCCGATGACGGGTGTCGCCCGGAAAACCGACCACCTGAAGTCAGGGGCGCCATGCAGACGCCACCGCACCACCATGGAATGGGGCTTCCGGGTCTCGAAAGCAACCTGGGTATGGGTGTCTTTCCAGGAAAGGGGCGAGCCGTCGTCATGATAGATTTCCAACCGGTTCTTCAGATCGGCGAGGGGCCAAGCCAACAATTCCGCCACGGAAGCGAAACCCAAACCCCGCGCCGCCTCCAGGTTGGCGAATACCAACTTCCCTTCCGGACTGATCGCCATGAGGGTGTCGGAAGACCCTTGCAGAATCGCTTCGAGGAGATCCCGGGAGCGACGTACCTCTTCTTGCCCTTTCCGGACCTGTTCCAGGGCCTCGCGGGTTTCGGTGACGTCGCGGCTGATTACGGCCATGCCTTCCACCCGTCCCTCCGCCGAAAGGATGGGGCTCACGGAAAGCTCCACGACCATCGGATCCTTCAGGAAATCCAAGGTGAATTCCTCCCTGAACTTCCTTCCTCCCGTTATCCGCTCCCTGATGCCAAGCCAAATGGGATGATCTTTTTGCGGGATCGTGTCCAGGAATTGCCCGTCAATCGCCAAGGCAAGCCCCGAAATCTTCAACGAGAATCTACTAGCCGCGGCGTTGAAAGCCTTGATCCGGAATTCCATGTCCATGGAAAACATGGCATCGATCGTATGATCCAACAGGCAGCGGAGATTATCCTGGTCGCGCCGGATGCGGTCGACCTCAGCGGGTCCTGCGGTTGATTTTATATCGCGATTTCCGCGGATCAATTTAAGATCCCGAAAGATCCGATATAGCGTCATCAATGCTCCAGGAGTAGTTTGAGAATACCCTTATGGGCACATCCGTTCGAAACATATATCGGTAAAATCTTGACCACCATTTAGGGTGCGTTAAAGGATTCGACGGTTCCGAAGGGCTTTTCCAGTGAGTGTAGGGCATTGTCCTAGGAAAAGTCAACGCAGCTACCGCTTTAATCGGCCTTAATCACGCACAGTTTGAACGTGGGCCGGCAGAAACGGTTCGAGCATGCGCACAAAGTGTGCGTACTGGCGCCATCCCGAACCCGCTTCCTTCACGCCGGTTCCGCGATGGGAAGGCGGATGCGAAAGACCGTGCCGGCTCCCGGAGCGCTTTCAGCGGTGATGCTCCCTCCGAGTCGGCGCAAGATACCCTTCGTACAGGCAAGGCCCAGACCCTGGCCGGGTTTATTGGAGCGGCGTTTGGTGGTGAAATAAGGATCGAAAATCCGGTCCAGAACCCCCTTCTCCATACCATATCCGTCATCACGGACGGTGATTTCAAGCTGGGGATGACAAATCGGATATTCCGAAGGGCTGGTATCTTCTTTGCGGATCACGCGCGTTTCCAGTTCGACCCGGCCTCCTCCGGGCAATGCTTCCTTGGAGTTCATCAGGAGGTTCGTCAGCACGCATTGGAACTGCCCGCGGTTTCCGCTTATGACGCAGCTCTGATCGCAAAGCCTCAAGATCAATGAAATGGATTCGCCCAAGAGCAATGTCATGGCCCCGCGCATGCTTTCCAGCAGCGCGTTCGCATCGAATGGTTCCTGTGGTATTTGCTGATAACCGCTGCAGGCCAGTACCATATCGATTATGGTGGCCGCCTTTGCCCCGGCTTCCGAAATCTCCCCGGCGAAATCCCGGATTTTCCCCCGGCACGATGGTTCCGAAAGGATGAGCTGGGTATAGCCATTGATGACCGTCAACAGGTTGTTGAAATCGTGGGCGATGCCGCCGGCAAGCAAGGAGAGCGCATCCCGGGCGTCCGCCTCGGAGTCGGATCCCTCCGCAAACAAATCCGGTTCTTGACGGCAGTAATCTTTCATCTCGGATTCGGTGGACATAGGTCCGCTCCAATCGACTATGGAAAGGGAAGGCAAATGCATCCCTCTTCGCGCCAGGGAGCGCATGGTTTTGGTTAACCGTACCGGATGAAGACATTCGCCATACCGGGTCTCTGCTATGGAAGTCCGATTACGGTTGCCCGCTTTAAAACAGAAGTGTGACAAAAAATACTTGATCGCATTCCCTGATTTCAAGGGGATCCTTAAAAAAAATCCCTAGGGGCTGGAGATGTCGACGTTACCGAATTTGCCGATGTTTTCATGATGGCAAAATCGGCCGCGACACCTAGCGTGTTCATCCCACCGTCGCGTCATAAAGGATAAGCAAGGCGGCCCTCAAGACGCGAAAGTGGCGAAAGGCTTGGCCCTCCTGCGCCAAGCCATGTACAGGCCGGAAACGAGAATGCCCAGGATCATATACATCAGGACGGCCGCGAACACGACCTTATCCGCCGCGGCCCGGCCATGGGCAACGGAGAGCGCGACCCCGGGATGCCGCATGGCGGTCGCGAAGGCGAGGACGGTGCGATCTTCGGCATCCAGGCCGCCGAGCAGATCACCGACCATGAATCCAAGCAGGGCGAACCCCCCCAATGCCGCGACGGTGGAGGCTTCGACAAGGTTGAAAGCGGCTTCGCGCAAGCCGAGCAGGATGCAGAGGAGGCTGAGGGCAAGCAGGGCCATCGCCAATGAGGGAAGCCGTTCGGCCAAGCGCTTCGCCAGGGATGGGGTCCCGATGCGCGCCAGCATCCCCAATCCCAGCGGCAGAAGCACGGTGGTCAGGATCACGGGAAGGATATCCATCGGCGATCTCCGTGCTTGTACGGCATAAACCCTCGAGAAAACCGCCACGGCGAATGGGACCGCGAGGACCGAGAGGGCGGCGGTGATGGCAAGCAGGCTAATGGTGTACTCCGGCCTCCCGCCCGCCTTCATGATCCTTAAGGGAAGGAATGGCGGGATCGGCGAGACGGATAGCGCGACCAGGGCGATTTCCACGGCCGGATGCAGATTCAGGAGCAGGGTGGCGGCGACGGCGATGGCGGGCATCACCACAACCATGGAAATGATCGAGACCAGCAGGGCCCGCGGATTGCGGAAGAGATACAAGGCATCCCTATGGGAAGCCTTGAGGCCGATGGAAAATACCGTGAGAAACAGGCTGCATTGGAATACCAGGTCAATCAGGTTATTCCAGTCCGTGAACCGTCCCATGCTAGCCCTGGGGCGCCCAGATTTCCGCTTTCAACATCCATTCCAGCCTTTCTTCCGGACTCAATTCGTTCCGGGCCCCGAAGAATTCGAATTCGACCGAGCGGAGGATCCCGCCGGTGAAAGGGAACCCCGGCCGGCCCGGGGGATAGGTCGTGCTTACGTGGGAGATTTTGTCAATTCCCACGTCGTAGGATTCGAACCCGAAGCGCGCCTTCACCTGCTTTCTGATGCGTCCTTCCCCGCAGGCCGCGCCATTGATGAAAAGCCGGACCCGGGCAGCCCCTCCGGGAGCCGTCCCCTCCACCGCGAACAGCGCCTTCAGGACGGCTTCCCCGGCCGGCGCCGGGATGTCCGAGACGATTTCGTATCGCTCCGTATCAAACCAATTATAATGGTATACGAGCCGGTGGTCGCGGATGAACAAGGACCAGCCTGCCGACTTGCCCCCGAGGCATACTAGCACCCCTTCCGCCTCGGGAGCCCGGAGCGAGGCCCGCACGGTGATGATGTGGTCTACGTTGTTGGTTTTGGGACCGGCCCCCTCCGGAAGGCGCACCATCCCCGGATACAGGATGACCTTGCACCGGCCCGTGAAGTACCCCGGCCGCATGGAGACATCCAGGCGTTCGGACATGCGTTCGTCCAGGGGCATGACATTATGCCGCGCCGCTTCGGCAAGGAAAAGGTCCTGAAGCTCCTTGAGCTTCTCCGGGTATTTTCCTGCCAGGTCTTCGGCCTGGCTGAAGTCTTCGGCGACATGGTACAGTTCCCATCTCCCCGTCGTCGGGGAAGTCGCGGGCGCTTCCCAGGGCAGGCGGGCATGCCGGAAACTGGCCATCCATCCGTCCGCATACATGGCCCGGTGGCCGATCATTTCGAAATACTGCGCCTGCTTCCGGCTGGGCTCCGACTCCGAACCCCGGGAAAAGGTGTAGGCCATGCTGACGCCCTCGACGGGCTTCTGAGGCACGCCGTTCACCATCGCCGGCTCGGAGATTCCCGCGACTTCCAGTAGGGTGGGGAATATATCGATCACGTGGTGGAACTGGAAACGCAGCCCTCCCCGTCCGTCGATGCGGGCGGGCCACGAGGCGATCAGGCCGTTGCGGGTGCCTCCGAAATGGGATGCGATCTGCTTGGTCCATTGGAAAGGCGTATCGCCCGCCCAGGCCCATCCGACTGGGTAATGGGGGGACGTGTGGGGCAGGCCGATCTCATCGATTCGCGGCAATACCTTTCCGATTTCGGGCATGATGCCGGTCAGCGACATCATCTCGTTCAGGGTGCCGGTCAGGCTGCCCTCCGCGCTGGACCCGTTGTCTCCCAGGATATACAGGATCAAGGTATTCTCCCGCTCGCCCATCTCTTCCAAGGCGTCTAGCAACCGTCCCACCTCATGATCGGTGTGCTCCAGGTAATCCGCGAAGTTTTCGGCGAAACGGGCGAATAGCCTCCTTTCTTCCGGGGAGAAAGAGTCCCATGCGGGTATTTCCGACGGCCTCTCCGTGAGTTTGGTCCCTTCGGGAATGACCCCCAGTTCCGATTGGCGCCGGAAGACCTGCTCCCGGTACCCGTCCCAACCCATGTCGAAGCGGCCCGCGTGGCGGCCACGCCAATCCAGAGGGGGTTGGTGGGGGGCATGGGCCGCCACGGGAGCCATATAGGCGAAGAAGGGGCGCCCGGGCGCTATGGATTTTTGCCGCCGCATCCATGCGATGCAATCATCGGCGAGGTCGGTAGTAAGATGGTAGCCCTCTTCCGGGGTGCGGGGCGGATCGACCGGAGTGGTGTCGCGGTAAAGGCTGGGATGGAAATTGTCGGTTTCCCCCCCGATGAATCCGTAGAAATAGTCGAACCCCATCCTGCTCGGCCAGAGGTCGAATGGTCCCGCAGGGCTCGTCTGGTTGTCCGGCACATTATGGTTCTTGCCCCACCAACCGGTCGCATAGCCGTTCTGCCTGAGCAGCTCCGCGATGGTCGCGCAGCTTTTGGGGATGATGCCGCTATAGCCCGGATACCCGCTCGCCATCTCCTGGACGACCCCCGTGGATACCGTGTGGTGGTTGCGACCCGTCAGCAATGCGGCGCGGGTCGGGGCGCACAAGGCGGTGGTATGGAACCTGCAGTACCTGAGACCCTCGCGGGATAGCCGGTCGCAGGTCGGAGACTCGATGAGGCCTCCGAAGGCCTGCAACCAACCATAGCCGACATCGTCGAGGAGCACCACCAGGACATTGGGGGATCCTTCCGGCGCGGCGGGAAGCGGGGGATAATCGGGCCGGGATTGCGAATGGGACAACCCGATTCGCGCCTCCTTGAACCGGAACTCGGGGAGCGGATAGACGTTCCGATCCACTTTAAGGGGAAAGGGCGGTTCGGGGGCGCCGGCCTTCCAGTCTTCATCGTGCGTCGGCATTTCGGTTCTCCGGTCGGCGAAATTCGGAAGTATCGGATAAGTCGTGACAAAATAGATTCCCGGATATCCGGGGCGCAAGACCGGATGAAGCCCGCTCCGCTTCGATGATGCTTGTTTGCGACGCCTCGCCGCGGTTATCTTCCCGCTAACGGGAACGGAGAGCACGGTGTCGGCAACGGGAAATAATCGGGAGGCGGAAAGTCGGGAATGGACCATGAGCGACGAACGCGAGATGCTGGAGAAAATCGTCTACCACCGGTTCAATTTCTTCATGGTGCTGATAACCGTGTTGGCGACCTCCATCCTGCGCGCGGAGTCCAAGTCGAGCCTTAGGCTGGCGCTGGGAACGGGTTTAGGCCTTTCGATCCTTTTCCTTTTTTCCTTGTGGAAGAACCAGAGGAGGCTGAACGCTGCCTTGGACTTTCTGATGGAAAAGCCGGGCCATCCCGTGGCGATCCTGGATGGCGTCCTCGGCCGTGACTCCAGCAAGGGGGTCATCGGGTATGCGATACCGCTCGTCTGCATCATCCTGCTGGGCATCGCGAACATCCTGGTCTGGTTTTTCCCGTTCGGATGGCTTGATTGATGTGCTCTTGACCTGTTCGGGCCATCGATCATTCAGGGTCTATATCCCGCATCCGGATGCTCCTCTCTGCCGATGGCATTCCGGGCCATGCGGAAGCGCATCGATCCATAGGCCAGGCACAGAACGCCCAGCGCGAGAAGAATGGCGCCCGTCCAGGTCGCGGCGCGGCTCGGGATGAAATGGACCGCCGTGAATCCGGTCGCGGACAGGGCCAGGCTTGTCCTCAGGAAGGAAAGGAAGGTTCTTTCATTGGCGAGCACGGTCCGGATCAGGGCCAGCCGATCGCGAACATGGGTGTCCTCGACGGAATCCCGGATTCGGGTATCTTCGCCCATGGAAACCCTTCCAATCAAAGATCGCAGGCTTATCGGAATGATTAAAGAACCGATTTCCGGCGGAATCCACAACAACTTAAAGCAGGAGGAAGGGGCGAATCCGGAGGAGGGACGGAGAACGGGTGCGGAATCCGGGCGGCTTCCGCTTCAGCGTTTCGGCTTGAGCACGATCCAGCGCATTTCCAGTTTTTGCATCGCTTCCAGCAGTTTGAAGAATCCCACCGGGCGGGAGATGAAGGCCGTATTCGGGAATCTCAACTTGCGGATTTCCTCCTCTTCGGCCTGGGATTCGACCACGACGATAAGCGGGATCTCGCCGAGGGCGCCCCGTCTGCTTTCCTGGATGGGGGAGAGGTTCAATCTTCCCGAATCCCTCAAGCCGTAAATGATCAACTCGGGAACCGGTTCCGAACCGGGCTTCTCGGACGCATTGCATTGCAGGAAATAATTGATCGTCTCGCCCGATTTCCTCAGTTTGACCAGGGAGTTATCGAAATGGTACTTCCCCAGGATGTGGGACGTATGCGATTCCTCGGAGGGTTCATCGGTGACGAGGAGGATGATCGGTTTTTGGGAAGGGGACATTACAGTTCCGGTATGGGTTCCAGTGAGCGTTTCATCAGGGCGAGCAGATGCGGGTTATGGGCGATCGAAAGCCGGGTCAAACTGATATCGACCGGAACCGAAGGGCCGGATTCGCGGGACGGTTTGGTCTTGGTACGGAATCGGCGCACTTGCGGCTCCGCGGGTCCGGGCGTACCCGCGCTATCCTCGGAGGTTTCCATGCGGGGGAAGTCGGGGCAAAATTCCCTCATCGGAATCCCCAGGAGGTCTTCCTTGGCCGCCCCGAAAAGGAGGGCGCCTTCGCGGTTCAGGGCGCGTATGGCCAGGGACTCGTCCAGGACGAAGACGGGCTCCGGAATGCAATCGACGACTTCCCCGATTCTGGCCAAGGCGTCGTTCCTTTCGAATTCGGATTCCCGGAGCTGGGCGTTCCGCCACTCCAGGGTCTCGGCCATTTCATCGAACGCCTTGGCGAGTTCCCCGAGTTCGCCGCTTTCCTTTCCAGCACAGTGGGATCCGAAGCTTGGAATTCACGTGACTTGAAGTCGCGG
>JADMIO010549116.1_pt1 | contig 15263 bp, 12 predicted proteins | sample 8958161 | NCBI WGS metagenome assembly JADMIO01 (sample SAMN16585339, study PRJNA669376) | soil metagenome | isolation source: Crop rotation soil | place: USA: Cullars Rotation, Alabama | collected 2011
CCGCCCGGATCGCACTGACCACGGTGTCGTCGTCCTCGCTCATCGTGAGCATCACGACACGTACGTTCGGGTGCTCGGCGGTGATGCGCCGGGTTGCCTCGATGCCGTCCAGCTCGCCGGGCATCTGGATGTCCATGAGCACGACGTCGGGCTGCTCGGCGGCGACCAGGGGGAGTGCTTCGGCAGCCTCGGCGGCCTGGCCCACCACGTGCGTACCTTCCGTGGCCGACAACAGCGCCACCAGGCCTTCCCGCACGATGGCATGGTCGTCGACGACGACCACACTGAGGTTGTCCGCGTCGCTCATGTCTCGTCCTTTCCGGTCGTGCCGAGGGGCAGCGCCGCCCGGACCACGGTCCCGCCCGACGGCGGGCACTCGACGTCGGCCCGGCCACCCAGCTCGGCGGCGCGTTCGCGTACGGACAGCAGCCCGACCCCGGCCTGTACGTCCTCGGCGATGCCGATGCCGTCGTCCGCGACCTCCACAAGCAGGTCGCTTCCGGTGCGCTCGAGGCGTACGCGGGCCGAACCTGCCTCGGCGTGGCGGACCACGTTGGTCAGCGACTCGGCCACGATTCGGTAGGCAGCCACCTCCACGGCCGCCGACATGGACCCGAGCTCGGCGGCGTCCACCTCGATCGGGATCGGCTGGGTCTCGGCGAGCTGTCGGATGGCGCCGACCAGGCCGCGGTCGTCGAGCGCCGGCGGCCGCAGCTCGTGCACGAGCCGGCGGATGTCGGAGACCACGTCCTGCACCTGCACGCCCACCTGGGTGAGCATCGCGTCGGCGCGGTCGGGCTCGTCGGCGATCAGCAGCTTGGCCGTCTCGAGCTGGTAGACGATGCCGGCCAGCGAAGGGCCGAGCCCGTCGTGCAGGTCGCGGCGGATCCGGCGACGCTCCTCCTCACGAGCGTTGACCAACCGCTCCCGGCTGGCCTGCAGGTCCTCGGCCAGGCTGCTGGTGCGAGCCGCGGTCGCCGCCTGCCGGATCATGTCGCCGAGCAGGCTCTCGTCCTTCGCCGACAGCCGGCTGCGCATCCCGCGCGCCGGCAGCACGAGCCGGCCGACGACAGTGTCGCGGTAGGTGATCGGCAGCGTACGCACCTCCCGTGGCCGCACGCCGCGGGTCGCGGTCAGGCGTTCGCCGCCGGACCGGTCGACCTCGACCGAGACGTAGTCGACGCCGAACGCATCGGCGACGGCTTCGGCGACCGCGCCGAACTGGGCGGGTCCGTCGTCGATGGACTCCAGCCGTGCCGCGAGGCCGGCCATCACGTCGTACCGGTTGCCACGGCTGCCGAGGATCCACGCCTGCACGAGCCGGTAGAGCCGTTGCCGGAGCGGTCCGTAGCCGAGCGCGGTGACCAGCAGCACGACGGTCACCAGCTGGCGCTGGTCCAGGTCGCCGAGCATGCGGGTGAGCATCTCCACCACGAGCAGGTCCAGGCCCAGCAGGCACAGGGCAACCAGTCCGAGCACGAGGGTGCGGACGAGCAGGTTCTCGACCGGCACCACAGTCGGGCGTACGACCCCGACCGTCATCGCCACGACCGGCAGAACCGCGACCACGACGATCACCGAGTCGATGGCGGAGCCGAGGTCGGCGACCGTCGTGATGGCCAGCGTCAGAGCCATCACCAGCACGGCCCAGACGAGCCAGCGCATCTGGTCGCGTTCGGCGCCGGTCGAGCGACGGTGGCGCAGGATCGCGGTGGCCATCGCGATCAGGCCGCCCGCTCCGGTCAGGACCCCGCTCAGCGGCCGCAGCACGTCGGCCGCTCCTTCCAGCGACGAGACGGTCAGGTAGTTGTAGTCGACTCCCGCGGGGAGATTGGCGACGTCCGGGATGTCGGTGGCGGGGGTCAGGATCACCATGAGGACGCCGACGACCATGCCGACCAGCGCGCCGATGCCCAACCGGCCGAGCCAGCCCGGCAGGAACCGTCCGGTGGGGAAGATCAGCAGCAGCGCGGCGATGCCGAGGGGCAGGACCGCGCCGAACCGGTTGAGGAACCAGAGCGCCAGGTCGGTGCCGTCGTACGCATCCTCCGGCCGGACCGCGAACCGTATGTATGACTGGGAGAAGCCGTCCAGCGCCCAGACCACGGCGACCGGCAGCAGCGCCGGGCCGAAGCGGTTGCGTGGGTCCGCACGTACGGCAACGAGCGCGCAGATCGCGATGGCCAGGCCGGCCACCGTGTAGACGGCGCCGAAACCGCGGCCGATGTCGTGGCCCGGTCCGTCGTCGGGCGCCGCCACGTCGAGGACGAACGAGGCGACGACCAGGACGGCGAGCGCCGTGACGAGCAGCCACGCGGCGGCCAGCCACCCGCGATGGGCGTGCCGGAGGACCGGCATCGTCGATGCCGGTCCTCCGGAGTTGGTGATCGTGCTCATCGGTGGATTCACCGTACGTCGATCAGAGCTCACGCACTGGCGGAACGGTGCGCCCGGTCGCCGGCCAGGAATCCGACCGAGGTGACGACCAGCCACAGGGCGGCGATCGGGCCTGCCATGTACTCCAGCGGCGAGACGCCGAGCAGTGCGGCAAGACCACCCATGACCAGTCCGACCCGACCGATCCAGCGCGGTACGACGTTCAGCCGGCTGGTGGCGTAGACGGCCAGACCGGCCAGGCCGGCGAGCACCCACACCCACGGGATGGTCCCGATCCAGTTGTTGTAGAAGGACGCCGACGAGTCGGGGACGACGCCGTCCTCAGCGGCCATGCCCATCATGAACTCGGTGTCGAGGCCGGCTCCCATCACGGAGACGACCGCGGTGCCGAGCAGGCCGGCGAAGGCCACGGTGGGAGCGATCGAGTCACCAGCGCCGCGACGCAGCCGGCGCAGCAGGCCTGCGGCGAAGACGACCATGAGCAGGGCGCCCAGCGTGGTGATGCTGTGGAAGGCGAAGAGCACACCGGTCTTCTCGTCGAGCGCCTTGGTTACGCCCTCGGTGGTTCCGTTGAACTCGTCGCGGTAGACCACGTCGACCATGGACGAGGTGACGATCGTGCCGATGCCGAGGAGGCCGGCGCCGAGACCGCTGAGCGCCCAGAGGCGGGAGCTGTTGCGCCCTGCGGGAACTTTGGACTGGTCCTCGGTCGTGAAGACGTCGGAGCGAACCGGGTTGCTGGTAGCGACATGAGTGGACATTCTGCAATTCCTTTCTGATGGTCCGGGGCGGATGTTGCCACCGGCGTGATCAGAGATTGCAGGGCCCGTTGTCCCGCTGCACAGGGACAACAGGGCAAAGGTATGTCCCGCCCGTCAGTGATACGCAGGTGTCGGAGGCGCAGCATTGACCCACCGAAATCCGAGCCTGCGATCGAGGCCCGCCCGCCGGGCCGCGGCGAGCGATAGAGTTCGAGCCGAGCGTCGGCCGTGGCGTGGCGTGGCGGTCGGAGATCGGAGCGAAGCAAGTGGCTTTGGAAGTCGTCCAAGGAGAAAGCCGCAATCGCGCTGCCGCGGAACAGTTGGCCGCCGCTTTGGGGCAAATTGTTGAAGCGGGTGTGTTGTACCTCGGCTACCCCGTACTGGCGACAGCCGATGATCGCGTCGACATCGACGCGCTACTGGTCACGCGCGAACACGGACTCGTTGCGCTACTTCTGAGTGACGCTGTTCCCGCGACGCAACCAGAATGGAAGGACGTGATTGCCGAGCAGGATCGGCTCTACGCGGTACTCGAGGGCTACCTCAGTCGACATGAAGGCCTGCGAGAAGGGCGTCGCCTCGCTGTTCTGCCCAATACAGCCACTGTTTTCGCGACCGACCCACCTGACCAGTTTGCGCCCGACGGCGAAGGTTTCTACGGCACACTCCGTGAGCTTGACGAGTGGCTTCGCGGTCTAAAGGGGTTGAGTGAGGCCGTCGAGCACAACGTGCATGCCGCCCTGCAACGCGTCACAACCATCAAACCGCGGAAGAAGCGGGCTCAGGTGACGCGGTCTGATTCCCGCGGCGCCAAGATTAAGGCCATCGAGAAGGGAATCGCCAACCTCGACCGTTGGCAGAAGCAAGCCGCGATCGAAAGCCCCGACGGCCCTCAGCGCATCCGAGGTCTCGCTGGCTCGGGCAAGACGGTCGTGCTCGCCCTCAAGGCCGCGTACTGGCACACGACGCATCCAGAATGGAAGATCGCAATTACCTTTCATTCGCGCGCGCTGTACCAGCAGATCGACGACCTAGTCACTAGATTCACGTTCGAGCACATCAATGACCGCCCTGACCCGGAGAGGATGCAAATCCTCCACTCTTGGGGATCACGAGCACGTGCCGGCGTCTACAGCCAGATCGCCCGCGCACTCGGCGAGACACCGCGCGACTGGTCCTACGCTTCTGGCAAATATGGCATGGACGACGCCTTCCGGGGAGTCTGCGGCGAACTCCTTGCTATCGCACAGAACACCGCGGTGGAACCGATTTTCGACGCGGTGTTGATCGACGAAGCACAAGACTTACCGCCGGAGTTTTTCCAGCTCGTATACCTATTCACGCGCGAACCGAAGCGGATCGTCTGGGGCTACGACGAGTTGCAGCGACTTTCTGAGGCGGCCATGCCATCAACCCAGGAGTTGTTCGGGTCGACTCCAGCCGGGGCGCCTCGGGTGAGCCTCGATACCGCCCCGGGCTCGCCACGCCGAGACATTGTCCTTCCTGTTTGCTACCGCAACACCCCGTGGGCACTCGCCACGGCCCACGCGCTTGGCATCGGCGTATATCGCAGCGAAGGGCTGCTCCAGCATCCTGACGAGGCCGCACTCTGGAAAGACATTGGGTACACGGTTGTTCATGGCGAGCTTTCGCCAGGAGCCCTCGTCACACTGGAACGCTCTCGCGAGAGCTACCCTCCGTATTTCCCGGAATTGCTCGACCCGGCCGACGCGGTTCAGGTGCATGACTTCGCCGATGAGCTCGCCCAAGACGCTTGGGTGGCTAATCAGATCGCGGAGAATCTCACGACTGACGAACTAGAGCCGGATGACATTCTCGTGGTTCTTCCAGACACCTACCGCGCAAAGAGTCGTGGGCCGCGTTTGATGCGTGAGTTGCGCCGCCTCGACATTCCGTCCCACCTTGCGGGTGTGAATACCAGCGCTGATGAGATTTTTCAGTCTGGCTCGGTAGCCATCGCTCACATCTTCCGAGCCAAGGGCAATGAAGCGCCGATGGTGTACGTCCTCGATGCGCAATTCACAGCTACGAGCTTCAACGTCCTCAGTCGCCGGAACACTCTTTTCACCGCAATTACCCGCAGCCGGGCGTGGGTCCGCATTGTCGGTTGGGGGGAAAACATGGCCAGCGTCAGTCGCGAGGTTGAGCAGACCATCGCCAAGAACTTCCAGCTGGAGTTCGTGATCCCCACTCGTGCCGAGTTGGATCAAATGCGACACATCCACCGTGACCGCCCAGAACACGAGGAGGCGACGGTGCGGCGTGCGACCGAGGGCGTCGAAGCCTTCCTCGAAGCGATCGATCGCGGCGAAATGGACCTTCTCGACCTTCCGCCAAAGGTGAGGACTCGCCTATCCCGCCTGCAGGCCAACCCAGGTGACCCCGGTGACGAAGACATCGGCTAAAGCGGTCCGAGACGATATCCAGAATGCCCTCGACTATCTAGTTGATGCGGACCTGTGCCTCGCCGTGAATCCGGTCGATGTGCTGCATCGGGCGGCCCTCGAGGACGGAACGCAAGTTGAGCGTGTGCGTTTCGTGTCGTACCAACGGGATGAACCCTTTCTACTCTCGCACGAACATCCCGACGTGGAGCAGTACCTGACGTGGATTAGATCGGGGGCATACTCTGCGGTGCTGTTCGACGCGAGCCTTATTCAGATGACCTATGACATATCGGCGAAGGGTGAGGTCGTTGGGCACCGTCTGGCTTATATGCCTTGCCCATATTCGGTCGACCCTGATCTACTTGCCCGCGAATCGCTGCTCGATGCCCTAGAGCTGTACGTCGGAAGTGCCGACATCGTGCTGCGGAGCCAGCTTAGATTTGACTACGACCCATTTGTAGCTCGTCCAGGCCACCCAGCGGCACACTTCACCTTCAACAGTCCTGAATGCCGAGTGGCCTGCGTTGCACCGTTCCATGTCCTGCGATTTTTGGACTTCGTCTTTCGCCACTCCTACCCTCCGCAGCATCGATTTCACGACACGTTCTTCGCACCGAGTGCTTGGCGTCACCTCGGAAAGTCTGTGCTAGTGGAGCCGGACAGGTATTCGCCGCACCTGGTCTGGGATGTGCACTCGACGATGTCGAGCGTCGACTAGGTCGGCGTTCTGGTGCCGGACTGCATACTGGCGGGCGGTTGTGCGATCTTTCCGCCGCCAAGCTGAAAACTCTGCGAAGCGCCTAAGTCAGAAGAGCGGGGTCCCGCGTTGTCGTGCGTTTGCCACGACCTGAATCTGGCGGCGCCGGTACACCCGTTTGCCGGACCGAGTGTGATGCACAGGAATCTTCTCAGCCGCCGCCAGTTGCGAAACACGAACATGCGATACGCCGAGGATCTCCGCGGCCTGCACGCCAGTAAGCCAAGGGTCATCCCGCACTGCCTCGATCTCGGCCCGAGAGTACAGCTTCCGGCGACCCCGGACCTCGACGAGTAACCCCTCACGACGCCAGCGAGCCACGGTCGCTTCGCCAACCCCCAAGACCCACGCAGCCTGGCTGCGGGTTATCGCATCCGGCTCAATAGGAACGCGCGGTGTCATATCGCGAGCGTAGCTGCGGGAAGGACTTGGCACTCGCCGCAATCCACAAGGGTCGCGTCGACGCCCATATAGGTCGTTCAGTTACCACGCGGCCGGGAAGTCATTCCTGCGCGGAGGTGGTCAACTCCATCATCGCCTGCGAGTAGGTGTCGTAGTCGATCTCGTCATCATGCAATTGGCGCATCAACTCGTTGATTTTCGCCTGCAAATCTGCCCTATCCACGATGTAGTTTCCGTTCTCTCGTTTGACGCTGGTGCTCATAGTCCGCTTTTCAAGCGGTTGTCTTTGGTGCAGAGCATTTGGCAATTTCCGGGGTTAGTCTTGCCGCCCTTGTGCCAGGGCACGATGTGGTCGGCCTCCATACCTTCGAACGGGAAGGTCTCCCCGCAGACGGGGCAAACTCCGGACTGTCGCTCATAGGCCGAACGCTTGTCAGAGTTGCGGAACTGCCGGATAGAGAGCCATCTCTCCTCGCCGGTCAACACATAGTTGTAGATGCCCTTCTTTCGCTCGACTTCGTCATCCTGCATAAGTGCGAGGACGCGAGATTCCAACTCATCTGAATCGAGTGGTTCCTGTCCGAACCGGTTGTAGAGGTCACCCCACGCGACGCCCTTCATGTCGGCGCGGTACTTCGGGAAGGTGGCTTCGACCCAGTCGATCACGTTTACGAAGTAGTCCCACAATGCCTTGGCATCAGGGTCGTGCTGGTGGACGCCCATGTAGTCGTCGATCTTGCCGCTGCTGATCCAATCGATGACGGTCTGGAGGTACTCCTGCCGGATCGGCGAACCCGACAGGTACGCGCCACCCTTGCCATACGCGGCACAGCCGTTCTTGGCGAAGTAGCGCTTGGCGTCGGAGACCCACGATCCGTGGAAGACCGCGTTGCGGAGCTCCTGAGGAGTCAGTTTCTCGCCAGCGATATTGATGACTTGAAACCAATCGAGCTTTTCGCTGTTGGCCCCAGTGCAACGGTAGATCGTCAGCTCGTAGGCGAGGATGCTTTCCTGCTCGTCGTCTTGCAGGTTGTAGAAGTAGCGCCCATCCAATGAGAAGTCGCCATCGACGTACTGGCAGATCGAGAGCGTGCGCTGCTGACCGTCGATGAGTTCGAATGTTCCATCGTCTGTCACGGCCCAGTACATGACGTTGAGCGGGAAGCCTTTGACGACGGTCTCGATGACGGCGTCGCGCTGCTTATCTTTGTAGATGAATTCCCGTTGGTAGGGCGGGCGGATGTTGAGCGCGCCACCGTAGCCGACGACGCCGCCTTCTTCGTCGTTGTTCTCGTAGCCCTCAACTAGTTCCCGAACTGGCACGGATGTGAGGACGATATCCACCGTTACGCCTTCTTTCGACGGATGAGGATTCGCGAGTAAGGGACCTCCACGACCCCGTCCTTCACCATGTACAAGTCACCATTCACGGCGCCTCGCTTCTGTACCTCTTTCCGATACGCCTTATGCTCCGGCGCATACGGCGCAACGCCGGCAGCGAGCCCAAGCTTTGCAATGCCCACGCCGAGGATCTCGAATTGGTCAGGGTTGTACTTGTTCAGGAAGGTGATGGGCACGCCCATCGCGCCGTCGTAGTCAAGTGGGATTTCTGCCGTCTTATCGACGTTGATCGCATCAAAATTGGCGAACTTCGGGTACTCGGCAGGGTCATACCGTTTGAACAGCACCATTTCCTCGTGACGCTTGGCGAGGTCAAGGTTGGTGAACCATTGCACGCCTGAGACGCGGATCATGCCTTCTCGATGATCCAGGTCGGATGCCGTGTCCTCGTAGTGGCTGACGAAATGAGCAACGTTCCGGTTGAACCCATGGCCCAGCCACAACTTGTTGTCGCGGATGAGAGGAAAGATCTCCTTGTACTTGATCGCGTTCTGATGACCGATGATCAAGAACTTCTTGTCATGCTCGACAAGTTGCGTCACATACTCGCGAAACAGCGAGAACGGCGGGTTCGTCACGACAATGTCTGCCTGTTTCAGAAGCTCGACACACTCCGGACTGCGAAAGTCCCCGTCGCCTTCGAGTGGGTGCACCCCGATCTCATTGGGATCCGGCACTCGATTTCCATTGCGGTCACCTGTGTACTCAAGGTAGATCGCATGCTCGGAATCGTTGGCGCTGAAGAGGTCGCGCTCCTGACTTTGATAGCAGGTCGTGATCAGCTTCTTTAGGCCCAGCCGCTCAAAGTTGTGGCTGAAATAGTGGAAGAAGTTGGAGATCCGCGGATCGTCGGAGTTGCAGTAGACGACCTTGCCCTTGAACTGCTTCCGGTAGTGTCGCAACTCCTTCTCGATGTCGGCAAGTTGGGTGTAAAACTCATCCTTCTTCGCAGCACGAGCCAGGCCTAGGCTTCGGTTCGAATTTCCTGAAGTGCTGGTCGGCATGCATCATTCCCAGTCTGCGCGGCTCGTATGTGAACTCCTGACACAGGCTACCGGGAACCGCGGATGCATCTTGCCGTTGCCGCGCTCACGGGGTGAAAACGCCGCCAGCTTGAACACTCGTTCCGCCCTCAACGATCGCGGCAGTGATCTGGGCTAGCGACTTTCTGCGGAAGGCGTAGCACCACCCCTCTACCAGTAGCCACCCCAGAGAACCCACGCACAACACCGCGAACACAGCCGTCCATTGTGCGCCCGTCACACCAAGATGCTTCTTGAAGTCGGACGCGAGCACCGCTGTCAGGAGGGCGAGGAAGAGGCCGCCGACAGCGAGCAACCGATCCAGAGTTCTGTACTTGGCGAGCGACTCTTGCAACTCGAGTTGAAGGTTGGCCTTCGAGATCACGATGAGCTCTTGCCCGACCCGGTAGCTGACGCTCGATTCCTGGATCACCCGGTTGACCAGATCTTCATTGAGGTCCTCGCCAGCCTGTCCGCTCATGGACGTTCCCCGAAGAGGTCGCGTGGGACGAGAACGTCCAGCGCGAACATATCTAGATGCCCGCACTGTTGGCAGATCGTAACCACGGAGTCGACGAAGTGCTGCACGTTCAAGGGCATGGACGGTTTCGATAGAACATCAGCAAAAAGAGCTGGACTCGGCGACGGCCCGAGCTGCAGTTGGTGCAGGTAGGGCAGAACTTCCACTCCGGACTCTCCGCATTTCAGACACGGAGATAGCGCATTTCGACTCAGCAAGCCGTCCCGGACCAGGTTCAACTGCTGGCGTGACATCTGTCCGGTACGTACTGCGTCGGCTTCACCTGGGCGACTCGTCATCGCGACAGTATGCCCGCCATGCAGTCGGATGCGCTCGCTATTACGCGCGCTGCGGCGTGGTCATTCGACAACCAAATCACGTAATCGGCTACACGTATCTAACCCAGCACCGTGCATCTTGTGCCGGAGTAGATCGTTGGCATGCACTGGTTGCAGTGGATGCAGAGGCCGTGGGTGGTCTCGCCGGCCTGCATGCGGTTGACCAGGTCGGGCTCGCGGAGCAGGGCGCGGCCCATCGCGACGAACTCGAAGCCCTCGGCCATCGCCCGGTCCATCGTGGCCCGGTCGTTGATGCCGCCGAGCATGATCAGCGGCATCGACAGGGCGGAGCGGAAGGCGAGCGCCTTCTCGCGCAGATAGGCCTCCTCGAACAGGTACGCCTTGAAGAACGCCTTCCCGACTGGCGTCCGGAGCCCGAGGCGTACGGGCAGGGGCATGGTGGCCGCGAACTCCTTGAGCGGGACGTCGCCGCGGAACAGGTACATCGGGTTGAGCAGCGAGCTGCCGGCGCTGAGCTCAAGCGCGTCGAGGTGGCCGTCGGCCTCCAGCATCTGCGCGAACTCCAGGCTCTCGGGCATCGAGAACCCCCGTGACGAACCCTCGGTCATGCCGATCTTCGCGGTGACCGCGACCTCGTCGCCGACCTCCTCGCGTACGACCCGGGCAACGTCGCGAGCGAACCTCGCGCGGTTGTCGAGCGAGCCACCCCAGCCGTCCTTGCGACGGTTCTGTCCCGGCGCGAGGAACGAGCTGAGCAGGTAGCCGTGGGCCATGTGGATCTCGAGGACATCAAAACCTGAGTCGACCATGATCCGCGCCGTACGTATGTAGTCGCGAGTGATCCGGGCGATGTCGGCCGCGGTCGCCGAGTGGATCATCTGCATGCTCAACGGCGACGGCATCCGCGACGCGGCGAGCGCGTGCACCCCGTTGGACCGGCCGTTGGCCACGGGGCCTGCATGCCCGAGCTGGCCGGCCACCTTGGCCCCGGTCTCGTGGATCGCGTCGGTGAGCCGCGCCAGGCCCGGCGCCGACTCGGCGTTGACGACGATGACCTCCTTCTGCGTGCGCCCCTCAGAAGCGATCGCCAGGTACGCCACCGTCGTCAGGCCGACACCGCCGCGGGCCGGGGCCAGGTGATAGTCGATCAGCTCGTCGGTGACCAGACCATCAGGCGTACGCCCCTCGAACGTGGCCGCCTTGACCGTACGGTTGCGCAGCCGCACCGGCCCGAGCTGCGCCGGCTCGAAGACGTGGGGAGGCATCAACGCAGCCGGGTCCGCCGCATGAACTTCATCGTCTTGAGTGCCGTCGCGACGTGCTTCTCGTAGGGCCCGTCGACCGGAGCGCCGAGCACCTGCTTCTTGAGCACCGCGACGTGCTGCACGTCGGTGTACTTCAGCAGCCCGGCGTCGCCGTGGCGCGCGCCGACGCCGGAGTTCTTGAACCCGCCCGACGGCGTCGCCTTGCTGGCATACGAGCAGGCCAGCGGGTCGTTGACGTTGATGTTGCCCGACTCGATGCGCCGACCGATCCGCTCGGCGGCCTTGAGGTCGCCGCCCCAGATGCTCGCGTTGAGCCCGTAGTCGGTGTCGTTGGCCAGGGCGACCACCTCGTCGACGGTGTCGTACGCATGGATCGTGACGACCGGGCCGAACGTCTCCTCGCGGGCATGCAGCATGTCCGGGGTGACATCGGTCAGCACGGTGGGTTCGTAGAACGCCGGCCCGAGATCAGGCCGCGCCTTGCCGCCGGTCAGCACCGTGGCGCCCTTGGCCCGGGCGTCCTCGACGTGCGCCGACACCCGGTTCATCTGGTCGACCGACACGAGCGATCCCATCGTGGGCCCGAAGTCGTACGACGCGCCGACCTCGATCGCGTTCGCGGCCTCGACGAACCGGCGGGTGAACTCCGCCTCGAGGGCACGTGGCACGTAGATCCGCTCGATGTGCATGCAGGCCTGGCCGGCATTGAGGAACGTGCCGAACGCAGCGCCGGCGACTGCCTCGTCGAGGTTGGCGTCCTCGAGGACGATCAGCGGGTTCTTGCCGCCGAGCTCCAGGGTGCAGTCGATGAGGTTCTCGCCGGCCTGGGCGCCGACGAACCGTCCGGTCGCCGTGCTGCCGGTGAACATCACGAAGTCGGCGTTGTCGATCAGCGCCGGGCCGACGTCGGGGCCGTCGCCGCAGACGATCTGGAACAGCCCCTCGGGCAGCCCCGCTGCATACAGCAGCCGTACGCACTCGGCGACGCACAGCGTGCTCTTGTTGTCCGGCTTGAGCACGACGCCGTTGCCGGCGATCAGGGCCGGCATCGCGTCCGAGAGGCTCGTGGCGAGCGGGAAGTTCCACGGCGAGATGATGCCGACGACGCCCTTCGGCACCCGCACCTCCTTGGACGTCGAGGCGACCGGCACGACCCCGCCGCGCTTCTTCTCGCCCAGCACCCGCTTGGCGACTTTGAGATAGTGGCTGGTCGTCATCCAGACGTCGCAGACCTCCTCGAACGACATCCGTCGCGCCTTGCCGGTCTCGGCCTGCATCAGGTCGACGACGGGCACGTAGTTGTCGAGCAGCAACGCGTGGAACCGCTTCATCACGGCGAGCCGATCCGCCAGCGGCAGCGTCGCCCACCCGCGCTGCGCCTCGCGGGCCGTGGCGAACGCGTTGACCACGTCGTTCGGCGTCGACTGGGGGAGCGCCGTGATGACGTCGCCGGTGTAGACCTCGCGCAGCTCGTACGTCTTGCCGCCCGAGGCGTTGACCAGTGCGGTCAGGTCGGTCAGGCGGTCCTTGGTGATGGATGCGGGCAGGGTCATTCGTGGAACTCCTTGTCGGCGGCCGGAGTGCTCCGGGCGGCGCGTTCTTCGTAGGTCTTGCGGGCCGGGTCGTCGAGCGCGTCGAGGGCCGCGCGTTCACCGCCGAGCACCTTGTTGAGCCACTCGCCCGTACGCCGGGGGATGAGACCGCCGGTACGCACGGAGGTGCCGAGGCTCTTCGGCACGTACACGTTGGGTCGCGGCTTCTGCATCGCCGAGAGGATCCCCTCGGCGACGGCCTCGGGGGTGACCGGCTTGGCCGGTCCCTTGTTGGCCTTGAACCCCACCGCGAGCTCGGTGTGCACCATCGCGGGGTGGACGACGCTGATGTCGATCGGCGTATGGTCGGCCTTGAACTCGATGTGCAGCGAGTTGGAGAACCCGCTGACCCCGTGCTTGCTCGCGACATACGTCGATGCGCCGGCGATCGGGATGCGGCCGGCCGCGCTCGACACGTTGACGATCTGCCCGCCGGTGCCGCGCGCCTTCATGCGCGTGACCATCTCCTTGGTGGCATAGATGACCGCCATCAGGTTGAGGCCGATGATGTCGTGGGTCGCCCGGTCGGACTCGTCCTCGATCCGGCTGAGCGGCATGATCCCGGCATTGTTGACCAGCACGTCGATCGGCCCGAGCTCCGACTCGACCTCGTCGAGGAACCCCTTGAACGCGGCGCGGTCCGTCACGTCGACGACGCGGCCGAACACGCCGAGCGCGTCGCTCGTCTCCTTGACCGTGATCTCGTCGAGGTCGCAGATGGCCACGGTCGCGCCGACGCTGGTCAGCAGCTTGGCCGAGGCGGCGCCGATGCCGCGCCCGCCGCCGGTGATGACGACGACCTTGCCGGTCAGGTCCCGCTTCACGGCGCCACCGCCATCCAGTCGGCGAACCCGGTCGGGTCGTGCCGGCCGAGGCTGGCGTGCTCGAACAGCCCCCAGCCGACCTGCCCGTTGCACGTCGCGCGCGCCGAGTGGTCGATCACGCCCCACGGGATGCGCCCGACGATGTCGGAGTCGGTGAGGTCGTACGTCGATGCACTCATCCAGTCCTTGCCCTTCCAGACGCCATGGGTCCACTCGGGGTCACCGCCGTAGCCGCAGCCGACGTGCAGGGCCACGAACGACAGCGGCTCCACCTCGATCAGCAGCGGCTCGCCCTGCGGGGTTGTCAGGTGCAGCCGGGCACCGGTGGGCATACGGGTGCCCGATTCGTAGTCGATCTCGATGCGCGGCCAGCCCAGCTGCTCGACCCGGCCGTCGGGGAAGACCCGCACGGCATCGTTGAGCGTGCGGAACCCGTCGGGCGACTCCTGCACGATGACGATCACCGCGAAGTCGTCGAAGCGCAGGGGAGCGTAGAGCCACCAGAACCCCTCGAGCGCCTGCTCGGCGGAGCGGCCTGGTGTCTCGGGCTCGCCGACCGGGCGGATCCCCCAGGAGCGGTCGCGGGTGCCGGACCAGTCCTTCACCTCGTACGTCGTGCCGTCGACCTGCAACGTGCCCGTCCACGTGCCGACCTGGGCGAAGCGCTGGGCGTCGAGGGTCGGCCGGTGGTTGGCGTCGAGCATCGTGTGCCGTTGCTCGAGCACCGCCGGGAACGAACCGGTCCAGGTCAGGTCGAGGCCGACCTGCTCGTGGTCGCAGGTCAGCCGCAGCGACTCCAGCGGCTCGAGCACCTCGACGCGCATCGGCCCGACCTGCTGCTCGAGCGACCGTGCGTCCAGGGCGTCCGACAGGCGCACCGAGAACTGCTGGTCCTTCACGCGTACGGTCGCGAACGCGTCGCGGACGCCGAGGTTGGGGTAGGTGCCGAGCCCGGCGATCAGGAACACCTCACCGGCGTTGTCGTGGGCATTGAGGTAGCAGCGGTCGTAGAAGTTGCGGTCGCTGCTGGCCGCCCGCTCCATGGGCAGCGGCGCCTGGTGGATCGGGAACTCGTCGAGCTCGCCCGGCATCAGTCCCATGCGTACGTCCCGTCCAGGAGCTGCTTGAGCGCCGACGAGTGCATGACGTAGTCGTCCGGGTCGTCGGGCCGCTGCTCCTCGCCGAAGTGGATCATCCGGCGCTTGACCTGGCTCATCACGACGGCATGGCGGAGCGCGGCATAGACGAGGTACCAGTCGAAGTCGCGCACCGTGTGCCCGCTGAGCGCCTCGTACGTCGCCACGACATCGTCGCGCCGGCAGAAGTCGGGGATGCCCGGCATCTCGAACACTGTCGCGATGTCCTGGAAGAAGCGGTGCAGGAACACGACCCAGGCGAGGTCGACCTCGCGCGGCGCGATCGCGGCCATCTCCCAGTCGAGCACCGCGACCGGCGTGAACTGGTCGTAGATGATGTTGCCGGGACGGGAGTCGCCCCAGCTGAGGACGCAGGGTTCGGTGTCGTCCGGCCAGTTGGCCTCGAGCCACTCGAAGGCCTGCTCGATCTTTCCAGCACATTGGGATCCTAAGCTTAGAATTCCACGTGGACAAGTTGT
>JADMIO010972868.1_pt1 | contig 15259 bp, 12 predicted proteins | sample 8958161 | NCBI WGS metagenome assembly JADMIO01 (sample SAMN16585339, study PRJNA669376) | soil metagenome | isolation source: Crop rotation soil | place: USA: Cullars Rotation, Alabama | collected 2011
GTGCCAGGATAGATGTCCTCGCGTCGCGCCGCTTCGTCGAGGGCGGCGATCGTGTTGCGGATCTCCGACGCATCGCGGCGGAGATCCGTAAACGACGGCCCGCAGCCCGGCGACACCGCGCCCTGCATCGCGCGCGGCTCCCACAGCGCAAACCACTGGTGATCGAAGCTGCCGGTCACCTGGCCTTCATAGCAGTTGCGGATGAAGCTGTTCCAGCGGCTGTCGAGCGCATCGGCGCGCTTCGCGAGCTGTGCGATCGCCTGTTCGTAGGCCTTCGCCGCGCGGTCGCGGTTCACGTCCGCCTCGGAGCGGCCACGGTCGGTCCCCATTGCCTGGCTCAACGACGTGAGCGGCGTCGCCGCCGACGTCGTCGGGCGCCGGCCGGCGAGCAGCGCCTGGGCATGCTCGATCGCAATCGCGAAGGAGAGGCCCTGCGCGACCGCGGACCGCATGCCCATCGAGGTGATGCCGATCACCTCGCCGGCGCGATCGAGCAACGGCCCGCCGCTGTTTCCCGGGTTGACCGCGGCGTCGGTCTGGACGAGCGTCAGGCCACCCACGTCCCGGACCGCGCTGACGATCCCGCGCGTGACCGTGTTCTGCAGGCCCAGCGGCGTGCCGAGGGTGATCACTTCCTGTCCGGCGCGCGCGTGCATGCCCGATCCCATCGTCAACGTCGGCTGATTCGGATCGGGGCTGCTGACGCGCATCACCGCAATGTCGAGCTCGGGGGCAGTGACCTCGACGTGAGCTGACAGCGTCGCGCCCCCGGGCCGCCGAATCGTCACCGTCGCGTTGCCGGAGACGACATGCACGTTGGTGAGAATGGTGTCAAGGGCGACGAAAAAGCCGGTGCCGAAACCGCTGCCGGTTTCGACGCGCACGACCGCCGGCATCGAACGGCTGATCACGTCCTCGAGCGAGAGCGTCGTCGCTGCGGTTGGGGCGATGGCGGGCCGCTCCGCCGCGGCGGCAGCGGCCCGCGATGCGGCCAGCGCCGCAGCGACGCGCGCCGCGGGATCCAGAGTGCTCTCGGGTTCCGGTGCCGCGGTCGCGCGCGCAGGCTGCGCGACGGCGCGCTCGGCGAGCGCAGCCGCGGGTGCCGAGGTTCGGGCCGGTGCCGGCGCAGCGGCCGCGGCGGTTTGCTGCGTCGCCGACGCGTCGTCGCGGTTCGTCCAGTACAGCATCGCGAGGAGCGCCGCGCCAAGTACCGCGGCGACGACGAACATCGGCGGCGACTTGCGTTCGGGCGTGTCGGCGACCGCTGTCGTCGTTTCGATCGACGATGGCGCGGCAGAAGTCGTGTCGAACGTATGACCGCAGCGACAGGTCGCGACAGCCGCCGGCACCCGCCGGGCGCACTCGGGACAAAGAGGCATCGTGATCGGTATCGGCGGCTGGGTCAGACTTCCGGCCGACGCGGCTCGTCAGAGTTGCCCACGGATGCGCAGATAGAGCTTGAGAACCGGCGCCCACCGCGGGTGATGCTTTTCGTAGAAGGCGAGCTGGCTGCGTCGATACGCCGCGTTGGTCGCCGCGGGCGCCGACGCCGCCGACCGCCCGCGCAGGTGCACGATCTCGACGTCCGGCGTGAACAGCACGCGGCGCCCGCGCGCTCTGATCGCGGCGCAGAAGTCGACGTCCTCGGTGTACATGAAGAAGCGCTCGTCGAGGCCGCCGACCGCCTCGGCATCGGCGCGGCGTACCAGCAGGCACGCGCCGCTCACCCAGTCGGGATAGTGGCGTTCACGCGTGAGCCGCTCGACCTCCGGCGACCGTGCGAGCCGCTTCTGGCGAAGCTCGTTGAGCGGCGCGATCATCCGGCCGAAGGACAGCTCGGCGCGGCCGCTGCCATCGACGAGGCGCGGACCGACGATGGCGACGTCAGGCTCGCGATCGAACTCGGCGACGAGCCGATCGATCGCGCCGGCAGGGACGACCGTGTCGCTGTTCAGCAGCAGGACATCGACGGAAGCGGTCGCGCGCAGCGCGATGTTGTTGGCGCGCGCGAATCCGACGTTCGCGTCGAGCGCGATCACGCGCACGTCCGCCCACCGGCGGGCCGCCTCCACGCTGCCATCGCTCGAGTGGTTGTCGACGACGACGATCTCGTGGTCGACCTGCGGCGGCGACGCGTGCAGCGACTCGAGGCAGCGCTCCAGATCGGCGCGAGCGTTGTACGAGACGATCGCGATCGCGAGTGCGGTCATCTCGCGGCGGCGCGCTGCAGGACGGCCAGCGTGTCGGCGGCGGCGCGCGGCCAGCTATACCTGGCGAGCTCAACCGGCGCCGCCGCGAGCAGCGCCGCCCGCAGCGGATCGTCGAACAGCACCGCTTCGAGCGCACGTGTCAGCGCGCGGAGATCGTTGAGCGGGACGTAGACGGCGGCGGCGCCACAGCTTTCCCGCGCCACTGGCGTGTCGAGCAGCACTGGCGGCACGCCGGCGGCCAGCGCTTCGAGCGGGGTCAGTCCGAGGCCCTCGTATTCGGAGAGGAAAGCAAAGGCGCGTGCTCGTGCGTACATTGCGTGCAATTCTGCGTTGCCGACGTACTCGTGCCATTGCACGCAATCGCCGACCGCTTCGCCGGCAATCGTTGCACGCAAATCCTGGTGCGGGTAGCTCCGGTTGTCCCCGACGATATCCAGTGCAACATCTGACCGCTTGCGTGCAATCGCCGCAAAGCCGCGGATCAGGTCGACCACGTGTCGGCGGTTGAAGATGGATCCGACGTAGAGAACAGAGTAGGGGCTCGACGGCTGGGGACTTGCCGTCAGAAGCTGCGCCTGCGAACCCGGATAGCGAGCCCAAAGCCCCGAGCCCTCGGCTGCGATACCGGGAGGCACCACGTGAATTCGTGCCGCCTCGACTTCGAGCCGCTCGATCAGCTCGCGGCGCGAGAACTCGGAAATCGTGATCACCGCAGCGGCTGCCGCCGCCGTCTGCCGCACCATCCAGCGCCGCCGCGTCCCCTCGCGAATCGTGAACCACTCGGGGTGCGCGACGAACGACAGATCGTGAATCGCGACGACCACCGGCACGCTGAGCCGCAGCGGCGCCGTGTAGCCGGGCGCGAACCAGACGTCGAGGCTGTCGGCCTTTGCTTCGCGCGGCAGCGTCACCTGCTCCCACCATGTGCCCGGCTTCCCCGGCACGATGCGCGTCCGGAATTTTCGCGCGTCGAGCGGCAGCGCGATCGTCTCGGGCGCGTAGAGCACGAAGTCGTGCGCGCCGGCCCGGCCGCGCGCCCACTCGAGGAGCAAACCGGCGAGATACCGACCGACACCCGTGGCGCGCCCGCACAACTCCCGCGCGTCGATGCCTACCCGCATGGCTACGCCGCCCCTGTGCGCTCGGCGCGGCGCGCGATCGCCTGACAGTAGGTCTCGTACACGCGGCGTGCCGTAGTGCGCCAGCTGAACGCCCGCGCGCGCACAAGGCCTTTGGCCGCGCATTCCGCGGCGACGCGCTCGTCGTCTAGCAGACGATCGATTCCGCGCGCGATGTCGTCGGGGTTGTCGGGATCGACGAATATCGCCGCATCGCCTGCCACTTCCGGCAGCGATCCGCGCGCGGCGGCGACGACCGGCACGCCGAGCGACATCGCTTCGAGCACCGTGATCCCGAAGCCCTCTTCGAACGAGGGTTGCACCAGCATGCGCGCGCCGGCATAGAGGTCCCGCCGCTGCGACCGCTCGACGTAGCCGATGTATCGCACGCGGCCGGCAAGCGGTGGTCGCGCAATCCGCTCGAGCCACGGCCGCGCGGCGTCGGTCGCACGCCCGGCGAGCACCAGCTCCGGTACGTTTTCATAGTGTCCGGCCTCCGCCTCCGCGGAACGCTTCGGCGGACCGCCATAGCGTTGGCGACGGCGGTCAGCCGCACCGGCGCGGTCGGTCGTAATCATCCGCTCGTGCGCGTCCAACAGCCCGCCGACGTTCTTGCGCGGTTCGAGCGTGCCGAAGAACAGGATGTAGCCGTTGGCTGGCGTCTCGCGGCGCGGCGTCCAGTCGGGCGCGCCGTGCGGACACACGGCGATCCGCTCGCGCGCCACGCCCAGCTGCCGCTCGACCTCGCCCGCCGTGAACGACGACGGGACGATCACCGCGTCGGCACGGCGGGCGTGCTCGGCGACAAGGTACGGGTAGTCGCGGCGGATTTCCGCGCGCGTGCGCTCCGGATGTGCCAGGAAATCGAGGTCGTGGACGGTCACGATCTGCGCCGCATCTCGCGACGGCATCAACAACGGGTGCAACGAATGCGCGACGTCGAAGCGGCCGCCGGCAACCAGCTCGATGGGCGGCCATCCGAGCCGATGCCACGCGAGGTTGAGCACCGACACCGGCACGCGGCGATCGATTCGCGCCGCGCCTGTCAGCTCCGCCGCCGGCGACAGTCGATCCTTCCACGAGCTCGAGAACAAGGTGAGCTCGAGGGCGTCGCCACTGGCGGCGCGTGGATATTCAGCGAGGAGCGCGCGCGCCAGCTCGTGTGTGTACTCGCCAACTCCGCTGCGCTTGCGCAGCGCGGGACGATAATCGATCAGGACGCGCACTTGTGTAAGTCGTTCCGAGTCAGTATCTTATTGTGAAATGAAGATCGCCGTCGTCGGCACCGGGTATGTGGGGCTCGTGCTGGGTGCGTGCCTGGCCGAGAATGGGAACACCGTCATCTGCGTCGATAAGGATCAGTCGAAGATCGACACGTTGAACGCCGGCCGCATCCCGATTTACGAGCCGGGCCTCGAGGAACTGGTGCGGCGCAACGGTCAGGAAGAGCGCCTCACGTTTACCACAGGGCTCCCGTCGGCAGTCCAGGCATCTGAAATCGTGTTCATCGCCGTCGGCACGCCGCAGGGTGAGGACGGCGCCGCCGACCTGCAGCACGTGCTCGCCGTCGCGCGCGACATCGGGCGGGCGATGAACAAGTACACCATCGTCGTCGACAAGAGCACGGTTCCGGTCGGCACGGCGAAGCGCGTGCGCGACGTGGTCGCGAAGGAAACGACGCAGACCTTCAGCGTGGTCAGCAATCCCGAATTCCTCAAACAGGGCGCTGCGATCGAAGACTTCATGAAGCCGGACCGCGTCGTCGTCGGCGTCGAGGAGGGCGACGACCGCGCGGCCGTGCTGATGAAAGAGCTCTACGGCCCGTTCACGCGGACCGGTGCGCCGATCCTGGTGATGAGCACCGAGAGCGCGGAGTTGTCGAAGTACGCGGCCAACTCCATTCTCGCCACCCGCATCTCGTTCATGAACGAGATCGCGAACGTGTGCGAGCTCGTCGGCGCCGACGTCGATGCCGTGCGCAAGGCGATCGGCTCGGACCGCCGCATCGGCACGTCGTTCCTGTTTCCCGGCGTCGGTTACGGCGGCAGCTGTTTTCCAAAAGACACGCAGGCGCTGCTGCGCTCGGCGGCGGATCAGGGGTATGACTTCAAGATCCTGCGGGCCGTCGAGGAGGTAAACAAGCGGCAGAAAGAGCGGCTGGTCGAGAAGATGGAGCAGCATTTCAAGGACGTGTCGGGCCGCACGATCGCGCTGTGGGGGCTGGCGTTCAAACCGCGCACCGACGACATGCGCGAGGCGCCCGCGATTCCGATCATCGAGCAGCTGTTGAAGAAGGGCGCGAAGGTGAAAGCCTACGACCCGGCGGCGGCGTCGGTCGCGAGGCGCCTGTTCGACGGCCGCATTGCGCTGTGCGACAAGAGCTACGACGCGCTCGCCGGCGCCGACGCGCTGGCGATCGTCACCGAGTGGAACGAGTTCCGCGAGCCGGACTTCCGCAAGATGCGCACGCTGATGAAGGCGCCGGTGATCTTCGACGGCCGCAACATTTACTCGCCCGAGCAGATGCAGGCGCTGGGCTTCACGTACTTCTCCATTGGCCGCTGACGGTCGCGCGGTCCTCGTTACCGGCGGCGCCGGCTACATCGGCAGTCATGCGGCGAAGGCGCTGCACCGCGCCGGCTACCGCGTCGTCGTCTACGACAACTTCGTCGCCGGCCATCGCGGCGCCGTGAAGTACGGCGAGCTGGTCACCGGCGACATCAGCGATCTGGCGCGCCTGCGGCAGACCATCACGCAGCACGAGATCTTCGCCGTGATGCACTTCGCCGCCTTTCTCGACGTCGGCGAGTCGGTTCGCGAGCCGGCGAAGTACTACCGGAACAACGTCGGCGGCGCGCTGACCGTGCTGGAAGCGATGGCCGTCGAGGGCGTCGCGCACTTCGTGTTCTCGTCAACCTGTGCGACCTACGGCGAACCGATCGAAACGCCGATCGCCGAAACGCACCCGCAGAAGCCGATCAACAGCTACGGCGAGACCAAGCTCGCGGTGGAGCGGGCGTTGCCGCACTTCGCGGTCGCCTACGGGATGCGCTGGGTGGCGCTGCGCTACTTCAACGCGTCGGGTGCCGATCCGGAGGGCGAAATCGGCGAGGACCACTCGCCGGAGATCCACGTCATCCCGCGCGCGATCGAGGCGGCGATCGGCGGTCCGGGCCTGACGGTCTTCGGCGACGACTACCCAACGCCGGACGGCACCTGCCTCCGCGACTACATCCACGTCTCCGACCTCGCCGACGCGCACGTCAAGGCGCTCGAGGCAATCGTGGAAACGGGCAAGTCGGGCGCGTACAATCTCGGCACCGGCCGGCCGCACTCGGTGCGTGAGGTGATCGACACGGTCCAGCGCGTCACCGGGCGGACGGTGCCGTGGACGCTCGGACCGCGGCGCCCCGGCGACCCTGCGGTGTTGTACGCGGCCCCGCACAAGGCGCAGGCCGAACTGCACTGGACGCCGCAGTATCCGGAGCTCGAATCGATCGTCGGCACGGCGTGGGAGTGGCACCGCAATCATCCGCGAGGTTATGACGAGCCCCAACGCTAGCGCGGCCGCGGCCTGATGCTGCAGGAGCGCACGATCCTGCGCCGGCTGTTTGCCTACTCACGGCCATACCGTGGACGGCTGGCGTGGGCAATTGTCGGGATGATCGTCTACGCTGTCGGGTCCGCCGGCCTCGCCTACCTGATCAAACCGATCTTCGACAACCTTCTTCCGCGGCAGCAGGACGTCGCGTTTGTGGCGTGGGCGATCGTCGCTGTCTACCTGCTGAAGGGCATGGGGTCGTACGCCTCGTCGTACTTGATGGCCGACGTCGGGCAGCGCGTGGTGATGGATCTGCGCAATGCGCTGTATCGCCACATCCTCGACCAGTCGGCCGGGTTTTTTGCCCACGGCGCGACCGGACGTCTGCTGTCGCGGATTAACAACGATGTCGGCCAGGTGCAGCAGGCGGTCTCGGAAACCGCCGGCGATCTGGCGCGCGAAACGCTGGCGCTGGTCGGCTACGCGGCGCTGCTGTTCTACTACGACGCGCGGTTGACGATCGTCTGCCTGACCGGAGCGCCGCTCATCGTCTACCCGCTGGCGCGGCTCGGTCAACGCGTCCGTCGCACCACGCGGCGCAGTCAGGAAGCGCTCGAGCAGATCTCGCACCTCGGCGCCGAGGCGTTCACCAGCCACCGCATCGTCAAGGCCTTCGGCACCGAAGCGTTCGAAGCCGAGAAGTTCAAGCGCGCCGGCTACTACCTGTTTCGCACCAACATGAAAGTGACGGCGGCGCTGTCGAGCCTGCCGCCGCTGATGGAGTTGATCGGCGGCATCGCCATGGCCGGCGCGCTGGTCTACGGCAGCCACCAGATCGCCACCGGGCAGCTCACCACCGGGCAGTTCGTGCTGTTCATCGGCACGCTGTTCCTGATGTACGGTCCGGCCAAGAAGTTGAGCCGCGTCAACGCCAACCTGCAGCAGGCGATCGCGGCATCTGAGCGCATCTTCGAGATGATGGACACGCACACCGAAGTGCTCGAGGGTCCGGGCGCGATGGTGCTGCCGCCGTTCGAACGCTCGATCGAGTTCCGCGACGTCGGCTTCATGTACGACGAGACCGCGAACCGGATCCTCCGCAATGTGTCGTTCGCCGTCGAGGCTGGCCAGATGATCGCGGTCGTCGGCCGCAGCGGCGCCGGCAAGACGACGCTGGTGAACCTGCTGCCGCGGTTCTACGACGTCACCTCCGGCGCGATCCTGATCGACGGCAACGACATCCGGAACGTGACGCTCGCCTCGCTGCGCCGCCAGGTCGGCATCGTCACCCAGGACACCATGTTGTTCGACGATTCGATCGCCCACAACATCGCCTACGGCTCGACGGAGGCGACGCGCGAACAGATCGAGGCGGCGGCGCGGGCCGCGAACGCGCACGACTTCATCGCCGTGCTGCCGCACGGCTACAACACGATGATCGGCGAGCGCGGCCAGCGGCTCTCGGGCGGGCAGCGCCAGCGGATCGCGATCGCCCGCGCGCTGCTCAAGAACGCGCCGATCCTGGTGCTCGACGAGGCCACCTCGGCGCTCGACACCGAGTCGGAACTGCTGGTCCAGGAAGCGCTGACCAACCTGATGATGAACCGCACGTCGTTCGTGATCGCCCACCGGCTGTCGACGATTCGCCGCGCCGACGCGATCGTCGTCCTCGAACGCGGCCGCGTCGTCGAGATCGGCCGCCACGAGGAACTGTTGGCGAACCCGGACGGCGTCTATGCGACGTTGTATCAACTGCAATTGCTCGAAGGCCGCCGCGCCGAGCGTCGGACCGCGAGCCTTTCAGGCGAGGGGTTGGGTCGCAGCGCGAGCCTTTCAGGCGAGCGATCAATCGGACGATGATCAAGAGCATGACCGGGTTTGCGTCGGTATCGCGCGAGGACGAACGCGCGACGGTTGCGGTCACGATCCGCGCGGTGAATCACCGCTATCTCGATCTGCAGGTGCGCAGCCCGCAGTCGCTGGCCTCGATCGAAGCGGACGTTCGCGCGCTCGTCGCCAGACACGTCGCGCGCGGCCGCATCGAGCTCAGCGTGTCGCTGCAGCTGCGCCAGGTCGCCGGCCTCGACGTCGAATTCAACGAGCAGTTCGGGCGCGCCCTCGAGGCCGCACTCGATCAGGCGCGCGAACGCGGCCTGGTCACCGGCACGCTCACGCCCGGCGATCTGCTGCGGATGCCGCAGGCGATTACGATTCGCGAGCACCGCCAGGAAGACGACGAGCACGTGCAGGCCGAGCTCGTCGCAACGGCGCGCGCCGCGGTGGAGCAGGCGCTCGTCGACCTCGATTCGATGCGTTCGCGCGAAGGCGATCAGCTGCGCAGCGACCTCGACGGCCGCCGCACCGCCGTCGCTCAGCTGGTCGAGCGCGTCGCCACCGCGGCCGACGATGGGCGGGCCGCGATGGAGCAGCGGATTGCCGATCGCGTTCGCGAGCTGCGCACCGAACTGCAGGCCGACGAAGCCGCCGTCGCGCAGGAAATCGTCCGCCTGGCGGCACGCTCCGACATCAGCGAGGAGGTCGAGCGCTTCCGCGGCCACGTGTCGCACTGGGCCGCGCTGGCCGACGGCCCCGAGCCGTGCGGCCGCAAGCTCGATTTCCTGCTGCAGGAGATGAACCGCGAAGTGAACACGATGGGCTCGAAGGCCGACGGGCTGCGCGTCTCCGAGCTGATCATCGCGGCGAAGGCCGAGCTCGAGAAGATGCGCGAGCAAGTCCAGAATGTCGAGTAGTCCTCTGACGCGCACCGATCAAGCGGCAGCGCCCCGGGCGTCCACGGGGCCGGCCCGGCGCGGGCTGCTGTTCATCGTCTCGGCGCCGTCCGGTGCCGGGAAGACGACCCTGGTCGAACGGCTGGTCGAGCAGACCGCCGGCCTCAAGATGTCGCGCTCCTACACATCGCGCGCGGCGCGTGCCGGCGAAATCGACGGCGTGGACTATAATTTCGTGTCACGCGAACGTTTCGAGTCGATGGTGGACGCGGGCGAGTTCCTGGAATGGGCCTCCCTTTACGGTCACCTCTACGGCACCTGCGCCGCCGACACGGAGCGCCTGCTGGCCGACGGGCACGACGTGGTGCTCGTCATCGACGTGCAGGGGGCGCGGAAAGTGCGGGCCGCCGGCCTCCGCACCAGCACGGTGTTCGTGATGCCGCCGTCGTTCGCGATCCTCGAGCAGCGGCTGCGCGGCCGCAGCAAGGACAGCGAGCCGGAAATCCAGCGCCGCCTGCAGGTCGCGCGTGACGAGGTTGCGGCGTTCTCCGAGTACGATTTCGTGGTCGTCAACGACGACGTGACCGCCGCCGTCGAACGGCTGCGCAGCATCGTCATCGCCGAACGGGCCCGCCTGCAGCGGATGCAGGGCGCGGCCGAAGAGATAGTCAGGACATTTTCATGAATGAACGCTCCACGCTCCAGAATCGGTTCGAGTTCGTGGTCACCGCCGGCGCCCGGGCGCGCCAGTTGCTCGCCGGCTCGACGCCGCGCGTCGAGGTCGGCGAACACAAGAAGACCACCATCGCCCAGCGCGAGGTGATCACGAAGGCGGTGGAGAAGATCGAGCCGGCGCTGGCGCCCAGCGGCGACGAGTAGCGCGATGAGCCTGGTCGCGCTCGGCGTCACGGGCGGCATTGGCGCCTACAAGGCGGTCGAGGTCGCGCGCGGTCTGCAGAAGCGCGGCCACGACGTCGTCGCCGTGATGACCCATTCCGCGGCGCGGTTCGTCGGCCCGGTCACCTTCGAAGCGATCACCCGGCGCCACGTCATCACCGATCAGTTCGAGACCGGGATGAACGCCGACATCGAGCACATCGCCATCGCCTCGACAATCGATCTGCTACTCATCGCGCCGGCCACGGCCAACATCCTCGGCAAGATGGCGAACGGGATCGCCGACGATTTCCTGTCGACGCTCTACACCGCGACCCGGGCGCCAGTGCTGGTTGCGCCGGCGATGAACACGCAAATGTTCGCCCACGAAGCGGTGCGGAAGAACCTCGACACGCTGGCCGCGCGCGGCGTCCGCTTCGTCGAGCCGGGCGAAGGCTATCTCGCGTGCGGATGGATCGGCAAAGGGCGGCTCGCGGAGCCGGACGAGATCGTCGCTGCTGCCGATGCCGTGCTGCGTCCAGAGGGTCCGCTCCGCGGCCTGCCGATGCTGATCAGCGCCGGCCCGACCTACGAGGACTTCGACCCCGTGCGCTACGTCGGCAACCGATCGAGCGGCCGGATGGGATACGCGATCGCCGCCGAAGCGGTGCGCCGCGGCGCGGAGGTGACGCTCGTTACCGGCCCGACGACGATCGAGCTGCCGCAGGCGCGGGAGGTGGTGCGGGTCCGCAGCGCGGCGGAGATGCACGACGCGATCGTCGCGCGTGCCGGCGCGATGCAGGTCGTCGTGATGGCGGCGGCGGTCGCCGACTACACGCCAATTGAACCGGCGCGGCAGAAAGTCCAGAAGAACGCCGACGAGTTGACGCTCGTCCTTCGCAAGACGCCCGACATCCTCGGCGAGCTCGGGCTGCGGCGCCTGTCGTCGGGCCGCGGGCCGCTGCTGGTTGGTTTTGCCGCGGAAACCGACAACGTCGTCACGCGCGCGACCGAGAAGCGTGCGAAGAAGCATGCGGACATCATCGTCGCGAACGACGTCTCGCGCGCCGACGCCGGGTTCGACGTCGAGACCAACGCGGTCACGATCGTTGGCGCCGACGGCGCCGAGACGCTGCCGTTGCAGCCGAAGTCGCGGGTCGCGGTCGAGATCCTGAACCGGGTCGAGAAGCTGCTGGCGCGACGGAGCGCGACGGCTGTAGCCGAGCGATCAGCAGACGCGGCCCGGCCCACGCTTGGCTAAAGGCTTCGCGCTACATCCGAATTCGTCATGGATCGCGACCAACTCGTCGAGCATCTCCGGTTCGCCGCCGAACTCGGCGTCGCCGGCACCAGCCGCGACCCCGCCTGGCGCCGCGGTCCACACAGGGTCGGGAACCGTTTCTCGCCCGACCCGCAAAATCTCGAGCAAACCAGCGCCGTGAGCGCTGCCGAGCGCGCGAAAAAAACGGTTCCCGACCCCGTCCACGTGTTCAGCGGTCCGGCCGAGGCGCTGGCCGCGGTGCGCAGCGACATCGGCGACTGCACGCGGTGCAAGCTGCACACGCTCGGCCGCCGTCAGATCGTGTTCGGCGTCGGCAATCCCGAGGCCGACCTGATGTTTGTCGGCGAAGCGCCGGGCGCCGATGAAGATGTGCAGGGCGAACCGTTCGTCGGCCGCGCCGGTCAACTGCTGACGAAGATCATCGAAGCGATCGACCTCAAGCGCGAGGACGTCTACATCGCGAACGTGATCAAGTGCCGCCCGCCGGGCAACCGCAATCCCGAGCCCGATGAAGTGGAGCAGTGCAAGCCGTTCCTGTTCCGGCAGATCGAAATCATCAAGCCGAAGGTGATCGTCGCGCTCGGCAAATTTGCGGCGCAGACGCTGCTGCGCACGCTCGATCCGATCTCGCGGCTGCGCGGCCGCGTCTACGACTATCGCGGCGCGAAGCTGATCCCGACCTTCCACCCCGCCTACCTGCTGCGCAACCCCTCGTCGAAGCGTGAGGTGTGGGAGGATATGAAAATTGTCCGCAGTCTCCTTCAGTCCGACAACTGACGCTCGTTCCGAAGCGCTCGTCCAGGTCGCCGTTCCGGTTCCAAATCTCGATCTCCTTACATATGCCGTCCCGGACGGCACGCCGATTCCGCCGATCGGCGCGCGTGTCGTCGTTCCGCTCGGTGCGCGCATAGTGACAGGCATCGTCGTCGAGAACCGGAGAACTGACGCGGAGGTTCGGCGTTCGGCGTTCGGCGTTCCGGGTTCTCACGTTTCGGGTTCTCACGTTCCGGGTTCTCAGGTTCCCGGTTCTGCCGAACGCGCCTTCAAGCCTCTGCGCAGTGTCCTCGACTCGGCGCCCTTCGTACCCTCTGAGGTGGTGGACCTCGCGAAATGGACGGCGGAGTATTACGCCGCGGGCGTGGGCGACACCATCCCGATGCTGCTGCCACCGATGGCGCGCGGGGCACGCGCGGACGCCCACAAGACCGTGCGGATGGCATCGATCACCCCAACCGGCCTGGACGCGCTGAGCGGAGACTTGACGGACAAGCAGCGCGAGCTGCTTGCGCTGCTTGCCGGCGTTCCAACCGGAATTGCGACGACCACGCTCGCGTCGCGCGGGTTCGCTGCCGACGCCGTCGCCCGACTCGTCCGCCGCGGCTGCGTGAGCATCCGCAACGATCGCATCGACCGCAGCCCATGGTCGGCGGACGCAGCCGGATCCGCAATGCATCGGACGCCATCTGCGCTGCGCGAGGCCGACCGGACGCTGACCGTCGAGCAGGACGCGGCGCTCGGTCGGTTGACGCGGCTCGCGACCGCGCACGAGTTCAAGGTCGCGCTGCTGCACGGCGTCACCGGCAGCGGCAAGACCGAAATCTACATCCGGCTGTCCGCAGCCGTCCGCGACTCCGGCCGCCGCGTGCTGATGCTCGTCCCCGAGATCGCGTTGACGCCAGCCGTCGCCGCGCTCTTCCGCGACGCGTTCGGGGAGCGGGTCGCGATCCAACATAGCGGCCTGAGCGACGGCGAGCGCCACGATCAGTGGCAGCGCATCCGACGCGGCGATGTCGACGTCGTGGTCGGCACGCGGTCGGCGGTGTTCGCGCCGATCGAGGATCTCGGCCTGATCGTCGTCGACGAGGAACACGACGGCTCGTACAAGCAGGAGGAGATCCCGCGCTACAACGGCCGCGACGTCGCGATCGTCCGCGCGCAGCGCGCCGGCGCGCTGATCGTCCTCGGATCGGCGACGCCGTCGATGGAGACCTACCACAACGCGGTGGCCGGCAAGTACGAGCGCATCGTCCTCGAGCGCCGCGTTCTCGATCGGCCTCTGGCGAGAGTGACCATCGTCGACATGCGCGAGGAGTACGCGGCGGCCGGTCCGGACGTGATCCTCAGCGCGCCGCTGCGCACGGCGATCGCCGACCGGCTGTCGCGCCGCGAGCAGTCGCTGATCCTCTTGAACCGCCGCGGCTTCGCGACGGCGGTCTTCTGCCGTCAGTGCGCCGGGACGATCGACTGTCCGAACTGCAGCGTCTCGCTGGTCGTCCATGGCGAGGGGACGGCGCGCCGGGCTCGCTGCCACTACTGCAACTACACGCAGCGCGTGCCCGCGGCCTGCCCGTTGTGCGCCGGCCCGTACCTGGACCAGCAGGGCTTCGGCACCGAGCGCGTCGAAGCCGAACTGAAGGCGGTATGTCCCGGCGCCCGGGTTGCGCGGCTCGACCGCGATGCGATCCGCCGGAAGGGGGCGCTCAACGCGCTGCTCTCACGCTTTCGCGACGGCGAGATCGACGTCCTGGTCGGCACCCAGATGATCGCGAAGGGGCACGATTTTCCGCGGGTCACGCTCGTCGGCGTCGTCTCGGCCGACGTCGGGCTCGGCCTCGCCGACTTTCGCGCCTCGGAACGGACGTTTCAGTTGTTGACCCAGGTTGCCGGCCGCGCCGGCCGCGGCGAACAGCCCGGCGAAGCGATCGTCCAGACGATCTATCCCGATCACTACAGCATCCAGCTCGCCTGCCGCCAGGACTATCCGGCGTTTTTCGACCGCGAGCTGCGCTTCAGGAAAGCGATGCGGTATCCGCCGTTGGTCTCGCTCGTCAACACCGTCGTCCGCGCCCGCACGTTCACCGGCGCGATGGACGACGCGGCGGATCTGGTGGAGAAGGTGAGGCGCAGCGATGCGGCCGGGGAGCTGCGGGTGCTCGGCCCGGCACCGCCGCCGCTGGGCAAGCTGCGCGGCGAGTTCCGCGCACAGCTACTGATCAAAGGCGCCAACCGGCGGAGGATGCGCGAGATGCTGGAGGCGGCGATCGCGTCGCGTCCCGATCTTCAACGGCGCGTCGTCGTCGACGTCGACCCGATCAGCGTGCTCTGAACATTGCTGAGTGATGACTGCTGAATGCTGATTCGTGAAAACAGTTCCTCAATCAATCAGCATTCAGCATTCAGCATTCAGCAATTTTCTCAGTGCGGTATGAGATCCATCGGCCTGATGGGCGCCGGCGTGAAGCAGAGGACGAACATCAGCAGCGCGAACAGCGCGAGCAGCAGCCGCGATCGATCGAGCGGCACCTCTTCGTCGAACACGCGCGGGTGCCGCGGTCCGAACACGATCAGCATCACGATCGTCAGCGCGGTCCACATGATCCAGCTGCTCGCGAACCACGCCAGCAGCATCGCGACCGCGACGGTGCTGAACGTCACGTAGGTCGACACGCGCGACCCGAGCACGGCGTACGAGATGTGGCCGCCGTCGAGCTGACCGATCGGAA
>JADMIO010909346.1_pt1 | contig 15258 bp, 16 predicted proteins | sample 8958161 | NCBI WGS metagenome assembly JADMIO01 (sample SAMN16585339, study PRJNA669376) | soil metagenome | isolation source: Crop rotation soil | place: USA: Cullars Rotation, Alabama | collected 2011
AGGCGTGGACCGCCATGACCCGTGCCGGTGCAATCGGAGCCACCGGATTGGAGTTGTCGTCCGAGCCGCAGCTCGCGAGGGAGAGGGTGGCGAGGGTGGCCATTGCCAGAAGCGGGAAGCGCAGGTGGTTCGACATCTGATCCTCCGTCATGAGTTCCTGCCGGTGGGCGACCCCACTTGGCCGGTTTCTTCGGTCGCCGGTCGGTCCGGCGATCATGGACCGTCAGATGCCCAGCTCATGAGGTCGATCCCATGATTGAACATATTATGACCAGATTTTGCGATGGCCTGACGTTCATGGCCGGGCCTCGGGGCCCGGCTTCAGGTTTCCGTCTGTGCGGTTTTCCATAGTCATTTGCTCGTCAGGCCCAGATCGCGCACGTCACCCGTGGCGGAGGGTGTCCCTCCGATTCCAGTTCATCTGCATCCTATTCACAACCGGTTCATCTCAGGGGAGTGCCTGGGGAACTCCCCTCGAGCTCGGGACATCTCCCCGGAGTCCTCCACTACCCACAGAGGGAGTTCGCCATGTCGAAGTCACGGCTCATCGTCGGGGTCATCGGCGCGGTCGCTCTCGCCACCGGTCTCGCAAACCGGGGCGCAAACGCCGGACAGGCGAAGAATGCATCGCCGCCCAAGAACATCGTTCAGGTCGCAAGGTCGGGGGTGGGCTCCTGGCCTTCATGGGGCCCGGTCTCGAGCAGGCTGGGTAGCCTCGAGTCCTCGCAAGGGTTTAGCTTGTAGTTCTGGTTCAGTACCACTCGCCCGCAGACAGCGGAGCCCGCCTCGGGCGGGTTTCGCTGTTCTGCCCAAATGGGCCGCGGCACCAACTGGGGATCGATGAGCATGGGGAGGAGCGAAAGGCGGGGAGGGTCACGCGCGGAGCCGAAAGCGCTGTCGATCGGAGCCTTGTCCCGTGCCGCACGCATCCCGGTCGAGACGCTGCGGACCTGGGAGCGCCGCTACGGTTCACCCATGCCGGTGCGGAAGCCCTCGGGGCATCGTCTCTACCCGGCGACATCCGTCGAGCATCTACGCCGCGTTGGCCGCCTGCTGGCTCAAGGCCATCGCGCCGGGGAAATCCTGGGACTCTCGCTGCGCGAGCTCGACGACCTGCTCTCGCTGTCCGAACCCGAGATGAATCGGCCCCCGGAGAACTCGGGGGGCTCCACGCTCGGTGGCGAGCAACTCGGGCTCTCGCTCGAGACGGCGTTGCGGGCGGCTGCGGACCTCGACCGCGAGTCCCTGGTGCGCGAGCTGCGGGTCAACTGGATCCGGCTCGGACCGCTTCGTTTCCTTCAGGACTACGCCGGCCCGTTGATGGTCGAGATCGGCCGGGCCTGGATGAAAAAGACTCTCGAGATCCGCCACGAGCATTTCGCCTCGGCGTGTCTCTCGGACTTTCTGCGGGAAGTGCGCGAGCCCTTCGACCACCAGGCGCGCGGCCCGCGGGTGGCGGCGGCGATGTTCGCGGGGGACGAGCATGAAGGCGGACTGCTGATGGCTTGCGCTCTGATCGCGTATCGCGGGTACCGCCTGGTCTACCTAGGCCCCAACACGCCGGTCGAGCAGATCGCGGCCGCGGCGACGACCGGGAACATCGAGATCGTGGCGGTCAGCGTTTCCATGGGCCGATCGCGTCGGCGAGCCCCCGGGGACGTCAGGCGCCTGCGCAAGCTGCTGCCGCGAGGCGTGCGCTTGTGGGTGGGGGGAGCCGGCGCTCCGCCGGCCCTCGATGGTGTCGAGCGGTTCCACGACCTCGAGTCGCTCGACGCGAGGCTCATCGGGTGATCGCGAGTGAACGAGGCCATGCGCCATCACGGTGACATGGCCGCCCGGCGGATCCCGTTCGCGTTCGCTGGACGATTCGGAAGGGGACATTCCACGTGATCGATAGCATCGGTTCGCCCCTCCTGTGGGTGGGGTTCACGGTCTTCATCGTGGCCATGCTGGTCCTCGACCTGGGCATATTCCATCGCAAGGCGCATGTGGTCGGCTTCCGCGAGGCGGTGACATGGAGCGTCGTCTGGATTCTGCTGGCGCTCGCCTTCAACGGCTGGATCTACGCCGCCCACGGTTCGCAGCGGGGGATGGAGTTCCTCACCGGCTACGTCATCGAGAAGGCTCTTTCGGTGGACAACGTGTTCGTGTTTCTCGTGGTCTTCAGCACCTTCGCCGTGCCGGCGCACCTTCAGCACCGGGTCCTGTTCTGGGGGGTGGTGGGAGCGTTGGCGATGCGTGCGGTCTTCATCCTCGCTGGCACGGCGGCACTCGAAGCATTTCACGGAGTGATCTACATGTTCGGCGCGATCCTGCTGCTGACCGGCGTCAAGCTGCTCGTCACGCGAGGCCGCGAGGAGCATCCCGAGAAGAACCCGCTCTTTCGCTTGTTCCGGAAACTTGTGCCCACCAGCCCCGAGTACGACGGGGCGCGCTTCTTCACGCGGATGGACGGGAAGCGGGTCGCGACCCCGCTGTTCGCCGTCCTGGTGCTCATCGAGATTACCGATCTCGTGTTCGCCGTGGACTCGATTCCCGCGGTCTTCGCCGTGACTTCGGATCCGTTCATCGTATTCACCTCGAACATCTTCGCGATCCTGGGGTTGCGCGCGCTGTACTTCGCCATCAGCGGCTTCGTGGCTCGCCTTCGGTACCTCAAGGTCGGGCTTGCCCTGGTGCTGATCTTCGTCGCGCTCAAGATGCTGGTATCCGATTTCTACAAGGTGCCGGTTCAGGTATCGCTCGCCGTCGTCCTGGCGCTGCTGGCCGGCGCGACGATGCTCTCGTTGATGGCGCCGACCGGGGGTCCCGCTCACGCGCGTGCCTCGAGCGGACCGGGTCGGGCTATCGGAGGATAGGAGGAACATGCGAATCGCCGTGATCGGTGCAGGCAACGTGGGTGGAACGCTGGGTCGTCGCTGGGCGGATCTCGGGCATCAGGTGACGTTCGGCGTGCGGGAAGGTGCCGGGGTCAAGGGCGGCGCGACCTCTGGGACACGGGTGGCTTCGATTCTCGAGGCGTGCGCCGAGGCTGAGGTGATCGAGTTGTGCACGCCGTGGGGTGCGGCGGCGGACGCGATCCGCGCCATGGGATCGATCAGCGGCAAGGTGCTGTTCGATAGCACCAACCCCATTGCGCCGGGGTTTCGGGCGGACATGGGCCCCGCGGGGGAGTCAGGCGCCGAGCGGCTGTCCGCGCTCGCGCCAGGCGCGCGGGTCGTCAAGGTCTTCAACACGACCGGCTTCCAGAACATGGCGGACCCGCTCTATGGCGGTGTTCCCACGGTCATGTTCTATGCCGGAGACGACGCCGCGGCGAAGCGGGTGGCCCACGAACTTGCCACCGGCCTAGGGTTCGATGCGGTCGACGCCGGCCCATTGTCGCGGGCGCGCGAACTCGAACATCTCGCGCTGCTCTGGATCTCGCTTTCGGTCAGCGGACACGGACGCGACATCGCGTTCCGGCTCGTGCGTCGCTGACGGGGAGAGGGGCGTCCGCGCACTCCTCAGTCCGCCAGCCGTGGCGGGCTACCGCCGCATCAGCCGCGCGTTGAAGAACGTGAACCCGTCCACCCGTCCAGCGGTGGAATCGACGATCGCCGAAACGACCATTCCGGTACCGAAGAACTCGGCGCGGAACTGCTGCTTGCCAGCATCGAATACCTCGATCGGGCTGCGCGCCGCACCCATCCTCCCGATCAACTGGCCGTCGTGATTCTCGACAACCAGCGTTCCGTATGCGGGATCGACGTAGGTTCCGGCGTAGGCATCTCGCGTCAGCGGCAACGTCTGAGGTCGCGCGGCACGCTTGGCGCGGTCGGCGATGTTCGACGTCCTAATCTCGGCGGCGTTCTTCTCGAGCTCGGAGAGACGGCGCTCGTACGCGCCCTCATCGGCATGGCCGAGAAGCCGATCGTAGATCGCGGTCGCGACCGCGTCGGTGAGCGGTGAGGACACATCGCCGCCATTGGTGAGCACCACCACGCCGATTCCGCGCCGCGGCATGAAGGAGACGTGACTCCGGTATCCGCTGAAGCCGCCAAAGCGGTGGACCAGCGTGTCGGTGCCGTAGGTGCCAAGATCCCAGCACAGTCCCCATCCGTAGCGATGGAACGGACCAAAGGTCTTGTCTTGTGGCACCCGCATGCGCCAGGTATTCGCGATCACCTCGGCAGGGATGGCCTGCCGCCCATCGAGCCGTCCACGATTCATCTCGGCGATCAAGAGCCGCGCCAGGTCACCTGCGGTGGAGAAGTGCCCGCCTGCCGGGCCCATGTTCGAGTCCTCCTTGGCGAGCGGCACGCGGCCGAATTGTTCGGTTCCCATCTCGTGCGGCATGGCGATGGACGAGTCGGGAAGCCGCGAACGCCACGCGGTCGTGTGGGTCATGCCGAGCGGGGCGGTGGCCTCGCGCTCCACCACCGTCTTCCACCCGTCGGCGCGGGCGGAATCCAAGAGGATCGCGACCAGATCGTAGCCGAGGTTCGAGTACTGGAATGCCCGGCCGTTGCGCGCGAGGCGGTGAGCAGCGAGGGAGGCCAGCAAGTCGGCGTTCGTGAACTCACCGGTGAAGCTGCGCCTGATCGAGACCGGCCCCATACCGTCGATACCGTGCGTGTGGGTGAGCAGGTCGGCCACGCGGATGCTGTCGGAGGACAGGCCCGCCGGCAGCCGGGCCCCGGGCAGGGCCCGCGACAGCGGCGCGTCGAGGTCGAGCGCGCCGCGCGCGGCGAGTTGCGCCACGGCCAGCCCGGTGAGCGCCTTGGAGGTCGAGCTCAGGTAGTACCGCGTATTCCGGTTCACGGCACGGCCGGTTTCGAGATCGCCGACACCGAGTGCCGACTCCCACAGCATCCGATCGTCTTGCACCACCGCGATGGCGATCGAGGGCGTGAGGCCACGCCCCATCGCGGCCTCGGCGATCCGCTGCAGGTCGCGGATGACTCCCGCCTGAGGTTTCGCGGCGAACGAGGCAGGCGCGGACAGACCGGACACCGTGACCAGAGTCACGAAGAGGTAGACGGTGCAAGACAGCCAGGTGCGCCGCATGAGGATCCCCCGAACGTTGAGATGGTGGCGAGCACTGCCGTTGGCTCTGCCATTCTGAGGTGGTGGCGACCTGCCGTATTGAACGAATGAAGCCTCCCGCGGCCGAGGAAACCCCGGGGGGGGGGCCCGCGCTTGTCTCTGGGATTCAGGGAGAGGCGACGCGGCGGCGCAACGCGGCGGGGCTCAGACCCCATGTGCGACGCGCCTCCCGCGTCATGTGCGCCTGGTCCGCGAAACCGCAGGCCAGCGCCGTGCCGGCAAGATCTTCACGGCCCTCGGTGAGCATCACGGCAGCGCGGCGCAATCGCGCCCGGCGGCGGAAACGGGCGGGCCCTTCGCCGTAGAAGGCTCGGAACGTCCGCGCGAGGTGGACCGGGTGGACGCCGGCCAGGGCGGCGGCTTCCCGCACCGAGGTTCCCGGCTCGCGCAGCGCGTCGCGCGCGATCTCGACCCAGCGCGGTGGCTGCCCGGCGCATCCCGGTTCGGCGCGCAGGCTCGCGATCAGGTCGATCAACCGGTCGTCGAACGCCGATCCGGAGGGATCGGATTCCGGCTCCACGGCGAGCGGCAGGATGGCAAGTGTGGCGCGGGATGCAGGGCCGGCATGCATCCAGCGCCAGCGCGCGAGTTCGCCCTCGCGACACAGATCGGCCACGTCGCTGGACGACAGTTCGATCTGCAGCGTGTCGGCGCCGGCGTGTCCGAACATCACGGCGTGGCGGACGCCGCCGGGCCGCGCCACCACGCTGAGAGCTTCACCGTGCGCGGTCTGCCCACCGACCGTCTCCCCCAGGGCCCCCCGAAAGACCAGCGTGATGCCGGCGAGTTCATGTTCGTGCGGGACGTGATGGAGCCCGGGAGAATACCGCACGATGCGTGTGCGGCTCCCACCCCGGGAATAGCGCCGGGCCGTGGACCGGCCCGGAGTCGGAACGTCCATGGCACCACTTACGTCGGGGAGCCCGGTCGAGTTGCGGGGTCGGAGTCCCGGATCGGGACGGTTCGCCATGAGTTTGCTCGATGATGGACGAGCGGGGCGATCGTCTTCCGGCGACCCGAGCGGACAGGAATGGCCCCATTCGGACTCTGAAGGGATCGCCAGGTGGTAGCCACCTTGCGCTCGGCTCCAAGGTTGGGCACCGTGCGCTCGTGGCTCACGAAATGACCATAGGCGCGGCCGCACGTGCCGTGTCCCGTTTGATCGCCTAGAGTAGCCGAACCATGGGAACCCTTTGCGAACCGCCAGTGATTCGGGTTGCCGGCACCGCGGCCACCGTGTTTCTGGCTTGCCTGGCCACGCCGGCGCTGGTCTTGGCATCTTCCGTGGATTCAGCGTCGGCGGCGGTCCCTATCGAGACCTCGGGCCACGGGCAGCCCATCCTCCCGATCCTCCTGGGTCTCGTCGTCATGATCGCCGGGGCGAAGCTTGGCGGATCCGTTCTCGCGAGGTTCGGACAACCCCCGGTCCTGGGCGAGCTGATCGCCGGGGTGCTCATTGGTAACCTCGGCCTTGTCGGCTATCACGGCCTTGACTGGATCCGCCATCTCGAGGGCATCGAGCTCCTGGCTGAAATCGGCGTGCTCTTCCTACTCTTCGAGGTGGGCCTACACTCGAACCTCGCCCAGCTCATGGCGGTCGGCACTTCCTCTCTGGTGGTTGCGCTGGTTGGGGTGGCAGTCCCGATGGTCCTCGGCTACCTGTGCTCGGCCTGGTTCTTCCCAGGCCATCTTGGGCTGACTCATTGGTTCGTTGGGGCGACCCTTTGCGCGACGAGTGTTGGAATCACTGCACGCGTCCTCAAGGACATCAATAGGGCGGAGAGTCCCGAGGGTCGCATCATCCTTGGTGCCGCGGTGATCGACGACGTCCTCGGATTGATCGTGTTGGCTGTCGTCGCGGGAGTCATTCAAGCGGCCGACAAAGGCCTGCCGTTTCAGCTGAGCTCGGTCGCTCGGGTCTTGGTCAAAGCGATCGGGTTTCTGACGGTCGCAGTCTTCCTCGGGCGTCAGCTCTCACGCCGAGTGTTCCAAGTCGCTGGCCTCCTGGCGGGAGAGGGGGTGTTGCTGTCTGCCGCGTTGGCCATATGCTTCTCGCTCGCATGGCTCGCCGGAATCATGGGACTCGCGCCGATCGTTGGCGCATTCGCTGCCGGGCTCATCCTCGACGAAGTGCACTACCGAAACCTTCGCGGGCGAGACGCCAGGAATCGGAGCATTCCCGATCTGCTGGAACCCCTGTCGACGTTCTTGGTCCCGGTATTCTTCGTCTTGATGGGAACGCGGGTGGACCTGGCCGTCTTCGGAGATCTCGGAATCCTCGGGTTCGCCGGCGTCCTCACCCTCGCGGCAGTCGCCGGCAAACAGGCTTGTGGCGCGGGCGTTCTTCAACGCGGAGTCGATCGCATTGCGATCGGGATCGGGATGGTTCCTCGGGGGGAGGTGGGGCTCATCTTCGCGAGCATCGGTGCCGGACTGACCATTGCCGGCGAGAGAGTGGTCGACAATGATGTGTTTTCGGCGGTGATCGTCATGGTAGCAGTCACCACGTTCGTGACCCCGCCACTGCTGGTCTGGCGCATGCGACGCCCGAGCCAACCCAAGGCCTGAAGCGTGAGGGCCCTGCTGGTGAGGCGCCACATCTCGAGACGCAAGCGCCTGGTATGGACATTGACGACCATTCATGCGCTCGGAAGCGGTGACATCGCGCACGGGACCTGGCGCGGACTTCCGAAGCACGGGGCACATCGCGGCGCGGGCGAAGCGTGGAACACGCGTACCCGTCACCTTCGGAGGATGAAAGCCAAGGTCATGAAGCCGCGATGGGTCGAGCCTGCATGGATCCTGATCCTCGCGACCGCCACCGGAGCCGCCGCGGCAACCGCCGATTCCTCGCACCACGTTGCCGCGGCGCTCCCGGATCCATCGTCCGACACGTTGGCGGCGGAACTCCTCCGGGCCGATTCCTCTTCGGCCTCAGTCTCAGCACGGCCAGCCGTGGCCCCTTCGGAAACGACAGTGGCTTCTCGAGTCTCGTCGGTGCCGGTACTCCTCGGAGGCCGCGAGATCTTCCGCGTCCGTGTCGGGCGAGACGGGCTCGATCCCGCGGCTCGTGCGGCAGCGATCCGAACTCGCCTGACGCAGGCCGTCACCGACGCGAGCGTAAGTCCTGATTCGGTCCGGCTGATCTCACAGTCCGAAGGCATTCAGGTGCAGCTAGGTCCGCACTTTCTTTGGCTCATCACCGCAGGGGACGCTCCGAGCCGCGAGCCCACGGAACTGGCGGCCATCCTGGCGCAGTTGCCCCAGCAGATCACTGAGGGCATCGAACGTGAGCGGAAGTCCCGCAAGCCCGGCCGTGTGCTGGTCTCCATCGCGATCGCGCTTGTACTCACGCTGTTCACAATTGGGCTCTTGCGCCTGATCCTCGCTGGCAGCAGATGGTGGGGGAGTTGGCTCAGCCGATCGCTCGAGCATCGCCTGCCCGCCATTCGGATGCGCCGATTCGAGGTCCTCTCCGAGGGGCAAGTGAGCGGGATTCTCATTGCCACCCTGGCGCGCCTCGATGTGGTGATCGGACTCCTCGTGGTCTACGGCTACCTCGCGGCCGCTCTTTCCTTGTTTCCGTGGACGCAGGGATGGAGCACGCTGCTGCTGGGCTTCGCGGCGGCCCAAGCTGTGAAGGTCCTCCGTACCGTAGCGTCTGGCATCCCGGGACTTTTCGCGGTCGCGCTGATTTTTTTGCTATTCCGATGGCTGAACGCGATTGCCGGTAGGTTCTTCGACGCCATCGCGGATGGCTCGCTCGTGCTCGGAGGCCTTCATCCCGAGCTCGCTTCCCCCAGCCGCAGGCTGGTGAGCATATTTCTCTGGCTGGTCGCGATCATGGTGGCCTATCCGTTCGTGCCAGGCAGCGGCACTCGCGCCGTACAAGGCGTGTCACTTCTCTTCGGCCTCGTCGTCTCGCTCGGCTCGACCGGAATCATCGGCAACATCATCGCGGGCATCGTGCTGACCTATTCACGCTCGTTCAGCGTGGGCGATCGGGTGCGCATCGGTGACCACGTCGGCGACGTGGTTCGGCTGGGATTCTTCGCCACGAAGCTACGCTCGCTCCGGAACGAGGAGATCACCATCCCGAACGGGCAAGTAGGCGGGGCGGCCATACTCAATTACACCCGGTTGGCCGAGGAGTCCGGGCTCATATTGTACACACAGATCTCGATCGGCTATGACGTGGACTGGCGGAAAGTGCATGCGTTGCTGGTGGAAGCCGCGCTGAGGGTGAAAGGCATTGAACGCGAGCCTGCTCCCTGGGTCCTGCAGCGTTCCCTGAACGACTACTACCCGACCTATGAACTCTGCTGCGTGACGAAGGATTCGCACTCGCAGCTAGGCTTGTACTCCGACCTGCACGCTGCGATTCAGGACGCCTTCAGCCGCGCAGGGGTCGAAATCGTCTCGCCGGCGTACCACGCGATTAGGGATGCGAATGCTCAGGTGTTACCGCAGGAACCGGCGGGGCCGCGGGAGGCGCCGGGTGCCTTCAGGGTCGAGCGCAGTCGTCCGGGGTTGCCTCGCGGCCGCGGAGAGGCTCCGGACCCCTGAGCGAGCTTCCGGGTGCATTCGGCTGCCGGACTGTCCACGGGGATCACTTCAGCCTCCACTGGCTCCGGTGTCCGACCGAGTGCTCCGGTTGTGTGCGGCTCGAGGTGCTCGGGCAACCGCCTGCGGAACTTCGTGGCTGGCGGCCCTCGCGCCACCCCCCGCGTAGCGCCAGTCGGACCACTGAACCTAGCCAGAACTAGGAGACGCTCGACATGCTGCAGCTCCCATCACCGCACGCCGGCGCGATACTCCTGATCACGATCGCGGTCTTCGTTCTGTTCGCCCAGAGCAGGGTGAAGATCGAGCTGGTTTGTCTCGGACTTATTGCGGTCCTCGCGCTCGGCTTCTACTTCTTCCCGTTCGAACTCGCTGGGAGATACACGGGCTTCGAAGTGGCCTTCGGTGGTTTCGGCCACGAGGCCCTGGTGGCGATCTGCTGCCTGATGATTCTGGGCAGGGGCCTCGTCGTGACCGGCGCGCTCGATCCGGCCGCCCGCGCCATGGCGCGACTGTGGCGCTTCAGCAAGACACTTGGCATGCTGTGCACGCTGCTGCTGTGCATGTTCTTGAGCGGTTTCGTCAACGACACTCCGATTCTGATCCTCATGCTGCCTGTTCTGCTCAACCTGGTGAGCCGCGTGGGGGTACCAGCATCGAAGACACTCATGCCGGTCAACAGCGCCATTCTCATTGGCGGCACGGCCACCACAATTGGTACGTCGACGAACGTCCTCGTCATGTCGATCGCGAGAGACCTGGGGGTGCCGCCGATCAGCGTGTTTGGGTTCTCGGGCATCGTTGCGATCGCAGGGCTCGTGGCGCTGCCTTACTTGTGGTTGGTCATGCCGCGTTTGTTACCCATGAGCCCGACGGACTCCCCGCAGGCGCCGCGTACTTACCGCGCGGCACTGCACCTCACCGATGCCATCGTTGCGGGGGGAAAGCAGCTCAGCACACTCGTCAAGCTCGTGGGGGACTCGATCAGCGTCACCGCGATCCTGCGCGATGGTCGTCCCCTCGGCGCGGATCCTGAGACCCTGGTCCTCCCCGGTGATCAACTGCACGTCGCGGGAACCATGTACGACCTGCGCGAGGCCAGTGAGGTATTGAAGGCCCCACTCGCGGAGCCAAGCCTAATCGAGGCAATCAGCACCGAGGCGGCCCGCCAGAATCAGGACCGGCAACTGGCCGAGCTGGTCATTGGCCCCGACTCGCCGCTGGTCGGTGAGTCTCTCAAGAGTACGAGGCTTGCCGATCGTTTTGGGGTCGTAGTGCTGGGCACCTACCGCTCCGATGTCACGCTGCACACCGGCGTGGTACATGACGAGCGGTATCGCTTCAACCCCGGCGACTTGCTGCTGGTCCAGGGCACAGCCATCCGATTGGCCGAGCTCGAGCACACCCAACAGGTCATGCTCTTGGGCACGGCCCACGACCTTCCCCGATCGGCGAAGGCGTCCATCGCGATTGCCATCGTCGCCTGCGTGGTGGCCTTGGCCGCGCTCAAGCTCGTCCCTATCGCGATCGCGGCGCTCGCCGGAACGATTGCCATGCTGGTAACCCGTTGCGTCCGGTTCGATCGCGTCGGCCGAGCCTTGAGTGCCGAGGTGATCGTGCTGGTTGCGGCGGCCATCGCCCTGGGGCGCGCCCTTGTCGAGACCGGAGGCGCCGACTGGCTGGGCTCGCTGCTCGCTGTTGGTTTCGGGTCCTCGCATCCGACCGTCATCCTTGTCGCGCTCATGGTATTCGCGACTCTGATGACCAACTTTGTCTCGAACGCCGCGGCCGCCGCTGTCGGCACGCCGCTTGCGGTGGACGTTGCCGCGAAGCTCGGACTCCCCGCCGAGCCGATGGTCTTGGCCGTCCTGTTCGGCGCCAATCTCTGCTACGTGACGCCGGTCGCGTATCAGACGAACTTGCTCATCATGGGTCCCGGCGGTTATCGGTTCAAAGACTATGTGCGCGCCGGTCTGCCGCTTGCGCTGATGATGATCACCATGCTCGCCTTTCTGCTCGTACGCCGCTACGGGCTCTAGCCGCGGCGGCGTGGCTCGCTTGACGCATCGTGAACGGGGCGAACTCTTTCTCACGGCTCGAGTGGACTGAAACTAGCTGGTTGGCGCTTTGAACGCGAAGCCGCAACGGTACCCGCCTCAATCACCCCAACATCGTCGCCGTGCACTCCATCGAACGCGTGCAGCGTGAAGTTCAGCAACTCGACATTGGCGCGCGTGCAATCGATCAGGGCCTTGCGAATCGCACGTGGACCCGTGTCAGCTCGGAACAGCTTCGATCAAACTATCCACGACCGTGGTACCGATAACGTTGGTGAGCGTGAACCCGCTATTCCCGAGGAGGCGCCGATACTCGTCGACCGTTCGCTCTTGGCCTCCGGTGATCGCGAGCATGTGCAAGTCGGCCATGGCCGCCTGGACGGATGCACGCGCCGAGTCGAATCGGTTCGGCAGCACCTTTTCGAGGATGAGCAGCCTTGCCGTGCGTGGCATCGCCGCGCGGCAGTTCGCCAGGATCTTCCCACACCGCGGGTCGTCCCAGTTATGGACGATGTGGGAAAGGAGATAGATGCCGCCCTCGCCAGGAACGCTCTCGAAGAAGTCCCCCGACTGAACGATGCAACGAGAGGCAAGCCCCGCCACCTCGACGTGCTCTCGTGCCCCGGTGGCGACCGACTCGCGTTCGAAGAGGACACCCCGGACTCCTGGGTACGCGGCCAAGATCGCGATGAGTAGCGCGCCGTGCCCTCCTCCGACATCGATCACGGTTCCACCGGTCGAGAAGTCGTAGGCGGCGACAACGGCGGCGGTGCGCTCCGATGCTCCGGCGGTCTGCGCTTCGTTGTAGAACCCAGCGATCTCCGGATGCGCCGCCATGTACGCGAACGTGTCCATACCGAACACATGTCGGAACGCCGTCTCGCCCGTCCTCACGCTGTGAAGGAGGCCACCCCATGCGCGATAGGAGCGTTCTCCGGAGAGAAGCGCAAAGCCGCGCAAGGAGCCTGGCACCCCGTCGCGCAGGAGCGCGCCCGACCGCGTAATGGAATAGCGGTTCTCACCTGATTGCTCGACGAGCCCGAGAGCTGCCATCGCATGGAGGACCCGATTGAGGGCACTCGCATCGACCCGCAGCGTGTCTGCCAGGGCCTCGGCTGTCCGTGGTCCATTGGCCAGTAGGTCTGCCACGCCGAGTCGGGCCGCGACGTGGACGACCTGAGACGTCTCGTACCCCGTGATCAGCGACCGCAACCCCTGGGCGTCCTCCGGCCCCGTGTCGGACTTCATGGGTCCTCCGCAATCACGGTATCCTGGCTTGCGAGGTGCTCACGATGCTGGGCGGCATCATACGATCTTGAAGGTCGATCGGCACAAGCGCCATGAAGAAGGTCCTAATCGTCGTTCCGCAGAGAAATGAACTCGAGCCGCTCATGGCGTGGCTCCACCATCGAGGGCATCCGTCACGATCCGAGCGGATCGGCCGCATGGACTGTTTCGCGATTCCCTCTCTCGCGGCAATCGCTGCGGTAGGCGGTCACGGAAAGACCCAGCTCGGCGTGCAGAGTCAGTACCTGATCGACCGCATCGACGAGCTCGGTGTTCTCTTGTGCGCCGGTGCGGCTGGGTCTCTGACACCTGCGTGGACGTTTGGTGACGTCGTGGTCGCCACGAACACCGTCGAGCATGACTACAGGCTCCGCTTCGTTCAATCGGACTTGCCCTCGCATCCAGGCGACCCCACGTTGATCGCGGAGCTCCGTGCCACAACCGATGGATGTGGCCTTTCGTTCGGCGTTCACTTCGGGCCGGTCGCTAGTGGCGACGAGGACATTGTCGACGGCGCAAGGGCCGACGAACTGAGGCGGACTACTGGCGCTCTGTGCGTCGCTTGGGAAGGTGCGGGCGGGGCTCGAGCTGCGGCCTTCAATGGTCTCGGCTTCGTGGAGATTCGAGCAATCACCGACGGCGCGGACGCCGATGCGGGTTCTTCGTTCCACGCCAACTGCGCAGTCGCCATGCCCAACGTTGCGGAACTGCTCGTTCGTTGGCGATTGACCAGTGGAGCGTCGATCCTGGCCCCAAGCTGAGCAACCGAGCAAGGTCGTAGACAGTCCCACGACTCAACACCGCGTTCCTCGGTAAGGTAGATTTGAGCCCCGCCCGGAGATGTCCGAGCGGGGGATTGTTTTTCGATGGACTCAAGTACCGCACTTGTCGGCATGTCGCCCGACCTCCGCCGCTTTCTCCCTCTCGGGACCGAGCCGCTGCCCAATCCCGCGTTGCGCGGCCTGACGTCGTGGCAGGAGAGACTGAAGGCGCGATGACGCTGACTCCCGCGACCCGACTCGGCTCCTGCGAGGGCATCGCCCCGCTCGCAGCGTGCGGCGTGGGTGAGGTCCATCGCGCGAAGGACCTGCGCCTGCGGCGCGAGATCGCGCTCAAGTGGGAGCCATGCAGCGTGCCGGGCTCGAGTAGGACAGATGCCCACGCTGCGGCACTTGCCGCGCTTCGGGGCTGCGGATAACCTTCCATGATCCTCGAACCATAGGGAGGTCGTCATGCCTGTCATCGCGGTGTTTCAGTCGCCGACGCTCACGCGCGAGCGCTATGAAGAGACGGTTCGCCGGCTCACTGGCGGCAAGAACAAGCTTGTGTCCCCCGCCGATTGGCCTGTCGAAGGCTTGCTCGTCCACGCCGCGGGAGAGGGGCCGAATGGCTTTCGAGTGGTGGACGTGTGGTCGTCGGAAGATGCCTTCCGTAGGTTTGGTGAGAAACTGATTCCGATCCTTACAGCACTTGGAGTAGAAGGTCAGCCGGAGATCTATCCTACGCTCGCGTTCGTATCGGCCTGAGAGACGCCCATCAGGATCGAAAGCGGAGGGAGCGGGGACGATGCGGCGCGAGCACTGGACGTAAGCCGCGCGCCAACGGCGGGCGATGTCCGTTTCGAACACGTCGGACGCTGCGGTAGACTCGGCGCCCATGTCTTCCTTGGAACCAGTGCTGCGCCCGATCCCGCGTGCAAGACTCAATGAACTCGCGGAGTCGGGCTTCGGCGACATGATCAAAGCCGTGGTCGACTGTGGCCGCCGCGTGATGGTCGTCGGCGGCGAGCTCCACGCAGACGAGGAGCAGTGGCTGCTCGAGAACGGCTCGCAGCAGGCGGACCTCTGGGGCATCAACCTATATCCGGCGGAAACCTCCGATGACTGGATCGAGTTCGACTCGATGATCAACGTCCGCCCATCGCGGGGCAATCCAAGTCGCCGGGTCGAAAGCCAGGAGACGCAGAGGCTCATCCGATCGATCGTGGCGGAGCTCGTGCAACCATGACCCTTCATTCCGACCTGGCCGCCGGCCGCTGGCACTCCATGTCGCTGATGGACCAGCTGGGCAATGCAGGTAGCGAGGTGTCGCGGGCGCTGCGAGCGCGAGAGGGCGGCAATGAGGCTCGGGAGCGATCGGCGCTGCGTCGATTCCTGGAACTCATGGATCTGACGATCGCCGACGTTCGACTGCGAGGGCGCCGAAGGGAACTATGTCGCGCCCGCGAAGTCGTGTGCGACTACTTCGTTGGAGACAACGTGTA
>JADMIO010792849.1_pt1 | contig 15257 bp, 12 predicted proteins | sample 8958161 | NCBI WGS metagenome assembly JADMIO01 (sample SAMN16585339, study PRJNA669376) | soil metagenome | isolation source: Crop rotation soil | place: USA: Cullars Rotation, Alabama | collected 2011
CTTTCCCAGAGATGTCAGAGGGATCGATGGGTATCGTCGAACGCTTCGGGCCCAGTCAAATATCGGGCTGGGTCGAATACAGGAGTCAAGACGATCGACAAGTCTCGATCAAGGTCAACGGCGTGACGGTCGCGACGACCCAGGCGTGCCGGCCGGTAAGATTCAACGGCGAGATTCGAGACTTTGGATTTGCCCGTCGCGTCCACGATCTATGGAACTACATCGGCCGCGGGGATGTCGTGTCACTCGAGTATTCCGGCGAGAAGATCCCAATCCTGCGGCACGGCTTTCACTATCACCCTTCGCCGGACACGATCAGCAATTTCGACGCTCTGCTGAAAAAGATCGAGCAGGGTTATGTCTTCGACAAGCGTGGGCGCCTGGCGGCTGCGTTGAACAAGCGGGACAACAACGGTGTTTTTGAAGCCTTCGAAAAGATCAGAGATATTGTCAGGTTGGAGTTTGGATACGAGCTGTTCGTCTTCTATGGAACCTTGCTGGGATGCGTCCGCGAAGGCGATTTCATTGCCCACGATAATGACGTCGATTTTGCGTACATTTCTCGACATCGCGAACGCGATTCGGTAGTGGCCGAATTCAAACGGCTCTGCACAATCCTCATTGATAGTGGATATTACGGAACTCTCTATCGCCATGGGTTCGGCATGAAGTCGCCCGTGTCTTTGGATATCTATTATACGTGGTTCGATGACGCAGACATGTTTTGTGCTTCATTTGGCCACCATGGCGATGCGATCGCCTGCAACGCCGACTTCTCGGCATTCGAAGAAAAGGCGCTGGGACCATTCAAGGTGCGAGTGCCCAAAGCGGCCGATCGCATCCTTAGCCAACTCTATGGGCCGACCTGGCGAATTCCCAATCCTGGCTTCAGCCATTACTCGCCCAACCGCAAGATTCCCACGTCGTATCTTCTGACGCCTGCCGAGCTTTCTCCTCTGCATTGGAAGCAGATCTACAAGAGACGAATGCACGATACCGCCAGTGCACCGTCACGGTTGGCCGAGCGCGTAGTCACCCATCTGAATGAGGACAAACGCTTGATCCTGGAACTGGGCTGCGGCGCCGGCGCTGACGCCATTAGATTTTGTCAGGCCGGACATGACGTCATGGCGCTCGATGCTTCTATTGACGCAATCTTGTTGGCGCGTCGATCGGCTGAGGCTCAAGGAGTCGCAGGATATGAATTTGCTAAAGTCGACGTCGAATACCCCGAGGACTTGGTTGCGTGTTTAGAACAGCCGAAGATCGCAGCCGCAGCTGCCGGTGCTGGCGTCGTCGTATATATTCGGCAAGCACTCGAACTTTTCTCCTCAGAGGCCGAAGATCGGTTGTTTGATCTGCTGCGGAAATACTGCGGACGATACGAGCTATTCGCCGAGATCAAAGGCCACGCGACGCAGATACAAACACCGTCACCGCAATACTTCGCGAGATCAATATCCCCGGAAGAACTGACTTTGCGTTTGAGCGGTTACGGCCTAGCAGTAGCGAGACTGGAGGGGCTTGAGCCCATGGAAATGGGGGAGGAGCCGGTCTACTGGCTTGTCGGAACAGCTGGCCACTTGAGCCCATGATGTCTTGGCGTCACTAGATCATCTGGGATTTAACTTACTATGCGTCCTTGAGTATCACGATTCCGACCGCAGGGTTACCCGGTGTAGTACAACCCCCAGGAACAGTGATCCCAAGGCCCATCCGATCAGATAGTCACGGTCAAGAGTGTATGCGGGGTATTGGCCATACATGCCCAAACGAAACCATGTGATACCGTGCACTACCGGATTCCACACTATGATGTTGCGAACGAATACGGGAAGGAAATCTACAACGAAAAATACGCCCGAGACGAACAACAAAGTTCGGCCAGTCAACCTATTCGCAATCATTCGCCAATAAACAAAACGCCGCGCCACCGCTGAGCTTGTCAAGCCGACACCAACGCCAAGCGTGATCAGCAACGACAATGCGACAATGCACTCGACGATGTCGTTAGGCCACGCCTGTTCTACTCCATAGAGCCACAAACCGATAAACCAAACGGTCGTCATCGCCAGCGTGACCGCTGCTTCAACGATAACGGCTGCAATAATGAAATCAGTCGCGCTAACATTCGGCAATCGTTCGCCCGTACCATAGCGGGCCACGCGTGCACGAATCGACAGCCGAAGAAATACGTAGAATCCTAGAATGCCAGTGGAATAAAAGAGAGCGTCGGATGTTCCGTAGGCAGGAAATTTGCCTCGAAAGAGAGTACGCATCGCAATCGTTATGGCGACAACGAGAAATGGCTCGGTCAGTGCGATCAGTGTTGCAAATCTGGTGCCTCTGAACCTGTAGTCGATCTCCTGTGTCATCAGGAGACCAATTACGGACCGCCAGTTGCCAAAAGCCGTCAGAAAGGAAGCCATTTTCTAAAGTTGCAGAGAGGGCATCTGTAGCGCAAGGGGTCTTTAGCGTACCGAGCCAAAGCACCTCATTGATAGTTACCGCCCATTGCTCGCCATTTTCTGGATCAGCATGACATAGTAGATTAGCGTACGCAGCTGCCCTCCTGCATCTGCCTCCATCATGACGTCATAATTAGGAGCAGCCGTACGAGCTCACGTCCTGGCGTCACTATAACTTCAAGTAACTTGGCGACGTCCGGACGACGCTGCAAATCCGCTGGGGAAAGAAAATGGATGACAAACTTTCAACCTACTTTCGCAAAAACAAATGGGGCGACGAATCTTCGGAGACAGTTTCCGGCTCAGGTTCCACGCTGAAATATACTGAGAATTTGAGGCAGAAACTGCCGGCACTGCTCAAGAAGTATGATGTTAAGGTTTTTCTCGATGCCCCTTGCGGTGACTTCAACTGGATGAAAGAAGTGGGCCTCAGCGACATCCAATACATCGGTATGGATATCGTTCCGGACCTGATTATCCAAAACCATAGTCGGTACGCGAGAGTCGGACGTGTCTTCCTGGCGGGTGATATCACGCGAGATGCGCTCCCTATGAGCGATCTGATGCAGTGCCGTGACTGCCTGTTCCACCTACCTTACAAGGACATCGTCCGCTTCCTAGACAACTTTGCGAGAAGCACCATCCCGTATCTGCTGACGACGACTCACCTGCTAACCCACAATAAGGACATCGAGCGGCCAGGCCAGTGGCGACAGCTCAATCTCAAGAGACCCCCTTTCCGCTTTCCCGAACCTTTGGAAACGATCGACGACTGGATCGAAGGCCACCCCCGGCGACAAATGGGGTTGTGGACAATCGAACAAGTAGCTGAAGCTGCAAAGCGGGCGCGGCGCCAGCTGGAGGCCATTCCTTAGAGCCTTTGCATGTGAGACGTACCCCAAGGGCGCGCCTTATGCCTTTCTCGAAGCGATGATTCGGCATAGATGAGGGTCCTCGCCTTGATAGACAGAAAGGCCGAAGCCCTCCTCCTTAAATGAGACCGTCATCCCGTAGTCGGTCTCGAGCAACTTAGCGAAATTGTCCCCGTTCACGAAGCGTCGGTAATGCGCCGCATTAAACTTGGGTAGATCTTGATCTCGCTCGGTTCGGAACTCAGCTGCCAGAGTGAACGAGGGCAGCTTCCGACTGATCACACCGAGCAGATTGTTCTGCGTCTCTAGCGGAATCGCATGAATGAAGAATCGAAGATAAATCACAACATCCCTGCCCGCCTTCAGAGCCTGTACTATCTTCGGCGTATCAAAGACGCGCTCGACGTCCTTGGCGCTGGCTGCATCGGCTACAATGAAACTGCACGTCCTGAGATGCTTCTTAGTCTTTGTTTCATTCGCTCGAGCAATGCCCTCCGCAGAGGCATCAACACCGACAGCGTCATAACCGACCTCCGCAAGATAGTTAGTATCGCGCCCGGTTCCGCACCCAAAATCAACGATGAAAGCCTTACTCGGCAGTCGGCCGGCGATGAACTCAGCAAAGGTCGATCCGGTTGCAATCTGATTTGACTTATAGAATTGTTTCCAAAACAGAGGCTTAAGCTCCTCCTCTGTGGGCCAATACCGATCGTCAAAACGCCGCTTGGAACTGGCGTGATCAAATCCAGGATCCGAGATGCGCCAGTTGTCGCCATAAATCTGGGCGAGGATTTGATCCGCCGCCGCCGGTACTTTCACGTGATAACGACCCAACTGGTGATTAACCGGATCCAAGCAACCTTTGAAATAGGTGAAAGGCTTGCCATGGTACCCGAAAGAGGGCTCAAAAATGCCCGCGGCGTTGATCCAGGCAGGGTAGATAGTCACGGGGATGGGATGGCGAATGGAAAATCCCGTCCTCGATGCGACGCCAATGTACCCACGATCGATAAGAAATGAGCACATGCGCAAGTATTCCCGCTTGACCTCCTCGGGCGCTCTGAATTTCGAAACATAGGCAAAATCAATGTCGTCATCGTGCGCAATGAAGTTGTTGTCGCGGATGCAGCCCAGAAGCGTCCCGTACATCGGGAACAATTCATAGTTGAATTTTCGTCTGAACACCGCGCTAAGTTTTCCGAAAATTCGGAAAAAAGATCTCAGCTGCGGGCGCCTGCTCAACGGCAAGGCGAGCTTGCCACGACGATCGAATATATATCCCTTCTCGAGGCGCTCGACCAAGTCCTTGAAAGCCAGAGCTCCGTGGCCTTGATGCACGTACCGAAAACCTTGCCCCACAATAGGAAGCATCGAGCCATCATGGCTAATCGTCACGGCATCTCCGTCGCGGAGGAATTGCCACAGGTCCGCCACTGAGCGTGCGAATCCTATTTCTCTCGGTTCGCCCTCAAAATTGACCAATCGTCCCACGGCGGTCCGGGCGACCTCCCTGTCATTGACAGAGATAACAACCTCCTTCTTTGGATCGCCACTAACCCAGCCTGCGATCACTTTAGGGCCAAATCTTTCTACGATACCCATCACTTCCTCACGCCCACTCGACGGCATTCAAGTCGCGTCAGTTTGTACACCAACTCGCGTTCGTTGGACGAACCTGTACCGCCAACGAGTTGGCCGACGAACTCCTGTGCCCAAAGATTATTCTTCTCCGTGCGCAGAACCGCGCCCACTTGGTTGGATGGACTCCGACAGCGCCGCCCTCATTTCGTCGCCTTTACGGTACCTACGATTCTGCACAAATGAGGGTCCTCAGTCTTATAGACTGCCAGCCCGGTCCCCTCCTCTCGATGCTCAACTTTCATTCCGTAACGCTTCAGTTTCGCCACAAAAGCCGACGGATCGATATAGCGCACGTAGTGGGCCGCGTGTGCCTTAGGAAGCTTTTCATCCAACGTCGTGCGGAATTCTGCCATCAACGAGAACGTCCCTAGGTACTTTTTGAGTAGTCGCAAGGTGGCCTGTTCGGTTGTGGCAGTGACCGAATGCATGAAGAATCTCGCATATACGACCACGTCATGCGTTGCGGGCGGGCTCCGGATAAACTTGCGTACGATCGTTCGCATCGCATGCCTGTCGCTGACGTCTGCTCGAACCAGTCGGCAATTCCTCAGCCGCTTTTTCCGTACAACTCTGCGCCCGCGCTCAATAGCGACATCGCAGAGATCCAGTCCAATCACGCTATGGCCATGCTCCGCAAAAAAGACCGCATCGCGGCCGCTGCCGCATCCCAAATCGAGCACGAGACTATTTGGCCTTAGGCGCGACAGCATCGCCTGGGCGAAGGCCGAAGGTTCTGCCGTGGGGCGTCGTTTGTAGAACTGCTTCCAGTAGAGCGGCTGCAGTTGCTCATAAGATAGAACGTAAGGTGCGCTTAGCTTCCTGGTACGGGAATAGTGACTGAACCCCGGATCAGGGACCCGCCAGTTCGGGCCATAAACTTGGTGAAGTATGCGTTCGGCGCTGAGCGGGACTTGCACGGTGTGTCGTCCGAGAAAGCGCGGCTGAAACTTGAAGAATTCGTCGCTCTTTTGCGCTTCTTCGCCGTGGTAGCCAAAGGATACCTGATAGTGGTTCGCTTCGTTGAACCAAGAGTAATAGATATCGAATTTTAGGGGCGCCTTAACGTTGAACGTATATCGTGACAGGTATCCTCGATATCCATTGTCGATCAGGTACTCGCAGATTGCGACAAACTCCGCTTTGACCTTCGTCGGATCGACGTGCTTCGAGATGTACGTGTAGTCAACGTCATTGTCGTGAGCGATGAAGTCTCCCTCGCGAACGGTACCCAGAAGTGTGCCGTACATTGGAAAGAGCACTATGCCAAATCGCTCACGCAATTGCGCTTCTAACACGTTGAACTTCGCGAAAAACTGCTCGTCCCACTTTGTCTGACCGGATAGCGCCTGCGCCAGGCGACCCTTCTTATCGAAGATTTGGCCAGCGGTTATTCGATCCAGGAGATCTGCGGACTTGCTGATTGTCCCAGAGGGATGGACGTAGGCAAGCCCATGCCCTTGGATTGGTAGCGCGGTACCATCGTATTCCACGCTTACGACATCGCCTTCGCCCAAATAATTCCAGAGATCACCTAGGAACCGCGCGAAGCCGAAGTCTTTTACAACGCCGTCGATGGTAACCGGCTTGCAGGCAACCGTCGTTGAAACTTCAACGCCATTCAGGCGGAAGATGACTTCTCGTCCCGTGTCGGGAGTCCATGCTACCCAGCCGTCGATCCTTTTGGGACCAAAGCTTTCTACCCGGCCCTCCACCGCCCCCATCTCATCCCCAGCGTGGCTATTGTTCTAGGTACAGCGAGTCTCCGAACCTGTCACTCAAGTCAAATCAAGCGGAATGCGTCTGCGGTCTGGTCTTACTCCAAAGCGCCACATTCGACGTCGGTTTGCTCGATGCAACCTCTCCGACAAGCTCATCGATGAGGGCTACTTCGTCTGCTGCACGCTTCTTGGTTAGTCTCGCAACAAGGAGCCCAAGCCGCTTGCTATCATCGCCGTCTATCGCGCGCATTACACTCGCAGAAATTGCTCCGGTTGCTGCGCGAGCCCGAATCCAAGCTTCCTTCATGGACATTTCAGGTGTCGAACCGTGACACCACACATTTTCAAACAGCGTCATAATAAAACTGAGAATCGGCTGCTTGATGTGGCGTCGATCGTCCTTCCAACGATCACCAAATACATCCATTACGATTTCGTAGGATGGCCAGTAGTACACCCAGGGCAAGTCGAGTTCACGAAGGACCTCATCCAAGCTAACGCGCAGGCTGGCCTTCGAGACGGCGTTGGCAGTGATGCACGACACCGGCCGAAATGTCGCCACTAACGGAATGGGCGAGAGGGTGAATATGAGCTTCGCGCCTGGCTTGTACTTGGCGACTATGTTGACGATCGCCTTGATGTTCTCTTTGTTTTCTGCAACCGACAACACACGGAACTTATGCCTAGAGGGGTCATACTTGTTGGCAGGTACCGCGCGCCAGAAGACACCACCGGTCACTTCGTCGTACCATACTTCGGATAGACCAAGAGTGATAATGAACAGGTCGGCAGAATCAAAGACGGCCCGTGTCCTCAAGCGCACGGTTTCATCGTAACCAAATGCTTGAGCATCGTACCCATGCCACAGTTCTTCGGTGAAAATCTTACCTTCGAAGGCCCATTCAAACTGTTGGCGAAGAACCGAGCTGTTGACCATGCCTTCGCCGAAACGAACGATATAGGCGTCTGAATATTCTCCATCCTTCTTTGTTAGGACGGAGAAGTTACGCTTTGAAAGCCACTCCGTGATGTTTGCTGCGAAGCAACTTCCAAACGCAACAATTTTAGTATCTCGGCCGATGAGCGGCGCAGGTGGAGTCCATCCTTTGAGGACATAGTCTTCGATCGCGCCGGGCTTGTTGAGGGCCCCGACAGTGGGATTGAAGTTGGTATGCGCGCCACGAAACCAACTATAGCTCGCTCGCGGCACCGACTTAGAAAGTGAAACCGCGCGATGCCCTTCCGGGTCAAAATGTAGTCCCCGTGATTTCGCTCGTCCGCTCGTCGTCGACATTTGAAAATCCCCAACCCGATGGACCTAGTTTACGGCAGAAGCCCAATCTTGCCCAGTAATCCCCAGCCCACAAAATGGTCCAAATGCCGCAATTTTGGCTGGTTGCCAGCCACTACCTACAGCAGCACCTGCGTTTCTTGCTTGGGCTCACGCTTCTCGGCCGCATTCATTTCGGACTTTATCGTTTGGCGTAGCGTTTTCATGTAGATTGCAGACGCGCTTTTGTCCGGAAACAAACCCACTTTTGCCCAGTGATTAGAAATCGCGCGCGCCGAATGCCTGTCGAGCGATAATATTCTGTTTTTGTGCAATCCAAACATGATGATCTCGCGTTGCTTCAGCTTTGCGAGCGCCTCTTTGAGCTGATCTTCCGTGTCCGGATATTTTGTGAAAAGAGTCAATGTGTTACGACGCCCGAAAGCGTACAGATTTTCTATTGGAGAACAGCGGGCTTCCAGAAACGCAAAATAGAGAAAGAATTCCGTCAGATGCCGTCGAGGCGCGTGAAAGAAGTCCGCGAAAGTTACTCGTTCCCGCTCCTCAATTTCATCGAGCATCCCACGGACGCAGACAGTTGAGAGCGCGTACGGCGTCGTGGCTGGCATGGCCCGATCCAAATATTGTTCTGGATCCAAACCAAAATATTCCATCGCATTGACGAAAAAGGGCATTAGAGACCCTCTTTGCCGTGCCCGGAAGGTCCTCATCCTGCGATCCGGAGTCAAAAAATTGTCGACGCTTGCTGGTGCGATGAAATGATTCTTAGCGTCCAGTACGACATAGCAGGCATTCGCGATACGTCTGCTGATCAGTAGTTTCATCGTTTGCTGCTTCCGCCAGCCATTCGCCGTGATACCGGCTTTTACCAGCTGGTCTCCGCGAACCAATTTTACCCGGCTAAGGAACTGGCCGTACTCAGGTAAAACGTTCTCCTCGATCTGAGCGATGGTCCGGGTAGGATTTTCCTCATTGATGATGATGACAATGGAACCGATATCACGATCACGGACAAAGAGTCGGAAGGACCGCGCCTGCAATTTAAGCAGTAGGACCTCTTGTCCATACACCACGGTCACAAAGTCCAATGGCCCTTGGGCAGGTCCGAGCTTGAGGCTGGCTTTGGCTTCCATCTTTATGACCTAGATTCACGCTATCGTTCTGTTTGGCAGCATCCAACTTCGCAAGATTTACTGAGACGACGGTCGCATTCGCTCACTCAATTGTTTCTGATAGAGACTCGCTGGCTCCACTCGTCTGTTCGGTGAGATGATTTCACCCAGGGGCTCGTTCTGCCTAAGTATTTCGCCCGTTACGCCAAAGGCCCAATTTGTGGCCGTGGGAGGCCTCTCGATCAGATAGCTCGTTACTGTGCTGTTCCAGACCACGCTGTTCGCGCCGGACCAGCCATGCCCGGTGCCGAAGCTACCTCGATTTCCTATGTGCATTCTTCCCTGCAAGGTCACGTTGTCAAACAGTGCCCCTGTAGCCCACCTTTGATGGGCCCCCGCGCCAATATCCTCTCCTGCACCGTTGCAACGATAGATGACGTTGGGTCCTGGCGCAGCACTCTGCGTCACCCACGCCGAAAAGTGCCGACCCGACACATCGCACTCGGTTATTAAGTTCTGCTGACCATCAATCGACACTACTGGAGGGCGCGCGCTTACTCGGGGATTGTTGGGACTTCTAAATTTGAAATCGCGAGCGGTGACGTGGCTCGACGTTGCCCGCAAAGTGAGGGCAGTTGCAAAATCAAAGATCGAAACATTACGAATCCAGGCCTCTTCGAGCGCGCTGAACGATGCGAAAACAGAATGGCGAAAAGTATCGGTCGCATAATCTGGCGTAGAAAAAAATTCCGTGCCGACGACTCTAAAGTTTTCCAACCCTAAATTTCGAATCCGATCCGCGAAGCTGTATCGCCATAGAACGGGATTGTCGTCCTGGGAAATCCCGTTCGTGAGGGCGGCATCCAGCACGATGGAGTCGCCATCTATTCTGCTGATCCTTCTGTCGAACAGTAAGCCTGGCCCTGGTTGCCACTGTTTAGTGGCGCCGTGACTGCGAGGCGCCAGCCGATTCATTCCGATGATGGTGATCCATTCCTCTGTGAATGGTCGCTGCACGATTATCTCATCCCCTGCACGCAGATCGTTGGCATCATCGACGTGAACCGCAGTCGCCCCTACCGGAACGTAGTTGTCGGTGATCCGGTGTATGCGGCCTTGCCGTCGCCACGTGCCCCCACCCCCCAAATTGATCAGGACTTTGGCTAGGCCCTTCGCAATCAATACGGTGTTCTCGCCCTGACCGCGCAAAACGATGCCGCTGGCTGCAATGCGCAAGGTGCCGCGTATCTGAAACTCTCCAACGCCAAGTTCGACCGCTCCTCGAAAACCCTCTGAATTGAGCGGAAGAGCGGCTACTCGGTCGATAGCTTCTTGGATGATCGAAGTGTCGTCCCGGCCAGAAGGTGCCAACACTCGTTCAGCAACAGGTACATGCGGAATCGGCCTGACTCCAGAACCGTATCCGACTGTCGAGAAATCAGGAACTCGATTACCCTTCCCATCTGTTCCGTAATCCAGATCACCAACTTCTGAAATCTTAATCCATTGAATCGAATCTTTCGCCTCACTCCGACGGCTAGAACTGCCAAACAGAACCAACAACGCAATCAATGCTGCAAAGATCAGCCCCCCCCTCCGGAAGCCATTCCGCATTGGCATTGACGTCTGACTGTTATCCAGCATGCGCGTATCCCACGGTTTTCCCATGAGCTTATACGTCTTCAGCATTCTCGCGCGTCGATGTCATGGGAGAAGCTGCGGGAATCACCGGATGCGTGACCAGCAATCTTTCGTACTCATCAATCGCCTCTTCTGCCGTCTCGAATAGCATAAGTTTACCCCCGTGAATGATTCCCCCTCTTCCGCCAAAAGCTCGAGCTGCGCGCTGATTCGAAGTGGCGAGGATCATTCCGGCATGTTGCCAACGCTCCGCGAACGCGCGACCAATCAAGGCTTGCATATCCTGAAGGCGTGTCCCGATCGTACTGTCGAACAGATAATAGTCGCATGGCAGGCCGTAGAACAAAGCCAAAGCTAACTTTTGACGTGCTATTCTTGTTAGCGTTGACACTGGTAGATCCATTGCGCGCCCAAGTCCTGAAAACTGCTCCACAAAGTCCACTACAGCCAGCGGGTCGGCGTGATAGACAGTCGCGAGCCGACGAGCCAAGTGCTTAGGTGTTGTAAGGCCAGTACCATGTCGGACGAGTATCGCCCCTCCAACCACTGAGACCGAACCGCGGCGCTCCACCCACCCTTCCGTAGGCATTTGAGCCCCGCTCAACAGCCTCAAAAGGGTTGTCTTTCCAGATCCCCTGGCACCAAGTATCGTGTAATGACTTAGCGGAGGAATGACACAGCTAACGTCGTCGACGACTCGCTTCCGTCGAGCGCCGTGCCCTACTTCCTTGGTAACGGAATGCAACGTAATCACGACGGACTACCTCGATGTTGCTGACTGAACAAAATCGGAGTCTCGCCGCTGCTTGTCAGTAGCGGCGCAGATACCTGCTCTTCTTCCGCATTCATTTCTGGGATAGCCGCGCTCCAAAAGGCGACAAGATCGTCTCGTGTGGGTAGCAATCCGCGTTCTCTCCAAATTGCGTTCAAATATTCGCGCTCTTCGTCCTGCAGATTCGGGAGACGATTGCGGTGCAGTCCCAAGGCGACAATTCTTTCGTTGCGCAACGACCGTAAGGCTCGAACTACTGCAGCGTGACCATCCGGCGCACGCGTGAACAGCGAGACGGTCTTCGGAGCGTCGAAATAGTAGAGCAACTCAGGTGCTATGCCACAGCGTAGCATAAATCCGAAATACATGAAGAATTCGGTAACAAAACGCGTCCGCTTCAAGAAAAACTCGGCGAAGCTGCACTTTTCGCGTGCTTCAACGTAGTCCAGCAGATAGCGAACGATGGACACATCGAGCAAGTAGGGGGTAGTCGCCGGCATAGCGCGCTGCGCGGCGTTCGTCGAAGCCACACCGAAATAGCCCAGTGAATGCTGCAAGTAGGTCGCCATGCTGCCGGCGTGACTGCAGAGGCTGCTCGCAAAGCGTCCGCCACTATCTATGAAGGTATTCCATCCAACATGCCGCAGAAAGTGGTTCTTTGCGTCGAGCACCAAATAAGAGGTCTGTTGGAGATGACCTGCGACCATCAATTTGAGCGCTTGCTGGACTCGCCAACCAGTCGCACCGAACGTGTCCGCCAGCAAACTGCTCCGAGGCAAGCAGGCAACGCGCTCGGCTAGTTCCCCGTATTGCGGTAACACTTCAGATCGGAATTGGGCGATGAACGACTCCGGATCCGAGTCGTTCTCGATGACTACTATTCGGCCGATGCTATGAGGATCGAAAAAGAGGCGAAGCGATCGCGCCTGCAACTTGAGCAAGGCGAGATCACCCGAGAAGCAAACGGTCACTATGTCAAATCGGCCGCTCATTGACGCCGTGCGCACTGTAGGTCAGGTGGCAAACGCGAACAGATGGTCAGCGGGACCAATCCGTTCAGTTTCCTTGAACCCGCGCTCTTCCAGAAACCGGACGACGTCTCGATCGGTCGGCCCCAGGGAGACCAGGATCAGCGGCCGATGACGCTGCAAGGTGGCCTCGGCCCCCTGCAGCACACGCCGCTGTCCGGCGCCGATGTCGATGCTGACAAGGTCGAGGCGATCGAAAGTCATCTCGTCGAGCGCCCGGCAAACCATCCGGCCCTCCTCCGCGAGCTCGAGCGTCGTGGCGCCGATGTTGGTTGATTTGAAGGGTCCTAACGTCGCTCTGTCGCCCTGCTGCCCGACAGCCCAAGGATGGATACTCACGGCGGCGCTCAAGGAATTGAGCTCGATGTTGCGCCGCATGACTTCGCAACTGAAGTCCAACATCTCAAACGCGTGCACGTGGGCTGCGTTCAGACATTTCGAGAAGAAGATGGTCTGGCTTCCAATATATGCCCCGACATCACAGATAACCGCTCCTTGCGGCAAGAAAGCCGCGAGCTGGGTTAGTGGGCCAATTTTATGGAAGGTCGAGGTGGACAGAATGCGGCGCTGAATCAAGTCAGACGTCGCATGGGGAAGCCAAAGGCGCACACCATGATGCCCGTATTGGAAGGCGAACACACCGTCTCGCCCCAGGGCAGAAGCGCGCTGCAGCAGGACCTGTTCAGCCAGGAACTCGTTAGCACGCTGCATAAGCTCGTAGAGGCGGTCGGTCGTGGCCGCTTTGAGAATCTGTTCCTCTACGGCTGCACGGCGTTTCGCCGCAATGTCGTCCATAACGTCTACTCTATGGGCGCCACAGCCGACGGATGTCTAGCGGCCACGGTGGTCGGCCGGAACGGCTGAGGTCGTAAGTGTGACGAATCGCACACGGATAAAGCCGCTTGAGAATGATGATTGCATTGCAATGACAGCCTGGAAGCGGCAAAATTAAAGTCGGTGCGGCCTTGGGGATAAGGCCGGGGTCAATGGGCGGGTGTGGGTATGAGAATCACGGTGATTGGGGGCCGTGGGCAGGTGGCTTGCGCGCTCGCGGAGCGAGCCAGTCGAGCCATGCACGTCTCCTGTTTGGGCAGGCCGGACCTTGATTTAGAGACAATTTGCGACATAAAGGCAGCGATCGCGGCCACTCGGCCCGACGTAATCGTCAACGCGGCTGCGTTCACCAACGTGGAGGAGGCGGAGCGTAACGCCTCAATGGCTTTTCGCGTTAACGCTGACGGCGCTGGCAGAATCGCTGCAGCAGCCCAAGCGCTTCGGATCCCCCTTATTCACGTTTCCACCGAGTATGTTTTCGACGGTACGTCGCCCCGTCCCTACCGGGAGACGGATGCGACGATGCCCCTGAATGTCTATGGCCGCTCAAAGTTGGCGGGAGAGATAGCTGTCGCGGCGGAAACTGACGACTGCGTCATCTTGCGGACGAGCTGGGTTTACTCGCCCTTCGGCTGGAACTTCCTCACGAAAATTCGCGCTCAGGCTAGCCAGAAGCCGGACGTCAACGTGATCGACGATCGTCAGGGAGCCCCGACTTCTGCGTTGGAGGTCGCTTGGGGGATTGAACGGATTGCGCACAACCTTCTGATGTATCGAGGATCGCGCGGTCGAGGCCTATTCCACATGACTTGCCACGGCGAGACGAGTTGGGCCGGGTTCGCTACTGAGATCATCGCCCAGTCGACCGAGACGAGCATCGCGGGCACTATTGTTCGGCCGGTCTCTTCGGATAGCTATCAAGAGATGGCACGGCGCCCTATCAACTCATGCTTGAGCAACGAGCAATTGGCCAAGACACACGGCGTCGTCCTGGCCCATTGGCAGGATGCGCTGGCACGTGTCATGGCGCGGCTGTACCCCGAGCCTCAGTCGCTGCCGTGGACGCCGGCCGAGGCCGCCGCAGCCTAGCCGAAAGCACTAGGGTGTTACTGGGAAGGCGTAGGTAGCGCCGCGGCTAATGTCGAAATAGGCGCCCGTGAAGGCCCGCAGCAGAGTCATGGCCTTCTGCACTTGGGCGGTGTCGGCGTTAGCAACGAGGATGATGTCCTTGTCACGCAGGGCGATGTTCTGAGCGAAGAAATAGCCGCCAGATTGAGTAAGGTCGATACGATAGATCATGCGCGTTTGTGGACCCGTCAGCTGACGTGTCTCTTCCGTCTGAACGTAACTTGTATCAATAGCGCTTTGGTCCGCCGAAAGCACAGCACGCGCAAATGCAGTCGGCTCGCTGCGCAACAAGTACACACCGCCGAGGCTGCCATACGCATCCACGGTTCCGCCAGCCCGACCGATTCCCTCCGCTACCGTTATACGTTCCATATCCATCGTGTACTGGGCCACTTTCGTCACCGCCCCCAACACGACGAAAGTCTTTGGGTTGTGGACAAGCACCACATTGTCGTTCGGACGAACGGCAATGTTGTCCTGCGGATTGGCCAGGACCTGTTGCAATGGAATGGCGGTGGTGACGTTGCCCCGGATCATGCGAACGTCTGTCTCAACTGCCGGGAACTTGGGGCCGCCCGCCTGGGCGATCACATCGAGCAACCTTTCTCCGCGTAGACTCAACGAGACAATGCCTGCCCGATTGACTTCGCCGCCGACTGCCACAGCGTTGGCGGCGTTGCTAATGAGGGAAACGATGACTTCTGGCCGCGTCGTTTGCGCCTGCAGCTTATCCCTGATCAGATTTGGGAAAG
>JADMIO010957521.1_pt1 | contig 15256 bp, 14 predicted proteins | sample 8958161 | NCBI WGS metagenome assembly JADMIO01 (sample SAMN16585339, study PRJNA669376) | soil metagenome | isolation source: Crop rotation soil | place: USA: Cullars Rotation, Alabama | collected 2011
GTCTTGACCAGTTGGAAACCGGTGGCCGGATCAATGCCCTGCCATTCACCCAATTCGCCCAGGATATGTTCGACTTCCTTGATCTTGTCCTTGGTGCTCTCCCGCGAATTGACACTAGGGATGTGGATGATGGTTTTCTCGGCTGGATCTAGGACATTGAGGATGTCGTCAGCATAAGAGCCGGAATAGAAGAAATAGCCGATGTCGAGCTGCTTGAGATATTCGTAGCCATTGAGCTGCTCATAATAGGTGTAGGTGACGGTATCGAATTTGGCTTCGTCGCCGGGCGCCAGCACCGCCTCGGCATCGCCGCGGAAATATGAGCCGGTCATAGCCACGATATGAATCTTGTCGCGGGCGATGAACTGGCCCAGATGCGTTCCGAGCTTGTTATCGGGATTGGCGGAAACGTGATGAAATTCGTCCACGGCGATCAGGCGATCATCAAAAGCCTCGATACCGAACTGGTCCACGGCAAAGCGGAAGGTGGCATGGGTGCAGACCAGGACTTTGTCCGTGCTGTCCAGGAAAGCCTTGACCGACTTGACCTTGCCGCCATCTTCGCCGGGGGCGTCGCACAGATTCCATTTGGGTTCGACTTGCCAATCAGCCCAGAAGCCTTGTTTGTTTAAAGGCTCATTGTGGAAGCTGGCGCCAATGGATTTTTCCGGCACCACAATGATGGCCTGCTTGATACCCTGGTTCACCAACTTGTCCAGGGCAATGAACATCAGGGCGCGGCTCTTGCCAGAGGCTGGGGGGGACTTGATCAGCAGATATTGTTCGCCGCGCCGTTCATAGGCGCGCTCCTGCATCGGCCGCATGCCCAAGGCATTGGATTTGGTCGAGCTGCCGTTACGGGCATAGGAGACCGAAACGGACGGCACCTTTTGCGGGTCAGTCATGCGTTGGCCTTTGATTTTTTGTTTTGGGCGCGCCCTGGCCGGCGCTCATCTTTGTGTAAAGTTCAAACAGCTTTTCCAGCCGCTCGGTGTCGTTGCGGAAACGGCGGCCGATATAGATCCGCTCCAGCACCTCGTCGTTGCGATCATGCGCCGTTCGCAAATCAGCCGGCATGTTATTTGGATCGTAGAGATCGGCGATCGTCGCCGGGAAATGAGCCTCTCTCGCCAGGAGAATGTCCTCAGCGCCCCGAACGAGGTCGGCTTTATTCTTCTCTGTAAGTCTGGGAACCGGAAAGGTATTCCAGCCAAGAGTGTTAGAATAGCGCAGACTAGTGCCTCGTTTTCCGCAAACAGCTCTTGTCCAAGCCATATGGAGCTTCGAAGACAGAATAGCGGCGGCCCAGGCCGGACCGTCATAGATTGCATACGCCAAGTTACTGACGACGACACGGCGGTGGAGAACATCTACGGGCAAATATTCTCTATTTTCGGATGAAACGCCCCCTATCGCTATTGTACGTGTTTCACTTTCCCCCGCTAGATATACAAACCGATGAGGGCGGCCCGCGAACTCGTTGGTGGACTCTAGTGGACTTTCCTCTCTCATTTTTTTAACAGCTTTAAAGCGCGCTACTAGCTCAGGAATCTTCCACGCTGCGCTCGCGTCGCCGTCGCTAATCCACAGGCAATAGCGAGGTAACCCGCTTATAATTTCATCGGAACCCAAATATCCTCTTAGCCAAAGCATTGCCATTGGTGCTTTGGCCACCAGAACGTCTTTTTCAGATTTACTTAAAATGAGATTGCCGCCATCTCGAGGCATACTCCCCATTATCATGCGGTCTAAACCGCAAATAGATGAGGGCTCAGTCTCTATAAAAACGGTTTCGGCCGCAACCAAGTATGGGTTGATACGATCGGCTAATTGGAGATGCTCCCCGTCAAAGATCCTTCGAGGTCGGGTGTCGTTTTTATTCCCAACGCCGATAACGACGACTGAAACACCTGCGTTACCTTTGGCTAGGTTGGACCATTTGAAGGTCTTATGTGCAAAGGTAATGGCATTGTCCGACCCAAGAATGTGGGGCCAAAGGAGTGCTACTTGCAGGCCCTCTGCTACCGAGCTTGTGCAAACGAAGCTAAAACTGCAGTCGCACTTCTGCTGGTAATCGCGCGCCTTTAGAAGCCATCCGGCTACATAATCGAGTGACTTCCACTTGCGAATTAGTGGGCCAGCCAGTAGACGTAAATCACTCTTTTGTTCCTCCTCTTGCCGCCTGCTTCCGAAATAAGGAGGATTACCGCAGATATACGTTTCTCCTCCCTCGTTCTCGAAACTAATCTCTGCTTGATCGAAGGGGGTGTGCAGCAGATCATCGGCATAGTGCTTAATGCTTGCACCAGTGGGGGGGCAGATACTCAGCCAGTCCAAGCGCAACGCGTTTCCGCGAGTGATCCAATTTTCAGCATTGAGTGGCAAGAACTCCGCCAGTGCCTCCTTCTGGCCGCGATATGTCACGTCACATTGATATTCTGCGATAATCAAGGCTAAGCGTGCGATCTCAGCCGGAAAATCCCTCAGTTCGATGCCGCGGAAATTGGTCAGAGGGATGTCGGAACGGCGGCGGGCTTCGCCGCGCAGCACATTTATCCGGGCTTCGATATCCCGCATTTCCTTGTAGGCGATCACCAGGAAATTGCCGCTGCCGCAGGCGGGGTCAAACACCCGGATTTTCGCCATACGGTTGCGCAGATTTAGCAGCTTGCGCCCGTTGGTTTTCGCGTCTTCCAGCTTTTCCCGCAGATCGTCCAGAAACAGCGGATCCAGCACCTTCAGGATGTTAGGCCGGCTAGTGTAATGCAAGCCCAGCGCTTCACGCTCCTCATCATCGGCCACCGCTTGGATCATGGAGCCGAAAATGTCTGGATTTATGGCTTTCCAGTCGAGGTTGCCGATGGCGATGAGGTAGGCGCGAGCAATCTTGCTGAAGGTGGGCACCTCCAGGCTGCCGGAAAACAGACCGCCATTCACATAAGGAAAAACGTTGGCCCAGTTTTTTACCTTGGCCTTGGCGCGTTCCTCAATTTTGGTATTCATGGCGCGGAAGATTTCCCCAATCACCTCGTGGGTGTTGGATGAATCCCGCGCGCTCATCTGTCCCACTGTGGTGGTAAACAGCCCGTCGCCATGGAAGATGTCGGTATCTTCGGCAAAGAAGCAGAAGATCAGCCGCGCCATGAAATGGTTCATGTCGGCGCGGCGATCCTTGGCATCCCAGGCCGGGTTATCCTGCAACAGGGTGCGATAGAGCCGGTTCAACCGGCCCGTGGCGCGAATGTCGAAGGAATTTTCACGTATCTGCTTGACCGTGGTGATGCCGGCCAAGGGGAGGAAAAACCCGAAATGGTTGGGAAAATCCTTGTGTGCGCAGGCGACGGTTTCGCCGGAGCCCAAGTCTTCCGCCTCGAAGTCCACTCCGTCGGTGGCCAAAATGAACTTGGCTTTGGCCTTGGTGGTGGCGGGACTGGCCTTCAGCGCGGCCAGCGATTTTGAGACTTCGCCGGGCGCGCAGACCAGGATGTGAATATTGCTGGTCTGCAGGACGCCGCCCAAGTCGGACTTGTTGGAGGCGCCACCGCGCAGCTTTTTGAGGGTGGTTTCCTTGTTACCGAAGGCCTGCAGGAAGGCATAAGGGAATTCGTCCGCGTCAAACGGCTGTTCGGCCAGCGCCGAAATGGCCTCTTCAATCTCAACAGCGTTCATGGTTTGGCCCCAGGCGGCGCTACTTTACCCACCCGGCCCGGCAGGGCAAGCTATCAAGACAGATCAAACAGCAGCACTTCGCTGGCGGCCTTGGAGCGCACCGCGATCTGGCCCTGGTCGGTGATGGCGGCGGCATCGCCGGCTTTCAGCACTTCGCCGTCCACCGCGACTTCGCCGCGTGCCACCTGCAGCCAGGCCTTGCGGCCGGGCGCCAGGGGATGGATGGCCTCGACATCGGCATCCAGCTTGGCGGCCCAGATTTCGGCGTCCTGCACCAGGCGCACTTCATTCTCGCGCGGCTGGGGCGCGGCGATGCGGCCGAAGTGATTGCGCACCGCTTCGCTATCGATGGTCTTCTGCTCATAGCCGGGCGCAATGCCGCGCTTGGACGGCATGATCCAGATCTGCAGCAGATGGCAGGTCTCGGTGGGGCTGGCGTTGAACTCGGCATGGACGATGCCGGTCCCCGCGCTCATGCGCTGGATCTCGCCGGGGCGGATGGTGCCGCCGCCGCCGGTGGAATCCTTGTGGGCGATGGCGCCGTCCAGGATATAGGTGACGATCTCCATGTCCCGATGGGGATGGGGCGGAAAGCCGGCACCGCCCCTGATCCAGTCTTCATTGATCACCCGAAGCGGCCCGAAACTTTCATGCGCCGGATCGTAATAGTCCCCGAAGGAAAAGGAGTGGCGCGATTCCAGCCAGTCTATCTTGGCATGGCCGCGATCCTGGGATTTGCGCACCGTCATCATTTGCATTTGCTTTCAATGGCGTCCCATACCAGCGCCGCAATGTCGGAACCGCCAAAACGGCGGACCTCCTGGATGCCGGTCGGGGAGGTAACGTTGATCTCGGTCATATAGTCGCCGATCACGTCTATGCCAGTGAAGATCAGGCCGCGTTTTTTCAACTCTGGCCCGATTGCCGCGCATATCGCCGCCTCGCGCGCCGTGAGTTCCGTGGCTTCCGGGCGGCCGCCCACATGCATGTTGGAACGGGCTTCGCCGCTGGCGGGAACCCGGTTGATGGCGCCGGCGAACTTGCCGTCCACCAGGATGATGCGCTTGTCGCCCTTGCGCACTTCGGGAAGATAGCGCTGCACGATCACCGGTTCGCGATAGAACAGGGTGAACATCTCCATCAGGGAGCCGAAATTCTCATCATCCTGCTTGACCCGGAACACCCCGGCGCCGCCATTGCCGTAAAGCGGTTTGAGGATAATGTCCTTATGTTCTTCCCGGAAGGCGCGGATCTCGCGCAGGTCCGAGGTGATCAAGGTCGGCGGGATGAATTCGGCGAATTCGGTGACAAACAATTTTTCCGGGGCGTTGCGCACTTCCGCCGGATTGTTCACCACCAATGTCTTGGGATGGATGCGCTCCAGAATATGGGTGGCGGTTATATAGGCCATGTCGAAGGGCGGGTCCTGGCGCATCAGCACCACATCCGCCGACGCCAGGTCGTAGACAAAAGCGTCGCCCAGCGCGAAATGATCGCCCTTCACCGCCCGCACATTCAGGGGGCGCACATGGGCGGTGATCCTGCCGTCGCGGAAGGTCAGGTCACGCGGGCCATAATAAAGAAGTCCATACCCGCGCTTCTGCGCTTCCAGCGCCAGGGCGAAAGTGGAATCGCCGGCGATGTCGATCTTCTCGATCGGGTCCATCTGGATCGCGACGGTCAATGCCATGTCACACCTTCAAAATTCGGGACGCCACACGTCGCGATGATGCACCGGTAAAGACTTGGGCGCGACGGCGACAATATCAAAACGGCTGCCGCGCCGGGCCAGTCCCGGACGGCTGGCGAGATATAAGGAGGCGGCGCGGGCAATGCGAGTCTGCTGCCCGGGACCCACCGATTCGGCGGCGGCCAGCGCCAAATGCCGCGCCTTGACCTCGACAAAACAGACCGGGCCGAAGGGGGCGGCGGCCACCAGGTCAATCTCCCCGGCATGGGTTTTCAGCCGCCGCGCCAGGATGCGATAGCCTTTCAGCCGCAGCCACCAGGCCGCCAGGCTCTCGCCGGCATGGCCGCGTTGATGGGCCTGGTGGCGATCACGCATCTTTCAATTCCAGGGCGCGGGCATAAAGCGCCTTGCGCGAACCATCGGTCAGCCCCGCGACCAGTTCGGCAGCCGCCTTGACCGGCATGAAGGCCAGCGCCGCCTTCAGGGCCGCGTCCACCTTGGCGTCATCGGCGCTGGCTTCCAGGGCTGCGCCCACCAGCAATGTCACTTCGCCCTTGGGTGCGCCGGCCTTGGCATAATGCGCCGCCAGTTCGCGCAAAGTCCCGCGGCGCACTTCCTCATGCAGCTTGGTCAGCTCGCGCGCCATGGCGGAGGCGCGGTCGCCCAAAACCTCCGCCATCGCTTCCAGTGATTCCGCCAGCCGCTGCGCCGATTCAAAAAACACCAGAGTGGCGCGCACGGTCTTCAATTCTTCCAGCGTGGTTTTGCGCTCCCCCGCCCTGGACGGCAGGAAGCCCGCGAACAGGAAACGGTCGGAGGGAAGGCCACTAAGGGTCAGCGCCGCCAGCACCGCCGAGGGGCCGGGGATCGCCACGACATTGGCGCCCGCCGCGATGGCCTCGCGCACCAGCTTATAGCCGGGGTCGGACACCAGGGGCGTGCCGGCATCCGATACCAGCGCCACCGCCCCGCCCCGTTCCAGCCGCGCCAGGATCTGGGGCCGCATCTCCTTGCCATTATGGTCGTTGTACCGGATCAGCGGCCGGCTGATGCCATGAATGGCCAGCAGCTTGGCGGTGACACGGGTATCCTCGGCGGCGATGACATCGCAACTTTTCAGCACCTCCAGCGCTCTCAAGGAAATATCGCGGGCGTTGCCGATGGGGGTGGCCAGGACATAAAGCCCTGCCGCCAAATCGCCGCCTTCTTTGGGTAATGATTTACCCGCCTCGCCCAAAGGCTTAAGTTCGCGCGTCAAAGGATTGCCCGATGCGTTTCATCTCCCGATTTTGTGCCATTGCCGCAAGCGTTGCGATAGCCGCCTGTACCCCCAGGCCTGAAATCGCCCCCCCGCCCCCGCCCCTGACCGTGGTGCCCCAAGGGCCCATCGCCGCCAATCCGCTGGACCACGACATGCCCAGCTATCTGCGCCTGCCCGGCCTGGCCGACGGCGTCACCCCGGTGCGGGTGGGCGTGATCCTGCCTTTCACCAGCAGCTCGGCCCCCACAAGGGCGCTGGCCGGCTCCATGCTGAAGGCGGCGGAACTGGCGATGTTCGCCGCAGGCAACCGCAACATCCTTTTGATGACCGCCGATGAAGGCAATGGCGGCGCCAAAGCCGCCGACGCGGCGCAGCAGCTCCTGGCCCAGGGCGCCGAAGTGATCGTGGGCCCACTGTTCGGACCCTCGGTATCAGCGGTGGCCCCCATCGCGCGCGACCGCGCCGTGCCGGTGCTGGCCTTCTCCACTGAAAAGAATGTGGCGGGCAACGGCGCCTATCTGCTGAGCTTCCTGCCGCAGAATGAGGTGCGCCGGGTGATCAGTTACGCTGCCGCCAACGGCCATCATCAGTTCGCCGCTTTGGTGCCGCAGACCGCCTATGGCGAAGTGACGCAAACCGCCTTCCGCGAGTCGGTCGCCGCCGCGCGCGGCACGGTGGTGGATGTGGAAAGCTTCGCACCCAATGCCGGTGCCGTGGCCGCGCCGGCCGGCGCCGTGGCCAAGAGCGGCGCCGACGCGGTGCTGATCGCCCAGGGCGGCGTGATCCTGCGCGCCATCGCGCCCACCCTGTCGCTGGACGGCGCCACCCGCGACAAGGTCAAGCTGTTGGGCACCGGCTTGTGGGATGACGATCCGGCGATCGCGCGCGAATCCAGCCTGCAAGGCAGTTGGTATGCGGCGCCCGCGCCCAACGCCGATGCCGCCTTTGTCGCCAAGTATCGCGCCGCCTTCGGCACCGCGCCGGCCGGGTTGGCAAGTCTCGCCTATGACGCGGTGTCGCTGGTGGCGCTGCTGTCGCAAGGCGCGCCCTATCACCGCTTCACCGCGGCGGCGCTGGCCGACCCCAACGGCTTTGCCGGGGTGAACGGGATCTTCCGCTTCAACAATGACGGCACCTCTGAGCGCGGCTTGGCGGTGCTGGAAGTGACGCCAACGGGCCCGCGGGTGTTAAGCCCGGCGCCGACCACGTTTCAGCGCAAGAATTCGTAGCGTACTACCCTTCGACAGATTCTGCTGAACCTGTCGAAGCATGAGGCTGCTCCCTAGTTCAACAGTTCCTCAATCACGCGGTTGAGCAGCAAGCGTCCGGCGGGCGTCGCTTTCAGCACATCATCCTCCTGTTGCAGGAAGCCCTGACTTTGAAGGGCTGAGATTTTCCCCGCATCGGGGCGCATGCCCCAGCGCCGTTCATAGCCAGCAAGGTCCAGTCCCTCCGCCAGCCGCAGACTCATCAACAGATGCTCGCGCGCCGCTTCTTCATTCGAGATGGCGGTCTGTTCGGCAAAGCCCTGGCCGTTTTTCATCACCCTATCGCGCCAGCGTTCCGGCAGCTTGATCGCGGCGGTGGCGGTGCGCGCACCGCCCAGATTGATTCGTCCATGCGCCCCCGGCCCCACGCCGGCATAATCGCCATAGCGCCAATAGATCAGGTTGTGGAGGCTTTCCTGTCCGGGACGGGCATGGTTGGAAATTTCATAGGCGGGAAGGCCGGCGGCGTTCGTCAATTCCTGTGTCGTCTCATAAAGCCCGGCGGCCATATTCTCATCGGGAATCTGCAATTGGCCGTTCCGGTGCAACAGGGCGTAAGGCGTTTCCGGCTCAATGGTGAGCTGATAGAGCGACAGATGATCGGTGCCGAAAGACAAAGCCTGCCGCAATTCCTCGCGCCATTCGGCATCACTCTGGTCCGGGCGGGCATAGATCAAATCCAATGAAACCCGGCTGAAATTCGCCATCGCCAGCTTCAGCGCCGCCTTGGCTTCGGCCACGTCATGCAGGCGGCCCAGCTTTTTCAGATCGGCATCGTTCAGCGCCTGCACCCCCAGCGACACGCGGCCCACCCCGGCGGCGCGGTAATCGGCAAAGCGCGCCGCATCGGCGGAAGCCGGATTGGCTTCCAAAGTGATCTCCGGATCATTGGCCATCGGCCACAGGGCAGCGATCTTCGCGAGCACGCGGCCCACCGATTTGCCGGACATCAAGGATGGCGTGCCGCCGCCGAAGAAAATGGTCTCGACCACGGGGCGGCCGGCCTGATGGTTCGCGATCCAGTCCAGTTCGGCCAGAATGCCATCCACCCAGCCCTCTTCATCAATGGCGGTTCGGACATGGGAATTGAAATCGCAATAGGGACATTTGGCGGCGCAGAAGGGCCAGTGAACGTAAACGCCGAAGCTCGCCTCTTTGTTGTCATGCCCGCGCAAGCGGGCATCCATGATCGGGCTGGGGGCAGAGGGATGAATGGATTCCCGCTTGCGCGGGAATGACAGGCTGGGATCAGAGCGATTCATCGAAAATATGACTGTGCAGCAACTTCTCGAACGCCTTGGCGCGGTGGCTCATGGCGTGCTTTTTCGCCGGATCGATTTCCGCAAACGTCTCTTCCATGCCGTCGGCGATGAAGATGGGGTCATAGCCGAAGCCGTGATCGCCGCGCGGTGGAAAAGTCAGGCGGCCATGCACCTCGCCCTGGAAAACTTGGGCTTCGCCCGACGGCAGCGCCACGCACAAGGCGCAGACGAATTTGGCAGGACTGGTCGTCAAGCCCTTGTGGCGCAATTCGTCATGGATGCGGGTCATGGCGATGCGAAAATCCTTGGTCGGTCCGGCCCAGCGCGCCGAATAAATGCCCGGCGCGCCATCCAACGCCTCCACACACAGTCCGGAATCATCGGCCAGCGCGGCATGGCCGCTTCCCCTGGCGCTGGCATGCGCCTTGATTTCCGCATTCGCGGCGAAGGTGGTGCCGGTCTCCTCCGGCTCGGCCAGGCCCAGTGATCCCGCGCTGCCCGCGACGATGCCATACGGACCCAGCAGCGCCTTGATCTCGCGCACCTTGCCTTCATTATGGGAGGCAACCACCAACTGGCTGCCGCGCGGCAATCTCACGCCAGAACCTTTTTCTGCAACTCCACCAACTCGCCAATGCCCTTGCGCGCCAGCTTCAGCAGCGCCACCAACTGTTCTTCGGTAAAGGGCGCGCCTTCCGCGGTGCCCTGGATTTCCACCAGCCCGCCCGCGCCGGTCAGCACGAAATTGGCATCGGTCTCGGCGGTGGAATCTTCGTCATAATCCAGGTCCAGAACCGCTTCGCCCTTGACGATGCCGCATGACACCGCCGCGACATGATCCTTGATCACCGGCGCCGTCACCATGCCGACTTTTTTCATGAAGGCGACACATTGGCTGAGCGCCACAAAGCCGCCGGTGATGGCGGCGGTGCGGGTGCCGCCATCGGCCTGCAGCACGTCGCAGTCCAGCGTGATCTGCCGCTCGCCCAGCGCCGCGAGGTCGCACACCGCGCGCAAACTGCGGCCCACCAGCCGCTGGATTTCCTGGGTGCGGCCCGACTGCTTGCCGGCGGCCGCCTCGCGGCGCATGCGGTCATGGGTGGAGCGCGGCAGCATGCCGTATTCCGCTGTCACCCAGCCCTTGCCCGACCCCTTCAAAAAAGGCGGCGCCTTTTCCTCAAGGCTGGCGGTGACCAGCACATGGGTGTCGCCGAACTTGACCAGGCAGGAGCCTTCCGCATGACGGGAAAAGCCGGGGGTCAGGGAAACGGGGCGCATCTGGTCGGGGGCGCGAGTTGAAGGGCGCATGGAGCCTCATATATCGGTCTGCTAAGTTAGGGCGTTACCTACAGGCAGCCCTCCATGCTGCGCAACCGATAGCAGAATTATCAGGATTTTCAATAGCTTGAGCCTTGAAACCCGCTCCCCCTTCCTGGTCCCGCAAGGCTTTACCGACCGGCCCCGCGAGGTCTTCCGCCATCTGGTGGAGGCTTTCTTGGCCTCGGGCGAGCCGGTGGGCTCGCGCACCCTCAGCCAGCGCCTGCCCCTGGCCCTGTCCCCGGCCTCCATCCGCAATGTGATGGCGGACCTGGAATCCATGGGCCTGCTCTATGCCCCGCACACCAGCGCGGGCCGGGTGCCCACCGAAAAAGGCCTGCGCCTGTTCGTGGACGGGCTTTTAGAAATTGGGGAGCTCGCGCCAGACGAGCGCATCGCCATCGAAGCCCGCATGTCCGGCAGCGGCCGCGGCATCGAGGAGATGCTGACCCAGGCCACCCAATCGCTGGCCGGCCTGTCGCGCTGCGCCGGCCTGATGATCACCGCCAAGCAGGACAGCCCCCTCAAGCATGTGGAGTTCGTCGCCGTCGCCCCCGGCAAGGCCATGGTCATCATGGTCAGCGAGGACGGCCAGGTGGAGAACCGCGTCATCGACACCCCGCCCGGCCTGCCGGTTTCGGCCCTGTCAGAAGCCAGCAATTATCTGGGGGCGCGGCTGCGCGGCCGCACCATCGACCTGGCGCGCACCGAGATACTGGCCGAACTGGACGGCGAAAAGCGCGAGCTGGACGCCCTGACCGCCAAAGTCGTGGCGGCGGGCCTGGCCACTTTGGCCGGTCCCGAAAAAGTGCTGATCGTGCGCGGCACCGCCAACCTTCTGGACAACAAATTGGAGGGGCAGGCCGACCTGGAGCGAATCCGCACCCTGTTCGAGGATATCGAACGCAAAGCCGATTTGATCCAGCTTCTGGAACTGGCCAAGGAAGGCGACGGGGTGCGGATCTTCATCGGCTCGGAAAACCGGCTGTTCTCGCTGTCGGGCTCCTCCATTGTGGCGGCGCCCTATGCCAACGCCCAAGGCAAGATCGTGGGGGTGATCGGGGTGTTGGGGCCCACCAGGCTGAATTACGGCCGCATCATCCCCATGGTGGATCACACCGCTAAAGTCATTGGACGACTGCTCGCTTAAGGTTTAAGGACCCGCCTTCAAGGAAGACTGTGATGACTGACGAACCCATGCAACTGCCCGATTCCGAAAACCCCCATGCCGCCGAATTCGCGGTGCTGGCGGCGCTGCAGGAAGAGGTGGCCTCCCTCAAGGACCAGCGCCTGCGCGCCCTGGCCGAGGTGGAGAATATCCGCCGCCGCGCCGAAAAGGAAAAGACCGAGGCCAGCCAGTATGCCGTGACCAAGTTCGCGCGCGACATGGTGGGCATCGCCGACAATTTCGCCCGCGCCCTGGCCGCGGTGCCCGCCGAGGTGCGCGCCGCCGCCGATCCCCAGGTCCAGGCGGTGCTGGACGGGGTGGAAGCCACCGACCGCCAGTTGATCCAGACCCTGGAGCGTTACGGCGTCAAGCAGGTGGATACCTCCGACGGCAAGTTCGATCCCAACCTGCACCAGGCCATTGCCGAAGTGCCGGGCGGCGACAAGGCTCCCGGTTCGATCGTGGATGTGGTCCAGTCCGGCTTCATGATCGGCGAGCGGCTGCTGCGTCCCGCCATGGTCACGGTTGCAAAAAAAGAAGTGCCCGCCCAGCCTGGAAACGTCGATACTAAGGTCTAAGGTTGGGGTCCAAGAGGGGACGTCATGTCTGAACTCAAGATCGTCGTCACCGGCGCGTCCGGCCGCATGGGCCGCACCCTGATTCGCGAAATCGCGCAGGGCTCCGGCATCACCCTGTGCGGCGCGCTGGAGATGGAAGGCCATCCCAATCTGGGGCTGGACTCAGGCACCCTGTCCGGCATGCAGCCCAACGGCATCAAGCTGACCGCCGATCCCTTGCCGCTCTTGGCCCATGCCCAGGCGGTGGTGGATTTCACCACCCCGATGGTTTCCACCATGCTGGCGGACCTGGCGGCCCAGGCGCGCATTGTCCATGTCATCGGCACCACCGGTTTTGACGACAAGGCCGAGGCGCGCATCCAGGCCGCCGCCCGCCATGCCGTGATCGTCAAGTCCGGCAATATGAGCATGGGGGTGAACCTGTTGGCGGCGCTGGCGGAACGCGCCGCCAAGGCGCTGCCCGATTACGATATCGAAGTGCTGGAAATGCATCACCGCAACAAGGTGGATGCGCCGTCCGGCACCGCGCTTCTTTTGGGCGCGGCCGCGGCCCGCGGCCGCGATGTGACGCTGAACAAGCATGCGGTGAAGACCCGCGACGGCCATACCGGGCCGCGCAAGGATGGCGATATCGGTTTTGCCACCCTGCGCGGCGGCAGTGTGGTGGGCGAACATTCGGTGATCTTCGCCGGCACCGGCGAGCGCATCACCCTGTCCCATTCCGCCGAAGACCGCTCCATCTTCGCCCATGGCGCGCTGACCGCCGCCAAGTGGGGCCATGGCAAAAAGCCTGGCCTCTATTCCATGACGGACGTGCTGGGTCTGTGAGGATTTTCCCCCACTGTCATTCCCGGCCGAGCAATGACCGCAAGGTAATTGCGAGACGAAGGGAACCCAGGCGGCTAGACCAGACCCGGTCTTTCCACCTGGGTCCCCTTCCCTCGCGCTCACTGACGTTCGCGCTCGCCGGGGATGACAGTTTGGTGGGTTGAGCCATGCCCAAATCCTTCTCCAAATCCGAAGCCGAAGAGTTTTTCGCGCGGCTGAAGAAGCTGGACCCCGAGCCCAAGACCGAACTCAACTACGTCAATCCTTACACCTTGCTGGTGGCGGTGGCGCTGTCGGCCCAGGCCACCGACAAAGGCGTCAACAAGGCGACCGAAGCCTTGTTCAAGAAGGTCAAGACGCCTCAAGGCATGCTGGCGCTGGGTGAAAAGGGCCTGACCGATTACATCAAGACCATCGGGCTTTATCGCGGCAAGGCGAAGAACGCGCTGGCAGCGGCGAAAATCCTGGTCGAAAAGCATGGCGGCGTGGTGCCGAAGGATCGCGGCGCGCTGGAAGAATTGCCGGGCGTGGGGCGCAAGACCGCCAATGTGATCCTGAACGTGGCCTTTGGTGAGCCGACCATCGCGGTGGACACCCATATCTTCCGCGTCTCCAACCGCACCGGCCTGGCGCCGGGCAAGGATGTGCTGGCGGTGGAGATGGCGTTGGAGAAGATCGTGCCGGCCCACTACAAAAGCCATGCCCATCACTGGCTGATCCTGCATGGGCGCTATACCTGCATCGCCCGAAAGCCGCTCTGTCCGGTTTGTGTGGTGCGCGACCTGTGCCGCTTCAAGGACAAGACCAGGGAACTGCCGCCGGAAAAACCGAAAGCTCCGAGATCCAAAAAATCTCTCCATGGGCGGGCCCCCCGGTCCGCGCGAAGCGCAGCCGGAGGGTAAACTTCACGACCCGCCCATCCAGGGCAACAAACGCCGCAGCCTCGGACTCTGGATGACCGGCTCAAGGCCGGTCATGGAGAATTATTAGGATGTCTTCGCGGGCGAGGCGCGCAGCGCGGTGAGGCAGGCGATGTCGGCGGCATTGCCGCTGCCATGCGGCAGGGTCTCGACATGGCGCACGGCCAGGGGCGCGCCATAGAGGAAGAAGAAAGCCCGGCAGGCCGCCCCGTCATAGCGCCACATTTCGGTGGCGCCGTCCTTGCGCACAAAGGCGGGACGCCCGAACGCCGCCTGAAGCCCCGTCGCCGCCATGTTGAGATATTGGCCGGGTTCGCCGCGCGGCGGCGCCGCCGGAATGCGGCTGGCCTGGGGCACAGGCTGGCCGGGCCCTTTGGCGGCGCAGCCGGCCACGGCCAGAACGGTCAGCAGAAGGGCGAAGCGGCGGAACATCTTCCCGCCTTCTGCACCAGCCCCGTCCGCTGGACAAGAGACATATTCGGCGTGTAAGCGGAGCCACGATTTTTTGGGGGTTCGCAATGCCGCAGCACTATGACGTCGCCAGCCTGGGCAATGCCATTGTCGACATCATCGCCTCGGTGGATGACCGCTTCCTGCTGACCCACAAGATCGCCAAGGGCACCATGACCCTGATCGATGAGTTCCGCGCCAAGGAATTGCTCAAGGCGCTGGCCGACAACCAGCAGACCATGTCTTCGATGCATGAAGTCGCCGGCGGATCGGCCGCCAATACCATGGCGGGCCTGGCGTCCCTGGGCGGCAACGGACTGTTCCTGGGCAAGGTGTCCGATGACCGGCTGGGCAAGGTGTTCGCCGATTCCATGCTGGCGACCGGCATCCGCTTTCACAATGGCGCCAGCAAGAGCAGCGCCTCCACCGCCTCCTCCATGATCGCGGTGACGCCGGACGGCCAGCGCAGCATGAACACTTTCCTGGGCGCCTGCCGCGAAATGGTGGCGGACGATGTGGACGAAGAACAGGTGGCCGCGGCCCGCGTCCTCTATATCGAGGGCTATCTGTGGGACGAGGAAAGGGCCAAGGAAGCCTCGCGCAAGGCCATCGCGGCGGTGAAGGGCGCCGGCGGGCGCATCGCTCTGTCGCTGTCCGATCCCTTCTGTGTCGGGCGTTTCCGCGACGAATTCCTGCATCTGTTGGACAAGGATGTCGGCATCCTGTTCGCCAATGAGGACGAAGCCAAGGCGCTGTTCCGGGTGGAGGATTTTGACGGCGTCATCGCCGGCGCCAAAAAATGGGGCGGCATCGCCGCCCTCACCCGCTCGGCCAAGGGCTGCGTG
>JADMIO010703421.1_pt1 | contig 15252 bp, 15 predicted proteins | sample 8958161 | NCBI WGS metagenome assembly JADMIO01 (sample SAMN16585339, study PRJNA669376) | soil metagenome | isolation source: Crop rotation soil | place: USA: Cullars Rotation, Alabama | collected 2011
GTAATTTCTCTGACATCGATTCGGTTATCTCGACGGAAGGCGGCAACTTCACGTGGAAGGAAGATCTCGTAACCTTCATCGACAACCACGACATGGCGCGCTTCCTTTCGATTAACAATAACAACAATCGACTGCACGAGGCGCTTGCGTTCGTGCTGACCAGTCGTGGCATTCCGTGCATCTATTACGGAACGGAGCAATACCTGCACAACGACACGAGCGGCGGCACCGACCCGTACAACCGTCCGATGATGACGAACTTCAGCACGAGCACCACCGCGTACCAGCTCGTGAGCTCGCTTTCAACGCTTCGTCGCAACAACCCGGCGATTCCGTACGGCTCGATGGGCCAACGATGGATCAATAACGACGTTTACATCTACGAACGAAAGTTCTTCGGGAACGTCGTGCTGATCGCGATCAATAAGAACGAGACGACGGGCTACAGCATCAGTGGATTGAACACATCGCTTCCAGCCGGCAGCTATTCGGATTATCTGAGCGGGTTGATCGGCGGATCTTCGATCTCAGTCAGTTCGGGTTCCGGCGGCAACAATCCGGTAACCACTTTCACTCTGCCGGCACACACTGTCGCGGTGTGGCAGTTCACTGAAGGCGCGTCGACGCCTCAGATTGGTTCGATTGGACCAACCGCTGGACAAGCGGGCGTAAAAACAGTAATTGCAGGTAAGAACTTCGGCTCTACAACCGGAACTGTAAAATTCGGCACGACGACGGCGACTGTGAATTCGTGGACACCGACACAAATCACCGTCACCACCCCTTCGGTTACAAACGGCAACTACAGCGTCACGGTGACGAATTCGAGTAGCCAGGTTTCGAATGCGATTACGTACACGGTTCTGACGGCGAAGTTGATTCCGATCACGTTCACGGTTAACAACGCATCGCCAACACAAGTCGGGGATTATATATTCCTGACCGGGAACACAGTCGAACTCAGTAACTGGTCGACTACCTGGGACGCGGCGGTCGGGCCAATGCTGACGCCGAATTATCCGAACTGGTTCACCGTCGCCTCCGTTCCAGCCGGCCAAACGATCCAGTTCAAATTCATAAAAATCGCGGCAAATGGTACGGTTACGTGGGAAGCGGGCAGCAATCACACTTACACTGTCCCTTCGAGCGGCACCGGCTTCGTGAACGTCAACTGGCAATATTGAGCCACGGATAAACATGGATCAGATCCGCGGATCAAATCCGTGGCTCTGATCCCGTATCATCCGTCGCTAAATAACCTCTTGACGCAATACCCTCAATGAATTAAAGTTTGTTTGTCTTTGTTTCAACAAAGACTCCGTTCCTTCCCGATTTCCGGTTTCCAACTAAATAAATTGATTGAGGAGTCACTATGTCCTTCCCTCTGCTCTCCGGACTGCGTTCCAACGACCTGGCCATCGACCTCGGAACCGCCAACACGCTTGTTTACGCCAAGGGGCGCGGCGTCGTGCTGAGCGAACCGTCAATCGTCGCTATTAATAAGGTGACAAACCAGGTTGAGGCCGTCGGTAAAGACGCAAAGGAGATGCTGGGCAGGACACCTGGAAACATCGTCGCCATCCGGCCGATGCGCGACGGCGTCATTGCGAACTTCGAAGTGACGGAGAAGATGCTCCAGCACTTCATCCGCAAAGCGCATAACGGTCGCACGTGGGTCAGCCCGCGAGTCGTGATCGGAATCCCCAGCGAGATCACTCAAGTTGAGCGACGCGCCGTGGAGGATTCAGCGTATCGCGCCAAGGCGTCCGAGGTTTACCTCGTCGAGGAAGCAGTCGCAGCAGCTATCGGCGCCGGCCTGCCCATCACCGAGCCGCAGGGAAATATCGTTGTCGACATCGGCGGTGGCACAACGGATATCGCAGTCATCAGTCTCGGCGGAATCGTTTATGCGCGTGCAGTGCGCACCGCCGGCGACGCGATGGACACTGCGGTCGCGGAGTATGTGAAGCGCAAGTACAACCTTCTGATCGGTGAGCGCACCGCGGAAGAGATCAAGATTCACCTGGGCAGTGCATTTCCGCTTGATGAGCCTTTGACGATGGACGTGCGTGGCCGCAATCTCGTCGAAGGCATTCCACAGACGATCACGGTTAGTGATGAGGAAGTCCGCCAGGCGCTCAATCCTTGTGTCAGCGCGATTGTCGACGCGGTTCGTGTGGCGCTCGAACGCACCCCACCAGAGCTTTCAGCAGATATCATCGACCGCGGCGTGGTTCTGACCGGCGGCGGAGCACTCCTCGCAAATCTCGACAAGCGTTTAAGAACCGAAACCGGCTTGCCCGTCTTTGTCGCTGACGACCCGCTGACATCCGTCGTTCTTGGCGCAGGCAAGATGCTTTCCGACTTTGCGCTGCTGAAGCGTGTGAAATGGGAAAACACGCTCCAGTACTAATCGCGTAAACTGTGGGACGGGCATGTTTGAATCAGACGAGCAGAAAAAACGCGCTGAGCTGATCATCACGTTGCTGGCGAAGCTCTATGTCGTTCTGGAGCTTTCCGGCGACGACTGTCCTGTCTGTCACAAATCGCAGACTCACGACTACGAATGTCCCATCTCCCTCGCCTGGTCCCTGCTCACGGAAGAAGAACAACGCGACGCGCGCACCACCATTCGCACCCTCGCGCTGACGATCGGCGCTGAGGAGGAGTCACACGCCGACGAGATGGTGCACTAAGATCACAAATCGTGATCTCGAGAATCCAGCTCTCGATCGCCGGCGATTTCAACGGCTTGGGCGATCCCCTTCGTGAACGCCGCTTCACAGCCTTGATTTTGCACACCACTACGAATCGCTTCCCTGACGTTGCTTTCATCAAATTCCCTTTCTTGTCTTACGAGCACACTTCTCCAGACAACTTGTTGCGAATATGAGTTATACTCTCTACAGTGAGTAGACCCACACTATAGGGACAACTGTCCCCGCAAGTCAATAGTTAATTTTCGGTAGCCGTGTGTTCGTGGAAGTCTGATATGGGGAGCGCTAGACCACGTCCTAGACGATTGGCTGAGAAACTGCTGCAAATCAGGCAGACTCTGGGGTTTTCTCAATCTGAGATGGTCAAACAACTGGGCGTCGGGGACCTGATCCACTACAACAACATCTCAAAGTACGAGCTCGACAAAAACGAACCGCCGCTAGTGATACTGCTCGCCTACGCCAAGCTGGCCCACGTCCATCTCGAAGAAATCGTCGACGACGACATCGATCTGCCACGCAGACTTCCCGGCACGTTCGATTACTACGCTCGCCTGGCCCAACAAACAGAAGGGTAAGCCTCAAACTACTACCACGCGCCGTGCATTGACTTTTTTATGCGTCGGCGTGAGAATTAGCTCCCCCGATCCGCCGGTTGGGTGCCTTATAAAGACAAACGAATAAGCTCCACAGTTGCGGTATCACTCTGCACTACGATTTCGATTTTCAGTACAGTAAAGGAGACCCTCATCATGTTTAGACTCAAGGCCATTCTGGTCTTTGTTCTGGTCGCTACGCTTCTACTCTTCAGCTCATTTCTTACTTCAGGGTTAGCAGACGGCGGAGCAAATCACCGCGTGCGAAACCTGCACCTCGGCGTTTCAGGCGGAAACGTCAACGATGCGACTCGTCGCTTCTGTTGCAGCGGTACTCTCGGTGCTTTGGTATCTGACGGCACCAACAAGTACATACTCAGTAATAATCACGTGCTCGGGCGCGGAGACCAGGCTACGGCCGGCGATGACATCTCGCAGCCAGGTCTGATCGATAGCAACTGTGCTATCTCAACCGTCGTCGCGGACTACACCGGAGCGTCGCCGTTGGGTTCCAATGTCGATGCTGCGGTAGCGCAACTGCGAACGGGGTTAATGGATGGAACTGGCTCTATCGAAGATATCGGTGTACCGAGCAGCACGGTAGTTAGTCCCTCGGTCGGTCTTGGAGTCGCAAAGAGTGGCCGCACCACCGGCTTCACCACTGGAACAATCGGCTCAATCAACACCAGTGTCAGCGTTCAGTACACTAAAGAGTGTGGCGGTGGTAAGAAGTTTCTTGTGTCATACACGAACCAGGTCGTGATTAACAGCAGCACATTCAGTGCGGGCGGTGACTCAGGCTCGTTGATCGTGACGAACAACGCGTCGCACAATCCGGTGGCTCTCTTGTTCGCCGGTAGCAGCAGCACGACGATCGGTAATCCGATCGGCGAAGTGTTGACCAAACTCGGAACCGCGCTGGGTCGCAGTTTCAGTTTCAACCTGGGCGGCGGCGCTGCACCCACCGTGTTAGGCGGCGATATGGGTGGGGGTGGACGACAACCCTTCACTCCCGGACTGGCTGGTCTTATGCAACTTCCACAACAAGCAGCAGATCGCGCTTTGGCGGTGCTCGAGGTCCATCGGGCCAATTTGATGTTCACTCCGGGCGTCATGGGCGCCGGTGTTGGCGTATCAGATCGGGCCGACAATGAAGCAGCCATCGTGCTTTATGTAAACAAGAATTCCGGCAACAGACCGAATTTGCCGGACTCAATCGACGGCGTTCCCGTGACCGTCGTTTTGACGGACGAGTTCATCGCCCGCTAGACCTCGTTGGGCCATGGATCCAGGCGATCTGTGGCCCATCTGTGGCCCAAGTAATTTTTCTATTTACGATTTCGGGCTCCGTCGTTTAGGATGGGTCCGTCTTTGACAATTCAGCAACGGCAAAATGCGCGGCTCAACCTCCCACACTAAAGAGTGATGAGCATCGCCGTTGAGCATGAAAGGTTCATACTCACGGCGAAAGATAAAAGCGAACGCAGCACTCTCCCAACTGCGAGTACGCGCCAGCCGGAACCATCAGGAGGTAACTTCTGATGGGCAACCCGCGTCCGCGGCCGGAGAGACTTGCCGAAAAATTACTGCAAATCCGGACTGGTCTTGGTCTGTCTCAGACGCAGATGCTCGAGCGTCTCGGATTCAGCGATACCATGCACTACGGCCGCATTTCGGAGTACGAGCAGGACAAACGTGAGCCCACCCTGATGACGCTGCTTGCCTATGCACGTGCAGCGAGCGTTCACCTCGAAGACATCGTGGACGACAACCTCGAGCTGCCACGCAAACTTCCCGGCAACGTAAACTACCGCGGGATCAAATCACGAAAATAAGATTTTAATAGGACCCATATGTCTTATAAGTCCTACAGGCCCTATACTGTCCACGCATGCACGTCTTTTACACTCCTCGTTACTACGCAGAGATAGGCGCAGGTCACGTTTTTCCCATCCGTAAATTCGAACTCGTTCGCGATAAGCTGCTGGCGGAAGGCACGCTGCGGCCGGATGAAATCTTCGAACCGGATCCGGCGAGTGTCGAAGATGCGATGCTCGTCCACACTGAAGACTACGTCTCGCGTTTGTGCAACGGCACGCTGACTCCGAAAGAGATCAGACGACTCGGCTTGCCGTGGTCCGAATCACTCGTCCGTCGATCGTTCTATGCGGTCGGAGGCACTCTAGCCGCCGCACACGTCGCACTCACCGATGGCTACAGCTCCAATCTCGCGGGCGGTACGCATCACTCCTTCCCCGATCGTGGCGAGGGATTTTGTGTGCTGAACGACGTGGCGATCGCCGTCCGCGCGATGCGCGCAAGGAACCTGATCCGGCGAGCGGCAATCGTCGACTGCGACGTGCACCAGGGCAACGGCACCGCGACGATCTTTTCCGGCGATAGCGAAACGTTTACGTTCTCGATGCATGGAGCAAACAACTACCCACTCTTCAAAGCACAGTCTACTTTAGACGTCGAGTTGCCTGACGGCACTTCGGATGATGAGTACCTTGAGACTCTCGCGCATCACTTGCCAACTGTATTTGCCCACGATCCGGATGTTGTTTTCTATCTTGCGGGCGCAGATCCGTACGCTAGAGACAAACTCGGTCGCCTTGGTCTTTCAATTGATGGCCTGCGTGCACGTGACGAGTTTGTGCTGCGCGAATGTTACGAACGTGAAGTGCCGATCGTGACCATGATGTCGGGCGGTTACGGCAAAGACATCAACGATACGATTGAGATTCACTGCAACACGATTCGCATGGTTAAAGAGGTTTTCGAAACTTCCGTTGCAACTCGCCGGCTCGCCTGAACGTTACGAAACGAGAGACATGCGACGAATCTTCCGACTTGTATTCCTGGTGGCGCTTGGCCTCATCGTCGGGCTAATTCTTTTCGAAGGCATCATGTTTGTGCGCGTGCTTCTGCTCCGCAATGGCAATCCTTCGTCGACGTCGTTGATCGACACGCGCATCAAAGAAGCAAAAGCAAAGGGCCAGCAACCTAAACGCGAGCAGGTCTGGGTGCCGCTCGATAGGATCTCACCGAATCTGCAACGCGCAGTGTTAGCCGGTGAAGACACAAATTTCCTGACGCATCACGGGTTTGATTACGAAGCGATTCAGAAAGCTTTTGAGCAGGCACAGCGAGAAGCGTCGCGTGAAGCAAAGGCTGAAGGTGAGAACGACGACTGGCTTCCGAATCTTCCTGAGTTCAAGCGTGGTGGTTCGACGATCAGTCAGCAACTCGCAAAGAATCTTTATCTTTCATCGCAGCGATCGTTTTTGAGAAAAGGTCAGGAAGCTGTGTTGACGATCATGCTCGAACGGACGCTCACGAAGCGTCGCATACTCGAGATTTATTTGAATGTGATTGAGTGGGGCGATGGAGTTTATGGTGCTGAGGCCGCATCGCAGCGTTATTTTCGGAAACCTGCGTCAGCTTTGAGTGCAAACGAAGCCGCATACCTTTCGGCGATGATCCCGAACCCACGAACGGTCTTCAACCCTCTAATCAACCCACGTCGCGTCGCCCGTCGCCAGCGCATCATCCTCCGCGGCATGCCCTACATCGAGCTACCTTAGAACGAACTGTAGGGGCGGCCCTCCGTGGCTGCCCCTCGGTTGAATTCCACGCAGGGGCGGCCACGGAGGGCCGCCCCTACAGTTCGTTCGTTGGCGCTTATCTTTTTTTGCTGCGCACGGTGAATGTCTTGATGAAACGCGTTACATTCGCGTCGTCGTTGTTGATACCCACCATCGCAAGGTAAACCTCACGTCGATCACCGGTCGCTTTGGTAAACACTCGAACGCGAGTCCGAACCTGGCATTGGCTCATGTCAACGTCGCGTCCCCAATACCCATTCGACGAAACATCTTTCTCACTTTGAGGACTACACTGACCTCCGGCGTCACCTCCGGTATACGCGCCTCCAGCCACTGCATTCAGATCGTTGAAGACCAACTGGTCCATCGCAGTTTTGTCGTCTTCGCCATGTGCCGGCGCCGTGAACCAGACAACCGAGTAACCGTTCCCACCTTCCACCGCAACGTATCCATTGGTTTTGATGATCTCACCACCAATAGCCATCGATTTCGATATACGCATTCCCTTGCGCGGTGGAAATGCCGTAAAAGGCAATCCGGCGGGCAACTCATCGGCGTCAACTATCTCCAGATCTGACGGAACCGACGTAGATGATGATGTTGGTGAAGCAGCCTTTACATTCGCAGTCATCAAACTGAAATTGGTCAATTCCGATCCTGCGGTGTTCCGCTTAAGTTTTGTGGGCGCCAGCTCGTTCGTGCTCGCCTGCACAACCGGATGCTGTTTCAAAGTTGCGGCTTTAACAAACTCCCACGGCGCGGTCGGATTCGCTTGTTGCCACAACCCCCGCTTTTCACTGCGCGCTGCTAGTTCGGATCGCTGATAGACTTCGCGATCAGTCGCACTGAGACGATCCATATTGTTTGGATCTAACCACGCTGCGCCGTCACGAATCATCTGCGCACCGATATCAGCGTCGTCCAGCAACACACGGCCGGTCAGACTGCTATCCGCACTAATACCCGAATACTGGACCAGCACACCCTTATCAAACACGAGATCCGAAAGGTGCTTCTTCGCGACGTCGCCAAACACCTGGCTCAACTCGGGCGCGTCAACACCCAAAAGCTTCACGCGAACCGGACGATTCAAATTGGAGATCGTAATTACGTCGCCGCTGTTGACGTCAATCACCTTCCCGTAAAGCGAAGTCGCCTTTACAGTCACCCCTGAAATACACGCACAAAAAAGCACAAGACACACTAAATGCGCCAGAAGTGCATTCGTGCGTCTTGTGCTTTTTTGCGGCATTTAAACTGCAAACTCTTTCGCCAGTTTCAATTCGGCTTTGCGTAGTTCGAAACGGGCACGACCCATGTTGCCTTGCGCACTCAGTGCGAGCACGACGAAATAGTCGCGACTCAGCAGACGCATCACCATCGTCGCGCCTTCGAGTGAAACAACGAGCTCGCGCAATCCACCGAGACCCGTGTCAGTTCCAGCACGCTGTGCACTGCGTACGAGCGACGTGAACTCCGCCGCAGCAACATCGAGATTCGCATCCATACCGGCTTCGCCGAGAACTTTTTCAACGGCGATGCCATCTGTTCCCATTATGAGCGCACCGAGGCTGCCCTCGGTGCGTCCAATAATGTCCTCAAGCATTTCCTTGAACATGTGGGCCTCCAATTAAGGACGTTGACCGCTAAGAGTTCCCGGTCGCGCAGTCGACGTACCCGCCGGACTGTTCGGCAGCGGAGCACTCAATAACTGCTGCGGCTGAGTTGAAGGTGTGGTGGTCGGTTGCTGCTGAGGCTGCTGCAACTGAGTTGGAGTCGGCGTATTGGTCGGCGGATTCCCAAGTGGAACTGGCTGCGGAATCGTGATCGACCGCTGACCATTGGTAACGGTTCCCGCAGTCGGACGTCCCTGGTAATCGGGACGATAGATGTGCGGTGTGATGAAGAACAGGATTTCGCTGTTCTGTCGTGTCGTCAATTTCCTCTTGAAGAGATTGCCTACAACCGGAATCGAAGCGAAACCAGGAGTGCGTTGCTGAGCTTCGCCTTCAGTATCTGCAAGAACGCCGCCCATGACGGTCGTGCCACCATCCGGAACCAGCACTTCCGACTGCATGCGCTGCGTGTCGATACCTGGAACGCCGGAAACTGCGATAGCTTGATTCAGCGTGTTGTTTTCGATCGTGACGCGCAACACAACCGTACCTGCATCCGTAATCTGCGGAGTGATTGAAAGACGCAGCGGAACGGATACGAACGTCGTCGTTACCACTGCGGTACCACTTGCAGCCTGCGTTGTTTGCACTGGAATCTGTGATCCACTTTCAATCTGTGCGGGACGATTGTTCAAAGCAGTGACGCGAGGAGTCGCAACTGTCTTCGCCTGACCTCTTGATTCGGCCATCGTGAGCAGCGCGCTGATCTGCGCTGTTCCAAACAGTCCGGTCGTCAAACCAATGACCGTGCTTGCGGCTGCCGCGGCCAGGCTGGGCCCGGGTTGCGTAGTCCCGCCCAAACCACCGAAAACGCTGAGCGGATTTGGTCCTGACGGTGTGCCTTGGCTTCCGGAACCACCGCTGCCACCGCTGCCACCGGAACCCCCGCTACCGCCACTGCCACCACTACCACTTCCGGAACTACTCTGTGTTGGCAACGTGCTGATGTTAGCCAATCCACCACGTGACGGATTAAAAACACCGAGTGAAAGCTGCGCGCCGAGATCGCGACTGAAGTTGCGTTGCGCGATCACGATGCGTGTTTCGATTTCAACCTGCGGTTCCGGCTGGTCGAGGATTGCAACCAGTTGACGGATCGCATCGATGTTCTCTTTCACGTCGGTGATGATCAGCGTGTTGCTGCGGCCGTCGACTTCGATAGAACCACGTCGCGAAAGTCTGCGCGAGATGATCGGAAGCAGACCTTGATCGCCACCGCCGCCGGTCGCATCGCCACCAGCGCCACCACTAAAACTGAGATTCGTGGAACCGCCGGAGAACGCACCCGTCGAGCCGGCTGCCTGGGCGAGTGTGCCCGAAGCACGCGCGTAGTTGAGTCTGATAAATTCGGTAACGAGCGGTGAAGCATCCAGACGCGAGTCGTTGATCACCTTCTGAGTTTCCGCTTCTTTCGCCAGCACATCGGTCGTCGCGACGCGAAGAATGTTGCCATTCACTTCAATGCCCAGGCGGTTGGCTTTGAGCACTGCGTCGAGAGCAACGTTCCACGGCACATCCTGAACATTCACAGTCACGGGAACAGCTGTGACTGACGCGTCGATGACGAAGTTCACGCCGTACTGTTCGGTGATGTAGTTGAGGATGTCGCGAATGTCGGCATTGACGACGTTCAGGTTGATCGGCTCACCGACAAACCCTGGTTGTCCATACTGTCGACCTTGTTCCGACTGCTTGTCGGTAGCTCGCGTCATGCCCACAGGAGGTGTGGGTACTGGCGCTGCCGCAGCCGAAGTCTGCTGGCTCTGATCATCGTCGATAGCGACTAAATTTCCTGTAGCAGCCAGGACGCCTGTTGCCAAAAGGCAGACAAACGACAGGACGAGCGTGGTCCTTGTAATGGCTGATTTGACTCGAGACTGAGAAAACATCGTTCCCTCCTTAGGGGGATTCGAAAACGCGCCGCCACGCACTACGCTCGATTGCCGGGGCAACTAAAGCGCGCGCCGCACTAAACACGGCTACGTTTTCGGTGTTTGTCAAAAGGGCGCCGGTGTTTCGGAGTTGAAAACACCAGCGCGGGTCAACGGTCTGGCTTCGAAACCAAACCAGAAAAAGTTAAGGGGTGGCAGTCGCGACAGACTGATTGGCGGGTGCTGCCATGGAGTTCACCTGAGTTGGTTGTCTCAGGGGTTTGTACTCGACTGATCGTTCGCGATGACCATCGGTAAACACCGTCTCACGACGAAACACGAGACGGTTGTCTTCTATTGCCACTAGCTGGCCGTCAAAGAACGGTTCGCCAGGATAGATGACATAGGAAAGTTTGATTGGCGTGGCTTCGACGATAGCGGCGTAACCTCTCGGTGAGCGAGAGATGCCGATGACTTGAATCTCACTGAGCAGCAAAGCAGTGGTCGGTTTCGGCGCAGCCATACGCGCGTTCATCGCCGCGACTTTCTGTGCCTTGTATTGTGCAATGCGTTCCTGGATCGTCGGTATCAGTGATTGTCCGGCGGTTCGCTTTAGCTGCGGTGCAGGCGCTTCGTACTTTCGGAAAGGATCGCGTCCGCCGCTCGCGGATTTCTTAGTCAACACGGTTTTCTGCGGCTGACTCTCCTGCGATTGCTTTTCCTGGGCCACGACGCCGATCGCAAAACCGCTCGCAACCACCATCGCTGCACTAAGCAGAAAACTTGTGAACCCGATTCTCGCTGTCTCTTTAACTTGCATCATCGTCTTCGCTTTCTGAGTGAGTTCTTGCTCGCGTTATTTCGCGGGCTGTGGGGCGGGAACTGCGGGAGCAGGTACGGCTCCGCCGGCTGCAGGCTTGGCATTCGCCGCCGGCTGGCTCTGCAACTTTTCGTTGGAGACGTAGTAAGCGGTCAATTCAAAACGCGCATCGACAGTCTTCGTAAGCGACTGCTTATCAAGTTGCTTCAATTCGAAATTGGTGATCGAAACGATTCGCTGATAGTGGGCCATCTGATCGAAGAAAGCCCTGAGACTGGCAAAACCGCTGACAACGTTTACTTCGATCTTCTTGCCACTGTAGTTGTCCTGCTGCACATCTTCTTTTGGAGTGAAGCGCGAGAGTACGAGGCCGTTCGACTTTGCACGATCCTGAATTCCCTGCAGGACCATCGTCAGCTCGCGTTGCTCCGGCAGTAGCGCTTTCAACTCAGCAAACTCTTCTTCGCGCGCTTTGTACTGGGCTTTGAAGTTGTTGAGGTTCTGCTGCACGATCGCTGCCTGCGCGTTCTTTGTTCTCAGTTGCGCGATCTCCTCGTCCATCGCTTTGGTTTCTTTCCGTGTACCACTGGTCACGAAGTACCAGAAACCGGCATACAACACGCCGCCGATCGCGAGGAATGCGAACAGTCGCAGGTACCATGGAAGAACTGGGAGTTTGCCGAGTTTCATCTTCTTATCCTCTGTCAAAAACTACTTCTTCATTGCAACCTGGCCCGCAGGAGCAGGCGCCGGTTGTTGTGACTGCGACTTCGAAGAGCCGAAGTTGGCTTTCACCGTGAAGGCGATCACTTCGGGCGGAGGAATGCTTGCATCGGTCGCTGCGGTCCCCGCACTTCCACTTGTCGGAGTAGGAGGAGCTGCTAGTTTTGCGCTTTCCCTCGCCGTCTCGATTGTCAGATTGCCGAACAGCCCGTTGGAGAATTCGAGACTCTGACCAAACTTCGTTACCGAGTACTCATTCGGAGATAGACCTTTGATCGTTATCTCTCCGTCTTTGTTCTCGACGCTCGTCAGGTAGAGACCAGGAACAGCGTCAAATCTCGCTTTGACTTCCTGAAGTAATGCGGTCGGGCCCTGCTGTGACTCACGCAGCTTTTTGATCGCGTCGATACGAGCCTGAATCTCTTTTGTCTTCTTCTCGAGCTCTGTCTGTTCTTTCTGAATCGCGAGCATCTGCAAGTTGATGCGTTTCTGATTGTCGAGCTCTTTTTGCGAGGCGGCGCGGGCCATGTTTGAGCTCACGTAGTCGTAACCCATCGCCAGCACCATCAATCCAAAGACCGTGAGGGCGAGCAGCAACGTCTGCATTCGCGGGCTGGAGACTTTCTCTTCAACCGCCGCGACTCCCTGTGGTCGATCGGTAACCGACTCGAGCAGGTTTATCTTAATCATGCCTCAACTCCTCTCAGGGCGAGACCAACCGCAACTGCCATTTCCGGCACTATCTCTCGCATGTAGTCCGGATCAAATTTCCGTGCATCGACTTCAATCTGCCGGAAAGGATCGAAGACCTCGACCGGAATCTCGAAACGTCGGCCCAGAAACTCAGGTAGACCAGGCAACTTCGATCCGCCACCGGCCAAAAGGATCTTCTGAATCGACGCGTCGCTTTCCTGCGCGGTCGCGCGATAGAAATCGAATGTCTTCTTAACTTCAAGCGCGAGAATGTCAGAAACGGTTTCGATGATCGGCTGAATAGGTCTTGGCTCAACACCTTCGGGCAGTGCCATGCCGCGCTTCACTGACTCGGCCTGCTCGTAGCTGACGCCGAGTTCTTTCTGCAACAAGCTCGTGTACTGGCTGCCACCGACTGAAGCGTCTCGCGCGAAGATCGAACGCGTACCGTTGAGGATGTTGATATTCATCGTCGCCGCGCCGATGTTCAGAAGCGCAACGATCTCGCCGGGCCGCGGCGAGTAGTTGATTTCGTAACAGTTCTGAAGGGCGAAGGCATCGACGTCGATGATCACCGGTTGTTTTCCGGCGAGCTGAATCGCCTGCTTCACGTTATTTATCTTTTCACTCTTACAGGCAGCCATCAGGACGTGCAGAGACTCCTGCGATTTGCCGGTCAGTTCGTAGTCGAGATTCACATCGCCGATGTCGAAAGGAATGTGCTCTTCGGCGTGCCAACTGAACGACTCCTGCAATTCTTCCTGGCTCATCTGCGGGAGGACGATGTTCTTGACAATGACTGAGTGGCCACTGACGCCGGCAGCAACACGCGTGGTTCGTATCTGGTGTTCGCTGAAGATGTGAGCGATGACGTTCGAGACGTTGTTGAGCTCCATGATCTGGCCGTCAACAATCGTGTCAGTCTGCAGGTTTTCGAAGCCGAGATTGAGAAGCGCGAGACCGGCGCCTTTGCGACCAAGCTCAACCGCTTTCACCGCACTCGATCCGATGTCGAGGCCAACGAGATTCTTTTTTCCGGAGGATTTTTTGAACATGGCTAGTTAGTCCTCACAACAGCGATCCGCAATTTGTTCTGCTGGCGCAGGCGTACACGGGCTTTTCGCGCGCGTGACAGTGGACGTGGTCTAAACATTTTTGAGGTCAGAGCATCAGTGGTTTGTTTCAAGGTTGCCGTCCGTTTGTTTGTAGGATTGTTGGACATGACACCAGTGGGCAAAGGTAGGGTCCCGGCGGGTGTCAACAGGAAACTGCTGGAGTGGTCTGCTACGGCAGGAATGAAGCTCATCGGAAACCCAGCCAAGTTGGTGTTCCCCAACTTCTGTAGGCTTTGCGACCTCCGCTCACGCGAAGTGTGCCTTTATCGTTGCTCCAAAAGATTTCGCGGGACTGACCGCTGTTGCACCAGGTGGGCACCCGGCAGACGGCAGCATTCGCCGTCAACTGTGTGAGAGTACCCCAATGAGCTAAACAATGTCAATCGCTATTTTCCGTCGTTTAACTCGAACTATTTCTTAGGTTAGGACGGTTCGATGGGCCGTAGACTGGTGGCTTTCTGGAATAAAGTGCCAATCTGTTCCAGATTTTCTACTGTTTGATCTTTACTGTTTTTGCTGGGATTCCGACCACAATGTGATTTGGCTCAACGTCTCTCGTCACCACTGCGCTGGTACCAATTAGCGCATTATCGCCTACCTGCGTACCGGCCAAAACCGTGGCGTGATAGGTGATACGGACGCCGTTTCCGATGCGCGTTACGGGGGTCTCGACTTTGTGGATGTCGTAGATGTCGTGGTTGTGCGAGTAGATGTTCGCGTAGTCAGAGATGGAGACGTTGTCGCCGATTTCGATGCCGCCGCGATCGTCCAGTAGGACGTGACGGTGAACGACGACGTTGTTTCCAAACGACAGGTTGTAGCCGAAGGACCACTCGACGAAGTGCCAGCACTTGAAGTTTTCACCGACGGTCCGAAAGATCATCGGCGCGAGCATGCGGCGGAAGCGATGGCCCAAGAGTGAGTTTTGACCGAGTGGCGATCGATCAAACATCTGCCACAGCCAGATCATCGGCTTGCGGTCGGCGTAGCGTTTCAGATCGATGTCGGTGTAGTACTCGGGTTCGGTCGCGATGTTGCGTGGGTCGAGGGAGTGAACTGCGGCGCGCGCCGCTACGCTCAGTTCCCGTCTTTCGGACGCCCCATAATAAATCTCAAACAGCGTATCGCGAACGACGTCGTTCGGATCTCTGCGTCCGTCTGTAAGTGACTTTTGTAACTCGGAAAGAAAAGCGTCGTAGTCCTGCTCCGCCAGGGCCTGTGCAGACAATTCACGATAGGTCATAGACTGGGGTACCAAGCGGGCAAAAGTAACATAGTGGCTCGTAATTAGTGAAGATCGAATCTACGGGCGCTGCGGAACGTACCGGGCGCTGCGGAACGTACCGGGCTGCTCAATGGACCGGGCGCTACGGAACGAACTGTAGGGGCGGCCCTCCGTGGCCGCCCCTGCGTGGGAATTCAACCGAGGGGCG
>JADMIO011529885.1_pt1 | contig 15252 bp, 11 predicted proteins | sample 8958161 | NCBI WGS metagenome assembly JADMIO01 (sample SAMN16585339, study PRJNA669376) | soil metagenome | isolation source: Crop rotation soil | place: USA: Cullars Rotation, Alabama | collected 2011
CGCGGGCCGACGAATCATCGTCGACAACAAGCAAAGTGGCTGGCGTCAAATCCAACGCAGGAGTCGCGGGTATCAATGTCATCAACGAGGAACCAGGTCCGTATGCGAAGCGGATTCGAGAGGACGAGCGGGGCGGGCGAGAACAAATGGCCCAGGCGTCTGGTTGGGCGCTTTGGTCAATGAAGGAATCGCGCCCGGCGGACAAACTAGTCCGCTGCCTGTTTCCAGATTGAAAGATCGAGGCCGGAATTGTCAAGAATATTAATTAATCAGCGCAGTTACGAGGTCTTCAGGGCTTGGCTTTGCGGGTGCTTCGGCAATAACTTCAGATGGTAAGACGACCGGCAACGAAGGCTGGATGGCCCGCGTCTTATGCGCCGATTTCGCGCGATACATTGCCTGATCGGCCGCGATCAGCAGTTGATCGAGAGTCTCTCCGTCAGCGCCAAAGACTGACGAACCGATGGAAATGCCGACGCGAGCACGAGTTTCAGCCCGAACATTCAGCGCAAACGAGCGCACGACAGTTTCGATACGTTCGCACAGCTCTTCAACCTGCTGCGCGGTCAGATCAGGTAGGAGAGCAACAAACTCGTCTCCGGCATAGCGCGCCAGGAAGTCGTATTCGCGCAACTGGCTTTGAATCAGGCCGGCAATCTCACGCAACATACGATCGCCAATCTTGTGACCGAAGGTATCGTTCACTAGCTTAAAATCATCGAGATCCAGCATCACCACCTGGAATCCCGACTTGTCGGGATTGCGTCGGGCGCGAGAAACTTCTTCATCGAACCGCAGGTGAAGCGCGCGCGCGTTGGGCAATCCGGTCAGCGGCTCAGTCAACGCGTTCGATTCCGTCTGCGCGTGATGCATCGCATTCCCGAGCGCATCTGAAGCCAAGCGCGTAACAGTTTCAAGCAGGCGGACCTGGTTGTCGGAGTATTCGCGCAACGTCGTTGAGTAAAGCGCGATCGCGCCCAACAACGCATCGCCTTTGAAAAGCGGAAGAGCTGCCATCGATCGATAGTTCGCCGTGGACTTAACTGCAACGTGATCAAAATCCAAACTGGGATGAAGACGATTCACTGCGCGTCGATTCGCTAAAGCGAAACCGGTAACGCCTTCGCCCAGTGCGATGCATCGATCGCTCAGAACATCGGCATCGCTACCAACCGCCAGAGCAGTCGCTGCATATCCCTTCAACTCGTCGTAAAGATAAACGGCGCAGGTATCGAACGGCACAAGTTGTCCAACTTTATCGACAAGCACCGCCAGAGTGTTTTCGACCTCGAGCGATGAACTGAATTTTCTCGCGATTTCGTAAAGCGCATAAACTTCACGATGCGCCTTGCGAATTTCATCGTAAGCCGCGAATGAAGTGTTTTCGCGAGCGCGCGCAACTTCATCGTCTGATACCGCAATTGGATTCGGCGAGTCGCTGGCGTGAATCTGTTCGTCCAATCCCCGAGCAGCGATCTCAGATTCGAACTGTTCCAAATGGCCGACGAATAGCTCGACGACGCGCGGATCAAAGTGCGTCCCCGAACCTTTGAGCAAGAGATTGACGGCATCTTTACGCGACATGCCCGGTCGAAAGGGCCGGTCTTCGCGGACCGAATCGTAACAGTCGACGACGGACATGATCCGCGCAGTCACCGGAATCTGTTCAGCTTTCAGGCCGTCAGGATACCCGCAGCCATCCCAACGCTCGTGATGATGCTTGACGATCGGAATCACCGGATAGGGAAAGTTGATGCGGCCGAGAATCTCTGCGCCGACTGTCGTGTGAATCTTTGTCTTCTCGAATTCCGCGGGAGTGAGCGCGCCCGGCTTATTTAGAATGTGATCGGGCACGGCAAGCTTGCCGATGTCATGCAACAGAGCCCCGGCGCGCAAGGCCGACAACTCCTGATCAGATAATCCCAATAGGCGTCCCAACCCTTCCGCATAAATTTCCACGCGTCGCACGTGACAGTGCGAAGTCTGATCCTTCGCATCGATCGCAGTCGCGAGCGCTTCAACGGTGGAAAGATGAAGCTTGCTCATCTCTTCGGCTTCGCGAGTCTTCGCGTTAATCTTTTCGAAGTAGATTTTGTACGTCCAGAAAGTCGCGGCGATGACCGGAATGCTCAGCAGCACATACACGACTCCGAATCGCGAAATCGCTGAATGGATAACTGCCGTCGCAATTGCCGCGGCCAAAAACGACCACCACGTCCAGAGATAATCGTCGCGCCAGTGCTTCACGATCGGCCGGCGATTTTTCAGTGCGTAGATCGTCGAAATAGCGAATCCATTTACGATGAAGTGCAGCACCGCCATTCCCGAAACCGCGGCGACGAAATAAGTCGTGGGAATTTTGGCGAGTCCGAGCGGGTTCTGAGCGACGTGCAGAAAACGATTTAGCGCGAGATAGAACGCGTTGCCGCAGACGAACACGGAAAGCACAATCATCGACGGCGCGGCAATCCAACTGGCGGCGCGCTTCGAAGTCCGACGCGAACTGACATACGAATCGACCGCGCCGATTACGATCGCCGCAGGCACGCCGAGAAAAAGGACGCTCAAGAAAGTGAACGTGTCGCTGACCGTGAAACTCGAGTTACTGTTTGGGATGCGGACTGGATGCGAACTCGCCAGGATGGCGACCGAAAGCAGCACCGCAAACTCTGCCCATTGCATTCCGCTCAGATTCGCCAGCCGCTGAGCCGACCACACGCACACGGCTGCGCCGGCAACGACCATTGCGAACCAATAGGCCTTTGCGGCGCGGGGGTAATCAGACATGTCGACCAAAGTCATCAGCCTCTCCTCGGCGATGCGGCAGATCGAATCAGCAACTCAACTCCACTCAAAATTCAAAACTGCAAACTGCAAATGCGAATTCAAAAAAAGTCCGCGCCGAAACTGCTTACCGGGAGCAACTCGGCTCTGCGGTTCCGGCGCGGGACTGGGCAAGACGGCGATGCTGGCACGCATCGACCGGCTGGGGTTTAGTAACAATCAACAAATCGCGCATTCGAGACTCAAAACTTTTCGCGGCTAGCGGACCCAGTGCGGTGGGCCCGGCAGCGGTTGACGCCTCCTAGCCGCGCCATCGTATTAACAATGGCCGTGCCGCAACTTAGTTCGTCGCGGTTGCGTAGAAGACTAAGGAATTTGTGAAGATCAAAAACTCTGACGCCTGCGTTGATTCATGATTCGGTCAACCGCTTCAAACTGACGAGTCAAAATGAAAACCTTTGTTGACAACGATCGGCGCCACGGTGCACCTTTCTGGCTCCCTCCAATTTTTCGATGAAGCGCACAAAAAGCATTGAACCGAGCGTCGAAAGCGCTCGGCCGGTCGGCTACCTCGAATTGCTGCGCGGCAATCCGGGCTTCCGTACGCTTTGGCTGGGCCAGGTCGTCAGTCAGATGGGCGATTGGTTTGACACGATCGCGGTTTACACGATTGCGCTGCAACTGACTGGGTCGAGCCGTTCAGTCGCGCTGATCATGGTGGCGCGTTTTCTACCCAGCGTCTTCATTGGCCCGCTGTCGGGAGTGATTGCCGATCGCTTTAGTCGCCGCGCCATCATGATCACGTCTGACATTCTGCGCGCATTGGTTGTGCTCGGGTTCCTGTTGGTGCACCGGCCGGATCAAATGTGGCTGGTTTATGTGCTGACGATTTTTCAGCTTGGCTTTTCGACTTTCTTCGAGCCGGCCAAGACCGCATCGATTCCCTCGATCGTTTCCGACCGCGAGCTGCTACCGGCGAATGCCATCGCGTCAGTGACCTGGTCGATCATGTTGACGCTAGGCGCTGCGATCGGCGGCTTTGTCACTGGGTGGTTCGGCACGAACGCAGCTTTCGTTTTGGATTCCCTCACCTTCGTGGCCTCAGCGATTCTGATCAGCCGCGTTAAGTTTCCGAAACGTTTTGAGCGACCAAAAACGAAACTCACCGTGTCGAAAGCTCTTGGCATCGGCGACACGATCGAAGGCGCGCGCTACGTCAAGCATCGGCCGCGAGTGTTTGCTTATTTGATGGTGAAGACCGCGTGGGGAATGGGCGGCGGAATCATGACGCTGCTCGCGGTATTCGGCGAAAAGATTTTTCCGGTGGCCGGCAAGACTGCGACCGGCATTGGCGTCTTATTCACCGCGCGCGGCATCGGGACCGCTTTCGGCCCAATTTTGGCGCGACGTTGGGCGGGCGAAACGCGCAAGCAGATGCAGGCATCGATCGGCATCGCGTTTCTGATCGGCGGAGCTTTCTACTTTGCTTTCGGCGTCTCGCGAAATTTTCCGGCGGCGCTGCTGTTTCTCTTCCTCGCGCATGCGGGCGGCAGTATTCTTTGGGTGTTCTCAACTGTGTTGCTTCAGAAGACCGTTGAAGATCAATTTCGCGGGCGAGTGTTTGCGGCAGAAATGGCTCTGGTCACGCTGACGATGGCCGCGTCAAATTACCTCGTCGGCGAATTGATGGATCGGTTTGGATTTTCTCCGCGAGTCGTGACGGCCGCGGTCGGAGCTTTCTTTCTCTTGCCTGGATTGATGTGGTTTGTGACGCAGAGGTGGTGGGACGTATCGGAATCGCGGGCGCTGGCGACGGCCAGATCGGCGGCCGATCCCATGCCTGAGGACCGCGCTTCGGATTTGATATGAAAGTAAAAATCGCGGTGCTGGGTTCAGCAGAAGAGCATCCGGAAGTTCGTGACAGAGCCGAAGCGCTTGGTCGCGCGATCGCGCAACACGATGCAATCCTCCTGACTGGCGCGACCACCGGATTGATTTGCGCTGTCGGCAAAGCCGCGCGCCACGCAGGCGCAACGCACATCGGCATTTCGCCGGCAGAGAATGCGGCGGAACACGTCGAGCGTTACGAATTGCCGGTCGATGCGTGCGACGCGATCATTTACACCGGCTTCGGATTGAAGGGCCGTAACGTCGTGCTGGTGCGTTCGTGCGACGTCGCGATATTCATCGCCGGCTCAGTCGGGTCGCTCAATGAATTCACCGTCGCGTACGATGAAGGGAAAGTGATTGGCTGTTTGACGGGCACGGGCGGCGTCGCCGATGAAGCAAAGCGGCTGACGGAGACCTTCCCGAAACGAACAAAGTCGCGAATATTCTATGACGATGATCCGGTTGAGCTGGTGAATCACTGTCTGAATACGTGAAAGGTTAGTTATGGACCTGGGACTAAAAGATCGAGTCGCGATTGTGGCGGCCGCCAGTCGCGGCATCGGCTACGCCGCAGCGCTTGAGTTGGCACGCGAAGGCGCGCGCGTGTTCCTTTGCTCGCGCAATGAAGAGCACGCATCGCAAGCGGCCGAGAAAATTCACAAAGAAACTGGCGCCAACGTCGCCGGCATCGCCGCCGACGTGACGAACGGTTCGGACGTCGAACATTTTGTGAAGCTCGCCACCGAACGCGCCGGCAAGGTAGACATCTGCGTGACGAACGCCGGCGGCCCGCCCTCAACTGTTTTCGACAACACCGACATCCAGATGTTTCGCGACGCGTTCGAGCTCAACGCGCTGTCAGCCATCAGACTCGCCAAGCTCGTTTTGCCCGGCATGCGCGAACGCAAATGGGGACGAATCATCAATGTCACTTCGATCTCAGTCAAGCAGCCCGTCGATGGCTTGCTGCTTTCAAACACTGTGCGCGCGGGACTGACGAGCTGGGCTAAGACAGTTTCCAACGAAGTCGCCGCCGACGGCGTCACGGTGAACAACGTCGCGCCGGGCTACACCCTGACGGAACGGCAGGATGAGTTGGCCGTCGCGCGCGGCAAAGCTCTGGGCAAATCGAAAGACGAAATGCTTGAGTTGTGGGCGATGCAAACTCCGATGCGACGTATCGCGACGCCGGAAGAGATTGCCGCCGCGATCGCGTTTCTTGCTTCTGAGCGCGCGTCGTACATCACGGGCGTGACGCTGCAAGTGGATGGCGGCTGGACGCGTGGACTGTTTTAGAAATGGCGCGAGGTTGGGAAAGCAAATCGGTCGAAGATCAGGTCGCTGACGCGGAAGCTGCAAAGGCGGCGCGAGAGAAGCCTCATCTTTCAGACGAAGAGCGCGCGAAGGAAACTGAGCGACAGTCGCTGCTGCTTTCGCGCGCGCAAATCCAGAATCGTTTGCAGCTGGCCACGAACGCGCGCTATCGAACTCAGCTTGAGAGCGCGCTAAAACATCTGGACTCGCAACTCAAAGCGTTGTCAGGCTAATCCAAAGTCGTTGCCCGAATCTTCTCTTCCTGCTCAGCGCGAAATTCACGCAGCTTCTTTTTCAATTCAGGACGGCTGTTCGCAAGGATGGCGATTGCCAGCAGCGCTGCGTTCGTCGCGCCGGCCTTTCCGATTGCCAACGTTCCCACCGGAATCCCGCCCGGCATTTGCACCGTCGACAACAGTGAATCAAGTCCGTTGAGCGCGCTGCTCATCGGCACGCCCAGCACCGGCAGAGTCGTGTGCGCGGCCAGAACGCCGGCGAGATGCGCGGCGCCGCCGGCTGCGCCAATGATCACTTCGATTCCTCTTTCGTCGGCTGATGCTGCGAATTCAGCGGCGTCTTTCGGCGTCCGATGCGCCGACATCACGTGCGACTCGTGCGGCACGCCGAAATCTTTCAAAGTTTGGGACGCGTTTCGCATTACGTCCCAGTCAGACTTGCTGCCCATGAGGACAGCGACAACAGGAGAAGAGGAGACGGGGCGATGGGGGGGCACGGAGATTGTTTTCCCTGATTCTGATTTCGATTTAGTTCGTGAGTTAGTTCTTGATCTGTTAGCCATATCTCTTCGTGTCTCCGTGTCTCCGTGTCTCCGTGTCTCCGTGTCTCCCCATCTCCCCGTCCCCGTGTCTCCCCATCTCCCCATCAGTTCCTATTCCCCTTGATCCAGCGAATACCCTCGCTCGCCGTCAAAGTTGCATAGGTTTTCAGTCTTGATGAAATCAAACCCGCCGGCTTCGACGTTCGACAGCAGTCGAATGATCTGTTGATGACTGATTGTCGAGCCGTTCCGAGGCATGAAGCGGCATCGCCAATGATCAGAACAGAAGGTTTCGGACTTGCCGGCCGGCCAAACCTTGACTCCCCGATTACTGATCATCGTGAGTTTGAGATCGTCGGGCGTCACTTTCGTCAACGCTTCGCCTAAGTTATCGGGCGAGCCTTTCATCCAATCCAAAAACACATCGACGCCCACCAATTCCTTTTTGGTATCAGAGCGTTCCTTAATTATGGTCTCTTCCGCCAAGGTTCCTTCGCCGCCGTCCTGTTTGTAAGCGACAGCTTTCAGCGTGTGCGGCTTCTTGCCGAGACGTTGGACCACCGCCTGGCCGAATTCCTTGGTGCCGACTTTTTGCTGGCTCACGCCTTCGTCAAAGATGTCATAGGTAGCCACGCCGTCTTCGATCGTGCGCAGCCACGCGTTGTGCACCCGTTCGGCGATCACCGGCTGTCCGATGTGCACGAGCATCATCACCGCGCCCAATAGCAACCCCGACGGATTCGCCAGATTCTGTCCCGCGCGCCGTGGCGCTGACCCGTGAATTGCTTCAAACATCGCGATGTTCTCGCCGATGTTCGATGAGCCGGCCAGACCGACTGAGCCGGCAATTTGCGCCGCCACGTCCGACAGAACGTCGCCGTACAAATTCGGCATGACGATCACATCGAAAGTCGTGGGCGTGTCGGCGAGCTTAGCCGCGCCGATGTCGACAATCCAATGCTCGTTTTCAATGTCAGGATACTCAGCGGCGATTTCGTTAAAGACTTTATGAAACAGACCATCGGTAAGTTTCATGATGTTGTCTTTGGTGAAGCAGGTTACTTTTTTGCGGCTGTGCCGGCGCGCGTATTCAAAAGCGTAGCGCACGATTTTTTCCGAGCCCGGTCGCGAGATTAATTTCAAACACTGGACGACTTGATCCGTCTGTCGATGCTCGATGCCCGCGTAAAGATCCTCTTCGTTCTCGCGGACGATGACGACGTCCATGTTGGGGTGTTTGGTCTCGACGAAAGGATGATATGAAACGCATGGCCGCACGTTCGCGTACAGCCCGAGAGTTTTTCGCACGGTGACGTTGAGGCTCTTAAAGCCTCCACCCTGTGGCGTGGTGATCGGGGCTTTAAGAAAAACTTTTGTGCTGCGCAGAGAGTCCCAAGAGCTTGGCTCGATCCCGGACGAGTTGCCGGCGAGATAAACTTTCTCACCGATGTCGATTTTTTGAATGTCTAATTTTGCGCCTGCTTCTTTCAGGATGAACAGTGTCGCGTCCATGATTTCCGGCCCGATGCCGTCACCATACGCGACTGTAATTGGAACTGTGGGCATAGACGAATGCCTTTCTTTGCGAATTGGAAGTTAGCGAATATACGCCTAAAAATAATAGCGAGCAAAGCGCGGAAGCATGATTGATCCGCAGATTACGCAGATTACGCAGAAAGACAAACTCGGCAGTGTGATGCCGCTCACACTGCGCGTGGTGATTGTTTGTAATCAATGTAATTGGCGTAATCTGCGGACGTATCCGCCTGGTGGTAACATTCAAGATAGGCCATGAACTCACAAGCCTTCGCGATTTTGGAATTCGAACAGTTGCGGCAACTAGTGCGGCGGCACGCGCAAACCGACATGGCCCGCGTGCGCATTGAAGCTTTGCGGCCCTTCGATGATCTCGCTTCGCTTCAAAGAGCGCTGCAAGAAGCCACAGAGATGATCGCCCTGCGCCAGAGCGGCGCGCGCTTTTCATTTCAGGACATCAGCGATCCGAGCGGATCAATCGCGCGATTGCGAATTGCCGGGACAGCGCTTGAGCCGATCGCGATGCTCGATCTGGTGCGTTTGTGCAACGCAGCTCTCGATGCGCGCAGCACAATTCTGGCTGAACGCGAAAACTGTCCGAGGCTATTCGAGATAGTCGCGACGTTGTCGACAGATTTGAAACGGCTCAGCGATTCGATTACCAAAAAGATCTTGCCGAGCGGCGAACTCGACGATCGAGCCAGTCCGGATCTTGCGCGCATTCGCCACGATATTTCCCGTCTGCGTTCATCGGTGACGCGCTCGCTTGAAAACCTGATGCGTCGCTCATCCGAAGCAATTCAGGAAGAACTGGTAACGTTGCGCAACGATCGCTTTGTGATCCCGGTGCGCGCCGATCACCGCGGCCGAATCAACGGTGTCGCGCACGGCTCGTCTTCTTCCGGCCAGACGATTTTCATCGAGCCGCTGCAGACGATCGAAGCAAACAACGAACTTCAGACGCTGCGTGAAGCTGAGTTGCGCGAGATCGCTGAGATTCTGTTCCGTCTTTCGGAAGAGTTGCGCGCACAGTTGCCGTCGATCGAAGCGGCCGCGGACGCCGTTGCTTCGCTTGATTTCATTAACGCCAAAGCCGCGTTCGCGGAACGGTTCGATTGCGTCGTGCCGGAAATTGCAAGCACGCTTCAGTTCGTCGACGCACGTCATCCGCTGCTCGAAGAAAATCTTCGTGAGTCTGGTGGGCGCGTGGTTCCAGTTTCCTTCACGCTCGATGACAAGGACACAACGATCGTTATCTCGGGCGCAAATGCCGGCGGGAAAACCGTCGTGCTCAAGACGGCGGGCCTGCTTTCCTTGATGGCCCTGTCAGCCGTGCCTGTGCCGGCACACGAAGCGCGAGTTCCCTTCTATAGTTCGGTTCTCGCAGACATCGGCGATCACCAATCGCTCGCCGCCAATCTTTCCACTTTCACTTCCCACGTCGCCAACATCGCGAAAATGATCGAATCGTATGAAGTGCCCGCGCTGGTCTTACTCGATGAAGCCGGCACCGGCACAGATCCCGAAGAAGGTTCTGCGCTGGGCGTGGCGGTCGTCAATCATTTCAAAAAGCGCGGCGCGCATGTTATGGCGACCACGCACTACTCGGGACTGAAGATGTACGCCGCGAACGAACCTGGCGTGCTCAACGCGAGCGTCGAATTCGATGAAGAGACTCTTCGTCCGACGTATCGATTGTTGGTCGGATTGGCTGGTTCGTCTTCGGGTTTGGAAATCGCGCGGCGTTTTGGGATTCCCGGCGAAGTCATCGCGAATGCGAACGCTCAAGTCAAAGAATCGTCACGTGACGCGATCGAATATTTGCGGCGAATTAAGCGTGAAGCTGAAGAGGCTGAGGCGCTGCGCCTCGCTTTGGAAGAAGAACGCGCCGCCACGGCCGAGAAATTCGCGAAGCTCGATCGCGACTTTGATAAGCGTGAACGAGAACGACAGTCTGAGTTTGAAAAGCAGTTGGCGGTATCTGTCTCTGAATTTGAAAACCTCTCAGGCGAACTTGTCGCGAAGATCACAGAACGTGCCGATCGCATCAAGCTGGAACGCGAAGCCGAAAAACGCGCGACCGAATTGAAACGAGAAGCGCAGCGAGCGGCACAGGCGATGTCTGAAGATGCGCGACGAAAGACCCGTGCGCAATCGAAGCGATCTCAAGCTCAGGAAGCGGGCTTGCCCCCGCAGCTTCGCGGCGTAAAAGTCGTACGCGACGGCGAAGTAATTAACGACAATTCTGCCGCGTCAACCACAGTCGCTGCTGGATTACCCGCCAGCCGGCGAGGCGCCGATGATGAAGGGGGGCCGGATGCCCGTGCTCCGGACCACGAGATTAGAGTTGGCGATAAAGTGCGACTAATCACCTTCGGTTCGACCGGCATCGTCGATCAGATCAAAGGTCATGAAGCAGAAGTGCGCGTCGGCTCGTTACGCATGCGCGAGAAGCTTTCAAATCTCCAGCTGGTCGATGGAGCGAGCGACAAACGGCATGACAGTACCTCCCGCGGTGGCGTGCGCGGCAGTGGCCCGACCGCGAGGGAGGGCGCGAAGAGTTCTCTGGAAGCAATGCGACGTCAAGCCGCAACTACAGAACTGCATCTGCATTCCAAAGAATCGGATTCCACGTTCCAGACAAAGAACGAACTCAACCTAATCGGCAAGACCACTGACGAAGCAGTCGATCTCGCGGACAAGTTTCTCGACTCGGCTTTCTTGAACGGCCTCACCGAAGTGCGCATAATTCACGGCCACGGCACCGGCGCGTTACGCAAAGCGATCAGCGAATTTCTCAACGATCATCCGCATGTTTCGCGCTTTAAGTCCGCGCCGCCCGACAAAGGCGGCAGCGGCGCCACGCAAGTTGAACTGAAATCCTAAATGCGTTTTTCCCAAACATTCATCGACGATCTTCGGCGGCAGGCAGACATTGTTCGCATCATCCAGGACTATGTGACGCTGAAGAAAGCCGGCGCGAATTGGGTCGCGCGCTGTCCCTTTCACAAAGAAACGAAACCGTCTTTCTCAGTCAATCCCGCGAAAGAAATTTTCTACTGCTTCGGCTGTCAGAAAGGCGGATCGGTTTTTAACTTCGTGATGGAAATCGAGCGCGTTCCTTTTCCTGAAGCGATCAAGATCGTTGCCGACAAATCAGGCGTGCCTTTGCCGAAGCTGGTTGACGACAGCCGCTTCGAAGCGCGCAAGCGCGAATCCGATCAAGTTATCGAACTTAATCAGTGGGCGCTTCAATGGTGGGAAGATCAACTTCAGAGCAGAGCCGCAACTTCGGTTCGCAAATATCTAAAGGATCGCGGAATCACCGAAGAGACAACCAAGACCTTCCGCCTCGGTTTCGCGCCTGATAGCTGGGAGGCTCTTTCGACGCATCTGCGACAGAAAGGAGCGTCGCAGGATCAGCTTGAACGCAGTGGTCTCGTCGTCAAGAAAGACGAAGGCGGTTCATACGATCGTTTTCGCGGGCGTTTGATCTTTCCCGTTTTCGATGCGCAGGGAAAGCCAATCGCGTTCGGCGGTCGCACGCTCGATCCGGATGGTGAGCCGAAGTATTTGAACTCGCCGGAAACATCGGCCTACACAAAGGGGCGTCATCTTTACGGACTGCACCTGACTCGCGATGAAATCAGACGGCAGGGCTTTGCCATTTTGGTTGAAGGCTATCTCGATCTGATCGTGCCTTATCAAAATGGCGTCAAGAATTTGGCCGCGAGTTTGGGCACGGCGCTGACGCCGGAGCAAGTGAAACTGATCGCCAGGTTTGCGCGTAAAGTAGTGGTGAACTATGATGGTGACAGAGCGGGCGTGCAGGCGGCAAAGCGGGCAATCGAAACAATCCTAGCAGAAGACATTGAAGTCAAGGTTCTGGTCCTCCCGGACAACGCGGATCCGGACGATTTCATCAGAAAACACGGCGTTTCCGAATACATCCGACGCCGCGGAGAGGCACAGCCCCATATACAATTTGTGATCGATCAAGCGGTGCGGGATCGTAACCTTCACAACCCGGCTGATAAAGCTGCGGCTGTCGAGGAGACGCTCCCGTTTGTGCGCGCTGTGCGGGGGCGAATTCAGCGGCGCGAATATTTCGATATCGCCATGGACGCGCTGCGCGTGCAGCCCGATCAGCGACGCGAGCTTTGGCAAAGGATAAGAGGCGCAGCCAGTGGCGACGCTGCCGGGGTTCAGAAGGTGATGGTTCAGCCGCTGAAGCCGACCGTGGCTGAAGAGCAACTGCTGGAACTGCTTTTGGGAAGTGAAGAGCTGCGAAAGATTGTTCTCCCGCGATTAGAGCCGGGCGATTATGAGGGATTGGCGACTACGCCGATTTTTCGCGCGCTGGCAAAACTGAATGAGCGTGAAGGCGAAGTCAGCTTTGATTCGTTGAGTGCGGAAACCGCAGACGATCCGGCGGCGAGTGAGTTACTGGCGCGGCTGATGATCGCTGGGCCGATCGAGAGTTTCGATGACGCGATGGCGCAGGCGGACAGTTGCTTAAATGCTCTGCGACTGATGAAGCTTGATCGGCAGATTGACGAGTTGAGTTCGCAAGTGGCTGAAGCCGAACGTGCCGGAGAAGCCGAACGTCGCGACAAGTTGTCGCTTCAGCTTCTGGATCTATCCAAGCAGCGGAGCAATTTCTTGCCGGCGGCGCAAGTGAGCAAGTCGGTGCATTGATTGGTGTCATAGCCATCTGCGATAGCGGGTGGGTTAATTGAGGATAAGAAACAAACGTGGCTAGTGAAGAAAAAGATCGAGATGATGTGATGGATCGCCTGCTCCAGTTGGGCGGCGACAAGAAATTTTTGTCTTACGACGATTTGAATCGCGAATTGCCGGAAAATGTTGTCTCGCCAGACGACATCGAAGACGTGCTCCAGAAACTGGACGCGTCGAACATCCATGTCGCGGATTCGGATGAACGCCTGATCGAGCAAGCAGCGGCGATTGCGACTGAAGAAGAAGACGGCGACGAAGATCTCGAATTGGATCTATCGGCGGGCGCGCTCGAGAAGACTAACGATCCGGTTCGTTTGTACTTGCGAGAGATGGGCGTGGTGCCCTTGTTGACTCGCGAAGGCGAAGTCGCGATTGCCAAGCGCATCGAACGTGGCTTGATGAAGACTCACAACGCGATCTCTCGTTCGCCGATCGCCGTCATGGAGCTTCTCAAAGTCGGTGAAGAGTTAGCCGAACATAAAATCAACATCCGCGAGGTCGTGAATTTTACTGAGCAGGCGGAACTCGCGGGCGAGGAAGACAAGGCCGACGAGTATCGCGAGTGGACGGTCGAAGGCATCGAGAACATTCGCAAGATGTTCAAAAACGCGCTCAAAGAATACGAGAAGCTCAAGAAAGAAACGAAAGCCCAGCGCGGCAAGAAGACGAAGAAGGTTTTGCGCCTGCGCGGTCGCGTCGCGCGATCGCGGATTGAAATCGCTGACGAGATCGGCCGCCTGAATTTGACTGAGCGTTCGCGCCAGCGGCTCATCAACGCAATCCGAAACGTGCAGAAAGAAGTGCGCTCGGCTGAGCGCGAGCTTTCAACTTACACCGATCGCCTGAACGCCAAGAAGCGTCTGAAGGCCGACGATCAGAAGGCTTACAAGGCGCACGTCGCGAACGCGAAGAAGCGCCTGCGCACTGTCGAAGAAGAGTTCCACATTTCGCCGGTCGACGTGAAGCGTTCGCTGCAAAGCATCGTCACTGGCGAGCAGCACACGGGCCAGGCGAAACGCGAACTGGTCGAAGCCAATCTCCGCCTCGTCGTTTCCATCGCCAAGAAATACACGAATCGTGGTCTGCAGTTCCTCGATCTGATTCAGGAAGGCAACATCGGTTTGATGAAGGCCGTCGATAAGTTCGAGTGGCGGCGCGGTTATAAGTTCTCAACCTACGCGACCTGGTGGATCAGGCAGGCCATCACCCGCGCGATTGCTGATCAAGCCCGAACGATTAGAATTCCGGTGCACATGATCGAAACCATCAACAAACTAATTCGCACTTCGCGCGCGCTGGTGCAGGAACTCGGTCGCGAGCCAACCAGCGAAGAGATTGCGAAGAAGATGGACATTCCAGTTTCGAAGGTGCGCAAAGTCTTGAAGATCGCCCAGGAGCCAATCTCGCTCGAGACGCCGATTGGCGAAGAGGAAGATTCGCATCTCGGCGACTTCATCGAAGACAAGTCGATTCTCAATCCTTCAGATGCCGTGGTCGCTTCGAACCTGCGAGAGATTACTGACGAAGTGCTCGCGACTTTGACGCCGCGTGAAGAGAAAGTGATCAAGATGCGTTTCGGCTTGGGCACGACGGGATCGGAACACACCCTCGAAGAAGTCGGCCAGCATTTTGCCGTGACTCGCGAGCGTATTCGGCAGATTGAAGCGAAGGCCCTGCGCAAACTGCGGCATCCCTCGCGCTCGCGGAAGCTGAAAGCATTTCTCGAGACCGTTCAGCATAACTAACAAGTGAAGAGGTTAGAGGCTAGAGGTAAGAGGTTAGTCGGTCAGCGACTGCAACCATGGCCCTCCAGCGTTTGTTGTCAAAACGGAAAGTGTCTTTTCTTCTAATCTCTAATCTCTAACCTCTGACCTCTAATCTCTATGCATCGCATCGTTGAAAGCTACAAACGAAAGCTCGCCAGCGAAGACGGCTGGGTCTTGAAGCGCGGCGCGCAATTACGCATCGCGCTCTGCTATCCAAACGTTTACTCCATCGGCATGGCGAATCTCGGCTTTCAGGCGATGTACGAACTCTTCAATAACATTCCTGATGTTTCGTGCGAGCGAGTTTTTCTGCCGGACTCACGGGCGACGCGAGGCAGTAGCCCGACCGTGAGGGAGGGCGTCAAACGATCGGGCGAAGACCTGCCATATGCCAGGGCTACTCGCACTGAATTCTCGCGCAACTTTCCAGCACATTGGGATCCT
>JADMIO011529886.1_pt1 | contig 15249 bp, 11 predicted proteins | sample 8958161 | NCBI WGS metagenome assembly JADMIO01 (sample SAMN16585339, study PRJNA669376) | soil metagenome | isolation source: Crop rotation soil | place: USA: Cullars Rotation, Alabama | collected 2011
GGGGCGGACTCGAACCGCCGACCTGCCCCTTAGGAGGGGGCTGCGCTATCCATCTGTGCCACCGGGACGAGGCAGTTATCCTATCTCAAATTGTATGCCTTGGGCGAGGGGCAAAGTCTCACCCCAGTTGATAGTGTTGGTTTGCCGACGCATATAACTCTTCCAAGCATCTGAGCCAGCTTCTCTCCCACCACCGGTGCCTTTCTCACCACCAAAAGCACCGCCTATTTCCGCACCGGAGGTCCCAATATTCACGTTGGCTATGCCGCAATCACTACCACTTGCCGAGAGGAATAATTCAGCGTCAGATAAATTATTGGTAAAGATTGAGGAAGACAAGCCATAATGCGAAGCGTTTTGCATGGCGATGGCTTCGCTAATTTGGCGAAATTTCATGACATACAAAATCGGCGCAAATGTTTCATGTTGTACTATATCCCACTCATTCTTCGCTTCGATTAAAGTCGGTTGCACATAACAACCTGCTTGTTTCAGCACTTGGCCACCACATAAAATTTTGCCGCCGCTGTGTTTGACGGCTTGTATAGTTTGCACATAATGTTCAATAGCAGATTGATCAATCAGCGGCCCAACCAAATTTTTATCATCTTGGGGATCACCAATTTTTAAAGATTTATATGCTTTGATTAAAGCTTCTATCACTTCATCATAAATACTTTCGTGAACAAATAATCGTCTCGTCGTCGTACAACGTTGACCTGAGGTACCTACTGCGCCAAAAACAATAGCCGGTATCGCTAATTTTAAATTAGCAGTTTGATCTACAATAATTGCATTATTACCGCTTAATTCAAGAATGCTACGGCCTAAACGTTTAGCAATCATTTCATTTATTTCACGACCTACTTGGGTAGAACCCGTGAATGATACAATCGGCACACGTATGTCTGCAGCCATATGTTTTACTGCGTCAACATTATCGGAGATAAACAATGAAAAAATACTTTGCAGACCAAAACGTTGGAAAACCTCATTACAAATATGCTGCACCGCAACAGCGCATAATGGCGCTTTAGGTGAAGGCTTCCAAATGACCGGATTACCGCAGATTCCCGCTAAAAATGCATTCCAAGACCACACAGCCACTGGAAAATTGAATGCAGAAATCACTGCGGTAATACCCATAGGATGCCATTGCTCGTACAATCGATGCTCTGGGCGTTCAGAGTGCATGGTATAACCATATAGCATTCGCGATTGGCCAACAGCGAAATCTGCCATATCAATCATTTCTTGTACTTCACCTAAACCTTCTTGTTTCGATTTTCCCACCTCCATTGAAACCAATAAACCCAAGGCTTCTTTTTTTTGCCGTAATTCTTCACCAATCGCACGAATAATTTCACCACGTTTAGGCGCTGGTAATTGTCGCCATTTTAGAAATGCCTGTTGGGCTTCAGCAATAATATGCTCATAATCTTTGGAAGAGGCACGATACACAGAAGCTATCGCTTGCCCAGTAGCAGGATTGATTGAAACAATTTCACCTTCACTTTTATAGGCTGACCAAAAATGTGAGCCGCTACTTGCACCCGAATTTTGCGCGGATAATTTCAATGTATCGAATAAATTATTCATCTTTTTCTCCGTTAGGAATAGTATTGGCCGAAGCGATTTTTGAGTAAATCATCCAGCGAAAATTGTTCTTGACGCACAAAACCAGCATATTGTTCGGGCTTGGCCAATACGATATCCATGACGGCACAAATAGCTGAAGCGGTTGTCATTTGAATGGCAGACCATTCGATGCCACCAAGATTTTTGGGATAAAACTTTTTCACATAATTTTCTTCGATAAATTGATCTTGCTTTTTGCCATTCACCGAAACATATACCAACACGACATCTTGATAAGTACGCGGAATGGATTTTTCTAAAATATTTTTCAGCGTTTCGCGATCATGATTTAATTGTAAATCATTCATCAAAAATCGCATTTTGTCACAATGGCCTGGATAGCGCAGTGTCTTGTAAGTTAATTCTTTAACCCGACCAGAATAAGTGGATCCTAAACTGCCAATACCACCTGAAGTATTAAAAGCTTCATAACTTAAGCCATCTACTTTAATTTCTTCCAAATCATCTAATGGCAATAAGGAAGTATCTTTACCATCAACAATCGCTTGACAGGGGTTACCATACTCATTAATTAAGCCATCGATGGACCAAGTCAGCGAATATTGCAAACCATTGCTGATATTTACTGGCAAAGCGCCCACGCGCATTTTGACAGAATCAATTTCTTGCGGAAAATCACGCATTAAATGATTAGCAACTATGCTGATAAAACCAGGCGCTAAACCACATTGCGGTACAAAAGCATTTTTAGCTTGCTGACTGAGATCTTGAATGGCTTGTGTGGTTTGCACATCTTCGGTGAGATCAAAATAATGCAAATTAAATCGTTTTGCTGCTTTGGCAACAGGCACATTAGCATAATAAGGTAAGGATGAAACGATTGCTTGTACGGGTTGATCCTTGAGAAATTTATCTAATGATGCATCTTTACTTGCATCCACCTCGACAATCTTTAAATTCGATAATTGCGGTAATCTGGCGATATTACTATTCTTTTGATTAATATCAGCGAGATATATTTGATAATCTCCACTACTGGCTAATAAATAAGAAATTAATGAGCCAATTTGTCCTGCGCCCATCACAAGCACGTTTTGCATAAGTTCTCCTTTGAGTTGGATCGTAATGAATTGCTGCGATGATAATCGCTCTTGAAGGGTCAAGCAAATTATAGATTATCTTGTAAGGCGGATGTTATATGTCATCCTGAGGCATCTTTTCGCCGAAGGATCTCATCATCGTAGCAAAGATAGGGGGATTCTTCGGCAGAGTTTTCTCCGTCATACTTTAGCGTCGGGGGCCTCAGAATGACAGTGCGGGAAATTGACACATCACCGAGGCGTTAAACTCGGCAAATGATTCATTTGCGATTGCACATCATGAGTGAGTTTATTCAAATCTTCCATTTGCCCACCCTGTAAAATATTACTCGATAAAGCTGGATGTAATCCTTGCACTTCACCTGTTAACGTAGCATGTAATCCTTGTGTCTCACCTGCGGGTCTGATCGTGTGTTTATACAATGAATCTATATTTGCTTCACTGCTTTCACTATACGGATTTAAATCGGGAAAACCCAAACCATTACCCAAGTTGATATAGATAGTAGCTTGCAAAGAACCGGTTAAGGCTGAATTCACTAACCCATAGAGGTTAACGTAATTATCGACAAATGCTGGTTCATTTTCCGGTTTTTGATCCGGTTGGGGCCGTGGTTGCAATTTAGGTAAATTAAAATTTTCCAATTGTTCATTAATCGGTTCTAATTGCAAAATCTGCTGCATATCCTGATGATCTTGCGGTGTCATTTGGTTCACAAAAAAATCTTGTAAAAGTTTATTCATTTGTTGCGGCAATTGTTTTAATTCATCAGGCTGCATATTCAATGTTTGTGCTTTTTCATTAATGAAATTTTCTAATCTTTTGCTTAAATCATCCAATCGATTATCTAATTGCTGATCTAATTTTTGCATTAATGTTTGTCCGACGACTAACCCCATTGCTGCAATATTGAAAAAGTTCTTCAATAGCTGTGGATTATTTTCTTTAAAAAAATCCAAATGATCTTGTAAGCGCATACCTGGCTTATCCAACATACGATTTTCTAATAAATAATTCGCCACCAGGCTGACAATTTTCAACTTCTCTTCATCCGTTAAAGAGGGTGCAGGATGGGGATGGTTCTTCAGTAATACCTCGAACAAGGCACGCAGAAATTGTTCTAGTTCTTTTTGCAGCTCTTCTCGTTGTTCTGCATTTACTTGCTTCTTAGGCTCAAGCTTAGGTATTTGCGCAAAACCAGGAGTCGGTATTTGAGGATCTTGAGGATCAGGCATAAAATTTTCTCTTTGCTTGCTGTATAGGTTAATTATAACATTGGGGTCGTAAAGAATAACTTCGACCAGCCTGCCAAAAGGATAACCCCTTGAAAATCATCAAAATTGCTTTGCCGGTGCCATTGCGTCAAAGTTATGATTATTTACCTAAAGGCGATATCAGTAAACTGCAGCCTGGGGTGAGGGTCAAAGTACCTTTTGGATCCCGACAACTAATAGGTTTATTTTTAGGCATAGCAGATAAAAGTGATGTTCCGACACAAAAATTAAAATCTATTACCTATGTCATTGATGATGAACCTATATTGTCGCCGCAAATTTTAAAACTTTGTCAGTGGGCTGCTAATTATTATCATTATCCATTGGGCGAAGTTTTATTTGCTGCATTGCCTAAATTAATACGTCAGGGAGATTTACCCGAAATAAAAACCTCTCCTTACTTATCCTCTCAGCCGCAAACAGCATTTTTACATTTAAATGCTGAACAACAACAAATTGTACGAGCCATACAAAAAGCACATAATCATTTTTCTGTTGTTGTCATCGCAGGTGTAACTGGAAGCGGTAAAACAGAAATTTACTTACATGCTATTGCTGAATTATTGGCACAAAATAAAAGTGTTTTATTGCTTATTCCTGAAATAAATTTAACGCCACAAACCTTAGCGCGTTTTGCCCAACGCTTTACCTATCCTATTATTACTTTACATTCTGGGCTAAGCGATAAAATGCGATATTTGGCCTGGTCTGCTGCAGCACAGGATAAACCGAAGATTGTAATTGGCACCCGTTCAGCTGTATTCACTGGTATACCCAATTTAGGTTTAATTGTCGTAGACGAGGAACACGATAGTTCATTTAAACAACAGGATACTTTTCGTTATAATGCAAGAGACTTAGCAGTTTGGCGTGCGCATGATAGTAACATTCCAATCATTTTAGGCTCAGCAACACCATCCTTAGAAACTTTGCATCAATGCTTAAAAAACAAATATCAATATTTTGAACTCAGCCAACGTGCAACAAAAGCTAATATGCCTGATTTTCAGATCATCGACTTAAAAGGACTCATATTGGATGAAGGATTATCACCGCCTTTGTTACAAGCTATGGATACGCATTTGCAGGCAGGCAATCAAGTTTTATTATTTCTAAATCGACGTGGCTATGCGCCCATTTTACTTTGTCATGACTGCGGCTGGATGGCGACCTGTACCCATTGTGATGCGCGTTTAACTTATCACCTGCGCCCCAAACATTTACATTGTCATCATTGTGAAGCGCAACGACCAGTACCCAACAATTGCGAACAGTGCGGCGCTAAAGAATTAACTACTGTAGGTCTTGGCACGCAACGTTTAGAAACAACGCTACAAAAACATTTTCCGAATTATGCCATCGCACGCATTGATCGTGATAGCACCCGTCGCAAGGGAACAATGGAAGAAAAATTAAACAGCATTTTAAGCGGTAATTCCCGCATTTTAATTGGCACCCAAATGCTCGCTAAAGGTCATCATTTTCCGCAAGTTACTTTAGTTGGCATCATTGATTCTGATTATGGTTTATTCAGCACGGATTACCGCGCGAGTGAAAAATTAGGCCAACTGATCGTACAAGTTGCTGGTCGAGCGGGTCGAGAAGATCGACCCGGTGTCGTGATGTTGCAAACACATTACCCAGAACACCCTTTAGTTGAATTATTAAAACAAGGCAATTATCAATCTTTTGCAAATGCCTTATTACAAGAACGCAAACAAGCACAATTACCGCCATATGCTGCTTTCGCTTTATTACATGCTGAAGCACATTGTGTAGATAATATTGAAAATTTTTTGCAGCAGGTTAAAGCACAGGTAAATAAGCTAGATGATCAAGTCACACAAGACATTTCTCTACAAGGTCCTGTGGCTGCAATCTTAGCTAAAAAAGCTGGCCGTCATCGTATGCAACTCTTGGTGCAAGCGACACAACGTAAACGCTTACAAAATTTTTTAACTGCGTTAGTCAGGCGAATTGAAGAATTGCCAAATAAGCATCGGATACATTGGGCTGTTGATGTGGACCCAGTCGAATTTTAGTACTTAGTAAAGTAAACAGCCAGCTTTGAGCAACATTCCACAATCTCCTCAAAATGCTCACATACTTTATGTATGTTGCGTTTTTTCGTCGATTTTTCGTGAAATCTTGCATCAAATCTGGCTGTTTTTAAATAAGTCTAGTTCAGCTTATTTCTTTGCTGGTCTGCCTCTACGGGCTTTAGTCGTTTTAGTTTTAGCAGCTGCTTTAGACTTTGCTGGTCTGCCGCGAGTTGCTTTGGCCGGTCTACCGCGCTTAACGGTTTTACCTTTTGTTGCTGGTCTACCACGTTTACTTACTTTTTTTACCTTACTTTTAGCGACTGGCATGAAAACTCCTTTATCAATTAATTACACAATGGGAAAAAAAATTATTTCTTTAATTACCATCATCGCACCGAGAATGCAAACAAATAATCATTATTATCATGATTATTGATTATTTTTTTTCGCTTTTGTCGATTTAATTGATTTAACTTCAAATAAATGTACGCGTCTGTGATCACTGTGTAACACTTTAAATTGAAAGTTTTTGATTTGAATTGTTTCACTACGTACAGGCAAATAACCAAATGCCTTTAACACCAATCCACCAATAGTATCAAAATCTTCTTCACTCAATTTACTTTTGAAATGTTTATTAAATACAGCGATGGGCGTTGTAGCTTTCACGGTATAACTGCCATCAGTATGTTGTTTAATGTATTCATCGCCACCGACATCGTATTCATCTTCGATATCTCCAACAATTTGCTCCAATACATCTTCGATAGTCACTAAACCAGCCACATAACCATATTCATCCAACACAATAGCCATATGATTACGATTAACCCGAAATTCACGCAGCAAAATATCGAGACGCTTACTTTGTGGCACAAATACGACACCACGCATATGTTCTCGCACTTTAAAAGGTGCGCGTTCTTTAGAAAAACCATATTTCAATAAATCTTTAGCTAACAAAATACCAATAACATCTTCATTAAGATGATCAACAATGGGGAAACGCGAATGACCTGAATTAGAAACGATAGGTACTAATTCTTCAAAGCTTTGATTATCTTTCACCACAATCATTTGCGCCTTGGGTATCATCACTTCTCTCACCTGCATTTCTGACACTTGTAACACACTTTCCATCATAGATAAGTGATCAGCAGATAAAACATGACGTTCCTCAGCGTCCCGTAATACTTCCATTAATTGTGCACGATCTTGCGGCTCACGAATCAACCAGGCTGAGACTCTTTCAAACCAGGATCGTTTTGGTTCAGTTTCTTGCGACATAAAACTTTTTTCACTCCTATAATAAATATGGGTTAGTAAAACCTAAGCGTTTGAGTAAATGAATTTCCAATTTTTCCATTTTCATTGCCTCTGATTGTTTAATATGGTCATGACCAAGTAAATGCAAAATGCCATGCACTACCATATGCGCCCAATGCGCTGTTGGTATTTTACCTTGCTGTTTAGCTTCACGGTTAACTACTGCGGAACAAATCATGATATCCCCTAGCAATGGTACATGTAGTTTATCTTGTCCGGGAAAATTAGCCCGAAAGGACAGTACATTGGTTGGCTTATCTTTTTTGCGATATCGGGCATTCATTTTTTTAATGGCTTGGGCAGTAACGACACTAATCGACATTTCACCTTGTTTTAATTGGCTAGATAAAACCAATTTGGCCCATTGGCGTAATTTGCCAATGGACGGTACAAATGATTGTTTACTTTGAATTTGTATATGCACAAGAAATTGGTTCTTAATAATACCCTTATTTTTTCTCAGAATCTTTTTGCTCATTAAACTTCTCATAGGCTTGCACGATAGATTGCACTAAGGGATGTCTTACAACATCACTAGGCTGGAAATAGGTAAAACTAATACCTTTAACATTTTTCAATACTTCGCTTGCATTCACCAGACCGGAATCTCGACGATTAGGCAAATCAATTTGCGTCGCATCACCGGTAATGACCGCTTTAGAATTAAATCCAATACGCGTTAGAAACATTTTCATTTGTTCGACAGTGGTATTTTGTCCTTCATCGAGAATAATAAAAGCATCATTGAGAGAACGACCACGCATATACGCTAAAGGCACTAATTCTATCACATCACGTTCTAATAAATGTTTTACATGATCAAAACCGACCATTTCGTAGAGCGCATCGTATAAAGGTCGCAAATATGGATGAATTTTTTCAGCTAAATCACCGGGTAAAAAGCCTAAACGCTCACCCGCTTCAACGATAGGACGAACTAATACAATACGCGAGACACGTTCAGCTTCTAAGGCTTGTACAGCACAAGCAACTGCTAAATAAGTTTTACCGGTACCTGCCGGACCTACTGCAAAGTTAATATCGTGCTGCAATATATTTTGCACATATTGGACTTGGTTTTCGCCGCGGGCGATGACTGAGCCGCGTTTTAAAAGAAGCTCATGATGCATTTCACCAACTGTTTGCATAGGCGATTGGTTCCTTATGGTTTGCAAATAGACATGTACTTTTTGCGGTTCTAAATAGGATTGTTTTTTGGTTTGCGCATAAAGCTCGTTTAAGGTGACACAAGCGTCTTCAACCGCCTTGGGTTCACCACTTACGGAAAAGGTATGGCCTCGGTGACGTATGATGACGCCTAGGCATTTTTCAATCAGGTGGAGGTGCTCGTTTAACTTGCCTACGAGCTTGAATAAGCGTGTATTATCTTCTGGAGCGAGGGTCAGCACTTGCGAATAGGCTGTAGTATTCAAGTTGTCTATGGATCCTCTTGTGACTATTCCTAACTTAAGTATAACACACCAGGGATCCATGCAAATTAGCTTTGTGGCTAGCCTCTATTTTGACCTTAACCAATTTGCCTACTAAATCCTGTGAACCACGAAATTGCACTGCACGATTATTCGAGGTACGGGCAAATAAGATATTAGGATCTTTTTGTAAAGGATTAGTCACCAATACTTCTTGAATCGTGTTTAACATGGTTTGACCAATTGCATTCGATTGCGTTTCAATTAATTCTTGGACGATTTGCAAACGTTGTTTTTTTATAGCTAATGGAATGTCATCACTCAATTGTGCTGCAGGTGTACCAGGTCGTGGACTGTATAAAAAACTGAAAGAATGATCAAAGCCTATATCACGAATTAAATTCACGGTAGCTTGGAAATCTTGTTCTGTTTCGCCAGGAAAGCCAATAATGAAATCAGAACTAATACTAATATCCGGTCGCACTTGACGTAATTTACGAATTTTTGATTTGTACTCTAAGGCGGTGTAACCGCGTTTCATGGCAGCCAAAATCCGATCAGAACCGCTTTGCACCGGTAAATGTAAGTGGTTAGTTAATTGAGGTATTTCGGCATATGCTTGAATCAAACGGCCCGTAAAAGATAAAGGATGAGAAGTCATAAATCGTATACGGGCTATTCCTTCAATGGCTGCCACATAACGTAACAATCGGGAAAAATCGGCCATCTCTCCAGTGTGTAATGCACCGCGATAATCATTTACATTTTGACCGAGCAAGGTGACTTCACAAACACCTTGTTGCGCTAGACTGTGAATTTCTGCCAATACATCATCTACTGGACGAGAAATTTCTTCACCGCGCGTGTAAGGCACCACACAAAAACTACAGTACTTGCTACAACCCTCCATGATTGAAACAAAGGCCGTGCAACCTTCTGCACGCGGCTCAGGTAAGCGATCGAATTTTTCTATTTCAGGAAAACTAATATCGACTAACGATTGTTTGTTTTGTTGTAAAGCACTCAACATGTCGCCCAGGCGATGAATAGTTTGTGGCCCGAAGACTAAATCAACATAGGGTGCGCGTTGCAAAATGGCTTTGCCTTCTTGACTGGCGACACAGCCCCCTACCCCTATGACTACATTGGGATTATTTTTTTTCATGGCCCGCCAGCGGCCTAATTCGGAGAAGACTTTCTCTTGGGCTTTTTCGCGAATGGAACAGGAGTTCAACAATAAAACGTCTGCTTCTTGTGGATCTTTGGTGAGGGTTAATTGATGTGAAGCAAATAAGACATCTGCCATTTTGGCAGAATCGTACTCATTCATTTGGCAACCATGGGTTTGAATATATAGTTTTCGCATCCTCCACACCTTTACGGTAATTGTTCTTGTTAGGAACGCCCATCTGCGGCCAGTTTGAGGCGATAAATTATCCTCAAAATGCTCACATACTTCTATGTATGCTGCGCTTTTTCGTCAATTTATCGCCTCAAACTGTCTCGCATATGGACGTTTTTAGTAGTACATAGACCGTCGTGAACGGTTACGTGCATTCTGCTAAAATCCAACAATGCAAACTACTGCATTAAGGGTAAAAGTTCAAGGAGCGCACATTCCATGGGTACGCATCGCATTTATCAAGACACAGCCCTGCAATCAGGAGCAACAATCACGCTAAGCCCTGGCGCTACGCATTATTTGGCACAGGTACGGCGATTACATGCCGATGAACCCTTGATCCTATTCAACGGCTTAGGTGGAGAATATTCAGCACAAATCCTGGACATCAGCAAAAACAAAATCAATGTAAAAGTAGGTAGTTACCACGACGTCAATGTGGAGTCTTCTTGTCAGACTATACTGGTACAAGGCGTGGCACGGGGCGAGAAAATGGATTTAATTGTGCAAAAAGCTGTTGAATTAGGTGTGACAGAAATCTCACCGATTTTAACTGAACGTTGCACAGTAAAATTAGATGCAGAAAAAAAAATAAAACGACAAAAACATTGGCAAGAAATTATTATTTCTGCTTGTGAACAATGTGGCAGAAATATTATTCCAAAAATAAATTTGCCCATGGATTTTTCGGAATGGATAAAAAATTTTAAAGGCAGAGGCATTTTATTATCACCCAAAGGTAAAAATAAAATGGGTGATTTAAATTTCACCGAACAAGAAACATTGAATATTGTTGTAGGGCCAGAAGGCGGATTAAGTCCACAAGAAGTCGATATTTGTTTAAAACGAAATTTCTTTACTCTAAATTTAGGTCCTAGAGTGCTGCGGACTGAGACAGCACCACTTGTCACCCTTGCTGTTCTGCAAAGTCATTTTGGCGATCTAAAATAGCGCTAAAAAGCATCAAAAAACGATTAAAAATATTTCCTAAAAAACGTCCTATCTCTTTGATTCTCGACTCCTACCTTAAGCAAATCTTAAATTAGTGTCTATACTGTCCCTATAAGATACAAACAGTCTCGAAACTCGCCATAGAAGTTAAAAAAATCAAACAGATAAGAAAGCAGTAGAGACGTAATTCCCCCACACAAAACGAGGACCAGGTGTCATGCGCCGACACCCCAAACATACTCTTTATAGGAGTCATAGGAAGTTTACCAACGAAAAAGTTAAGAAACTTTTATCTTTCTCGTTGAGTGTTTTATTGTCCGTTGGTTTTGCCATCCTCAGTCTGCCTTCCACCCCCCGAATTGGCTATGCCAATCCGCAAGGCGGCGAAGTAGCCTCTGGCACCGCTACTATTGCTAACACTGCCGAGACGAATACAACTACTATCAATCAAACCACCGACAAGGCCATCATCAATTGGCAAAGTTTTAATATTGCCGCACCGGAAACCACTCACTTCCAAACACCCACAGGTGGTATCACTTTAAACCGTATTAATCCCGGACAAGGCGCTTCACAAATTTTTGGCACCTTAACATCTACCGGCCATATCATTCTCATCAATCAAGCAGGTATTTATTTTGGCCCTTCTGCTTATGTCAATGTCGCCGGCATTTTAGCAAGCACTGCGGATATGAGTGATGCCAGCTTCCTCGCTGGTAATTACGTATTTAATATCGCCAGCCATAATGGTTCGGTGATTAACGATGGCACCATTCATGCTGGCGAGCATGGCTTAGTTGCCTTAATGGGCAATAGTTCAGTGAATAATGGTTTGATTGAAGCCAATAGTGCCCATGTTGTTTTAGCCGCTGGTAATACTTTTACGGTAAGTTTCGATAATACTGGCTTATTAAATTTCGCAGTGGATTCTCAAGCCAGTCAAGGTGGGGTAGATGCAAATGGCAATGCCACCGGGACAGGTGCGCGCAATAGTGGCAGCATTATTGCTAACGGTGGCACGGTATTATTAACCGCAAATGCTGCTGAAGAAGTCTTAAACAATGCCATTAACATGGATGGCTATATCGAAGCCAAAACTGCCCAAAAAGTAGGTGATGTTTTAATCTTGGGCAATGAGAAAAAAGGCGTGGTCAAGGTGGCAGGGAAGATTGATGCTTCCGGTAAATCGACGGGTCAATTAGGCGGCTCCGTTAAAGTCTTGGGGTATCAAGTTGCTATTATTGATAATGCTCTGATTGATACCGCTGGCCATTCGGGCGGCGGTCAAATTTTAGTGGGTGGTAATTACGCTGGTCTAGGTTCGGAAATAAATGCCCATGATACTTTCTTGGGTGACATGGCCATGCTGAATGCTGATGCCTTGGTCAGTGGCGATGGCGGCAAAATTATCCTGTGGTCTAATAACAATACGCTTGCCCATGGCACTATTTATGCACGCGGCGGTTCTGTCAGTGGTAATGGAGGTTTCATTGAAACGTCGGCTAAACAGAATTTAACCGTTACCGGCACCGTCATTGCTAGCGCTTCTAACGGCACACCCGGTGTTTACCTATTAGACCCTTACAACGTCACCATTGGCGCTTCAACCACCAACGGCACTTATAGTAGTAATACTTTTAACCCTTCTGCCAATGATGCCATCGTGGATGCAGCCTCCATTAATACTTCTTTAAATAGTAATACTGCTGTGGTCATCAATACCAACACCGGGGGCACACAAGCAGGTAACATCACAGTCAGCTCAGCTGTGAGTAAAGCCAGTGGCGCAGGCACTGCTAGCTTAACTTTGAATGCCATGGGTAGTATTGCGATTAATAACACTATTAGCCGCAGCGCAGGTACTTTAAATATAAGCTTAAACGCCGGTGGCGCTATTACGCAAACCGCCGCTATTAGCACGACGGGCACCTTAACTGCTAGTGCTGGTGCTAATCCCATTACTTTAACCAATGCTAGCAACTCCATTTCTGGCGCTGTTGGTTTTACCAATACTGGCGCTGCTAATGATGTGAGCTTTGTCAATAACCGCGCCACTATTTTGGGCACCAATAGTATTGGTGGGAATTTTTCAGTCACATCAGCTGGTGCAATAACTCAAACGGGTGCCATAACTGTTGGCGGCACCTCTTACTTCGATGCAGGTGCTGCAGCGCTCACTTTAACCAACACCTCTAATGCCTTTACCGGCGCTGTATCACTCAATAATAGTGGTAATAATGCGGTGGCTTTAACCAATAGTATTGCCACTGTATTGGGAACTTCCAGTGTCGGCAGAAATACAACTACCATTGTTTCTGGTGGTCATGTCACTCAAACAGGTGCTTTCACTCAGGCCAATACCGGCAATACGATAAGTATTGGTCCCACTGCAGGTGCTTCTCCAGGCTCTGTTGATATCCTTTTGGATCAAGCCAATACTTTTACTGGTAATGTTACTTATACCAATGTTGCTAACATTCGAGACATTTCATTTCGTAGGACAAATTCAGGTGTCCTACCTACTAACCTTACTGGCACCACCATAACCAATTTACGTAATGTCACTCTGCAATTTGATAATAATGCGTTTGCTATAACCGCTTTAACACTCACTAATGGCGGCAATTATTCACTTACTGCCGGCGGCGCGATTACTCAAAGCGCAGCTTTAGTTGTACCGGGGACTGCAAGTTTCACTGCAGGTGCTAATGCGATAACCATAGGCAATACTTCTAATAACTTCGGCGGTGCTGTCTCCTTAAGCAACAGTGGTGGCAATGCTGTTTCTCTCGTTAATAGTGGTGCCTTAGCCCTTGGCACAGTGGGCGTGGGATCTAGCACCTTAGATATCACCGCTGGTGGTTCTATCACCCAATCCGGTGCTATTACCCAAAGTGGTGCTGGTGCTATCACCATCAACCTCGCAGCAGCTGCTACCAATAGTGATATCACTTTAAATACCCAAGCCAATAACATCCTCGGCAGTATTGCTTTCGGTGGCACACTAACCAACTTCCGCGATATCGCTTTACGTAATACCGCAAGTACAGCTGCACTTCCTACTAATTTAACTGGTACTACCTTAGCTAATTTACGTCACCTCACTTTAGTATTTAATAATGCCGGGGTTAATTTCCCGGCTTTGACCTTAACCAACAGCGGTAATTTATCTGTCACCGCCGGTGGCATTATCCAGCAAACTGGTGTGTTAACCATTCCAGGTACCTCAAGTTTCACAACAGGCAATTTCGGTATTACGCTAACACAAAATAATTTATTTACCGGTGCCGTTTCATTAACGAATACCGGAACCAATGATGTTTCATTAACTAAATCCGGCGCCTTGGTATTAGGTACTTCCAGCATCGGTCGTAACTTAGTTATTAACGCTGGTGCCATTACCCAAACGGGTGCTTTAACAGTCAACGGCGGCACGGCTAGTTTTACCACAGGCGCTAACGCGATTACCTTAAACAATGCTTCCAATGTCTTTGGTGGTGCTGTCTCCTTAAGTAACAGCAGTGGCAACGTATCACTAGTCGATAATGGGGCTTTAAATATAGGTACTGTCAGCGTGGGTACTGGTACTTTATCTTTAACCAGTGTCGGTGCTATGACGCAAACAGGTATCATCACTCAAGCCGCAAGTGCAGGATCTGCTACTTTTACTGCCGGTGCTAATGCCATCACTTTAACCAATGCCTCCAATAGTTTAACCGGGGATGTCATCTTCTCTAATAGCGGCGCTAATCCTGTGAGTTTTACCAATAATCGTGCAACTAGCTTGGGCGCATTTACCGTCGGACAAAATTTATCAATTACTGCTGCGGGTGCCATTACCCAAACGGGTGCTTTATCAGTCAGCGGCGGCACTGCGAGTTTCACCGCAGGCGCTAATGCTATCAACTTAGGCAATACTTCTAATACCTTTGGCGGTGCTGTCTCCTTAAGCAATAGTGGTGCCAATGCTGTTGCTCTTGCTAATAATGGTGCCTTAGCCCTGGGCACAGTGGGTGTGGGATCTGGCACCTTAGATATCACCGCTGGTGGTTCTATCACACAATCTGGCGCTATTACCCAAAGTGGTGCTGGTGCTATCACCATCAACCTCGCAGCAGCTGCTA